>Ga0137394_10000381_pt1 | contig 30912 bp, 22 predicted proteins | sample czobulk116metaG_FD_108278 | JGI IMG/M metagenome (GOLD analysis project Ga0137394, IMG submission 108278) | Vadose zone soil microbial communities from Angelo Coast Range Reserve, California, USA - czobulk1.16 metaG | ecosystem: Environmental > Terrestrial > Soil > Vadose zone | place: USA... | reverse complement strand
GTCCTTCACTTTCCTCAGCCGCCGGAACAAGACCGTGAATGGCGGACGCCGTGCGTTATGTGGCGCGTTCGCTTGGCAGAAGTCCGGCGTGGTTGTTCACACGCCGGCTAAACCGTTAACCATATAACCGCTTAACCGCGGGATGTATCCCGCAAAAGCAGAGTGAGGATCGTGAGGCGCGAGTTTCGGCATCTCCAATTTCTTGGCATGTATCTTGATCACGTGCCACACCACTTTTTCAGTCATCCCGTCGCCCAAACGGTCCCTGACCGGCAGACGCAGCGAAACAATTTGCCCGAGGTAATTCGGGCCGCTGTAAACCATACGTCGAGGAATTGCTTCACCCATTCGGGCACGGGAACGGTTCGCACGTGTCCACCCTTCCCGACGAGATCGATGATCGCCCAACGATCCTCGCGCCGCTGAAGATGGTCAAAAGTGAGACCGGCTAATTCACGTCGTCGAAGACCGCAACCGAGCAAGACGGCAATGATCGCTCGGTCCGGGGCTGAGTAACCCGGCATCCGTAGCTTCGTACGCCAACCGTCGGACAGCAGCCAACCTCACGTTAATCGTGCCCGCCGCGAGGTTGCGGGATTCCAGGTGGATCCGGTAACGAAGGACGACGGTTCGATTGAACGAGAGCCGCGGCTCCGAGCAATGAAAGGCTGAAGCTTCGCCTTGCGAATGTCTTCCGGAATGACCGCGAGGCGTATACGGACGGCAAAACGGAGTTCGTGGATTCGATGGTGTTTAAAGCTTTGGGGAAAATTGACTAAAGCACCAGCGGCGTCTGCCGTACCTCGGATCTCAAGCCTCCACGCATTGGCGCGTCCCCGGATCGATCATCAGCATCTACGTTCAGAACCAGATCTGGGTATGGGGTTTATCAACGATTGCCGACGCTTCACTCGTTAGGGTTCCGTTGAGACCACAGTTCTTGAGCGGCTGAGTCCCCACTCGCGTTCGCGATGGCTTTACCGATACTAAGAAGTTCATTGCGGTAAATGGGATCGAGTTTGTAGTTGGTCACGTCGGCGTATGCCTTCTCAAGGGTACTCAACGCTTCCCGCAGGCGGCCTTCTCGAAAATAAACTACTGCAAGCAGTGCATAGCTTCGTGACTGGGAACCACGATACGTGAGGCTAAATTCAGCATCCTTCTTTTCCCAAGCTGAAATTTGCGCATCAAATAGTGAAATCGATTTCAAAAGTGATTGTTCGGCTTCTGTCCAGTGCTGCTGGCCCATTTGTGCCGTTGCGATTTGGCGGAGGTTAATCGGATAGGCAGAATCGCTTGTGCCCGGCCAAACTGGTAAATACTCAAGGGCTTTCTGGAAGGAGGCTTCGGCTTCTGAAAATTTGTTGTGCTCAAGATAGCAATTGCCGAGATCTCGATTGGCGAGAAAAAGAAACTTATTCTTAGGCGTGTTCAGTGTGGATTTCTCGGCTGCTGGAATAACCTCAGATTGATACCGCTGAATCATATCTATTGTGCAGCCACCCTGTCGTTGCAGTTGTGCCACAGATTGATATACATCGTTGAGTTTACCTTCCTCGACCTCGTCGGCAGACAGGCGTTCGATGACCGTCACTGAATTCTGATTTGCAGGACTCTGTCCGAAGGCAAAAAGGTCGCTCAAAAGAAAGCCGACGAAAATTAGGGCAGCAAGCCGAAAAGCAGGTCGAGGGCTGATAACGCGCATATTGAGCCGAGTCTATAGCATGGGCGCGCCATTCCCTGCCATCTCGACGGCTCGGTCCAATGTCAGCGGTTGCGCCTTTTGGATCTGCGCCACTCGTTCATTTAGTACTTCACGGCGTGGCCGCCCATACAGGAAACGCCGTCTCCTTATAAGATCGTCGCATCTTCTGTTTGCCGAGCTACCGCACCTGCCTTGCTGAGCAATCGCTGCCTGCTATTTGAGCTTGAGCGGCGGCATCCCTCGCACGCTGCGACCCTCAACGAGCGCATTTCACTGCTCGATGTTCATTGTGCTAACGCGGGAAATCGAGTAGCTTCGTCTCCGGATCCGGAAAGGTCAGTCGATCAGAAACGAAAGGAGCTGTATGAGGATGACAGTGAATCGAACTCGAGGCGCCATCGCCGCAGCCGCCTTCGCGGGGTTAGTCCTTGCCGTTCCGGCAGGAACCGCGTTTCAACGGGCGGCGGGTGCGCAGCAGGCGGCCGGCGGCCGGAAGGCAATCCGTCCGCCGAAGGCTCCAAACACCGGCCTCCCATTTAGCCCCGGCATCCTGGCGGGCAACACCCTGTACGTCTCCGGTACCCTCGGGCGCGACCCCGTCAGCGCGCGGCTGGCGCCCGGTGGGATCGAGGGCGAGACCCGGCAATCGCTGGCGAATATCCGTGATGTTCTCAGGGACGCGGGAATGGACTTCAAAGACGTCGTGTCTGTGACCGCTTTCATCACAGACTTCAAGGACTTTGATAAGTTCAATGCGGTGTATCGCGAATACTTCACGACGACCGATCCGCCGGCGAGAGCCACCGTCCAGGTGGCCGCGCTGAATCTCGGCGCCCGAGTCGAGCTACAGATGATCGCGGTGAAGCCTTAACGGGGACGTTTCCTAAAAGAAACGAGCAAGGAGACGCAATCCGACCAGGCATAGCGCGACCGCCAGCAAGCGCACGATGAGCGATCCGTGAATTCGAGTGGATATCGCCGCGCCTATAGGCGCTCCCATCATCATACCCACCGCCAGATACATCGTTTGAGGCAGCCCATGGTTGAATTCGCCCATTGCCACATGCGTCAAGGTTGCTGTGAGCGCCACGAAGGTGAGTACGAAATGTGATGTAGCCGTAGCGTTATGCGCCGGTACATGCAAAATCCTGATCAGGAACGGCACGTGTATGATTCCCCCGCCGATCCCCATCAAGCTGGATAGCACCGCAATATAGGCACTTCCGATGGAGCCAAGAAGTGTCCGCCGATTAGATGCTGCGTCTGACGAGCTACTTCCTGCGGCCGATCCGATCGGATTGACTAATAGAAAGCCGCCTATGCTGAGAAGCAGAACGCCGAAGAGCGGATCGAATAGGTTTCGTGGTATTTGACGGATAACAAGGGCGCCGAACACCGCACCCGGTAAACTCGCCAGAGTGAAAAGGGTGCCCAGGCGATAGTTGACACGGCCCATCCGCATGTAAGCAACGGTACCCGAGTAGGCGTTGAAGAACACGGTCGCCAGAGAAATCGCAGTTATTGTTGCAGACGTCTCTCGAGGCAGCAGGATGAGCAAAGCCGGCACCATGACGGCGCCGCCGCCGGCGCCGACCAACGTCCCGAACGCTCCGACGATTAACCCCAGGGGAGCCAGGCGAACGAACTCTGATAGTTCTGATGACATCAAGGCGCGCCTTAGATCTGGTAATCCATAGGCGGCGATGAGGGAGGATTCGCGCTGGGTTTCCGCGGACGTCTCCGATTTTCAGGCCACAGCTTCGATATCAGCCAGTGCACGGTCCATCCCCAGACCAATGGCATGATCCCGGCTACAAGAATCAACAGTGTGATCGGTCTTTGCTCCACGGTCGCATTTAATCACGAGTAACCAGGATTTTCGAAGCGCACACGGACGATCCGGTCATTCTGACTTCAAAGTCGTCACAGGATTAATGGTTACGATGCGCAGTGCCGGAATCATGCTTGCAGCGGAAGCAATGACAATCAATCCCATGGCCACTTCGAAGAAAGTGATCGCATCGGTCGTGCTCAGGCCGAATACCAGTCCCTGCAGGAACCGGCTGGTGAAGCGGGCCACCACGCATCCGATACCGGCTCCGACGACGGCGAGAATGATTCCTTCCGACGCAACCGTGCGGATGGCGGTCTCTGGAGTTGCTCCGAGGGCCAGGCGGATTCCGATTTCGCGCGTTCGCTCGACAACGGAGTTCGCAATCAACCCGTAAACACCCACAAGGGCCAGGATTAAAGCTAGGCCTGCCATCAGTCCCATCAATTCAGCGTCAAATCGCTGTGGAGCGAGAGACCTGGTAATCAAATCGTCGATGGTGTAAATGCCGGCGATCGGCAGCATCGGATCGATTGTCCTCATTGCCTGCTGCAGACTCACGATAAAACCCTGTTGATATCCAACCGTACGAACGATCCATGCCGGGCTAAACCATGTATGCGCCATGCGGAAAAATGCATCGGGTGGCTGAGTTACGGGAACGAACAAGGAGGGCGTGGAATCCAGCGGTTCGTAGTTGTCAAACCCGGCACGAAATGGAACGCTTCCAACGATGCCGATGATCATGGCCGGCTTACCGATATTAACCTGGGCTCCGACCGGATCCCGTCCCGACAGATATTTCCGGACGAAAGTCTCATTCACTATGACGACGGGCTCCGACTCCGTTTGATCCGCACTCGTGAACTCGCGCCCCGCCAGCAACGGAATACGAAGCGTCTTGAAGTATTCCGGGGTGGCATAACAAAAGTTCGTGAATTTGGGCTGACCGCCATCCACGCGCACGCCGCTGTTTAGTGGACGCTCATAAGGCAGGCAAAGACCGGCTGCGGCAGCCTCCACTCCGGGCAATTCACGAATACGAGCAAGGCCGGCGTCAATGAGCATTCGGACATTCGCCGCAGAGTTGTATCGGGCGTCCTGAAGTGAAAACTTCGCGGCCACGAGATTGGAGCCGTCAAATCCGGGCTTCAGGCCAAGAAAATGATTGAATGTGCGGATCAGGAGGGTTGCGTTAATAACAAGCACGACTGCGATCGAGATCTGACTCAGTACGAGGACGCGGCGCAGATTTTTCTTGCGCGTTCCGGCGACGGTTCGGCCTCCACCGTCGGCTAATCCTGACCGGATGTCGAGACGTGTGGATTGCAAGGCTGGAATAAGACCAAACAGAATGCTTGCCAGGAAAGACATCGCAATCGTCAGGCCCAAAACGCGCGTGTCCAGTCCAATCTCCTGCCAGACGTTGAGCACCTCCGGTGCGAGGCGGCCGAATGTGCGAATGCCGGCGTATCCAACCGCGGTTCCCGCGATCGCACCTCCAATCCCGATCAACAAACTTTCGACAAGCAACTGATGAACGACAGCCGCCCGCCCGCCGCCGATCGCGATACGCGTCGCAATTTCGCGGCTCCGGCCGGCGTTGCGCGCCAACAGGAGACTCGCAATATTCAGACACCCAATGAGCAGGACGAGGCCGACAGCCATCCAAAGAATCGAAAGAGTCTGCCGCAGGTCATCCGTCAGCCCACGCTGCAGGCTAACGACGCGGAAATCAACCGACACGCCAGGAGAAAGATGCATGTCTGCGACGAGATCCCGGCCCACCGACTGCACGTGCGAATCGGCTTGCGCGAAAGACACTCCAGGCCGGAGCCGCGCAATAATCTCATAGTTCCGGCCGCCGCCTTCGCCCGTAGTGGAAGGCCGGACGGGCGTCCACACATCCGCGCGGACGGTCGAGCGGAACTCAAAAGCGCTCACGCCGATGACGGTGTGCGGCTCACCGCGAAGATGGATATCTTTTCCGATAATCGATGAATCACCCTGAAAGGCGCGTTGCCACAAACCGTAACTCAGAACCGCGACTGCAGAACCGCCAACGCGGTCCTCTTCTTCGGCAAATTCCCTCCCGATCGCGAGTGGAATCCCGAGGACGCGGAAGTACCCGGAGGACACTCGCTGCTGCTGCAGGGTCTCAACGGTTCCGGCCGCAGTAAAGTTTGCTGCCGATGATGTTTCCGTGTAGATGGCGGCATCGATGACTTCCGTCTTCTGCTTCAGTGCGAACCAGGTCTTGCCGTCGTGGCCGAAATCCAGCGACTGTCCGTCTTTTGTCTGCGCAAGTCTCCCGACCTGGATGAGCCGCCCGGGTTCCGGATATGGCAGCGGCCGCAGCAAGACAGCATCGACCACACTGAAAATCGCCGTATTGGCGCCGATGCACAAGGCCAGGGTGAGGACGGCCGAGATGGTCCAGCCCGGAGTCCTCGAAAGCACTCGCAGCCCATAGAGCGCATCACGGCGTAAGATGTCCAGCCACGCAAACCTATTCATGTCGAAGTGCCGCGACGGGGTTAAGCCGCGTTGCCTGCCACGCCGGCCACAGGCACGCGACGATCGCGACGATCACCAGCAGCAGCGTGATGGACACCAGCGTCAGCGGATCGGCCGAGCTGGTTTGGAACAACTGATTTCGGAGCAGACGCCCCACGCCGAACGCGCCGGCCAGCCCGAACACGAGGCCGAAGGTCAGGTGAATCAGTCCTCGGCGGAGAATCAGCCAGCGCACCTGGTGCGATTGCGCGCCGAGCGCCATCCGCACGCCGATTTCCGGCGTACGCTGCGTCACCGAATAGGCCGTGACGGCGAACAATCCGACCGACGACAGCACGATGGCGATGCCGGCGAAGACGGAGAACATCGCCCCGAACACGCGGCCGAACCAGCGCATTTGCGCGAGGTTCTCGTCCATCGTGCGGACGTTGTTCAGCGGCAGGTCCGGATCCAGGGCGAACATTTCTTTTCGAAGAAGCGGTGTCAATGCTCCCGGATTCGACCGTCCCCGCACGATGATCGATGCCGCTCCGATAAAGGTCGGATCCTGTTTGTACGGAATGTACACAACCGGATCCGGTGCGGGATCCTCCTGCGAGCTCCGCTGGCGGACATTTGGCGCCAGACCGACGATCGTCGCCCACTCGTACCTGGCCGCCGCGAGCGTGTCGTCGCTCAGACGAATCCGCTGCCCGATCGGCTCCTCGTTTCCAAAGTACATGGACGCGAGCCGCTGATTGATGACGGCTACCTCCCGGCCCGGACTTCCCTCAGCCGCATCGAACGGGCGGCCGCGGATGAGACTCACACCGAGGGCATCGAAATACCGCGGGCCGACGTCCAGCACTGTAACGGTCTGGGGCTTCCCGCCGGGCTGCGCCGCTTTCCCGTCGATCGCCAGTTGCCGGGCGGAACCGCCGAACAGCGGCACGCTGTTGGTAACACTTGCGCCCACCACGGCGCTGACTGTATTCAGCTGCTCTTCCATGCGGCGCAGGAAATTGTTGCGCATCTGCGGGTCGTTGTACTTCCGCGTCGGCAGGAGGAAAGTCATCGTCAAAAGATGCGACGTCTCGATGCCGACCTCGACCCGGTACAGGTTCATGAAGCTCCGCATCATGAACCCGGCGCCGGCCAGCAGCACGAGCGTGAGGGTCAGTTCGACGACGACCAGCGCGGCCGTCCAGCGTCGGGCGCGAAGGCCGCCTGAGCCGAAACGTCCCCCTTCCTTCAACACTTCATTGACGTTGGTTTTCGAGATGTGCAGCGCGGGCGCGAGGCCGAAGACGATGCCGGTGAGCACGCACACGACCCCGAAAAACGCGAAGACGCTCCCATCCATGTCGAACGTCATCCAGTACGGCTTGCCGACATTCTGAGTTTCGCCGTCGAACCATCGAATCATCATCTCAGCGACGGCCAGGCCGACCACACCGCTGACGCACGCCAGGAGAACGCTCTCCACCAGAAGCTGCCGGACGATCCGCCATCTGGTCGCTCCAAGCGACACGCGGACGGCAATCTCGCGAGAGCGATGCGCGGCGCGCGCCAGCAGCAGGTTGGCTACATTCGAACACGCGATGAGCAGGACGAACGCGACGGCGCCCATCAGCGACCAGAAGATTGTTCTGATTCCTCCGCCGACGATACGGTCCAGAAATGGGTTCACCGCGGCCGTGATGTCCTTATTGGTTTCCTGGTACTGCTGCGCTAGCTGTGACGAGATGTTCGTCATCTCGCTGCGGGACTGCTCGAGGGTAACGCCGTCGGCGAGGCGGCCATAGACGACATAGCCGCGGCCCTGACGTCCGCGCGCCCGCAAGACGGGGGGCAATTGAGACATCGGGACCCAGACCTCGTGCTGAAATGGCCACTTCAGACCGGGTGGCATGATACCGATCAGGGTGACCGGCAGCGCGTTGATGCGAATCGCCTTGCCGATCACCGAAGGGTCCGACCCGTAGCGTGACTTCCAGATGTCGCCGCTGATCAATGCCACGGCCGGCGCTCCACCCTCATCGTCTGCCGGAAGGAAACCTCGCCCGAGTACCGGCTTGACTCCGATCAGGTCGAAAGCATTCGCCGAGATATACCCGCCCGCGTAATTTTCAGGCACCCGATCGTCGCCGCTGATCGACAGGCCGCCGCTTTGAACGAGAGTCAACCCGGCGAATGTGCGGCTGGCGCGGCGCCAGTCTTCGAAGTCCTGCAGCGAAACGCCGAAGTTTCGCCCTCGCGCGTCGTGGGTGTCGAGCCACATGATCCGTTCGGGCCTGTCGAACGGGAGGCCGCGCAGAAGCACGGCGTTGACGAGCGTGAAGACGGCGCTGTTGACGCCGATGCCGAGGGCAAGCGCGGCAATCGCCGCCAGCGTGAACCATCGGTCCTTAACCAATCGGCGAAGCGCGAAACGAAGGTCCTGCAGGAGCCTGTGCATATCCACTCTCCGCTGTCTCGAAAAGCTGGCATGGCACGAAAGAGCCCGGGATCAGTCCGTTAGACGCCTAGATTAGACACCGATTCGATCGTGCCTGCCTAGATAAATACAAGTTCAATCAAGAAAGGTTACCGGCCGGTGGGCGCGAGGACTTCTGCGCGTGTTGACACCGTCGAACGCGGCTTCGTATAGTGTCCATCCAGAGTAATCCCGATACGAACGGATCGCAGAAAGTGAAAGGAATAGTGATGAAGCTTCAAAAGCAGATCGTACTACTTTGCGCGCTGGTGCTAACGACCGCGCTGCCGGCGATGGCGCAGGTCGAGAAAGCGGCCATGCGCACAACAGGAATTTCCTGCGGAGTATGCGCGGCAGTGACGGAGTTCTATTTGAAGCGCCTGCCCAGCATCGACAAGATCAACATCAGCCTGAAGAATGAAGCCGTCATGGTGTCCTACAAACCGGGCACTACCTTCCAGCCCAAAGATCTTCGGGAGGCACTGCAGAAGTCCGATGTGGCAGTGACACAGTTGCAGATCACCGCTCGAGGCCGTGTGCAGGAGCAAGCAGGTAAGCGATTTTTTATTGCGGGCAAAGACAAGTTCGCACTGGTGAGCGCCGCGAACACACCTCCGCCTCCCTCCGATACTCCAGTATCGATCGAAGCCGTCGTCAATGATCGCACCGATCCTATAGAGCTGAGGATCATGACCTACAAGCCGGTCAATCCGTAGCGCTGATCCGGAGAGGGCGCTGAATCTCGAGTGAGTTGCCGAAACATATTGACGATGTGTTCCATGAAGAGCAGGTTCCTGGCGTTCGTTGTCCTGGTTGCGGCCGTTCTGATGATGGGCAATGCCGCTTTCGCCCACCACGGCACTAATGCGTCGTACGACCCGTCAAGAACGATCACCGTGACAGGAATCGTGACGGAATTCGTGTGGTCCAATCCCCACGCTCACATTTTGTTTGATGTGAAGGACGACAAAGGCGAGATCGTCCATTGGGCCGCTGAAGGAAGCAGCCCAACCAACTGGGCCAAACAAGGCTGGCGGAAGACTACACTGAAGGCCGGGGACAAGATCACCCTCACCATGCATCCTTCCAAGTTCGGCACCCCCGTCGGCGTTGTGGTGAAAGTGGTGCTCCCCAATGGCGAAGAGCTGGGAAGAGGGGGAAATATTGATTGAGAAACCCAACTCGTCACAGCATCGCTTCGCGCAATCGATTTCAGTGCTGGCAACGATACTCGTCTTCTCTTCGGCGGGCCATCCCCAGCGAGGAGGCGGTCAGCGCGGAGCAGGTCAGCAGGAAACGGCGAGCGCCACTGCCAATCTCCCTTTTAGCCCGCGTGACCTTTCCGGAATCTGGCTGGGAAGGAACCGAGTCCTTGCCATGAGCGAGGAATCTCCCCCACGAACGCCCTGGGGAGAAGCGAAGTTCAATTCCTACAAACCATCTTACGGGCCCAGAGCCATTCCGCCCGCGTTGGGAAATGACCCACAGGGGAACTGCGACCCGCTGGGCATACCACGCTTGCTCATGTTTGAAAGCAATCCCTGGGACTTCGAGATTATCCAGATGCCGGACAGGATGCTGCAGGTCTTCGACCGGCATCATGTGTACCGTCAGATCTGGATGGACGGGCGAGAACTACCAAAGGAGCCGGACTCGAGATGGCTGGGATACTCGGTCGGCAAGTGGGATGGAGATACGCTCGTCGTGAACTCGGTCGGCTTTGACGAGAGAAGCTGGCTCGACCATTTTGGTAATCCGCATAGCGAACAGATGCGTCTCGAGGAGCGTTACCGTCGCGTCAACCATGACACCATTGAACTCGTCATGACAGTCACGGACCCGATGGCGTATACCAAACCCTGGGTGAGCGATAAGAAAACCCTGACATGGCAAAACATCAAGGAGTTTCCCGATGAGCTGTTCTGCGTGCCGTCGGAAGAGCAGGCGTTCAACAAGCGAGTCCGAGATCCCGCAGGCGGTGTGATCAACAAATGAAAGCGTTGACTGTGGTTCTTGCTGCAATTCTCTTTTCAGCGGGCGTTGGGTTCGTGTATGCCCAGAACCCGCAAACCCCGGCGCCTTCGAAACTCGAAAAGATCAAGGATGATCTCTACGTCATTCTGGGCGAGGGCGGTAACACCAGCGTACTTTTGACGGACGACGGCGTTGTCCTGGTCGATGACAAGTTCGAAAGGAATGTCGACGATATCGTGGCCAGGGTGAAGTCCTTAACCAGCAAGCCGATCAAATACGTGATCAATACGCACGCCCACGGCGACCACAGCGGAGGCAACCAGAAATTTCTTTCATCGGCTCAAATCATCGGTCATGAAAACCTGCGCGCAGCCATGATTAAAGGAAACCAGCCGGGCCCGCCGCAACTGACCTTCACAGACCAGATGACCATCAATCTTGGTGGAAAGGAAGTTGTCGCTTACCATTTCGCACCCTGCCACACCGATGGTGATACGTTCGTTTACTTTCCTGCGCAAAAGGTGCTCGCTACCGGCGACTGCTTCAACACCGGTAACGGTCAAGGCGTGAATCTGACCGGATCGTCCACTTTCTCCTTTTACATCGACTACAACACGGGTGGTAGTTTTGCAGGAAGGGAGAAGACCGCCGATGCAGCTCTCAAACTGGACTTTGACGCGGTGGTCCCCGGGCACGGACCCGTTACCAACCGGGCCGGGTTCATGAAGTGGCGATCGGATATCACGTCCATACGGAACCGGATCACCGGCATGCTCCGCGACCGCAAGACTAAAGAAGAGATAAGCAAGATGCTGATCAGTGACTTCGGTTGGGACCCCATGGGCAGAGCGATGCAAAGCTCTCTCGACGGCATAATTGCTGAGTTAAGGCCTTAGGAAAGATTTTAGCCGCGGATTACGCGAATTACGCGGATAGGCGCGCCAGAATTGCATGCGGGCTCATTCGCGTAATTCGCGTAATCCGCGGCTAAAATCTTTTCCGTTCACACGGCAAATCTCCTGAGATCCAATACGCCCGTGCTATAGTTCGGGCACTCTGACGCGAGATGGGGATTTAATTGACCGCCACTGTACTTAATGGGGTTAAACCAGGTGTCACTGCGTCCCGGCCAAGTCCGATTCTCCGCGGGCTGATTACGGTTCTCGCCGCCGTGATTATCTGGTTTTCGCCAATGCCGGCCGGTGTTCAAGAACGAGCCTGGCACCTGTTTGCGATCTTCTCGGGAACGATTCTTGGACTAATCCTTCAGCCAGTGCCCATGGGCTCTGTAGTACTGATTGGAACAACCGCCACAATGCTCACCAACACACTTACGCTTGGTGAGGCGATGGCCGGATACATGAATGGAACGGTGTGGTTGATCGTTGCGGCGTTCCTGTTCGCCAGAGCCTTCAGCAAGACCGGGCTGGGCCGTCGCATTGCGTACTCATTCATACGAGCTTTCGGCACTCGGACGCTTGGTCTGGCCTATGCACTGGCGCTAACCGACCTGGTGCTGGCGCCCGGAATTCCTTCCGGAGCCGCAAGAACCGGAGGCGTTCTTTATCCCATCGTGAAGAGCCTGGCGTCGACGTACGGATCCGAACCGGGCCCTACGGCAGGTCGCATCGGCACTTTCTTGATGCTCAGCGCCTATCAGGTACACGCAGTGACGTGCGCAATGTTTCTGACCTCGATGGTGGCAAACCCGTTGATCGCAGAACTCACGCTGAAGACCGTTCACATTCAAATCACATGGTCCGGCTGGGCCATCGCCGCGCTTGTTCCGGGTTTGCTCTGCGTGGTGGCCATGCCATATCTCGTTTTCCGGCTGACAAAGCCTGAGATTCGTGACACGCCGGAGGCTGCGGAGCTGGCAAGGACGGAATTATCCAAGATGGGCCCGATGACGCGCAACGAATGGATAGTATTCGGCGTGTTTATCATGGTGTTCGTTCTGTGGGTTACCGGATCAAGAACCGGACTCGATCCCACAGTCGTGGCCTTCTTCGGTCTTTGCGTCATGCTGATCCTCGGCGCTCTTAAATGGGAAGATGTACTGGGCGAGCGCGCCGGCTGGGACGCACTGATCTGGTTCGGCGGTCTGGTCGGAATGGCGTCCATGCTCAGCACGCTGGGTTTGATTCCCTGGTTCTCGAAATTCGTTGGAAGCCACGTGGCGGGATGGTCCTGGCTCCCGGCTCTCGGGATTCTCGCGCTGGTCTACATGTATTCTCATTACTTTTTCGCCAGCCTGGCCGCGCATGTCACCGCGTTCTTCGTTCCATTCCTTACGGTTGCTGTTGCCGCCGGCGCGCCACCGTATTTTGCAGCGCTGACGTTCGCATTCTTTTCCAGCCTCTGCGTTTCGCTGACTCACTATGGCGGGGGCCCGTCGCCGGTGTACTGGGGTTCCGGATACATCGACATCAGACAGTGGTGGACGGTGGGCTTCGTTGCGTCCCTGCTATTCGTCGTCGTTTGGATGGGAATAGGACCGTTCTGGTGGAGAGCGCTGGGTCTGTTCTGAAGTGCGCCTGGCCAAACAATCACTAATCAATTTTCAGGCTTCATCCGAAGGTTCTTTTCTTGTTTCAGTTTTCGTCCGGACTTAAGTTAACGCGCTTCTGCGCGTCGGTCAGCCGGCTTTTTTCATCGACAAAAATATCCACCCGTGTCATAAGTGCCCCAAATCTTCAGCACACAATCCAGCTTAAGCCGGAGTTCCGTTTCCGAGGAGGAGGGGGGATCATGAGAGGACTTTTGATGACAGTGGCCGGGCTGCTGTGTCTTGTTTTCTCGGCCAACACTTTTGCGCAAACGAGTAACGCAACACTGGGCGGCACGGTTTCGGATCCAACGGGCGCGTCGATTCCCGGTGTTGCCATAACCGCGACCAACATCGCAACTGGCATCGTTAGTACGGCACTGACCAATGAAGTCGGGGCCTACCAGTTTGCCAGCCTGCAGACTGGAACATATAAGGTCACCGGAGAATTGGCCGGTTTTCAAACCCAAACCTATAACGAGGTTGCTCTTGGGATCTCGCAACAGGTCCGATTGAATTTCACGCTTCAGGTCGGGTCGATTACGCAGAGTGTCGAAGTGACCGTGGCTGCCGACACGTTGATTGCAACGTCATCCTCGTCCGTAGGCACGGTTCTTCCCGAGTACAAAGTTCGCGACCTCCCGCTGGGCGGACGCAATGTGATGGATCTGCTGACCAGGACAGCCGGCGTCAGCAATGCGATCAGCGGTGATGGAACGAATACCGGTTCGTCCGCCGGAGACATCGGATTCTTTGCCGGCGGTCGCCTCGGCGCCGTGAATACAACTCGCGACGGCTTCGTCGTCTCCGACGGCCGTTATCTTCACGGAGCATTTTCGTCCACGTACGTCAGTCCCGACCTGGTCGAGGAAGTTCGGGTCATCACAGCGCCCGTGGACGCGGAAATGGGACGCGGTTCGGGACAAGTCCAAATGTCCACACGCTCGGGAACCAACCAGTTCCGCGGCAGCCTGTTCTGGAACAACCGCAACTCTGCGCTCGATGCCAGCAACTGGTTCAACAACTTTAATGGCGTTCAGAAAGATTACGAAAACCGGAACCAGTTTGGAGGCCGTCTCGGCGGGCCCATCATCAAGAACAAGACGTTTTTCTTCCTCCTCATTGATGAGCAGCGGGACCTGTTCAAGCAGACCTTTGTCGGCACGACTCTGACACCGCTGGCTCGCCAGGGCACCTTCCGCTTCTTTCCCGGTGCCGATAACCAGAATGCCACTCAGAACAATCCCACAGTCGATCGAAACGGCAATCCGGTAAAGCCCGCAAATGCGACGGGCGATCTTCAGCAATTCAGCGTGTTCGGCCGCGATCCATCCCGGCCCGGATATGACCCCTCCGGTTTTATCCAGAAGACGCTGCTCTCAAGAATGCCGCAGCCAAACGATTACACAGTGGGCGACGGCCTGAATACGGCGGGCATTCGCTTTACGCGCAGGATCAGCGGCATCGACCAGGCCGACGGAAATGGCTACGATACCAACCGCGACCAATTCAATACGCGGATCGATCACCACTTCAACACCAACCACAAAGTCAGTTTCACCGCTACGTATGAACGCGGCTTGAATCACACCACGCAAGCGGGCATCCAGCAGTGGCCCGGGGGATACGATGGCGCGAACAACAAATGGCCAAGAATCTATAACGGTTCGTTGGTATCCACTCTATCCAGCACAACAGTCAACGAACTCCGCATTGGATATCGCAATACGAAGCAGGCCAGTTGGACGGCGTACTATGTGGGAAGACCTCTTTTCAATGAGGGCGAGCCGGTCGAGCCGGGATTGACTGCCTTTAAAATCCTTCCGCAATCGAACGGCATCCCGTACCTGGTCCATACCACGCTCTTTCCGGAGAATCTCCTGAAATGGAGCGCTTCGAATGCGGAGACGCGTCAGTCCAACAGTCCTCTCTACAGTTACGCCGACAACCTCAGCTGGACCAGGGGGGCACACGCGTTCAAAGCCGGCGGTGAACTGCGCTTCGCGTCATCGCGTTCGGGGAGCGATACGAATTTCACTCCCCGCGCGGTTTTGGGCGCCGGCGGAGTGGCCGTGACCGGAATCGATAACCTCGCCTTTCCCGGTATTACAGGCAACAACCAGACTGCAGCCCGGAATCTGCTGACCGATCTATCGGGCTCGGTGGCCAGCATTGTGGAGGCGTTCGACCTCCGAGATCCAAAGGACCTGGTATTCCGTGGCTACAAAGACGGCGTGAAATTGCAGATTCGCGACTGGCATACAACGGAATTCAGCTTGTTCATAAAGGATGCCTGGAAAGTTCGTCCCAGCCTGACGCTGAATTACGGCGTTCACTACGAATGGTTCGGTGTGCCATATGAAGGCAAAGGACTGGCGGGTGCTCCCGTTAACAGAGAGAAGGGCCTGTGCGGCATTTCGTGCGGCGCGATCACGGCTGTAGAGTTCGTGGGCAGGAACTCGCCGAATCCGGGCAAACAGATGTGGGGCAATGACTGGAACAATTTTGCGCCGTCTTTTGGTTTGAGCTGGGCGCTTCCCTGGTTTGGAAAAGACAAGACAGTGCTTCGAGCCGGATATGGCTGGAGCTACACAGGCAGTTCCCTCAACACGGTGGCTTTGTCATCGGTGTTCGGACGCGCACTGCCGGGGACATTCGCGGGTTCCGTGAACAACGGTCTCTCTTACACATCACCGAATTATTTGTCCCTGTCGAACCTTGCCCTGCCGATACCCCAGCAGTTTGCTCCGCTGGAAGCCGTTCCGCTGGACGGCGGCAGGAATGAGACGATTCCGATGGGGGCCACCCACCGCGTGGCTCCATACATTCAAAACTTCAATCTCGAAATTGTGCGCGATCTCGGCCACAACATGACGTTCAGCGCCGCCTATGTCGGTACCAAGGGCACCAGGCTTTGGGGAGGAATTCCTCTGAACTCGGTGGATATCTTCAACAACGGATTTCTTGATGCCTTCAATACAACGCGAGGCGGCGGCAATGCGAAATTGTTCGACGACATGCTCAGGGGCTTGAATCTGGGATCGGGTATGATCAACGGCACGACGGTTACAGGATCCGCATCGCTGCGCGCGAATACAAATACTCGAGCCTTTATCGCGAACGGCAGCATCGCCCAGTTGGCCGACTTTCTGAACCGCAATACGAGTGTGACGGGTAAGGGCGGAGGCTTTGTCCGAAACAGCGGACTGTTCCCGGAGAACTTTTTTGTGCTCAATCCGCAGTTCCAGTTTGTGACCTACCACGGAAATCCGGGCAACTCCACGTACCATTCGCTGCAATTAGAGATGACGAAGCGGTTATCGAGCGGCTTCACGAGTCAAACGCAGTACACGTGGAGCCGCGCAATCGGCGAAAACGATGGGGACGCCACGATTGACTATCGTGATCCGAACAATCGTTCACAGAACAAAGCGTTGCTCGGCTACCATCGCACGCATACATTCTCGTCAAATGGCACGTACGAACTGCCGTTCGGACCGGGCCGTCCGTTCCTGGGCAACGCCGCCGGATTCGTGCAGCGGCTGGCAGAGCGTTGGCAATTGGGCGGAATTTTCAGTTGGACTTCAGGAGCACCCCTGACCATTACGTCTCCTCTCGCGACCGTCACGAACTCGACGTCCGGCACAGTTGCGATTCCCGTGACGTCCGTCACCGTCACGACTCCGGATATGGTGGGAGATTTTCCAAAGAGCTTTGGGAAAGTCACGAAGCTCTCCAATGGCGTGACTTACTTCCCCGGCACTCAACAGGTCACCGATCCGTCGGTTGCGGGTGTGACGAATGCCAACGGACTGAACGGCCAATTCAGCAACAAGGCAATTGCAGATTCCCAGGGGAGAATTCTTCTCGCGAATGCGCCTCCAGGCAGGAACGGCACGCTGGGGCTGAAATGGGTCGAGGGGCCGCCGCTGCTCGGCTTCGATGCCAACCTTATCAAGCGCGTGAGGATGACGGAAACCAAGGAATTTGAATTGCGGATAGATGTCGTCAATGTCTTGAATCATCCGGTTTTCAGCGTCCCGCTTCCTGCAAATCTGAGCATCAACTCCACCAGCTTCGGACGCATTACCACGGCAAGTGGAAACCGGAGATTTACGTTGGGGGCTCGGCTGAACTTCTAACACAAGGAATTAGCCGCGAATTACGCCAATGACGCGAATGGGGGCGCAGTAAACAATCCTTGATGCGCCCCATTCGCGTCATTGGCGTAATTCGCGGCTAATTCCTTGTTGTCTATCGCTGGTCCGCTACACAGGAAAAGTTCGCAGCATCATTCGTGCTTCCTGTGCTCTTGTACTTCGCTACTTGAGGATAAGGGCACAAGGGGCGTGCCTTGTCGACCTGACCATTACTCATGTGTGAGGCGACGATCTGTGCGGGTTTCCTGCCTTGCTCCACCCATTGTTCCATTACTTTCACGTTATCGAAGGTATCCGGCCCATCGCCGCCCCGGCAGTGATTCATGCCGGGCATCATGAAGAGAGCGATCGAATTTGCCGCCTTGTCCTTGCCTACAGTCTTCAAGACGTTATTGTAATAATTAACGCTGAGCATCGGACTAACCTGAGGATCAGTCCAGCCGTGATACATCAGCAGCTTTCCTCCATGATCGAAGAATGGTTTCAAGTTCGGATCGCCGGAGTACATCACACGGTCGTCCGACTTGTCGGCGCGATCGACGTCGGTCGAGATGTTCATCGTGTGATAGTCCCAGTTCCGATCCTTGAATACGATGTTGCGCATCGCGGTTAAAGCCGGACCGAGCGGCTGCAGACCGCCATTCGTTGCCCAACCGAGTTCGGCCCCGGGCAACAGGTGCGGCTCAAACAGCACTTTCCCTGTCTTCGGATCCTTCAGCGGAGACGTCAACGCTCTTGCCGATTCGACCTGGCCTTTAGTCAAACAGCTCGCGCCATCAGCGCTTTCGCATAAGAGCTTCGAGTAATCGAAATTGCACTTCATCGGACTCTCGAGCACACCATCCTTCACTCCGTCCGATGCATCGCAGGCATTGAGAACGGCGTCATGGATCATGCGGTATTTACTCGGCGGAATGATGCTGTCGGCATCTTTATTGACGATGAGGTTCAGCGCGGTTCGGGCGCCATGGGCGCGCATCTGTTCCCACGTGGCGGCGCCGGCAATGATTCCATTGAAGTCTTCGGGATAAGTCTGGGCCGCGGCAAGGCCCTGCCTGCCGCCCTGCGAGCATCCATTGTAGTAGGAAAACTTCGCGGGAACTCCATAGTGGGCGTTGATGACGGCCTTCGACTCCACTGTCATCTCATGAATCGAGCGATAGGCGATATCGACCAACTTCTCGGGATGACCCAGTGCAAACTCCGCGCTATTCCCGACGTGTCCCGTATCGGTTCCGGCTCCCGCATAGCCCGCAGCCACGGCCAAGGCGAGCGCGGGGTACGGAATCGTACCGGCCCATCCGCCATTGCCGACGGCTAAAAACTTGCCGTTCCACCCTGACGCCGGCAGCCACACTTCTGTCTTTATGTCGGAGTCGCTGCTCGGCGTCAGCGTCGCGGTTACTCGACAGAAAGTGGGCAGACTCCCAAACGGATTCGCTGCGGCGCCGCCGCGACCTTCTCCGCCACCGCCGCCGGGCGGCACAAAGGCTCCCGCAGCGACCATTTGAGCGGAATTGATCCTGGTCTTTGGAAGGGCAAGGCTCGCGAGATTCTCACAGGTTGTGGCTGCAACGGCCGGAACTGCTCCAATCAGGCCGATCGCTACTGCAGCAGCCATGAAGATGCCCCCATGACGGGGATGGGATATTGTTTGATTCATGGTTCCTCCAGGGAGTTGGCGCCCAGTATACGCCAGGCAGATCCGATCGGATCCATGATAGATTGGCGCGGCCTGGGAGGTGACTCAATGAAGCGAACTCTCGTGATCCCATTATTCACGGTGATCCTGATCGCATGCCAAATCCCATATGCGGCGGCGCAGGCAGGGACATCAAGTACATCATCGTCACGCACGCGCACACGGACCACACCGGAGGTGCCAATGCACTGCAGGCTCTCACGGGAGCCCGGGTCGGTATGGCAGAAGGCGATTGGCAGATGAACAGCCTGGGAACCTACATGAGTTCGGGAGGCCAGAGCAGGCAATTCAAACCGATCCGCCGAGACCTGGTTATTAAAGATGGTGACTCGCTCACATTGGGCGACACGACGATCAAGTTCTACATCACACCCGGCCACACACCAGGCGTGACCTCGATTGAGTTTCCTGTATTTGACCAGGGAAAAAGATACAAGGCATTCATGTTCGGCGGAATGGGGCTGAACACGGTCAATGGTGCCCGCGTCGCACAGCAATTTGTCGATAGCGTGAAGCGCGTGATAGCCGTTCCGGACGTCCAGGTCAATATCACGAACCATCCGGAGCCCGCTCAGATTTTCCAGCGGGCCGGGAAACTGCAGGCTCGCAAGCCGGGAGACCCACATCCCTACGTGGACCCCGAGGGATTCCGAACCTGGTTGCAGACGACTTTGGTCGCCGCTCAAAAAAAGTGGAAACCGAACGCGCAGCGAATCGGCCTTAGCCGTTAGCCGGAGTGTTCCGGAATGTACGTAGCCGGTCGAAACGTTGATCCCAATGTAGTCGCGCGGCTTTAGCCCGCGTTAAGTGTTGCCTACACCCATCATTTTCATCCGCGGTGGTGAACGCGGGCTGAAGCCCGCGACTACATTTCGCCTCGAAACGTTAATCCCGCTGAAGACACTTCACTCAGAACGCAGTTTTGACGCCGGCCGTCAGACCAAAACCGCTGGCATGCGACTGGCCGAGGATGCCGCTCGCCTGAACCGTGATGTTGACCTTCCCGGCAAGCCTGGCGGCGGCTCCGCCGGTCAGCGAGAAGAACCGGCGGTCCGGCAGGTAAGCCGCGCCCTGGAAGGGATTCACAGATCCCTGGTTCTGAATCGACACCGAGCGCGCATTGTAGGTCATGTCGTAATCGTACGACGCCCGCACATACGGCAACACAGCAGCGGACTCGTTGGCCAGGCGCGCTTGTGCGCCTAACGAGCCGGTAAGTTGCGACAGGGTCTGCGCACCAAACGTCAGTTGCGTGGACGACGAGGCGCCATTCTCCGAGAAGCCATCGAGCTTGATGCGTTCGTAGTTCAAGCTGCCGATCGGTCCCGCCGCCCATCTGCCGAAGGACAGGTCGTAACCGGCGCCGACCTTGAACGTCGCGGCTCCTCCGGAGGTGCTGCTGCCCGGCTCGGTACGCACGGCCGTGTTGATCTTCACATCGCGGCGCAACTCGTTCAGACTCGTCCAGCCGTAGCTGCCGCTGGCAAAGGTGTACACCGGGCCACGGCCGGCGCGACCGTACATGCCCAGCGATACGAGCTTCGACTTGAAGCTGCCCGTGCTGTTGCCGAAGTCGGTCCTGCCATCGGTATACGACAGCACGGCGCCGACGCCGCCGGTTTGCGAAAGCTGGTAGTCGGCGCCGATGGTGCCATCGGCGTTCCTGGTGTCGAATCCATTCAACTGACCGGAGCTGTCGATCTTGTATGGCGTGTAGCCGGTGCCGCCATACAGCTCGAGCTTGCCGACGGGGTGGCCGCCGCCTGGATACAGACGGTTGTCGTAGGCCAGTTGTTGGCCGCGCACCGACGACTGCACCGACAGCGGCAGCATCGAAATCTGCGACGGCGCGAGCAGCGTTGCAATCACCGCATCGGACAGGATGCGATGGCCTGCGGTGGTCGGGTGGACGCTGTCGGCGAAGAGGTAGGTTTCCGCGCCGTTCGGTACTGTAGTGGCCGGAGTGCACTGCCCCGACGACGGCGTGAGACAGGCGACGGCGTTGACGGTGCCGATGCCATATGCCGCCGGATTCGCCACCACTTCCCTGTACAAGGCAAACGCATCGATGTACAGGATGTTGCCGCCGAACCGCTGCAGGCCCTGCTTCAGACCCGCATTGAAGCTCGCCGACGCCTGCGTGCCCGGATTGGCGGCCCCTCCTGCCCCGAAGCCGAACGCCGGTGTGGTGCCGATGTCGGGCAGACTCACGAGAACGATGTTATTGGCACCGGCGGCCTGTAGTCGTCCTAGTTGAGTCACGAGTGCGGTGATGGCCGGCGAAATTGCCGCAGGGCCGCCCTGGAAGATGTCGTTGGCCCCGACCAGCATCGTGACGACATCGCTCTTGCCAAAAGTACCGCCTGCCGCGAGAAAGCGGTCGATCTGTACCGATACCGCGCTCTGCGAGACGCCCGGCTGCGAGTTGTTGGGCAGGGTAACCCGCGCGCCACCTTCAGCGTAGTTGGAACCGCCGTCGAACGCGTTCGGAGTGAGCGTCAAGCCGAAGCGGGCGGCGATGTTGTCCACCCACACATTGCCGGGATTGGTAGTGAACTTGAAGCGCGCCACCTGGCTCGCACCGGGTACGTTGAGGGCCTTGACGATGTTGGTGTAAGCGCCGCCGTCGGACAGGCTGTCGCCGAACACCACGATTCTGCCGAACTGGGTCTGGGCATGGGCGATCGATGCCACGCCCATGGCCAGCAGCGCAACCGATACCGCGCACGCCACTTTCTTGATGTGCATCTGTTCTCTCCGTGTTGTGTTGTGGACTCGGCCTGAAATGCGCGTGGAGGTTACCACACCATTCGGATGCGGCCAACTCATGTGCTAACCTCAGCCACGAAGTGAAACGGCACATCCTCATATATGGCGTCTCCGGCGGGCTGTTGATCGCCGCGCTCAAGCTGATCGAATACCGGTTCCTTGTCGTCGAGCATTCATTCGAAATTTATGGGGGGCTGATCGCAGCGCTTTTTGCGGGCCTCGGGATCTGGCTGGGTCTCAGGCTTACGAGAAAAGAGGCGACAGTCATAGTCAGGGAAGTACCGGTTCCGGTTGCAGACGCGTTTGTCCTGAACGACAAGAAGGTCGCGGAGCTTGGGATTACTCCCAGAGAGATGGAGATTCTGGAATTGATCTCCAAAGGAATGAGCAATCGCGAGATCGCGGAGAAACTTTTCGTCAGCGAGAACACCGTCAAGACCCACTCGAGCCGTCTTTTTGACAAGCTCAGCGCGAAACGACGAACGCAGGCCGTGCAGATCGGAAAGGAATTGGGCTTGATTCCCTGACGGAATCTCACTCGAAAGAATGATTTTTCGGATCGGAACGCAAAATCATCCGAAAGTATGACGACAACGAAAGCGTGCAGGACCTATGTTGCGCGTCGGAGGACAAACAAATGAAAAAGACCATCGTCACTTTCGGCCTGATTTCCGGCGCCATCACGTCGTTCATGATGATTGCGACACTGCCTTTCATCGACACGATCGGGTTCGATCGAGCCGAGATCCTGGGTTACACCACGATCGTCCTGTCGTTTCTGCTGGTTTACTTCGGCATACGTTCGTATCGCGACCACGTGGCCGGCGGCACGATCTCGTTTGGGCGGGCATTCCAGGTCGGCATACTCATCACTCTGATTTCGTGTGTCTGCTATGTCGTCACCTGGGAAATACTGTACTTCAGCGTCCTGCACGGATTCATGGATCGGTACGCGGTGTATGCCGTGGAACAGCTGAAGGCGTCCGGCGCCAGTCCGGAGTCGGTCCAGGCACAACTCGAACAGATGAAGAGATTTAAGGAGCTCTACGAGAATCCATTCTTCAATGTCGCAATCACGTTCATCGAGCCCTTTCCGATCGGTCTGATCATGACGCTGATCTCCGCAGCAATTCTTCGAAGGAAACCGCCGTCATTGCTGGCGTCCGCCCAAGTCGTCTGACCGCGGGCTCGGTGGCGTGCGTTCAGGATTTTCCTCTTTCCGAAACCGGGGACTTGGGGTGTACAATCCCCCAAACCGTTCCCATACAACAACTCAGCGTTTGAATGGGCCATGCACGCGGGAGGGTAGAATCGTGCCGGGCAGAAGAGACAGAACTTCGGAACCTCCTCGAAGAAACGCCGTACAACTTGAATCAGAGATCAGAACACTAAAGTTTTTGAGAATGAAAGGTAGGTGAGTATGAACAGAGTAACCACTAAGGCGATACTTGCTTTGGTCGTGTTGGTTACGGCTTTTGGCGGGAGCGCCGCGCTTGCGCAGAACACTGCTGCATTGCCGGGCGGAAAAGCGGAAGCCGTTTACAAAGACATCAAGGTGCTCCAGGGAATTCCGGCCGACCACCTGATTCCTTCGATGCAGTTTTTTGAAGCTTCGCTTGGCGTCGGATGCAACTTTTGTCATATGCCGGACCGTGCTGCGGACACTCCGACCAAGACAACAGCGCGCCAGATGATCCAGATGGTAAAGGCCATCAACAGGGACAATTTCAAGGGCCAGCGGGAAGTCACCTGCAATACCTGCCACCGCGGGCAAGCGGAACCCGTGGCGAATCCCGCCCTGGCGAATGAGAAATACAAACCCTGGGACCCGGAGAGCCCCAACGGTGCTCCGGGTTTGCCGCCGGTCGCCGGACCGCCGGCCAGTCAACTGATTGACAATTACTTGAAGACGCTTGGCGGGGAAGCTAACCTGTCCAAGATTTCCAGCCGCGTCGTGAAGTACACGGCTACCAACACTGAAGGCGCTGCCGCGAACATGGAGATGGTTTCCAAAGGTGAATCGGCCTTGACGATCACCCATCAGGGCGACGGCGATGTCATTATCGGCCGCGGCGCCAGCAACGGCTGGCAGCGTGCCGCGAACGGCGCTGTCCGCGACGCACGGGAAAACGAAACCGACGAATCCAGACTTCAGGACCCGCTGTATGTCGCCACACACTTGAAGCAGATCACCGGCCTTGAGACCAGGCGCGTGCGGCTCGACGATCAGGATGTGTATCAGCTTCGCGGAATGGCCTTTGGCCGTGTGCCTGTGCGGCTCTTCTTCCACCCCAAGACAGGAAATTTGCTTCGCCTGGTATATCTCCTGCAAAATCCCATCGGCCAGAACGTCGTGCGGATTGATTATTCGGACTACCGCAATGTGCCGGGTGGCAGCAGGTTCCCATTTGAATGGACGGTCGCACGGCCGCTCGGTCTTCAGACGGTCAAGGTTGAACAGGTCCAGCAGAATGTTGCCGTCGAGGACACCCGGTTTGCAAAGCCGGCCCCACCGGCCAGATAAGACTGAATGGGGTCGTAGCCGCGAATTACGCCAATTACGCGAATGGCGCATCAAGGATCGTTTGGTGCGCCATTCGCGTAATTGGCGTAATTCGCGGCCACGATCCATCCTCGATGGGCGTCCTTGACGGCTACGACCCCCGTTGTTAACATTCACCCCAAATTGTGTCTCCTATGAAAAACAGCGTTAGAAGCTTACTGACGGGCGCGATCGCCATCGTTTTCATTTGTTCGTTTGGAGCCGCTCCGGCCACGGCACAGGGACAGACCCTAAAACGAGTGGGCGGCAAACCCGACTTGAACGGTATCTGGCAGGTATTGAATACCGCCGCCTGGGACATTCAGGATCACTCGGGCGCGCTGGGTATTCCGCCGGGTCTTGGAGTTGTCGAAGGAAATGAAATTCCGTACCAGCCCGCTGCCGCGGCGAAGAAGGCACAGAATTTTGCCAACCGCGCTACTGCCGATCCCGCGGAACACAACTGTTACTTGCCCGGCGTGCCGCGCGCTACCTACATGCCATTTCCTTTCAAGGTCACTCACACACCGAAAAACATCGCGATCTCTTACGAGTTCACCCATTCGCTGCGGCCTATTGTGATGGACGGAAGTCCCCATCCCGAGAGTCCGGAAGAAAACTGGATGGGCATCTCGCGCGGACGTTGGGAAGGCGATACGCTTGTGGTCGACGTCAGGAACTTCAACGATCAGACCTGGTTTGACCATGCCGGCAACTTCCATAGCGAAATGTTGCACGTCGTCGAGCGCTACACGATGACAAGTCCCGACCATATTCTTTACGAAGCGACGATTGAAGATCCCAAAGTGTTCACGAGACCGTGGAAAATGAGCATGCCTCTGTATCGGGTCGTGGACAAGAACGCCCGATTGTTGGATTACGAATGCGTGTTTTACCTGCAGGAGGAGCGATATAAGAATGCCCCTTTTAATCGATAACGGTCGAAGCAGGCAGGAGGTGTCCAGGTGAAAGTCACAACGTCTATAGCAACGCGCAGTGTTGCCGCGGTTGTTGCTGTCTGGCTGGCCGGTTCAATACCCGCTATTGCCCAGGCCCGCGGCCAGGCCGCCGCACCGCCGGCGGCGAGAGCCTACGCGCCCGCGCGGCTGGCTGATGGACAACCCGAAATATCACAGGGAATCTGGAATAGAAGGGGCGTCGGTGGACTGGACCAGGGCGCACTTGAAGCACAAGATCAGCGGCCGCCCAATCCGCTCGACCCGACTCCGGCAAACCCGCTTTCAGTGTCGAGTCGCTCCGATGGGTTGGACAACGTCGACCGCGGATTTCTGGAACAATTCAGCGAACGTTTGCCTAATGCCCAGCCGCAAGGGCAACGTCAGAATCAGGCGCGGGAAAGGCAACTCATGGGCATCGCTGAACCCGGCAGAATCCTGCCCTGGAAGCCCGAAGCAAACGCCGCCAGAAAGGCGTTCCTTGTTAAAACGAACCCGGCCCAGGGACTAAAGTACATTGAAATGGATGCGCGTTGCGCGATGCCCGGCCTTTTCTTCGGCAACGGTCCCTTCCAGTTCCTGCAGACCGACAAACAGCTGACGATTTTGTCGGAATACCAACACTTCACGCGGACCATCAACCTGGATGCGCGCCCGCATCTTTCAAAGAGCATCAAACTGTTCATGGGAGATTCGGTCGGGCATTGGGAAGGCAATACTCTGGTCGTGGACACCACGAATTTCAATGGCGTAACGGCGTATTCGCGCGAGATACCCTATCTCACCGATGCATTGCATACCGTTGAACGGTTCACCCTCATCAATGCCAATAGAATCGATTATGAAGTCATGGTCGACGATCCCAACCAGTTCACGCGCCCGTGGAAAGTGACAGGCCAGTACAATCGCGCAGAAGATCTTCCTGAGATTCTGGAATACGCATGCGCCGAAGGCACTCAAACATTAAGAAATATTTTTGGCGATCTGCCAGGCAAGTAGGCGTCTCAAGGTTTGGAGGTTACTCCGATGAATACGAAGTCTCTCGTTATAGTGGCCGGTTTCGGTCTGCTTCTGGCGGCGCTGCCGGCAGCGGCTCACCACGCATTTGCGGCGGAGTTCGATGTCGGCAAACCGGTTGAGGTCACCGGGAAGGTTACAAAACTCGACCTTGTGAATCCCCATTCATGGCTTTATGTCGACGTCACAGAACCGGATGGCAAAGTTACCAACTGGCGTTTCGAACTCGGCGCACCCAACGCGCTTTTCAGACTTGGCTGGAAAAAGGATACGATCCCGGCCGGTCTCGCAGTCGTCGTCACTGGTTTTCGTGCGAAGTTCGGCGGCCCCGTGGCCAATGGCCGTTCGGTGAAATTGCCCAGCGGTAAGACGCTCGAAAGCGGCGGGTCTAACCCTCTGAAGTAAAGTTCTGTCCCAAAGCAACGCGGGCTAAAGCCCGCGACTACATTCAGGCCGAAAGTTGATCCCAAATGTAGTCGCGGGCTTTAGCCCGCGTTCGCTCAGTGCCACTACGATCAAAACCCGCCGCCGGGCTTCGAGTAGACCTTCTTTGCACCTACGTAGGTGGCGAGCGGTGTGATGGCGGGAATCTGTTCCTCGGGAACAGTCATGATGTCCTGGGACAGAATCACAAAATCGGCCAGTTTACCCGCCTCGATCGAGCCTTTGTTTTTTTCCTCAAACGTAAGATAAGCGTTGTTGATCGTCTCGACGCGCAAAGCCTCCGCGCGGCTGATCTTTTGGGCCGCACCCACGACATCGCCCTCCATGGACCGCCGCGTCACATAGAAATAGATGTTCCCAAATGGATTGTTCGAATTGCTGTTCCCTCCCCAGTCGCTTCCACCGGTAACGATAATTCCGCGGTCCATGAACTCTCGTATCGGGACAGTGCGTTCGGCTCGCTCCTTTCCCAGAGTGCGAAGCGCATTCCCGGCACCTCGGTATGGCTGAGCCTGCGCCGAGATCACGAGCCCCAGCGTCTTTATGCGCTCCATCTGGTCCGGTTGTACATACGTCGCATGCTCGATCGTCCAGCGTTTGTCGCGAATGGAAATTTCTTTGTCTGCGGCTTCGAATGCTTCCAGGACCAGATCCATTGCGCCATCCGAGTCCGTGTGAGGGGAGACGCGCCAGCCATAACGATTGGCGACGAGAATTGCCTTCTTATAGATTTCGGCTTCTATATTCGGAGCGGGCGCCGGATTCCCTCCGCGCCACATGGTGCCCGGATTGAACTCGGCGAGGCAGTCCAGCCGCAGCCAGTTATCGCCAAAGCCAGGGCCTGCTCCGAGGGGCTTCAACATATCCTCGAGTGTGTCCATATCACTCGGGTTTACCTGAAAGCCGGCGCTGATGCGTTCCAGCAACTTCCCGCCCCGCCATAGTTCGTAGTAGGTCCGCATGAAGTCCGGCGCAAGCTGCAAGTCGCGAATGCTCGTCAAACCGACGGCGAGCTGCTGCCTCTGAGTCTCGAGAATGAGTTTCTCCTTCTCGGCCTGCGTTGCTGGTGAAATCATGTCCGCAATGCGAGCGACGGTGCCTGACTCTCCGGTGATGCTGCCGTCGGGCTCGCCTTGATTGTCTTTCCGGATGGTGACGCGCCCGATTCTGTTCATATCTCGTGTGACGCCGGCGATCTTCAAGGCCGCGCTGTTCAAATAAATCTGTCCGCGGTTGAGATAAATCACCACGGGGTTATTGGGCGCTACTTTGTCGATATCCTGGCGCATGGGCGCATGCTTTTCAGGAAATCGGTTCAACTGCCATCCACTTGCGACGTAGATTGCCTTCCCGGGTCCGGCCGCCACTGCGGCCTTTCGCACTCCCTCCAGCAACGCGGCGAGCGATTCGACTTCCTTCAGATCAATTCCGCGATTCGCCATGGCAGCGTGATAGGCGTGGTTATGATTGTCCATCAATCCCGGCATCACGGCTTTCGCCTTCAAATCCACCAACTGCGTTTGGGGACCGGCAAGAGCGCGCATGTCGCGAGTGGTGCCGGCTGCGAGAAATTTGTCGCCCTTTACGGCAAAGGCCTCCTTGATGCTGTTCGATGAATCGACCGTGATCACCTTACCGTTGTAGAAAACGGCGTCCGGAACCTCACGTATACCTTGGCCGAATAGTCCGGTTTGTGACGCCAGGGTCAGTACGACCACACTGACGATAGCCGCCATTCGCTTCATTTGCATTTCTTCCAGCTCCGAATACAGCCGCGTAGCGGCTGTATTCCGCTTCGCGCGATATCTGCGCCGCTACAGCGATAACACTCGGCGCGGAACATAAACGTATCCATCCATGATGCGGCGGGCCGTGCCGATGACTCCGGACCTGGTCAGGTCAAATTCTCCAGAAGGTTTTGTGGTAACGGCGACCACGAACCTCGAGACACCCGATGGATGACCAATGCGCACGACGCCCGTTTCTTTGGCGCGCGCGCTGACCACTTCATTCACAACTGTCCCTTCGATTAAAGCTGCGGCACTTACACAGATTCCTCCCGTCACCGCATAGGCCTTGTGCATCACGGCCAAAGCTTTCGTTCGGGCCAGGAAGTCACAATCGGATGCATCGACGGTTTTTCCGGTAATTGTCGCGTAAGAGCGCGAAGGCGCCACGAAGGCCATCTTTGGAACAGCCGGGCTAACCTCGGCGGGTGTGGCAGCGAGTCTCATCATGATCGCCGCCTTTACTCGGATCTCCTCCATGATCGCCAGTATCCGCGGGTCCTTACTCGTGTCCGCGGGCAACTCGGTTCCCTTCAGGCCGATTTCCGCAGCCTGGACGAACACTGCCGGATTAGCGGCGTCTACCAGACTGCAGCGCACTTTGCGGCCGTCCGCGAGTTGCATTTCGTCGATCACATTTCCTGTTGGAAGCAGCTTTCCCGTCCTGGAACCGGCGGAATTCACGAAATTCATCACAATCCCGGCGCCCGACCCCGGCACGCCATGAAGGACGACGTCTCCCTCGGTGAGTGCCCTGCCGTTTCGAACCGGAACCTCTGCTTCAATGACCTTCTGTGTATTGGTGTTGAAGATTCGCACTCGAGTGATCGGTTCCGTAACTTGAACCAGCCCCTCGTCGATGGCAAACGGTCCTACGCCTTGTGAAATGTTCCCGCAGTTGCCCTGGTAATCGACGGCAGCCTCACTGATTCCCACATAACCAAAGGTGTAGTCCACATCCGCGTCCGGCCGCCTGGAGCGAGCGATGACCGCCACTTTGCTCGTCAACGGGTCGGCGCCGCCGAGTCCGTCGATCTGTCGCGGATCCGGACTGCCGAAGATGCACAGAATGACTCTGTCTCTTGACGCATGGTCCTTCGGCAAATCATCGGCGAGCAGATACACACCTTTGCTGGTGCCGCCGCGAATGATTGCCACCTTGATACGCTCGGATTCCTGCATTGAACCGCTATTTTAGCAGGTAGCACAAGTTGCTTGACACGATGTGGAACGGCCGCATATCGTCCCGCCAAAAGAATCGTAGTCAAACCGGAAATGGGGGAAATCATGCGACGACGAATGTTCGCGGTCGTGGTGTTTTTGCATCTTGTCCTGTCGACTCATAGCTTCGCTCAAACCAGTAACGCAACGTTGGGTGGAACGGTTTCGGATGCCACAGGCGCGTTGATTCCGGGCGTGTCCATCACGGCAACGAATACGGCGACCGGCATCGTCACAAGCGTTTTGAGTAACGAAGCGGGGGCATACCAATTCGCCAGTCTTCAAACCGGAACTTACAGGGTCAGCGCGGAACTGTCGGGTTTTCAGACCCAGGCCTACAACAACGTCACGCTGGGGATTTCGCAGCAGGTGCGATTGAACTTCACGTTGCAGGTAGGTTCTGTAGCACAAGCCGTGGAAGTGACTGCCACGGCCGACACTCTGATTGCGACAACGTCCTCATCCATAGGCAACGTCCTTCCCGACCAACAGGTGCGCGATCTTCCTCTTGGTGGACGCAATGTGCTGGATCTGCTCCGGACGGCGGGTGGCGTGAGCAACTCTATCAGCGGCACCACCTCGAATGATGGTGCGACAGCCGGAGATTCCGGCTACTTTGCCGGTGGGCGTCTCAGTGCAGTGAATACGACGAGAGATGGCTTCGTGGTCTCCGATGGGAGATACAACCATGGCGCCTTTTCTGTGACGTACACGAGTCCCGACCTGGTAGAGGAAGTGCGCGTCATCACCGCACCCGTGGACGCCGAGATGGGACGCGGTTCCGGACAAGTGCAGATGGTCACTCGATCGGGAACGAACCAGTTCCGCGGCAGTGCTTTTTGGTTCAACCGCAACTCGGCGCTCGACGCCAGCAACTGGTTCAACAATTTCAATGGCGTCAAAAAGGATTATGAGAATCGGAATCAGTATGGAGTGCGCCTCGGAGGGCCGATCATCAAGAATAAGACGTTTTTCTTTTTCCTGATCGACGAACAGCGGGACGTCCTGAAACAAACTTTTGTCGCCCCGGTGTTAACGGCGCAGGCGCGGCAGGGCATTTTCCGTTTTTTCCCGGGCGCGGATAACCAGAATGCGACGCAGAACAACCCAGCGGTCGATCGGAATGGTAATCCTGTGAGACCGGCGGGCGCGACAGGAGACCTTCAACAGTTCAGCGTGTTCAACCGTGATCCATTCCGACCCGGATACGACACCAGCGGCTGGATCCAAAACGTCATCCTCGCACACATGCCGCAGCCGAACGATTTTACGAACGCTGCGAGC
>Ga0137394_10000380_pt1 | contig 30934 bp, 17 predicted proteins | sample czobulk116metaG_FD_108278 | JGI IMG/M metagenome (GOLD analysis project Ga0137394, IMG submission 108278) | Vadose zone soil microbial communities from Angelo Coast Range Reserve, California, USA - czobulk1.16 metaG | ecosystem: Environmental > Terrestrial > Soil > Vadose zone | place: USA... | reverse complement strand
GCCGCGGAGCGGCGTAAGAATGTAGCCGCGGAGCGGCGTAAGAATGTAGCCGCGGAGCGGCGTAAGAATGTAGCCGCGGAGCGGCGTAAGAATGTAGCCGCGGAGCGGCGTAAGAATGTAGCCCCGGGCGCAAGCCCGGGGTAAACAGTAACCCTGGATCCCAGCCCCAGAGGGGCGAAAGATTCGATTCGACACTATTCCATCCACGGGCTTGCGCCCGTGGCTACATTCTTACGCCGCTCCGCGGCTGGAACGCGCGCGGCTGTATCAGTGAAAGAAGATCAGGAGGCATCAAAAATGAAGAACAGAGTGATTTTACTATTCCTTGCTGCGAGTCTGTCACTCGTTCCGCAGTTGATGGTCGCGCACCACGCGGAAGGGAATTACGATCACGATAATTTGTGGGTGATGAAAGGAACGGTAACGCAGATGGACTTTGTCAATCCCCACATCATTATTCGTTTCGATGTTAGAAACAAGGCAGGTCAGGAAGAAAACTGGGTCGGCACGACCTCGTCTCCGAGCGCGATGCGCAGGTATGGTTGGACACCGAATTCAGCAAAGGTCGGCGATGAGATCGTCGTTACGGGGTTTCTGGATAATGAAGGACGGAAGATCATTCAGATGGCCATCAACGTAATCAACGGCAAAAACCTGGAGGTATCCACAACCGCCGCCACCCAGTTGCATGAGTACAAGGCACGGAACCCGAACAAGCCGGCAAAAAACTACAACTGAGTACAACATTTCGGAATTACTGTGATGTGTGACGGAACCACAAAGACACAAAGGGCACAAAGAAAGGACGTTTCTTGATGCGGCATTTCTTTGTGCGCTTTGTGTCTTTGTGGTTCCTGCCACACGTTACAGTATCGCGAATAGCTGTACTAAGGCCAATGCCCGCACAGGAGTTTCTAAAATGAGAAGTCGTTTAATGGGTCCGATCTTCCCGGTGATTGTGGTGCTGCTCGGGTTTGCCGGTCTTGGACTCTCACAGATTGCCGTCCGCCAGAAGATAGCAGAAGTCCGGCCCGCACCCCGCACGCCGGATGGGAAGCCGGACCTGGCAGGAGTTTGGGGAGTCGTCGACAGAGCTCCGGGGATTGATACGACGGCGCGAGAGGAATCCGTTCTTCTCGAAAAACTGTATGGCCGTTTGCAGAACTCGCCGCCGGCCAGGACGCCCTGGGCTCAGGAGCGATTCCTGTACAACGATGATCCAAGAAAGTCCAAGGATGGAATTGATTCCGACTTCGGAGCACGAGAGGAACTCAATCCGATGGAACATTGCGTTCCCTACGGCCCCTCACTGCTGATCATTAACAATGGCGCCGTAGCGGTTGGAGGCTACGAGATCATCCAAACCGCCCGGCGGATACTGATCATCTACGAGCAGGATCACAACGTGCGGCAAATCTGGATGGACGGGCGCGGCCATCCTCCGAAGGAAGAACTGGAACCGACCTGGATGGGACACTCGATCGGCAGGTGGGAGGGAGACACACTTGTTGTCGATACCGTCGGCCTTCGCAACGAACCCTGGCTCGATGGCGCAGGCAATGTTTCGAGCAAGCAGTTGCAAATGGAAGAGCGCTACCAGCGGCTTGATCACGACACCTTGAAAGTTCAATTGACACTCACAGACCCGATCGCGTTTACGAAACCCTGGGTCCGAAATACGTACCGCCGGTTGCGGAATTGGGATCTTGCGGAAGACGTCAGGTGCTATCCAGGTTCTGAACAGTTGCGGAACCAGGAAGAACTTTTTCATAACCGCACAGACAAATAGCCTGTTTCCAGAACGAACGGGGGCTGAAGCCAGCCGCGAATTACGCCAATTACGCGAACGGCGCATCAAGGGTCTGTTTATTGCGCCGTGCGCGTAATTGGCGTAATTCGCGGCTGGCTTCAGCCCCCGTTCATGACAGGCGGGCTAGTGTCGTCCAGCCAGGAGAAAATCATGGTTCAGAAATCGCTTTCAAAGAAAATCGGCTTTGGGATGGTTCTGGTGTGTTTCTGTCTTGCCGGACAGGCCTTTTTAGCGGCCCAGGCGACCACGGGCATCATCTCCGGTGTTGCCCGAGATGAGTCCGGCGCATTAGTACCGGGCGTAACCATAACGGTAAAGAATGCAGGCACAGGAATCGTCCGAACCGGCATCACCGGAGACAGTGGAGGATACCGCATTCCGGCGCTTGTCATCGGCACCTATGACGTCGAGGCAGAACTGGCCGGATTCAAGAAGGGCCTTCGAAACGGCGTCACCCTGAACGTTGGGCAGGAAGTCCCTGTCGATTTCACTCTGCAGGTCGGAGATACAACGCAGGAAGTGACGGTTACCGATTCTCTTTCACTGGTCGAAATCAGCACGGCCACGGTGAGCTCCGTGGTTACCCAGAGGCAGATCCGCGAAATCCCGCTCAACTCCCGCAGTTTCCTTGAATTGATTCCTCTACAAACGGGTGCTGTATTTCAAGAAGCCGGAACGGCGGACGGAAGATTGGTCACCAAGGGATTTGCCAAGAAACTTGCCGTGGTCGGTACCCGCGCGGCGTCCAACAGTTTCCTTCTGGACGGAGCAGACGTCAACGATGCCAGCAACACGGGCGGTAGCAGCGCCGGAGGCTCGATGGCGGGTGTGGAGGCGGTGGCGGAGTTCCGCGTCGTGACTAATGCGTATGACGCCGAGTATGGGAAACACACGGGAGCCGTGGTGAGCGCGGTTACCAAATCGGGCACGAATGACTTCCATGGTTCCTTGTTTGAGTTTCTGCGCAATGACAATCTCGATGCCAGGAACTTCTTCGACCGCGAGCAGTCCGGGGGCAAGCCGGAATTCCGAAGGAATCAGTTCGGCTTTTCCCTTGGTGGTCCGATTATCAAGAACCGTACTTTCTTTTTTGGAAACTATGAAGGAATGCGTGAGGCGCGCGGCGTAACCACAAGTTTCAACGTCCCGGGAATGCAGGCACGCAACGGGATTGTCCAGGGTGCAGCGGTCCCGGTTAATTCGAAGGTTCTGCCCTATCTGGCGATCTATCCGCTGCCCAACCAGCCCGATCGAGCCGATGGGACGGCTCAATACATCGGTGAGAGAGTGGATCGAACAAACCAGAATTACTTCACGAGCAAGATCGATCACCGCTTTTCGGATTCCGATTCCGTATTTGGCCGGTTTACTTTTGAAAACTCGCAGCAGTTGTTACCACGACTCAGTAGTGCAGGTGACAACCGAACGAGGAGCCGCTTGCTTGCCCTTGAACATACGCATTTGTTTTCCGCGATGCTGCTGGCGCGCACGCATTTTTCTTTTAACCGGACTCGGCCGAGTAACTTTGACATTCCCCTCCCCGGGTTCGCATTTCCCGATTTCAGCTTCAAGGACACCCGCGCGCAGGGAACCATCAGTGTCACAGGACTCGATTCCATCGGTGGCGACACTCGAAACCCGAATCTGCTGACCCAGAATAATTTTGATTACAAGGAAGACATCGTCTACAACCGCGGCAAACATTCCATGAAACTCGGGGCCCAGTGGGAGCGGTTGCAGTTCAACCTCTTTTCGGGATTTCAAGCGGGCGGCAGTTTCGCTTTTGGCAGCCTGCCGGAGTTTCTGCGCGCCGATCCCAGCTCTTTCAGTGTCACGAAACCTGGATCGGATAACGTTCGGGGCATCCGGCAAAGCTTATTTGGCTTTTACTTTCAAGACGACATCAAGGTTACATCCACTTTCTCTTTCAACATGGGGTTGCGGTACGAATTCATTACGGTTCCTACCGAAGTCAATGGAAAGATCAGTGTGATTCGGGATCTGTCCCTCAGCCGTCTACAAACGGTTCGCCCCGATACCATGGATGTTGGAGGTTCCTTCATTCAGAACCCCTCCCTGAAGAACTTTGCGCCCAGGATAGGCATCACGTGGGATCCCTTTGGAGCAGGTAAGACTGCAATCCGGGCCGGTGGCGGCGTGTATGACGATCAGGTACTGCCATACCTCTATTGGTTCGAACTCGCCAATGCGCCGCCGTTCCGTTCGGGATCGAGTCTGCTGCGGCAGAACACGACCATCGACTTCCCAAACGCATACACCACGCAAAGGGCCGCGCTGATCTCCGGACTTGGCGGCTCACTGACTCAGGTCGATGGGAAGCAGTATGATCTCAAGCAGCCGACGGTGTACAAATGGAGCCTCGATATCCAGCAGCAGGTTGGCGCCAATACCACGCTCGACGTTGGTTACTCCGGGACACGTGGAGTTCATCTTTTCCGGCAAGTCCAATTCAACACCACTCCTTCTGAAATAAGGAACGGGCGGCGGTATTACTTGATCGATCAGGCTCCACCCAATCCTTATATGAGCCGAATGCGGTGGAGTATTTTCGATGCTGAATCGGACTATCACGGCCTCCGGTTGGGTGTGACCCGGCAGTTCAGTCGGGGCCTGCAGTTCCAGTCCTCTTTCACTTTTTCCAAATCCATCGATGATTGGTCCACCTGGGTGCGCGCCACGGACTTGACTTCGTCCAATCGAGGCGGATATGGCACTGAGAAAGCCCACGGACTCTCCGGCTTCGATGTGCGGCGAGTCTTCTACACCAACTTCGTCTACGATCTGCCGGGGGCAAAGTGGAACGGCACCGCTGGAAAGCTCATCGGCGGATGGACCATGAGCGGCATCCTTCGTTTACAAGATGGCCACCCCATAACCCTTGGCGCAGAGCAGCCCAGACAAGGGAACCTCCAATTACAGCAGGTGGAGGGGGGGTCGTTGGATCTTGCTCCAGGAGTAGATCAAAAGAAGATCATTCGGCCACGCAATCCCAATCAGTATTACGATCCGTCGGCGTTCCTTTACCCAACGCCGTTCTTTGAGGGGAACCTGGGAAAGAACACCGTGACCGTTCCTGGAATCGTGACCTTCGACACCACTCTTACGAAGAACATCGCGCTGGGCGAATCTCGGAATCTTCAATTCCGGACGGAGTTCTACAACCTCTTCAACCGTGCAAATTTTGGGATTCCCAATATTACGGTTTACGACCGGAATGGCAGAGTCCGGAGCGACGTCGGCCAGATTACGAGCACAACAACGAGTGCACGGCAGATCCAGCTTGCGCTCCGGTTCTTGTTTTAGCGCAGAACAATGCCGCGCTGAGCCGCAGAGCGGCTCTTAAAGAGGGCTTACGCGCTTCAAGACTTTAGGACAAACACGATGATGAAAACAATTTGTTACTCGGTCAGTTTCGTTGTTGCTTTGCTACTGTGGATTCTTCCGGTCGGGGGCGCTCAGGCCCAGCAGCAGTCAATTCTTGTGATTGAAGGAGGAACGCTCATTGACGGCAACGGAGGACCTCCTGTCGCAGATGCGTTAATCATCATCCAGGGAAACAGAATCACGAACGTCTCGCGGAAGGGCCAGGTGTCCTATCCAGCGGGAGCCCAGGTGATGCGTGCCGATGGGAAGTTCATCCTGCCTGGCCTTTGGGAAGCGGAGACCGTATACGGGTGGTTCGGCGGAGAGTCGTCAATCCTGCATGGAGTAACTTCCATCTCGGATATTGCGACCAAAGCGGAAGTCGCCATGCTTCACAAAGAAGCCGTCAATCGAGGGAAGACTGGTGGCCCACGAACATTTATCGGGACAGGCTACCTGGGTTCAGAACGTGTAACAGGTTTCGAAACGCCGCTCGAGCGCGCTCAGGTCCCCAGGTCCGTTGACGACGCAAGAGAGATCGCGAAGCGCTTTATTGCCGCCGGGTCCGACATGGTCATGTTCTTCGACGGACGTCTGCCGATCGAGTATTACAAAGCGGCCTGGGAAGAGGCCAAAAAAGCAGGTAAGACCAGAGTCGTACGGCCGACGGCGCCGGTCGGTGTCCGCGAGGCCGTGCTGGCGGGCGCCGATCACATTTCCCATTCCTCAGGCATAGACAGAGCCATTGCCAAAGACCCTGCCAGGTGGAACAACGAACTCGATCGGTATTCCGACATGGATGATGCGAAGGCCACCGAGTTGATCCAATTTCTGGTTCAGAACGGAGTGAGTTTGTCGCCTACTCTGATCCGAAAAGGAATGGGATTTCACGAAGCCACGGCTCGCTTCCACGAACAGGACCGCCAGTGGTGGCTTTCAAACCCGAACCTTCGTGCCTATTATCCCGAACATTTATTCGTGAGTGAGCTTATGGAGGCCACTCCACCTGCTCTGGAGCCCGCTGTCCGGGAGCGCAGGAAAAAAGGCTATGACAATATGTTGCGGTTCCATGGACAGTTCGTTAAGGCCGGTGGACACATGCTGGCAGGGTGCAATTCACCCTTCGTGGCTCCGCCGGGGTTATGTATCCACCAGGAGCTGGAAGTTTTCTCGGCAGCCGGGCTGACGCCAATGCAAATGATCCAGGCTGCGACGAAGTGGCCCGCCGAGACGTTCAAAGCGGCAGACAAGGTGGGAACGATCGAAGCCGGGAAGCTGGCGGATGTTCTGATCGTCGATGCAGACCCGTTACGGAACATTCGGAATTTGCTGCAGGTCCATTCGGTCATTTTTGACGGCAAGGTCCAGGATTTGACCTATCATGCATCCTATCGAACTCCGTTTTTAGGCGGTTCCGGACTCGATGGGAACAGTGTCGTGGAAGACCTTGCATGGGTTATCGCGATGAAGGCGGGAACGGCAGGAGGGCAAGAAGGAGAATCAGGACCGGATCAGGTTAGAGTCGGTCCTCCCGGGATCTTGAGCATCGCTCCATACATTGTGACAGAAGGCAGCCCGGCGGTTACCCTCATCATTAAAGGAGCCAACTTCGTCAACAGGACTCAGGTCTACTTTGACAATAACGTCGTCCCGTCTCGCCGGATCAGCGCTACGGAGTTGCAGGTCACACTGGATGCCAACCTCCTGCGCCGAGTGGGAAGGTTCGACATCTATGTGAAGACCCCGGGTCCGCTGATCAATCCGGTATGGCATGCGAGAGATGGCGTCTCGAACATGGCTCATTTTCTGGTCAACTTCAAGTACTAAGACGTATGAAGAATCAGCCGCGAATTACGCCAATTACGCGAACGGCGCATCAAAGGTCTATCTATTGCGCCGTTCGCGTAATTGGCGTAATTCGCGGCTGATTCTGGGAATTTCAATTTGGAGGCCATCAATGAAAAGCAAATCTTTGGTTGCAATGTTGGTGACGATGGTTCTTCTGGTGGTTTCGAGCGTGATGTTTGCGCACCACACGTCCTCGGGCCTGTTCGATTCGAAAGTGAACAAAACCCTGAAAGGGGCCGTGCAGAAATGGCTCTATGTCAATCCCCATGCTGCCCTTGTTATCGAGGTCAAGGACGCGAAGGGCAACGCTGAGACATGGAGAGTAGAATTCACTTCCCCGAACGGACTGAAAGCGTGTTGTAGCCTGAGCAGAACCTCGCTTCAGGCCGGAGACCAGGTCACCGTCGTCGGGCATCCATACTTTAACAACATAAAGACCATGGACGCCGAGAAGCTCACACTCCCAAACGGAAAGGAACTCGCAGTTCGGAATGTGGCGGCGCCGGAGTACGAAGAATCAGCTCCTAAGAAATGAAGGAGGGTTCCAAAATGCGAAAAGGTTTGTCGATTACGATTCTTGCGGTCATGGCGATTTTCGCCTTTGGGTGCAAAGCGGCCCCGGCCCAGACAGATGCCGCCCGGACACCGGACCTATCCGGTGTTTGGAACCTGAAGGAGGGTCCCAGGATACCCGGCACGCGGCAGGAGGCTCAGCAAAGCGGTTCGACTGTCTTCTCCCTGGTGGAGACAAAACTGCCGTTGCAATCCTGGGCGTTGGAGAAATGCAAAACGATTGGCTGTGGAAAGGATGTCAATGCCTACGGCTGGCCTACCGGAGAAGCTGCTGACCAGACGAAAGACCCCTGGATCATGAAATGCGCTCCGCTCGGCTTTCCACGGGTCATGTTTGGCACCTATGAGATCTTTCAGATTTCACGCCGGCTGTTAATGCGCTTCCAGCAGGATGGCTCGATTCGGGAAATCTGGATGGATGGGCGCAAACATCCCGAAGATGCAGGTGGCCTGTGGATGGGACACTCGATTGGCCGATGGGAGGGAGACACGCTGGTCGTCGATACAGTCGGTCTCATCGATGCAACATGGCTCGACTCTTTTGGGACGCCGCATAGCGACTCTTTACACGTCGTGGAGCGTTTCCGCCGCACTGGCCCGAATGCCATGCAACTCGACATCTCGTTCGATGACCCCAAAACATTCACTGCGCCGTTCACAGGAAAGCTGGTCTTCGAGGCGCGTCCCGGAAGGGAGTTGCAACCCGTCCTCACTTGCGAGGACAAGATCCTGGCGGATAACCCGGCCGACGCGTGGCCGTTCTTCGTCGGCGAATATCCAAAGATAAACGTTCGGGAGACCTTGCCGGTTTTGAAGAAGAAAGAGCAACAGGAATAAACTCGGAGGCACCGCGAAATAGGCACATTCGCCGAAGAAAAACCCAAATCCAATATTAGTGCGGATCAGGCGAGTCGGTTGGAATCCCGCCTCCTGGCATCCTCACAAAAGCTGAAGATGCCAGGAATTGGGTCTGATTCAGAGAACCCTAGGGTTTGGGCGGCGTTTGGCGAGGGGTCGCTGGCCTCGCGTAAATATCCTTTATTTCCGGCCGTGGCCCGTCTGTCGAAAGGCCTGCGGCGAGCATGAGGCGAGTAATCTCGTCGATTGTCGGGCGGGAAGGTTGAGGTCGTCCCGCCTTGAAGCCCTCGGCAATGAACAGCGGCGACCTTCCCTCTGTGTCGGGCTGTTTCCAGATGTTGATGTCGGCGCCCCGGTCCGCCAGCAATTTCACAACCGTCGGAAAGTTGCCGTACGCTGCGCCGTGCATCGCGGTTTCGCCTTTGCTGTCGACGGCGTTGACTTCCGCGCCAACGTCCAGCAGGAACTTCACAGCATCCAGCGCTTCGGACTCCGTGCCGGCCTCCTCCAGGGGATCCGCCGTGCCGAGACCGGCCGCGGCCATCAGAGGCGTGCTTTTCTCGGCATTCGGCAGGAAGGGATCCGCGCCCAGGTCGCGGAGCAAGCGCATCAAAGGAAGGTCCGCCCGGTCAGCAGCCATCAGGAACGCCGTCGCCCCTTCCATTCCAAGCATCGATGCCGAGCTTGGCGCGCGCGGCGCCCCCTTTTCCAGACGCGCATTCACGTTTGCTCCCCGTTCCACAAGCGCGCGAACGAATTGAAGGCTCGTCAGGCGTCCCGATCCAATCGGGGACGGATCGCCCCGGTCACTGGCATCCGGCCTTCGCACCCAGGTCACCGCATGCAGCGGAGTGAATCCTGTCCGCCGGTCGTTCGGATCGGCCCCGGCTTCAACCAGAGCGACCGCGAGCTCGAAGTGGCCATTCTCAACCGCCATCATCAATGGACTGGTGCCCTTCCGGACCGGGTCGTTGACTGCCAGCACGGGACCTTTCTCCTCACGCTGCAGCGTCTCGTTCACATCCACGCCGGACTTGAGGAGCGTACGCGTCGCATCGATGTTTCCTTCGCGGACGGCGAAGAACAACGGCGTAAACCCGGACTTGAGCTTTGCGCGGACATCCGCGCCCGCATCGATGAGGGCTCGCACGACCGCCGCGTGCCCTTCGGCCGCGGCCCACATGAGGGCCGTCTGGTCAAGCCGCTCGCGAGCGTTGGGATTGGCACCGCGGGCAAGCAGGGTTTTCACTGCTTCGAGATTTCCCGCGCGCGCCGCCGTCATCAGGACGGTCTCCCCGCCCGGAAGCGACGCGTTCGCGTCGGCGCCGGCGTCGAGCAGGAGCTTCACCATGTCCGCGTTTCCGTTTGTACAGGCGAGGGAAAGCGGAGGCACGCCGTAGCGATTCGCGGCGCTGACGTTGGCGCCCGCTTTTACCAGCAGTCGTGCCGTATCCATGTCGTCGTTGTAGACCGCCCAGTGTAGGGCGGTCATCCCATCGGTCTGCGCCGCGTTGACGTCCGCGCGTGCATCGAGAAGAGTGCGGATGAGCGCCCGGTTGCGCTGCTCGGCCGCGTCCGCGAGGGTCGGTTTCTCAGCTGCCACGGATGCGGCGGCCAGACCGAATATCAGCAGAGAGAGTCCAGCGATTCGTCTCCAAACCATGTGCCATCTCCCGCAGCCTTACCATGGCTGCCTCGGAAAACTATCGACCTTATATGGACGCCGGATCGACGAGGTCTTCGATCTTGCCCTTGCTGTCGCCGAATGAATCCACCTGCACCCCCGCCCGGTCGAGCAACGTGAGGTGGAGATTGGCCAACGGCGTGCCATTCTTGTACCGGATGTGCTGGCCACCCTTGATGCCGCACGCGGCGCCACCCGCGACCAGGATTGGAAGGTTCTCATGGTCGTGAATACTGGAGTTGCCCAGCCCGCTTCCGTACATGTAGACCGTATTATCGAGCAGAGAGCCGTTGCCGTCGGGAGTGGATTGCAGTTTCTCGAGAAAATACCCGAACAGCGACACGTGGAACGCATTGATCTTGGAAATTTTGAGGAGCTTTTCCGGATCGTTGCCATGATGACTCGTGGGATGGTGCGGGTCTGGGACGCCGATTTCCGGATACGTACGGTTATTCAGCTCGCGCGCCAGCTGGAACGTGACGACTCTTGTGATGTCGGCCTGAAACGCCAGGACCTGCAGGTCGAACATGAGTTTCGCGTGGTCGGCGAACGCCGCCGGAACACCCACGGGCCGGTCCAGATCGGGCGTCGTATTTTCCTTCGCTCCGGCTTCGGCGCGCTCGATCTGGCGCTCGACCTGGCGAATGCTGTCGAGGTACTGATCGACGCGAGCGCGGTCGCTCGTTCCCACTTTCCGCTTGAGCCGCGCGATCTCGTCGTTGAACGAATCGAGCAGGCTGCCCCGGCTGCGCAGCGCCGCTTGCCGGGCGGAGGCGGGTCCGCCTTCGCCGAAGAGGCGCTCGAAGACGATGCGCGGATGCGCCTCGGAGGGAAGAGGCGTCGTCGGTGAAGACCAGGCGAGGCAATTCTGATAGACGCAGGCATAGCCGTTGTTGCACACGCCGGCCAACGGGTTCAGGTCCATCGACAGCTCGAGCGACGGCAGTTGCGTGTCGCGGCCGATCTGCTTCGCCGCAATCTGGTCCACGGTGGTGGCCAGATGGTAGTCCGAGCTCTCCGTGTGTTTGGCGAAGGCCGCGCTCAGGAACCCCGCGTTCGCCGTGTCGTGCGTGCCCGGGTAGGATTGTTCCAGCCTGAGGTTGGTCAAGACCGTCAGCTGCTTCTTGACCGGCTCCAGCGAGGAAAGGATGGGCGACAGATCACCCAGCGTGCCCTCACCCTGCGGCGTCCAGCGAGCGTGGTCGCATCCCATCGGAATGTACACGAAGCCGAGCCGGCGCACCGGTCTGGCCGGAGTCCTAGCCCAGGCGGTTGCCGCGGGAATCATCGCGTCGAGCAGAGGCAGCGCCAGAGTGGCCTGCAGGCCCTTCAGGAACGTGCGCCTCGGTAGCGCTTTCTTGGTGATAAATGTCATGACGATCTCCTCATTTGAAAGGGTACGCTTTTCACGATTCCCAATATGAGCGACGAGAAGCGGTATCTATTCGGCCCGGCCTCGCGAAGAATCTTCCGAATCGCGGGCGCATCGTAGTACTCGACCCCTCGTCCCAGTGCAAAGGTCAACAGCTTTTCCGTCAGAGTCCCAGCGAACAGCTCCGGTTGACGGAGCAACGCCTCTTCAAGACCGGCCACTCCTTTGAGGTCGCCGGCGCCGGGCAGGCCTCCTGACACGTCAATGGCTCCGCTGTCTCCCTCCGAATCCCGCCAGCGGCCGACCGCGTCGAAGTTCTCCAACGCGAATCCTACGGGGTCTATCGTCCGGTGACAGCTCGCGCACACCGGGCTGTTGCGATGAAGGCTCAGCCTCTCCCGGATCGGCAGGTTGCCGGGCACGTTACCGTCGAGCGCCGGGACATTCGGGAGCGGGGGCGGCGGCGGGGCGCCGAAAATGTTGCCCAGGATCCATACTCCACGAAGCACAGGCGAAGTCCGCGTCGCGTAGGACGAGACGGCCAGTATGCTTCCTTGCCGCAGCAATCCGCCACGCTTGCTGTCTGGCGTGACCGTCACGCGCCGGAAGCGGGTGCCATAGACACCCGGAATTCCGTAGTGCTTCGCCAGGCGCTCGTTGAGAAAGGTGTAATCCGCCTTGAGCAGGTCGAGCACACTGCGATCCTCGCGCACAACGCTATCCACGAAGAGTTCCGTCTCCTGGCGGAACGCCTGACGAAGGTTGTCGTCAAAGTCGGGAAACAGACGCACGTTCGGATCGACGGATACCAGGTTGCGCAGCCGGAGCCATTGCCCGGCGAAGTTGCTGGCGATATTGTACGACCGAGGATCGGCGAGCATCCGGCGGGCCTGTTTCTCGAGCACGTCCGGCCGCCGCAGCTCGCCCCGAATGGCCGCATCGAGCAGTTCGTCATCGGGGATGCTGCTCCAGATAAAGAATGACAGGCGCGATGCCAGTTCCAGATCGCTGACGCGGTAGGCGGTGCCGGCCGGCACGCCATTCGGATCGGCCTCCACCCGGAACAGGAATCCGGGGTTGAAAAGCACCAGGCTCAGGGCCCGTGCGATTCCTGCATCGAAATCGCCGTCGGACGTTCCTTGAGGCTTCGCCCTATCGGGCTCGCGCTTCGCGCCTTCCCGGTAGAAGGCCATTGGCCGTTCTACATCCGCGTCTGAAATGGACCTGCGGTACGCCCGCCGCATGAGGGTGGAGAGAATCTTCTTCGCGCACGCCTCTTCCTCGCGGGGGGCGGCCGGCCGGCAGACGAATATCCGGCGGCGGCTTGGCGTATCGTCGGCAACGCGCGCTCCATATGGTCCGGTGATGGAAAACTGGGAAATCCCCGGAGTAAGACGGGGATGACGCCTCTCGTTGAAGTGCGCCTGGAGTGGCTGGCGCGCCGTCTCGAGCAATGACGAGGAATTCCTGACAAAGGTGACGCCTACTTCATGCGGACCGGCCTTCACAGGAACACGAAACTTGAAGTTCTTGTCGAGAAGCGCATCGTCACCGTTGGCGGGCTTCTGGACCGTAATCGTCCCGATCGGCTCCCGGTCGAGCAGCACTTTCATCTCGTGCGGTTGCGGATCCTTCAAGCCCTCGACGTCGCCGTTATAAGCGCGCGTGAGGTAGACCTGGATGTCGTACTCGCCGTCCTGCGCGAACGTGTAATGCACCGAAACCCCGCCACGCGTGCCGATCGGGAGTCCCTCGACATGATCCTCCTGCGTGACGTCTGGCGGCACGCGAATGATGTCGCTCTCCAGCGAAGGCAAGCTGCCGATCGCCAGCCGGCTGATCTTCTGCGCGGCCGAGATGTATCGGTCCAGCAGAGCCGGCGGCAGATCGCCTACCGTGACATTGTCGAAGCCATAACCGCTTTCATCGGAGGGCAAAAGCGTGGTGGCATCGATGTCGAGGAGAAGCAGGTCTCGGATAGCATTTTGATACTCGGTGCGATTGAGACGCCGCAACGTGTCCGTGCGGCCCGGATTCGGCTTCGCGGCTGCGGCCTGGTCGAGCGACGTTTCCAACCACGAAAGCAGGGCTTTGCGTTCTTCGATCGAAGGCTGCGGCATGTTGGGGGGCGGCATGGTGCTGGTGTGAAGCTTACGAAAGACCTTCTCCCAGACCTCGCCGGCTGCGGCAGGGCGGGTGATGTCGGCTTCGTCTAACATCAAGCCCGCTGTCTTGAGCTTCTGGTTGTGGCAGGTCACGCAGTAGCGATCAATCACCTGACGGTTGCCCGGCACGGGTCGTACCGCACCAGCACTATTTGATGGTGATGATTGGGCGACCCGCGGGGCCGTTTGCTGTGCGGCAGAGGCCCGTGCGTGCAAGCACACGCTCAATGCCAACCCGGCCAATCCGACAGTCACCACTCTCACATTCAGGAAGGCGCCAGGCGACCTGTGTCTCATCCTACGCATAGTCCTCGTCATTCGGCTGTTTTAGCAAGCCACAATTCGGGGGGTCGGTTAAGTCTCGCCATTGATTTCCAAGGAATTAGACATGAGGTTAAGGCCGACTGCCAAAGCTGTCAAGAATATTGGTCAACAGAACATTGGTTAACGTGACCTCTGCTGTTGACAGGCGCGGTGCCCGCCCAATATCCTGCCGGCCTGCAAACACAAAACCAAAGGAGAATCAATATGAAGCGCGTGATTGCTCTGCTGCTGGGCGCTGCAAGCATCTCGACTGTGCTCGTTCAGGCCCAGGCGGTGACTTCTTTCAAACTGGGCACCTTCCAGACCCAGGCTCGCACGTTCGTTGGAATCGTTTTGCGCGATTCGGTTGTAGTGGATTTTGTTGCCGCCAGCCGGGCCATCAGGCCGGCGTCCAACGTGGTGCTTCCGAGCGACATGAAGGACCTCATTGCCCGCTACGACTCGGGGCTGCGCGATCGTATCGTCCAGGTGGTGCAGAGCGTGAACGCCGGGACCGCCGCGCGTCCCGCCTATGTTTACGACCTGACGGCGCTCAAGACCATGCCGCCGATCATGTATCCGACGACGATGCTCAATGTCGCAGTGAATTACACCGAGCACGGTGCGGAAATGGCCGCGCGTGACGGTTCCCGCGCCGCTGAAACACCGCAGGGGAGCGCCCTGCCTGGTACGAAGAGTGCGCCCGGCGTCTGGGAGCGGAAGCCGGCGGATACTCGCTGGAATCCGTACATGTTCCTGAAATCGCCAACGGCGGTGATCGCCAATGGCGAATCGATTCGACTCCCGCCTGGTCGAACCGATATCGACTGGGAGTGTGAACTCGGCGTCGTCATCGGCCGGGCGGCATCGCGCGTCCCGGCCGCCAGCGCCAAAGACTACATTTTCGGCTACACGCTCGAAAACGACGTTTCCGATCGAGGAGGACGCGGCGACGCGCGGTTCGCCGGCTCCGACTGGTTAATCGGCAAGTCGCACGATACGTTTGCGCCGATGGGGCCCTTCATCGTGCCCCGTGAATTCGTTGCGAATCCACAGGTCTTGCCCATCAAAGTGCTCTTGAACGCCAAAATGTTCCAGGAAGGCACGTCGGCAGACATGATTCATGACGTCTACGAGCAGGTCGAGTACGCCTCCAACATCATGACGCTGCGCCCGGGCGATGTCATTGCCACGGGCACTCCGCCCGGAGTCGGTTCCGCCAAGAAGCCGCCGGTATTCTTCAAAGCCGGCGATTCACTGTCGTGCACTTATGAAGGTATCGGAACACTCGTGAATCCGGTGGTCGGGCCGGCGCCGACCGTGTCGCGCTGACGCATTTCAAGCCGGCGCCGCCGCGTTTGCCGCCCCAAAATAGTTGTATTTTTTTATCGCTTCCGATTTTCCAACCGAAGGCGATAAAAGCACTTGGCGCCGGTCGGCCCCTATCGTAAGGTAGAGCCGCAGAAAAGTGATTTTCCGCGAATAAAGGAAAATGAATTTCCGAGAAGACAATATAAATCAACTGCTTAAGGCTCGCTCCGAGATCGATCAGGAACTCCGTCGTCATAAAACGCACCGGGCCGTTCTTTTCACCGACGTCGTTGGCTCGACCACCTATTTCGATCGCTTTGGCGACACAGCAGGGTTGCTCCTGCTTCACCGTCACGACCGCCTGGTCATAAGCACCGTCGAGGAATTCCAGGGAATCGTGATCAAGACGATCGGAGACTCCGTGATGGCAGAGTTTCCGGAACCGATACTCGCAGTCCGCGCGGCCGTTGAAACTCAACGACGGCTATTGGACCACAACCAGAGTTTCGCGGACAGCGAGCGTCTGCAGATTCGGATCGGAATCAATTCCGGCGTAGGTTTCCGGCGCGGCAACGATCTTTTTGGGGAGGTCGTCAATGTTGCGGCCCGGGTCACGAAGCGAAGCGGGCCATCGCAAATCCTGGTTTCCCGACCCGTGTATGAAGCCACTCTCGACACTGAAATATGTTGCAACTCTCTGGGGCAGGCCAGCCTGGAAGGCAAGGCCGAACGCGAAGAGCTTTACGAAGTGATCTGGGGGGACCCGAACCAAGAAAAGTTGCGCTCTGAAAGCGAACCCGTTCGGGTTCGCACCGACTCGTCTTTAGAGCGTGCACCCGTCTCGGCGCGCTACGAGATTCTGGATCGCGTTGGCGCTGGTGGGATGGGCGTTGTCTTCAAAGCCCTCGATCGCGAAACCGGAGAACTTGTGGCACTCAAAGTCCTCAAGCCCGAGATCGCGGACGCGGCCGCCCCTCTGGAAGGCCTCAAGAACGAACTACGGCTTGCTCGAAAAATCACGCATAAGAACGTATGCCGCATCCACGATTTCACCCGCGACGCCGGAGCCACCTTCATCTCCATGGAATTCGTGGAAGGCGAAAGCCTGCGGCGCGTGCTGAACCGCTTTAACGCACTCAGCGCCCGCCAGGGCATCAAGTTCGCTCAACAGATCTGCGACGGTCTGCGCGAGGCCCACGCCCAGGGCATCATGCACCGCGACATCAAGCCGGAAAATCTCATGATCGACGCAGCCGGCAATGCGAAGCTGATGGACTTCGGCCTGGCACATCTGATTGCCGAAGGTTCCACGGGAACCGTGGGCACACCTGCTTATATGGCACCGGAACAGGCACAAGGGGAGCCGATCGACCAGCGTGCCGACATCTACGCGTTTGGCCTCGTCCTGTTCGAGATCTTCACAGGCTCAGCCGCTTTCACTGCCGAGACGGCAATCGAAGTGGCCCTCAAACAAATTCGAGAGGCACCGCCGAACCCGCGCGATATTGAACAGGCGATTCCGGAACATATCGAACGGGCCATCCTTCGATGTCTTGAGAAAGACCCCGCAAAGCGCTTTCAGTCGGTTGAGGAGCTTCAGACCGCCCTGCTCGGTGAGCCTGTGACGTCTCAAAAAGACCTCGCGCCGCGGCGAAAAAACATACTGGCCCGCTCGGCGCCTGCTAAATTGCCGCGAGTTTGGGCCGCAGTCGGATTGGCAATGCTGATCGGTGTTTTCATCACAGGCCTCCTCGGGTTCAATCCCAAGATGGAAGCCAAGCAGGAAGTCGTCCAGACAGGCCCCGCTGTATCGGCTGTATCCACTGCCGAGGTTGCTGCTTTCCGCATGGCAGATTCGCTGGATACAGGAGAGGCGTGGAACATATTTGTTAGGAACTACCCGGCGGGACAATTGGTTTCCACTGCGCTGGAACGCCTCGACAAGCTTCGGGCGCTGGAAGAAGAAAAGCCGAAAACGCCCCCCGCTCCGCCGGTGACAAAGCCGGCAAGCGAGCCGCAGCGGGCTCCAAAAAAAGTCGCCGTCAAGGCGCCGGCCGCAAAGCCGCGGCTGAAGTGGACGGCGCTGTTCGATACGGCATCTATACCCGGCGGCGTTTTCATGATGGGAAATGACGGGACCAGGGAAGACGAAAAGCCGCGACATCAAGTGAGGGTCGACGGGTTTCGGATGAGCCAAAGTGAAATCACGAATCGGCAGTACCTGGCTTTTCTCGAAGACACCGGTATTCAAAGACCGAAGGACCCGGCATTTGCGAAAAACTATCTGCTGGATTATCCAGACCTCCCGGTCGTGAACGTCAATTACCAGGACGCCGCTGAGTTCTGCAAATGGGCTACCGCAAAGTTCGGCACGACCATACGGCTTCCCACCGAGGCTGAGTGGGAATACGCCGCGCTCGGACATAAGAAGGATTCGATTTATCCCTGGGGTTTTGGGAGTCCTTACAACGTTGCGCGCTTCAAGGGTAATGAACCGCGTGGCGTAATGACCGTCGCGCGAGACGCATACCCGCCGAACGCGTTCGGTCTCTACAATATGAGCGGGAATGTGTGGGAATGGGTCTCGGACTTTTACTCCAGGGATTACTACACGATCTCACCCGTTAAAAATCCGGCCGGAAGCGCGCAGGGCACGAAACGAGTAATCCGCGGCGGCAGTTGGGCCGACGACGAAACACAGCTGCGCTCTGCGCGCCGCGGTAACCGCGATCCAAACGAACGCAGCGACCGGATTGGATTTCGCATCGTTGTCGAATCGGCTCCCCGAGTCGGCGGTTAACAGAGCCGTTCTTCCACTAAAGTACGTTTTCTAATATGGGGAGTTCTTCCCGCTCCTCTTTCCTGTTGCCAGGCCGGGGAAAGCCGGCATCTTGCCGACCGGCCCCGTGTTTTATGTCAGACAGGCGGCTTAATACCCGGATTTGGGCTGAGTCTTGGGAGTGCCCGTACTAGCTGGCTCATATTTGGCAGAGATCTGTTCATAGGATTGTTCCAGGTCCGCCATGGCCGAGTCGACCTTGTTCTTCATGGTCGTCCACGATTCCACGTTCACTCTCTTGACGTCGTCGAGTTGCTTTGCGACCGCATTTCGCTGCTCTCGCAGACGGTCAATGGACTTTTTGAAGTCCTCTTTTGCGGCACCATTCAGAGCGGAAGCTCGCTCTTCCAGTCCTTTGATTTTCTGGTCAAACTCATCAAGCTTCGCCTCCATGGCCTTCACATAATCGTCTCGCTGCTGTTTCATATCCTGCGTAGCTGGGGTCCGTTCTTCTGACGCCGCGCGAGTCCGGTTGGAATCTGTACGGTTGCAAGCGGGAACCATAATCAACAGAACTGCGACTAAGCTCAGGAGCAATTTCATTGAGACCTCCGATTTGAAAGAAATGAGATCCAATGATTCGTGTGCACGATCCATTCCAGACGGAATCGCGAGACTGGGAACAGCAGACGCGTAGGCCAAGCACGCAAATTGAGGTCAGGCATTTACCGGCAACGCGCCGCTCCCTTTCTCATCGGGGTGCTTTTCGGCGGCAAACCGTCGGCGACGTATGATCCGGCGACAGGATTTCTTCGGACAACGGATTCCCTTTCAGAGCGTGTTGCAAAACCCAAAGGAGAAGCGGGAAGAAACCACAAGAAGCACAAAATGCACAAAAAGGCGCAAGAATTTTGTGCTTCTTGTGCTTTTTGTGGTTACGTCCCCTCCCCTTCAAAGTTTTGCAACATCCTGTTTCAAATGAGGGGAATCCGTTCCTGAAAATTTTGGCTTTACTGAAACGGTTGACCGAACCGCCCGCGGTACGCAATCTCCGAAAGGGGCTTTCGCTGTTTCTTGCCCTTGCCGACGGGCTGAGAAGGATATCCGAAAGGCACGACCGCCAACACGTCCACTTCTTCCGGAATGTTTAAAGGCGGCTTCACTTCATCCAGCATCCCAACGAAGCCTACCCAGTTTGAGCCGACTCCTTCTGCCCACGCGGTCAGCATCATCGATTGGATAGCACGGCTTCCGTCCGACACAGCGAATCGGGTCTTCTCAATGGCGACGACGATCACGAGCGGAGCCTGAGCCACGTACGGGCCGCTTCGAGTCAGTGTGCCTATCCGGCGGATTGTTTCACGCTCATCGATCACGACGAAACGCCAGGGCTGCGCGTTCATGGCGCTTCCCGTCAGCTGTCCCGCCTCGACAATTCGCCGAATCAGATCGGACGGCACCGGCTTGTCGCGGTAACTACGTATGGCCAGAATTGTGCGTACAGCCTCGAAGACTTCCACGACTCCCTTCCTTTCTGAGCGGAATAAGGATAGTGCTCAGATGAAAGGTTGTCCGGGCTGTCTTGATTTGTCAATCAGCCTTCGTTGAGTGTGGTCGTCAGACAACCTCCGACGATCCAGCAGCGAGCGAGGAGATCGTTTTTCTGGCGTTCTTTCGTAGCAGTAGCAATACTAATCATCGGAGGCGCTCTCTAGCCCATTCAAGAAATTGGAGGTATCGATGAAACGATTAATCATTTTAGTTGCGCTCCTTGTCTTAGGCGCGCTTTCGATAGCGGCAGCGGGGTACCAACAATCATCGCAGGGGCTGCCGGCGCCGGCGTTGGCCGCCACACAGGTGGAGAAAGTCAAGGACAACCTCTTCATGATCACCGGTGCCGATCCGACCAATCGCGAGGCCTTCAGTGGCGGTAACACCGGTGTCTTCATCACGAACAACGGAGTGGTTGTTGTCGATACGAAGCTGGCAGGATGGGGTCAGGTGATCCTCGACAAGATCAAAACCGTCAGCAACAAGCCGGTGACGATGATTATCAATACTCATACCCACGGTGACCACACCGGCAGCAACGAGGCTTTCGGCGCGACCGTGGACATCGTGGCCCACGAGAACACGAAGGCGAATATGGAAAAGATGGATGCCTTCAAGGGCGACAAAGCGAAGTTCCTGCCGAAGAGAACGTTCAAGGACAAGATGTCGATCGGCAGCGGTAAGGATCGCATCGATTTGTACTATTTCGGCCGCGGCCACACGAACGGCGATACGTGGCTGGTCTATCCCGCGCTTCGCGTGATGCAAACAGGCGACATGTTTGCGTGGAAGGACGCGCCAACCCTTGATAGAAATAATGGCGGCAGCGGCCTCGAATATGCGCAAACTGTCGGCAAAGCATTCGCTATCACCAAGGATGTCGATACGCTCATCGTCGGTCATAGCCCATTGAGAAAACCTTCAGAGCTTCAGGAATTCCAGCGGTTCATGACCGATTTCGTCGCCGCGGTGCGTGACGCCAACAAGGCAGGGAAAAGCGTTGACGAAGCGGCAGCATCGATTAACCTGAACGCGAAATACCCGGGTTACAAGAACGACCGGTACAAAGCGGCGATCCAGGCAATCTACGACGAACTCAAGACAACATCCAGATAACCCAACGGGGTCCTCCCGGACCCCATCGCGGATTCAATCAAAAGCCCACCTTCATCGCGAACTGAAGGATCCGTGGATTGCCCGCTGTCAGTCCGCTCGTGCCGCTGATATCACTTTGAATTTTTCCGAAGGCGCCGCTGTTCAGCGTCGCCACAGGCGTACTGAAATTCGGATGATTCGGCAGGTTGAAAGCTTCAACTCGTAATTGCAGTGTCTTTCCCTCGCGAATCGGGAACGTTCGGGCCAAGGCGACATCCAGTTGGAAAACAGCCGGACCCTTCAGATTGAACCGCCCCAGATTGCCGTATGTACCCGGAGCCGGTGCGGCGAACGCTGCTGGATTCAGCCATTGATCGACCGATTTGTCCGCCGCGTACGGACTGACGCCCGGCACGAGATTGGGAACCTGATTGGGTTGCGCAGTCAATGCGCTATCCACACCTGTGGTCACCGTGAAGAATTGGGCGGACCTGATTTTTATAATCGGAGACAGCTGCCAGCCATTGGCAACCAACTGCAGAATCCGACTCGAAAATGTGGGCGTCTGAAGGACGGCCGACACATTGAACACGTGCCGCTGATCTCCTGTCTGGCAATTGCTACGATTCGCCGCGCGCTCGCCCGGAAGATTCAGGCCGTCCAGGAGGTGGTTCCAATTATCACTGATGCAGTGCGACCACGTATGGTTTGCCATGACGCTTGTCCCGTGGCTCAGCCGTTTCTGAACCGAAAGGAGCAGGCCATGGTAGTTCCCGGTGCCGCCGTCATCCAGCGCCTGGATTGACCCGAGGTACTGTCCCTGGTTCGGATTTTGTTGAAAGAGAGGACGGCGCTGGTTTTGGTTGCCGGTAGTGGAGCACGTCGGATAGCTGACTCCGGCGATAGTGCACGGCCCCAATCCGAGATATTGAGGCGCATTTAACTGAGTGGAAGTGACCAGGTGAATCGTACTGTTACCGACATAGTTCGCGCTGACGAGCCAATCCATCCCAAACTGCTTTTGGATGCTGACATTCCATTGGTTCATGTACGTCGGCTGGTAGTCGAACGGATCTGTTCGATAGGTGCCGAAAAGTGGGAACTTACTATCCTTGTTGATTACGAGTGGAAATGGGTTTCCGCCAGGGTAGGTGGCCCACGGGTTTGATAACTTTACATTGGGAAGATTCACTGTCGGGAGAAACGGGTTGTTTTGTTGGAACGCGACATAGCTCGTGCCGAGATGTGGGCGAGAAGTAAATATCCCATAACCGGCGCGGATGGTCATGAGCGCGTCGCCTTTCGGATCCCAAACGAGCCCCAGGCGAGGCACAGCCTGCTTCCAACTGTTTCCCTCAGGATGGTTTCCAATCGTGTATTGGGTGTCGCCAGGGAAAATCAGTCCGGCGGGAGCGTTTGGATAGATGATGCTGTGCACGTCGCGGACGAACAAATCAGGATCGAAATGCGTCCATGTATTGTATTTGCTGTATGGCGCCAGGTATGGTTCCCATCGGACGCCGTAATTGATTCTCAGCCGCGCAATGGTTCTCCAGGAATCCTGAACATACAGTCCGAAGTGGTGTTGGCGGTTGTATGTGAGCTGCGGCCCACCCTGGTTCCACGATGAAGCATTTCCCAGGAGAAAGTCCGCAAGCGGCATACCGGATATCTGGCCGTTTATGGCGACAGTGCCGACTGTATTCAGATGGTTCGTGAGGTTGTGTATCTGGTGAAGATAGTTCACTCCAAAACCAATCTGATGCGCTCCCTTTACCAGGTTGACGTCTTCAACCAGATTTGTATTCGGGCCGGACCAATTACCGACTTGAATGTTGTTGCCCGCCCCGATAGTGAAACCATTCCCCTGAACTCCAAGTCGTATCGTCTTCGAATCGTTGTCACTGCCCAGAACCGAAAAGCCCTGCATGCCCAAATCTGCAAATGAATAGAAGTGATCGGCCAATCTCTCGTTCCATGACCGATTCACTCCCAGGCGAAATGAACTGACAATATCCGGACCGACCAGGTACGTATTCCCTAACACCAGCGAGTAGACGCGCGTCTTGCTTTCCGCCAAATTGATCGTGATCGGATTCTTTCCGTCGTATGTTGAGGGCGTTTTCAAATCAGCCAGCTCGAAGCGCCCGAATATGGAATTCTTTTGGCTCTTCTGATAGTCGATCCTCGTTACAAGAAGGTGTTCATCCTGATTCGATTTGAGAGCATACGTGGTTTTACCGCAAGGATCCTCGGTTCCAGGAAACAGGCTGGCGATCTTCAGGGCCACTGGATCGAACCGGTTGGGTGAAATCGTGTTATTCAGAAATCCTTGAGACTGCGCCAATGTGACCTGTCGCCCGCCATTGCACGGAGGTGACGCAACAGCAGTAAAGTCGCCGGCCAGCATGGCTGCAGTTGGCACATATGCAATGGATGACGGTGGATCGGAACGCTCGAACGTGCCTTGATAGCCGGCGAAGAAGAACAGTTTGTCTTTTTTGATCGGCCCACCCACCACACCGCCCACCTGGTTGCGCTTCAGCGTGTCGCGTTTAGGAGCGAAGAAGTTTCGCGCGTTGAACACGCCGTTTCGGATGAACTCGAACACATCACCATGAAACTCGTTTGTGCCGGCCTTCGTCACCGCATTGACTGTGGCTGCGGCATGGTCGCCGTACTGTGCGGGCAACGCACTTGTCTCGACCTTGAATTCCTGAAGGGCGTCCGGAAATGGCAGTGGCAAATTCAATCCGGCCTGGGTGTCCAGGTGATAGCCGCCGTCCAACAAAAACAGCACCGAATCACCGACGCCCCCCGCTACGGAAACGACGATCGCGGGATAATTTCGGGGCGAACTCAAACCGGCGGATTGGCCCGTTGCAACAGTTGCCATACCCGACAAGAAGATCAGTTCAGTCGCATTGCGCCCGTTCAAAGGCAGTTCCAAAACACGCTTGTTGTCCATCACAGTTCCCACGCCAGTGGTTTGAGTTTCAACCATGGCGGCGGCCGCCTGCACTTCGAGCGTTTCTGACACCTGTCCTACCTGAAGAACAGCATTGATTACTGGATTGCTGTTGACCTGCAATACGATTCCACTCTGCACATAAGTTCGAAAGCCGGGCAAAACCGCTTCCAGCCTGTACGGCCCGATTGGAAGGTTGATCAAAACGTAGGATCCCGTCTCGTCCGTCACCACGCTACGCTTCAATCCGGTTTCCAGTTGAGTCACACTGATCTCGACGCCCGGCAAGACAGCCCCACTTTGGTCCTTCACGCTTCCGCTGATCTGCGCGGTGGAAACCGCCTGCGCCCACACAGTCGAGGTGGCCAGGAAGAAAAACAAAAATCCTTCCAGCACAGACATCGCAACATTGGCAAATCGGATCGGTTTCATATTCCGCCTTACTCATCGATAAATTATGGCGCCATTTAGTGAGAGAACGCTCGCGGCCATCGCCGTAACTGAGCGGACATCGTAGGAGCTTTTAATGCGAGTGGTCGGTCAAATTCGGTGCGGATTATGGACGAAAGGACGACGAGACGCAAATTTTGTCTATGAGAAATAACACGACTGTCAGTCGGCCCACTTGCTCTCTACGAACTATCAAGCATGCGTCCCCGTGGACTTGACTCAACGGGACACTCGAAACATCAGGCAAGCGACGACAAGATCTGCTTTAATCCCACATCCGTTCCGCTATCATGGGTGCTCACACTCCGGCCGATGGTTGTAGAGAGGCCGTTTCCGCCGAGGTGGACGACGAGAAACCTTCTGGTCATTTCAATCGTTGCAACCCTTCTTCGGTCGCAATCCACATTCGCGCAATCTGCTCCGTCGCCAACGCAGATCCGTATTGCAGGTTGGATGGTTTCCGGCAGCCTGAGACTCCGTTTCGAGGACTGGCATTTTTTTGAGACGCAGGCCGGAGACACCGCCTATGGCTATGGCGCGTCCCTGTTTCGTATTGCGATCGGCAGGCAATTCAAGTCGCGGGATTGGCTTTTCGAATTGGCTCAACCGACGCTGGCCGCTCTGCCCGATAGAGCAATCGCACCGCCGCCACAGGGGCAGCTTGGCTTCGGCGGTTCTTACTTTGCGGCGAACCCGGATCATGCCTTCGGAATTTTTCTGAAGCAAGGCTTCGTTCGTTTTAAGGGATTGGGTGGAAATAAGCCGGGCAATCTACGTTTAGGGCGTTTCGAATTCGCCGACGGAGCCGAAATACCGCCGGAGGGTCCTTTGGGCGCCGTGATTCGGGATCGTGTTTCCAGCCGGCTCATCGGCAATTTTGGTTTTACGCACGTTGGCCGGAGTTTGGACGGCATTCATTACTCGCGTGGGGCGTCGGACACGAATTTGACGTTTGTCGCGGCGCGTCCAACGGAAGGTGTGTTCCAAGTGCGGGGAATGAAGGAACTGAACGTGACGATCGTTTATGGAGCATTGACCAAAACCATTCGATCGTTTGGTGAAGCTCAAGGGCGCATTTTCGCGACTCATTATCGCGATGGCCGCGATGCGCTCAAAGCGGATAACCGCCCGCTCGAGACGCGCACCGGAGACCACCAGAACATCGGCATCACCACGGTGGGCGGCAACTACGTCGACGTATTTGATGCAGGGATTGGCAAAGCCGACGTGCTGTTCTGGGGAGCTGTCGAGACTGGAACCTGGGGGTTGATCGATCATCGGGCGCATGCGATTGCGGCGGAGGCGGGTTATCAGTTGGGAAATGCAAAGCTCAAACCGTGGCTCCGTGCCGGTTACTTCCGCGGAACCGGAGACGATGACCCGTCCGATGGGATCCACCGGACGTTTTTCCAGGAACTTCCCACCCCGCGTCCCTTTGCTCGTTTTCCCCTCTACAATTTGATGAACAATCAAGATACTTTTGCGCAGCTGACCTTGAATCCGCACCCCAGGTTGAGTTTGCGCAGCGAAGCCCACTCTGTAAGTCTGGCGAGCGAGAAGGACCTTTGGTATATCGGCGGCGGCGCCTTCCAAAAGGCGACTTTCGGATTTACCGGCCGCCCTTCCGGCGGCCAGAAACGTTTTGCGAATGTCTTTGATCTGAGCGCGGACTATCAGCTCGATTCGCAGACGACGTTGACGTTCTATATTGCAACCGCCCGCGGCAAAGGCGTTATTCGCAACGTTTTTCCTGAAGGACAAAACGCAACACTCGGCTATGTGGAATTGAATCGCCGATTCTGACCGCGGCTCGAGGCGATGTATAAACGCCGTTAATTGGTCTCACAATATGGTTGCCCGTCGCAGCTGGAATCAGCCATAGTGCAGTCACTTGTCCACTCAAAAAGTTCATCGAAGGGGGAGCAAATGCGTTTGAAAACCACGTTGACTTCCATGGTTCTCTCGATTGGTCTTGTCGCCGCACTGGCGATTCCGTCTTTCGCCCAGCGGACGACGGCAACTTTTGGAGGAGTCGTGGAGGACGAGACACACGCAGTACTACCCGGAGCTCAGGTGCGCCTTCTGAACGAAGGCACATCCGTGGTTCTGGAGCAACTTACCAACGAGCGTGGCGAATTCTTATTCGATTTCGTGCCGGTCGCCACGTACACGCTGAAATTGGAAATGCCGGGATTCAAGAACCTCGAGAGCCGAAACATTTCGCTGGGTGCGGCACAGACACTACGCCGCACTTACACCCTGCAGATCGGCGGCCTTAACGACGAAGTCACAGTGACTGCTGAGGCGGCGCAGGTCAATACCGTGTCGCCCGAGCAGCGCCTGTCGCTGAACACGCTGCAAGTCACATCCCTTCCGATGATCAATCGCAATGTGACGACGATCATCGCGGCCGCCGGGACCGGCTTGAGCCGGAACGACCTTACGTCCAACACCATGGGCGGCACGCGCTACAAGTTGAATGGACTCGGCGGCGGCTCGATGAGCGCTACTGTTGACGGAGGCAGCGCGAGCGGCGATGCGGGTTCGGAGATGCTCGGCATGTACGGGAACTTTGCCAAAATTGAGGTGATGAGCGCCGAAGCCATTGGTGAAGTACAAATCGTCAAGGGCGTCATTTCGGCTGAATATGGCGGGATGGGGGGCCATGTGAGCATGGTCACAAAGTCGGGAACGAACGAGTGGCATGGCAGCTTGATGGAGCGCTATTCGGGATCCTCGCTGAACGCCCGCTCGCCAATCTTAAGCAGTAAACCGAATTCCGTCTCGAACCAGTTCGGCGGCTCGATTTCAGGACCGATCAAACGCGATAAGGTCTTTTTCCTTTTCGCTTACGAAGGATACCGCGTCCGCGCAACCGTGCCGGTCAACGGCGCGTTTCCGACGCCGTACTTTCGTAACCTCCTGCTGCAGTACTTACCGTACAGGGAAACACAGGTGAATCTGAATTACATGCCGGTCCCCAACCAGCCGTACGGTGCGACGGATCTGTTAGCCCGGTGGATCGGTCCAGGACAGAGTACCTGGAATGACGACCATATCGATGCAAGAGGAGATTATATGGTCGGCGGCGGCAACTTATCGGTTGCGTTTGCCGGAGGGCATCCCAACAGGACCGAAGCGGCTGATGATCCGTTAGAACCTGTGGCTTTCACCAGCAAAGTCCGACGTTTGAACGTGGGGTATGTGATCGGCAAGGGCCGAGTGAGTTCGTCAACGCGCATGGGAATGAATCACGTTCCACAGGTGAGGATCGAGAAGACCTGGTACGAGTATGACCCAAGCCACGAAAAATATTCCAAAGGCTTCGGGATCATTAACAAATTCGCGTACACGGGGATGACGACGACGCGCGGTGGACTGCGGAGAGTTAATAAGTGGCCCTCCTGGACGGCGGAGCAGCAGTTTGCATTGCTGACCGGCCCTCACGCTTTGAAGGCGGGCGCCATGCTCCGTCTTAAAATCGGAGGATTTGATAACCAGCAGGCCGGCAGTGTTTCCTACAACAGCTTGGCCGATATTCAAACCAATACTCCAAACTCCGTAACGCTGGGCAGGTCTGTGCCCAGCACCAGGTGGAGCCTGCCAAGCTATTCCTTCTATGTTCAAGACGATTGGCGCGTCAACCAGAAGCTTGTCCTGAACCTGGGAGTGCGCGAGGATAACTATCACGCCATCGACGTCACCCCGGCGGCTGTGTACAGGGGCGCATCGGACTATGAAAAAAGCAGGGCATATGAGAACCAGCCCGGCACTGCCGCATGGAATCTGGATGGACTGCTCGATCCAGTGAACTTCACCTGGGGCGGACTCCGCGATCGCGATAAACCCTACGAAAACGATAACTGGAATTTCGGGCCGCGGTTTGGCTTCGCCTACACTGCCGACAGCAAGGGCGACTTCGTCGTCAGGGGTGGATTCGGAGTGAACTTTGCGGGGTTCGACGCAGGGCCTCAAGAAGAAGGATCCGGGCAGATCGCAAGATCCGACCTGCCCGCCACCAAAACCTGGAGCAGGCTGGAAGCTGCCGCTCTCGGCTTGAGATTTCCGACCTACAATGACGACCTGGCTTTGATCGCGCTGTCCGAACATAAGTATGGAGTGACGCGCCGGATCGATCCAAAGTATCAGTCCCCATACGCGATGAATTACACCCTGGGGATTCAGCGGGCTTTGACTCCCTCACTGGTGCTGGAGAGCGCATTCGTAGGAACACGCGGCGTCAAGTTCGTGATGATCAGAACGTTCAACGTGGTTGACCGCATCACGGGAATCCGGCCGAACCCAGGCGACGTCCAGGGCTCTTACAACGACAATTCTCAGCAGACGAATTACAACTCCTGGCAGACGTCGCTGAGGCAACGATTCTCGCGGGGACTAGGCCTCAATATTCACTACACCTGGGGCAAAGCTATGTCCTATACCGGTGGCGATATCGCTGAAAGCTGGGTCGGAGACGGGACGCGGGCTTCCATCGAAGACTTTGACAACATTAAGATCGAGCGAAGCCTGTCGACCGGTGATATCACGCACAATTTCTCCACGGACTGGGTCTATTCGGTGCCCACTGTGTTTGCCAACTCGCCCGTAGCTCGGAATGTTTTGGGAGGCTGGCAGCTTACCGGCATATTCGCAGCCCGAACGGGAATACCAATCTTCACGGGTATCACTCAGACGGGCGGGCGGCCGGACCTGATCGACCCCGAGAACATGATCAACAAGCAGTGTTGCAGCTTTGGAAACACGCAATACATCAATCCTGCTGCTTTCAACCTCGTCGACGTCCCTCGAGCATCCGGCCGAACGATCCGGCGGGGCAACATCAATTCGTCGCCCGTGCGTGCGCCCGGGGTGTGGAACCTCGATTTTTCACTCGGAAAGAGCTTCGGTCTGACTGAAGGGAAGAAGCTCGAGGTAAAGGCCGACATGCTGAACGCCCTCAATCACACGACGTACACCGACTTTGCTACGAACCTGAGCGGAATCACGTTTGGTAAGGCGACCCAAACCGGCCCTGCTCGCGTGATTCAGCTTCAGATGCGGATACTGTTCTAGTCGTCAAGAGGTTCGAGCAAGCAAGAAGGAGAATTCATGAAGGCGATCTCTGTTGTTGCAGCCATCATTATCGGTTTAGCAACAGTTTCTGTTGGGTTTTCTCAATCAGCCTCAACGGGGGCGCTAACGGGAACGACCACAGACGCGACGCGGGCGGTGATACCGGGCGTAGAAATACAGCTCAAAAATGAAGGCACCAGTGAAGTCCGAACCACGCTCTCGGGAGAAAATGGCGCCTATTCTTTTTTGCAACTGACGCCGGGCGTCTACCGCCTCGAAGGCGCCTTACCGGGATTCAAAACAGCTGTTCGGTCGGGAATTCGTATCAGCGTCACGGAGACCTCGCGTCTCGACATTCAGCTCGAAATCGGTTCATTGTCGGAGACCATCTCCGTCGAAGCAGCGCCGCTGATGGTGCAACAGGAAACGAGCGCCCTCGGACGCGTTGTCGGTGAGGGGGTGGTGTCGAGCCTTCCGCTGGTCACCCGGAACTTCACCCAGATCATGGCCCTTTCACCCGGGATCACGACCGACGTCACGAATGCCGGCGAATTAGGGAGAGGCAGCGGCGGCCAGGTCACGCAGCGCACGAGCGTGAACGGCAGCCGATCCTACGACCGCAACTTCCAGCTCGACGGCGTGGACACCAATGATCTGGAATCGAGCGACGCCGGACTGACTCCCGGGGCTCCCGTGCCCAATCCCGACGCCATTCAGGAGTTCAAAGTGCAAACCAGCCAGGCCGATGCCGCGTTTGGACGCACCGCGGGCGCGGCTGTGAACATCATCACGAAGTCCGGATCGAATGAACTTCACGGCGCGGCATTCGAGTTTCTAAGAAATGAAGCGCTCAATGCGAATGACTACTTCTTCAATCTTGCCGGACAGAAGAAGCCCATCGTGCGGCAAAACCAATATGGCGGCACGCTCGGCGGCCCCATCAAACACGACAAGTTATTCTTCTTCGGATCCTTTCAGGGAACGCGCCAACTCAATGGGCTGGCTGCAGGAAAGGTAAAGGCAGTATGCAACACCTCAATAAGCGGTCCGCCGCTGACGGATGATCGATCGGCTGCGGCGCTGGGCAGGTTGTTCGCGGGGCAGCGAGGCCAGAATGGGGGCGTCGCGATCCTGGAGGATGGCTCCAACATCAATCCGATCGCCCTTCGCGTCTTGAACCTCCGTCTTCCGAAAGAAACAGTCGGCGACTATGTGACGGATATTTCCCACCTGGGAGGCGGCTATCTGTTCCCAACACCGCAGGTGATCGATCGCAGCCTGCCTTTCGCGCAACAGGGCTTTTCGACATTCAGCGACCCGTGCAGATTTTCTGAAGACCAGTACATGACGAACTTCGATTTCCTCCAGACGGATAAAAGCAAATTCTCGTTCAAAACCTTTGTTGCCTCCAGCAATGCTCAGGTCTCATTCCAGCAGAATCCGAGCGTTCCCGGCAATCCCTTCAATCTGCCGGTCAACTTCGCCGTGATATCCCTGAATCATGGCTACGTTTTCAGCCCGCAGATTTTCAATGAACTTCGAGGCGGCTACTACCTTGACAGGTTAGTTCAGGAATCCGCAGCCCCCTTCAAGTATTCCGATGTTGGAATCAACGCTCCGTTCATGCACAATGCGCGGCCCGCCATCACCATCACGGGCTCCTATGCAACCATCAAAGGCACGACGAGCTTCTTCCCGCAAAGAGTCTTC
>Ga0137394_10000379_pt1 | contig 30966 bp, 24 predicted proteins | sample czobulk116metaG_FD_108278 | JGI IMG/M metagenome (GOLD analysis project Ga0137394, IMG submission 108278) | Vadose zone soil microbial communities from Angelo Coast Range Reserve, California, USA - czobulk1.16 metaG | ecosystem: Environmental > Terrestrial > Soil > Vadose zone | place: USA... | reverse complement strand
CGCTTCTCTCTGTGAAACCGTTTCCTTCGTGATCTGGGTTCACTCGGCACGGCTTCGCTGCCAGGCGTCGACGAGCTGGAGGTAGTTGGCGGCGATGTCGGCGGCCGCCTGATCGGCGGTGGTGGCGCCGGCGAGAAATGCGGCCGACGCCTCCCAGAACAGCGATCGCCCGATGGCGAAGCCGACCGCCGTCGTGCTGGCGGCGGCCGCGGCGAACCACCGATCGATCGTGGCGAGATCGGCCGCCTTGCCGAGGATGATCTGTCGGCATCCGGGGTCGGCGGCGATTGCGCGGTCGATCCTGCGCGCGCCCTCGCGCGACAGCGTCCCTTCGATCTTCCAGAACTCCGGCGACACGCCGCGACGGGAGGCGGCGCCGATGAAGCCGGCGAGCATCGCCGGACGGCCGGACGCTTCGAATTCGTCCTCGGGTTCCTGTCGCCTCGAGACCAGCACCTCGACGACGAGCGGCTTGCCTTCGCGCCGGCACCATGCCTGCAGCGCCTCGAGGTGCGCCCATTGCTCCTGAACGATGCCTTCGTCGTCGTCCGGCCGGTAGCGGACGAGCACCTTCACGAAGGCGCCGGTCAGCGCGCGCTCCAGCGGCTCGGTCGCCCACGCGAGCGGAAAGGCGCCGGCTTTTTCGGCGGGCGTCCCGACCGTGACGCCGGCGTTCATCGCGTCGGCGATGACCGCGGACGCATACTGCTCGTCGACGAGCAGGGCGCCGTACTCCCTGACCGCGGTCGATCGGTCGCGCGCGAGCAGGAAGGCGTCCAGCGCCAGCCGCTTCGCCTCGGCAATCCGCGCGCGCGGTATCGAGCGCGCGTCGCACCACTCCTCCCATTGCCGGCGATGATCCGCCGCGAGCATGTAGACGCGGTGAGGGCTCAGCATCAGAGCCCCAGGCGGCGGAGACACGCCCGGTTACGGGACGCGCTCGCCGACGGCGTCCAGAGGCCAGGATGCACGTCCTGTTCGACGAGGATCCAGCCGGAACAGGTTTGTCCACGCAGCGTGTCGAGCACCGCGGCGAAGGGTACCATCCCGCGTTCCAGCTCGCAGAAAATCCCGCGGCATACAGCGGTGTGATAGTCCCAGCCCTCGGCGCGCGCCGCGCGCGCGACGTCTGGGTGGCGCCTGTCGAGCTCGAGCATCCCCTGGGGACAGGGCGCGTTTACCACTCGAATCACAGGAAGTCGCGCTCCTTGCGGCGCGCGATCTCATACGCCGCGCGGGCGTCCTGGACCTCCCGCGCGCTCGAGACTTCCGCGACCGGCACGTCCCACCAGGATTCGTAGCCGCCGACGCGCGCTTCCCGATCGACCGGCACGACGATGACGCTCGTCTGCGTGTCGCCTGCGCCGGAGGTGAGCGCCTCACGAAGCTGCTTCAACGTCGTGGCGCGACACGTGCGTGCGCCAAGCGATGCGGCATTCGCGACGAGATCGATCGGCAGCACGTCGCCGTCGAGCTCGCCGGTTGCCGGATTGCGATAGCGATAGCGCGTCCCGAACCCGCCGCTGCCGATCGATTCCGACAGGCCCCCGATGCTCGCAAAGCCGCCGTTGTCGAGGAGGACGATCGTCAGCGTGATGCCTTCCTGAACAGCCGTGACGATTTCCTGCGCCATCATCAGGTACGAGCCGTCGCCGACGAGCACGTAGACGCGCCGTTCGGGGGCCGCCATCTTCACGCCGAGGCCGCCGGCAATTTCATATCCCATGCACGAGTAGCCGTACTCGAGGTGGTAGCCTTTCGGGTCGCGCGCGCGCCACAGTTTGTGCAGATCGCCGGGCAGGCTTCCCGCGGCGCAGACGATCACATCGGTCGGCGCCAGCAGCTCCTGGAGCACGCCGATGACCTGCGCCTGCGTGATCGCCGGCGACTGCTGACGGCCCAGCCGTCCGGCGCCCGCGTCGCCGCCGGCCGCGCAGACACGATCGACTTCCGCCCGCCAATCGGCCCGCGCCGCGGCGACCCCATCCGCGTACGCGGGGCCCACGCGATAACCGGCCAGGAGCGGCAGCAGCTCCTCGAGCGCGGCGCGTGCGTCGCCGACGATCGGCAGCGCGGCGTGCTTGGCGGCGTCGAGCTCCGCGACGTTGATGGCGATGAAGCGAACCTGCTCGTGCTGGAAGGCCGTCTTCGACGCCGTCGTGAAATCGCTCAAACGCGATCCGATGACGATGACGAGATCGGCATCTCGAGCGAGCACATTGGCGGCGCGGGTGCCGGTCGCGCCGATGCCGCCGAGCGACAGTGGATGCGGATCCGGCAGCGCACCCTTGCCGGCCTGTGTCTCGCCAACGGCGATGCCCGTCGCCTCCGCCAGTCGCGCCAGCGCGCCGCCGGCTTCGCTGTAGATGACGCCGCCGCCGGCGATGACGAGCGGCCGCGCGCTCGCGCGAATCAGCCTTGCCGCTTCGTGCAGCCGATCGCGGTCGGCGCGCGCGCGCGGGATGGTCCACACGCGCGGCTCGAACAGCGCGGCCGGGTAATCGAACGCCTCGGCCTGGACATCCTGCGGCAGCGCCAGCGTCACGGCTCCGGTGTCGGCCGGCGACGTGAGCACGCGCATCGCGTCGGGCAGCGCCGTGACGATCTGCTCGGCGCGGTTGATCCGATCCCAGTAGCGCGATACCGGCTTGAAGCAGTCGTTCACCGACACGTCCTGGCTCCGGCTCGATTCGAGCTGCTGCAGCACGGGCGCCGGGCGCCGGCTCGCGAAGATGTCGCCTGGCAACAGCAGCACGGGGATCCGGTTGATGGTCGCGGCCGCGGCGCCGGTGACCATGTTCGTCGCGCCGGGTCCGATCGAGGTCGTGCACGCGAGCGTCCGCAGGCGGTTGTGCATCTTCGCGTAAGCGGCGGCGGTGTGCACCATCGCCTGCTCGTTGCGTGCGAGGTAGTACCGGATCGCCGCCCGTTCCTGCTGCAGCGCCTGACCGATGCCGGCGACATTGCCATGGCCGAAGATCCCGAAGACGCCACCGAACAGCGGCTGCTCGTGGCCGTCGCGCGCCGTGCGCTGCTGTGACAGGAACCGGACAAGCGCCTGCGCCATCGTCAGACGAACGCGTGAGGGCGACGTCACGGCGCCGCCTCGCCCCGCTCGGCCACGAAGGCGGCGACCTCGTCGAGCGTGGGCATGAAGTTCGCGCATCCGTGGCGCGTGACGATGATGGCGCCGCAGGCGTTCCCCATGCGGGCCGCGCGCTCGAGCGGCCACCCTTCCAGGTACCCGTACAAGAACCCGCTGGCAAAGGCGTCGCCTGCGCCGAGCACGTTCAACACCTCGACCGGAAACGCCGGAACGTCGGCCGGCGGCTCGCCCGCGCGGAACACCGTCGATCCGCCTGCGCCACGCTTCAGCACAAGCGCCTCGATGCCGGTCTCGAGCAGCGTCGCCGCGCCGCGCGCGATGTCGGACGAGCCTGACGCTGCCGCGATCTCTTCTTCCGTTCCAATGGCCATCGTCGCCGATCGCAGCAACGCCCGCACCTGCGTGGAAAATGACGGCGCCCCGTCCCACTGATCGGCGCGGTAGTCGATGTCGACGACGACCGTCACGCCCGCCGCGCGGGCGTGGCCCGCCGCGCTCAACGTGGCGGCGCGACCGGGATCGTGGCTCAGTCCCGTGCCGGTGACGAACACGACCCGGCTTTCGCCGACCGGCGCGCGCGCCACGTCGTCGATCGTGAGCGCGCGGTCGGCGCAATTGTCGCGATAGAACGTCAGGGGAAAGCGATCGGGCGGTTGAATCGTCAGGATCACGGCGCTGGTGCGGCGGCCCGGCTTGCGCGGGATGAATCGCGTGTCGACGCGCTCACGCTCGAGAAATGCCGTGACGAAGTCGCCGACCTGGTCGTCGCCGACCGCCGTGAGCAGGACCGATCGCAGCCCGAGCCGCCGCGTGCCGACGCTGACATTGGTCGGGCAGCCGCCGACGTAGGCGTCGAAGCTGCGGACGTCGGCCATCGCGCTGCCGATTTCGTGGGCGTAGAGGTCGATGCTGCTGCGTCCCATCGCGAGCACGTCGAACGCCCGGCGCGCCGTGCTCATCGAACGAGGGCGGCCCGGCCGCGAAGTGTGCAGCCGCACGACTCGCGGATGCGCATGGCGCTCTTCAGTCGTATGGTGCGGGGGGCCGATCGTCTGCCTTTCCCGAGTCGTTCGATGAGCATCCGCGCGGCCGCGGCGCCGAGATCACGCTTGGGCAGATCGATGGTGGTCAGCCGCGGCGCGAATGAGTCGAGCCACGGATGGTCGTCGCACGTGACGATGGCGACGTCCTCCGGACAGCGCAGTTGATACTGTCGCAACGCGCCCATGAACCCGACGCTCATCAGGTAATTCGAGATGAACACCGCATCGGGACGGTGCTTGAGCAACTCCAGGCCGCCGCGATAACCCGACTCGACGCCGAAATCGCCCGCGACGATCAGTGCGGGATCGGCGGCCTGGTTCCAGTCGCGCAGCGCGGCTCGGTAGCCATCGAGCCGGCGCCGCGTGGTGCTCACGCGAGCCAGGCCCGTGATGAACCCGATGCGGTGGAAGCCGAGACGGAGCAGATGGGTGACGCCCTCGTGCGCCGCGGCCCGGTCGTCCATCTCGACGATGTCGGCGCGAAGGCCGGGGACCGAGCGCGCCAGCAGGACGAGCGGCACACCGGCGCGCGCCAGCGCGTCCCGCAGCCGCTTCGGCATCGCGCCCGGGGCCTTGGTGAAAATGACGCCGTCGACCCGCTTCGCCACGAACAGGTCGAGATAGGTGGCCTCCTTTTTGAGGTCGTTGTCGCTGCTGGCGATGAGCAGCATGTAGCCCGCCGCATGTGCGGCGTCCTCGGCGCCGCGCACGACCTCAGGGAAGAACGGGTTGGCGATGTCGGGCACGATCATGCCGATGGTGCGCGACTCCTGGGTGGCCAGGCTGCGAGCGAGCTGATTGGGCTGATAGCCAACCTGCTTGATGGCCGCGTGCACGCGGGCCGTCAGCCCCGGGCTCACGTAGGCCGAGGCGTTGACGACTGCGGAGACCGTGGCGACCGAGACGCGCGCCGCTTTGGCGACGTCGTAAATATTGCCCATCGGCGGTGAGACGGCAGTGTAACGCGATGGCCGGTCCTCAGCAAAGCGCTTCGCTGGCGCTTGACTTCGCTTGGACGAATGCCGTAAAACTCCGCAGTCGCCAGCGCCCCCGTTCATCTAAGCGCTTAGCTGCCGTAGCCGCCGTGCGGCGACACGGGGAGATCGGTGGCATGACGTGGTGGCTGCCGCCGCTCGTGCCCTGGCGTCCCGGCCGTCGCCGGCGAACGTGAACGATATCAGCATGATACCCACGCGGAAGCTCCTCTACCGATCGGAACCCGTGCGCGCCGGACGGACCGGCGCCGCGCTGGATTTGTCGCGGCGGGCGCTCGGCTGGAACTTCATTCATTTCGCCGTCCGTCATCTGGCGGCCGGCACCGTGTGGACCGGACAGTCGCGCCGCGACGAGCGGTGCCTGGTGCTCCTGCGCGGGCTATTCGACATCAGTTGGGGCGGCGGCCGGCACCGCGTCGGGCCGCGCGCCGACGTGTTCGCCAGCTACCCCGAGGCCGTCTACCTGCCGGCGGGCACGGCGTTTCGGATCGTCGCGGGCGAGCCGTGTGAGATTGCCGATTGCCGCGCGACGACCTCCACGCCCGGGCGGCGGCCGCGCCTCGAACCGCGGATGATTCGTTCCGGGGACTGCGGCTACGAGATTCGCGGCGGCGGCAACGCCACGCGGCAGATCATCGACATCATGCCGCCATCGTTTCCAGCCGATCGGCTGCTCGTTTGCGAAGTCTTTACGCCCGGCGGCAACTGGTCCAGTTATCCTCCGCACAAGCACGACACCGACGATCCGCCGCGGGAGGTCGATCTCGACGAGGTGTACTATTTCCGCTTCCGCGATCCGGACGGCTACGGGTTTCAGCGCATCTATACCGACCGGCGGGACGACACTCTGCGCGTCGCGCACGGCGACGTGGTCGCGGTCCGCGACGGCTATCACCCTTTTGTTACAGCCTATGGGTACGACGCGTACTATTTGAACGTGCTCGCCGGCACACGGCGGTCGATGGCGGCGAGCGATGACCCGCGGTACGCGCACTTTCGTCGCGAATGGCCGGCACCCGATCCGCGCCTTCCGCTCGTGCCGCCGCCCGACGCCGTCGAGCGGGGCCCACACTCAGCCGCAGGCAGACAACCCGAATGGCTTATCAACTCTGGAGGAACTTCATGAAACGGACGCTACACGGCATGCTCGTGCTCATCGCCGTGTCTCTGCTCTATGCACCCGCCGCGGCGCAGGTCGACCGCGCCACCCTGAGCGGGGTCGTGAAAGATACCGGCGGCGGCGTCGTGCCGGGCGCCACGGTCGTCGTGATCAATCTCGCGACCAACCTCGAGTCGCGCCTGGTGACCACTGAGACCGGCGGGTATCAGGCCGTGAACTTGATCCCGGGGAGGTACCAGGTCGACGTGGAACTGAGCGGCTTCAAGAAGAACTCGCAGGTGATCACGCTGGAAGTGGGACAGCGCGCGCGGCTCGACGTGGAGCTTGCCATCGGATCGTTTGCCGAAACCGTGATCGTCGCGGAATCGCCGCAGCTGATCAACGCCAACGACGCGACGCTCGGGGCGGTCATTCCCCAGATGCAGGTGTCGAACCTGCCGCTGGCCATCCGCAACTGGGACGACCTCCTGGCGCTCGTGCCGGGCGTGCAGGGGGATCGGTATACCGAGCAGGGCGGCGGAACGTCGTTCGGCCGGACCGGCGGCATCAACGTGCACGGCGCCCGGGCGCTGCAGAACAACTTCCTGCTCGACGGCGTGGACAACAACAGCATCTCCGAGAACGTTCAGGAATTGACGACGCAGGTCTCGCGGCCGTCGGTGGACGCGATCCAGGAATTCAAGGTGGTCACGAGCCCGTATTCGGCCGAGTACGGCCGGTCGCCCGGCGCGGCGGTCAGCGTGTCGACCAAGTCGGGCACCAATGGCTTCCACGGAACCGGCTACGAGTACTTCCGCAACGACAAGATGGACACGACCGACTTCTTCTCGGAGCGCGCCGGCGCGCCGAAGCCCGCCAACGATCAGAATCAGTTCGGCGGGAATCTCGGCGGGCCCGTGGTCAAGGACAAGACATTCTTCTTCGCCGACTTCGAGCGGACGCGCATCAAGCGCGGCGTCACGCGTCTGACGCGCGTGCCGACCGCCGACGACCGCGCAGGCATCTTCACGTCGGCCGTGCGGAATCCGGTGACGGGTCTGCCGTTCGCCAACAACAGGATTACGCCGGGTCTCATCGATCCTTACGCCGCGGCGATCATCGGCCTGGTGCCGCTGCCGAACCAGCCCGGGGCGAACAATTTCTTCAGCGCCCCCACCCTCATCGACGATTCCGATCGTCTGCTGACCCGCCTGGACGTGAAACCGACCGCGCGCGACAGCATTTTCGCGCGCTATATCTACTCGAACCGCACGCGGCAGATTCCCGGCGCCTTCGGTGGCGTCGTCGACGGCACGGGCACGTCGGCATTCGGCGACCAGACCATCAAGACCAACGCGGTCGTGGGAGGCTGGACCCGCATCCTCGGGTCCTTCACGGTCAACGAGTTCCGCGTGTCCTGGTCGCAGTCGACATCTGACGCGGTGCACCAGGCGTTCGGCCTGACGCCGCCCGCGGCGGCGACGATTCCGGGATCGATCACGAACCCCACCGTGGCCGGCGGTCTTCCCGGCATCACGATCGACGGGTACTTCGGCGGCTCCGGCCTTGGACGAATCGGGTCGCCCGACTTCCTGCCGAAGTTTCAGCACACGAACCAGGTGGAATTCCTCGACAGCGTGTCGTGGCTCAGCGGCAATCACGCGGTGAAGGCGGGCGCCGACATCATGATGCCGATGCAGAACCAGTACCTCGACGTGCCCGCGACGCGCGGCTCGCTGCGCTTCCGCACATCGTTCACGGGCAATGCGATGGCGGACTACCTGCTCGGGTACGTCTCGGACCTGCAGCTCTCGAACGTCTGGGTGGTGGAGCAGCGGCACCGCGCGCAGATGTACTTCATCCAGGACGACTGGAAGGTGAGCTCGCGGTTGTCGTTGAACCTCGGGCTGCGCTACGACTGGATCACCCCGGCGCTCGAAGCGAACAACGGGCAGACGAACTTCGATCCGGCCGGCGGCGGCAGCCTCGTGTTCGCCAAAGACGGCTCGCTCCAAGAGCGCGGCCTCGTCAAGCCCGACAACAACAACTTCGCCCCGCGCATCGGGGTCGTGTACAAGCTCGATGAGAAGACGGTCCTGCGCGGCGGCTGGGGCATCTTCTACAATCTGTTCGATCGCGTCGGCAGCGAAGATCAGCTGGCGCTCAACGTGCCGGGGCTGATCAACAAGACGATCACGCAGACGTCGGGGTCGCCCGTCTTCTTCCTCGCTCAGGGGTTTCCCTCGCCATCAACCTTCCTGACGGTGCCGAATTTCGATCCGGCGGCCGGACAGCTCCGCAGCCTGCGCCTCCGCGCGGTCAGCCAGGATGCGCCCAAGACGACGATCAACCAGGCGAGCGCCGGCGTGCAGCGCGAGCTCGCGCCCGGCGTGCTGGTCTCGGCGGACTTCGTCTACACGAGAGGCTCGAATCTCGCGACGCTCGTCAACCTGAACCAGCCGCTCCCGAACGCCGCCGGAAACAATGCGCTCGGCGCCCTGCCGTACCCGAATTTCGGCTTCGTCGAGTGGCGGTCGCAGAACGGCACGTCGGAGTACAAGGGCGTGGATCTCGGCGTCGAGAAGCGCTTCGCCCGCGGCTACGCCTTCGGCGTGTCGTACACGCTCGGCGATTCGCAGGATAACTCGTCCGAGCAGCTCACGACCCAGGGCTCCAACGCGTTCCCGCAGAACGCGCGTGACTTCGCCTCCTGGTACGGGCCGAGCGACTACGACGTTCGCCACCGCTTCACCGCGAACTTTGTCTGGGAGCTTCCGCTCGGCAAGAGCGTGCTCGCGCGCGACTGGACGGTCTCGGGGATCTACACCAACCGCTCCGGCCGTCCGTTCACGGTCAATCAGAGCGGCAACAACGTGGGCACGAACATGACCGGCTTGCCGAACGTGAACGGCGATACCAACGGACCGGAGACGGTCGACCAGTGGTTCAACCTGGCAGCCTTCACGGCGGTGCCCTCCGGCGTGTTCGGCAACGAGCTCCGCAACCGGCTCCGCGGTCCGGGGTTCCAGAACTTCGACCTGACGTTGCAGCGGCACCTCCGCTTTAGCCAGAAATTGGCGGCCACGCTGCGCTGGGACATCTTCAACGTGTTCAACACGGTCAACTTCGGCCTGCCGAACCGGAACATCAGCGACGCCGCGACGTTCGGCACGGTCACGAGCCTGTCGAGCGATCCGCGCATCATGCAGGTCGCGCTTCGATTCGTCTTCTAGCGCGAGCGGTTGCGGGGGTCGGGGTCCGGGGTTCAGCGCGATTGTTCGTCAGGCCATCCGCGCGCCGGTCGCGGGATCGAACAGGAGCGTGCGTTCCGGCGGCAGGTGAATCCAGGCCGGCTGGCCCGCTTCGAAATGGCGATCGGCGGGCACGCGCGCGACGAGCCGCTGGCCGCGGTACTCGAGCGTGACCAGCGTCTCGCTGCCCATCGGCTCGACGACGATCGCGCGCGCCGCGTCCCACCCGTCGATCGGCGACGCCGACACGCCGACGTCCTCGGGGCGCACGCCAATCCGCAGCGGCGCGCCGTTGGTCGCGTCGTCGATCAGGTTCATCGCCGGGCTTCCGAGGAAGGTCGCCACGAATGTATTCGACGGCCGCCGGTATAGATCGAGGGGCGATCCGATCTGCACGATCGCGCCGCGCCGCATGATCGCGATGCGCGTGCCGAGCGTCATCGCTTCGCCCTGATCGTGGGTCACGTAGATCATCGTCGTGCCCAGGTCGCGGTGGAGCCGCTTGAGCTCGGTGCGCGTCTGCAGCCGGAGCTGGGCGTCGAGATTGGACAGCGGTTCGTCCATCAGGTAGACGGTCGGGTTCCTGACGATCGCGCGCGCCAGCGCGACACGCTGCTGCTGTCCGCCCGACAATTGCGCGGGACGCCTGGCGAGCATCTCGACGAGGCCCACGCGGCCGGCCGCCTCGCGCACCAGCCGATCGATGTCGGCGGCGGCGGCGCGCCGCGTGCGCAGCGGAAACGCGACGTTGTCGAAAACGGAGAGGTGGGGGTAGAGCGCGTAGTTCTGAAAGACCATCGCGACGTCGCGCGCGGCGGGCTCGAGCGCGTCCACGCGGCGGTCGCCGATCCAGATGGCGCCGGCGTCGAGGCGCTCGAGCCCGGCGAGGAGCCGCAGCAGCGTCGTCTTGCCGCAGCCCGACGGCCCGAGCAGCACCAGACACTCGCCGGCGTCGACGTCGAGATCGACGTGGTCGACCGCGTTGTGCGCGCCGAAGCGCTTCGTGACGCACTCGAATCGAACTCGCATCTGGAGCCGCAGTATACTCCGCCGTTATGACCGCATCTGACGAGCGCTGGGACGTCGTCGGCGTCGGCGCGAACTCGGTGGACTTCGTGAACCTGCTGCCCGGCTACCCGCAGCCGTTCGGCTCGTTCGCGAAAATGCAGATTCGCGATCGCCGCGTGCTGTGCGGCGGCCAGACGGCGACGGCGATCTCCACGTGCGCCAGCCTCGGGCTGCGCAGCAAGTACGTCGGCGTCTCCGGCACCGACGAAAACGGACGGCGCATCCGCGCGGAGCTCACGAACCGGAACGTCGACATCACCGACCTGATCATCCGCGACGCGGAAAACCAGTTCGCGGTCATTCTGGTCGACGAGACGACCGGCGAGCGCATCGTGCTGTGGGACCGCGACGATCGGCTGCGCCTGCGGGAGCGTGAGCTGCCGGTCGAGGCGCTCGCGGCGGCACGCGTCGTCCACGTCGACGATGTGGACGATGATGCGGCGATCCGAGCAGCGCGGATCGCGCGCAGCGCCGGCGCCTTCGTCACGAGCGACATCGATCGGCTCACGGCGCGCACCGAGGAGCTCGCCGCGAGCGTGACGCACGCGATCTTTGCGCAGCACGTGCCGACCCATCTGGCGGGCACCAACGACATGGAGGCGGCGCTGCGGAAGCTGCGCACCAGGCACCACAACGTGCTGGTCGTCACGATGGGCGAGCACGGGGCGATGGCGCTCGACGGCGACCGCTTCTACCACGAGCCGGCGTTCAAGGTGCACGCACTCGACACCACCGGCGCGGGCGACGTGTTTCGCGGCGGGTTCATCTACGCGCTGGTCCACGGCCAGCCGATCGATCAGGCGCTCCGGTCCGCCAACGCCGCCGCGGCCGTGAGCTGCACGCGTCTCGGCGCGCTCAACGGCGTGCCGACGCTCGACGAAGTGAACGAGCTGATGGCGTCGGGCAGGGTGAACGTCTGAAACCGCCGGTCCTCGAGATGCGGGGCATCCGCAAGGAGTTCCCGGGCGTCGTGGCGCTCGACGGCGTCGATCTCGAGCTCCACGCCGGCGAGGTTCACATGCTGCTCGGCGAGAACGGCGCCGGCAAGTCGACGCTGATGAAAATTCTCAGCGGCGCCTATCGCAAGGACGCCGGCGCGATCAGGATCAACGGGCAGCCGGCGGAGATCAGCAGCCCGCGCGATGCGCTCGCGCGCGGCATCCGCGTCATCTACCAGGAGCTGAATCTCGTCCCGCAGCTGTCTGTCGCCGAGAACATCTTCCTTGGCGCGACGCCGGCCCGCTGGGCCGGCGTGGTCGACTGGCGAACGTTGCACGATCGTGCGTCGGCGCTGCTCCGCAACCTCGGGATGACGCTCGATCCGCGGACGCCGGTGTCCCGGCTCGGCCTGGCGCAGCGGCAGATGGTCGAAATCGCCAGGGCGCTGGCGGCGGGCGACGCGACGATCCTGGTCATGGACGAGCCGACATCCTCGCTGACGAGCCGGGAGGTGGCGCAGCTGTTCGCGCTGATCGAGCGCCTGGCCGCCCGCGGGGTGGCGATCGTGTACATCACGCACCGGCTCGACGAGGTGTTCCGGATCGGCCGCCGCATCACGGTCATGCGTGACGGCCGCCACGTGACGATGCGGCCGATCGAGGAGGTCACGGTGCCGGAGCTCGTCCGGCTGATGGCCAACCGCGATCTGACCGAGCACTTTCCGAAGGTCCGCATCCCGCGCGGGCCCGAGCTGCTGCGCGTCGAGCGCGTCAGCCGCCTCGGCGCGCTGTCCGACATCTCTTTCTCGCTGCACGCCGGCGAAGTCCTGGGGATTGCCGGCCTCCTGGGCGCCGGTCGCACCGAGCTCGCGCGCGTGCTGGCCGGCGCCGATGCCGTCGATGAAGGGCGCGTCCTGGTCGACGGTGGAGAGGTACGCTTCCGCGGTCCTGCCGACGCGATCGCACGCGGCATCGGCCTGCTTCCCGAAGATCGCAAGGCGCAAGGCCTGGTCGCGGGCTTGACCGTCGCCCGCAACATCGCGCTGCCGCACGGGCGGCAGCTCGCGCGCCTTGGCGTCCTGCCGCGCCGATGCGAGGTCGCGCTGGCGAAGCCGATCGTCGACGAGCTGCGCGTGAAGGCCACGCCGACGCAGGCCGTGCGGCTGCTGAGCGGCGGCAATCAGCAGAAGGTCGTGCTCGGCAAGTGGCTCGCAGGCGACGTCCGCATCTTCATCTTCGACGAGCCGACGCGCGGCGTCGATGTGGGCGCGAAGGTGGAGATCTATCACCTCATGAACCGGCTCACGGCGCGCGGTGCGGGCATCATCATGATCTCGTCCGAGCTGCCGGAGCTGCTCGGCATGAGCGACCGCATTCTCGTCATGCACCGCGGCCGCATTCAGGCGGAGATCGACGGTCGGGACGCCACCGAAGAGCGCGTGTTGAGCGCCGCGCTGGGGTTGGCGAGTTGACCGTCGGTGTCAGACACCGTGTAATTCTGACAGGGTGTCTGACACCCCTGCACTCATGACCATCGCCCATCGCGCGCAGATGACGGCGCCCGTGACATCCCGCGGGCACCTCCTTCTGCCGGCGCGGCAGTTCGGAACGCTCATCGGGCTCGTGGCGCTGTGCGCGGTCCTCTGGATCCTGACGCCGCATTTCCTCACGGTGTCGAACCTGTTGAACGTCGCCGAGCAGACGAGTATCAACGCGATCGTCGCCGTCGGGATGACGTTCGTGATCCTGTCGGGTGGCATCGATCTCTCGGTCGGCTCCCTGGTCGCGCTCGCGGGCGTCGTGCTCGGCACCGGCCTTCAGTCGGGCCAGCCGCTGCCGCTCGCACTGGCCCTCGCGCTCGCGGCCGGCCTGGCGTGCGGGCTTGGCAACGGCGCGCTGATCAGCTGGGGCGGCCTCCCGCCGTTCATCGTCACGCTCGGCACGATGAGCATCGCGCGCGGCGCGGCGCTGCTGTTCACCGAAGGACGGCCAATCTCCGGCTTCGACGAGTCGTTTCGCGTGCTCGCCACCGGCCGCGCCGGCTTCGTGCCGGCGCCGGTCGTCGCGATGGCGGTCGTTTACGCCGCCGCGCATTTCGTGCTGTCGCGCACCACGTTCGGACGCTACGTGTATGCGATCGGCGGCAACGAGGAAGCCACGCGCCTGTCGGGCGTCCCGGTCCGCTTTCACAAGACGATCATCTACGGCGTGTCGGGGCTGATGAGCGCGACGGCGGCCGTCATCCTCACCGCGCGGCTCAACTCGGCGCAGCCGATTGCCGGCATGATGTACGAGCTGGACGCGATTGCCGCCACGGTGATCGGCGGCACGAGCCTCATGGGCGGCGACGGCAACCTTGGGGGCACGCTCGTTGGCGCGCTGATCATGGGCGTGCTGCGGAACGGCCTCAACCTGCTGGGCGTGTCGTCCTTTCTCCAGCAGATCGTGATCGGCGGCGTGATTATCGTCGCCGTGCTGCTCGACACGGTGTTGAAGAGGAAGAACCGAACGTAGACGAAGAACAGTACGTAGGGCGACTCTCGGGGTCGCCATATGTAGACGAAGAACAGTACGTAGGGCGACCCTTCAGGGTCGCCATATGGAGACCGTATGAAAAGAGCCTGCCTGCTGGTCGGCATGACCCTGGCGATCGGATGCAACCGTGGGCCCGCGACGACCAGCACCACCGGCAAGCCGACCGTCGCGCTCGTGCTCAAGACGCTGAACCACCCTTTCTTCGTCGACATGCGGCGCGGCGCCCAGGAAGCGGCCGACCGCCTGGGCGTGACGCTGCAGGTGCAGGCCGCCGAGCGCGAGATCGATGTCGAGAAGCAGATGCAGATCGTGGAGAACCTGATTCAGACCGGCGTTCAGGCGCTCTGCATCACGCCCAGCGGCTCGCGCGAGATCGTCTCGGCGCTCGTCAAGGCGAAGGACGCAGGCGTGCCGATCATCGTCGTCGACACGCGCGTCGACGCGAAAGCCGCCGCCGACGCGGGCGTGCGGACGGAAACATTCGTCGGATCGGACAACTACGAAGGCGGCAGGCTGGCCGGCGATTTCCTCGTCAAGGTGACTGGCGGCAAGGCGCATGTCGGGATCCTCGAAGGCATTCCCGGTCACGAGACCGGCGACTCGCGCCTTCGCGGCTTCCGGGACGCCGTGAAGTCGGCGCCTGGCATCACGATCGTCGCCTCCCAACCGGCGAACTGGGAGCGCGACCAGGGATTCAACGTGTTCCAGAACATGCTGCAGGCGCACCAGGACATCGACAGCGTGTTCGCGTGCAGCGACCTGATGGCGCTCGGCGCCGTCGAGGCGATTGCCGCCGCCGGCAGGCGCGGCAAGATCAAAGTGGTCGGCTTCGACGCGCTCGACGATGCGAAGAAGGCGATTGCCGCGGGGACGATGGAAGCGTCGGTCGCGCAGTTTCCCGCCGAGATGGGACGCGCTGCGGTGGAGAGCGCCGTGAAAGTGATGCGGGGCGAGAAGCTCCCGCCGGACATCAACGTGAAGCTCGACCTGGTGACCAGGGACAACGTGAAATGACACGGCTGGCTGTCGGACTCATTGGGCTCGGCCGCCTGGGCCGCGTGTACGCGCGCGATCTTGCGGGCCGCATTCCCGAGACAAAGCTCGTCGCCGTGGCGGATCCGGCGGGGTCGCTCGCCCGGGAAGTGGCTGCGGAATTCGACGTGCAGCGACACTACGCGGACCCGTCGGTGCTCATTGACGATCCGGCCGTGGACGCCCTCGTCATCGTCAGCCCGACGCACACGCATCGCGAGCTGGTGGGCGCGGCGGCGTCGCGGCGGAAGCCGACATTCTGCGAGAAGCCCCCGGCGCTGTCGCTCGACGAGGTCGCGGCGATGCAGGGTGGCATCGCGCGCGCCGGGATGTTCTTTCAGATGGGCTTCATGCGACGGTTCGACGCCGGCTATGCGTCCGCCAAGAAGCACATCGAGGCGGGACGCATCGGGACGCCGTTGGTGTTCAAGTCGACGTCGCGCGACCCGTACCGTCCCAGCCTCGAGTACGCGAACCCGAAGAGCAGCGGCGGGATGCTGATCGACATGGGCATTCACGATTTCGATCTCGCACGGTGGTTCATGGGCGACGTGCGGGCCGTGTCGACCATCGGCGCCACGATCGCCTACCCTGAGCTGGCCACCGTCGGCGACATCGATAACGCCGTGTCGAGCCTGACGTTTGCGAGCGGCAAGCTCGGCGTCGTCGACCTGAGCCGCAGCGGCATCTACGGCTACGACATCGCCACCGACATTCTTGGATCCGAGGGCACGCTGCGGATCGGGTATCTGCGCGAGACCCCCGTGATGGTCCTCACGAAGAATTCCGTCGCGCACGACACGGTGCCGTACTTCATGGAGCGGTTCCGTGACGCGTACACCACGCAGCTCCAGAATTTCGCGCAGAACGTGCTGCAGCAGCGCACGCCGCCGATCACGATCGAGGACGGCCTCGAGGCGCTGCGCATTGGCGTTGCCGCGACGCGCGCCCACGAGACCGGCGCCTCCGTTGTGGTGAGCGCGATCAAGAGCGCCGCCGTTTAGACCGCGCTGCGAACAAGCAGATGATCGACGCAGACCTCGCTTAACTGCAAAAGAGAAACCGGATTACAATCGGGCGCTCAACGAGGTGTCCTGATGACAACGCCGGCATGGCAGGTCAGCGGTCAGTACTACGAAACATGCAGTTGCGACTTCGTCTGCCCGTGCCTTCCGGGTCAGCTCGTGGTGCAACCGAGCAAGGGGTCGTGCACGTTTGCCATGGCCTTTCAGATCGAGCGCGGCAGCTACGGAGCCGTCTCGCTCGACGGTCTCGGTTTCATAGTCGTCGGGTTGACGCCGGAGGCAATGGGTACCGGAAACTGGTCGGTCGGCCTCGTTGCCGACGAGCGGGCCAGCCTCGAACAGCGAGGCGATCACCGCGATCGCGAGCGGCGCCGCAGGCGGCCCCATGGCTGCGCTGTCGAGTCTCATTGGAACGTTTCTGGGCGTTCAGTCGGCGCCGATCAGCTTCGCGCGCAGCGGCGCCACGTGGTCGGTCAGCGCGTCGACGTTCGTCGACATGGCGGCGTCGGGCGCCAAGGGGATCAATCCGGCTGCGACCGAACCGCTTCATCTCGACCATACCGGCCATCCGGCGGCGGATCGGTTCGCGCTGGCGCGCGCCTCGAAGAGCCACGTCCACGCGCTCGGTCTGGACTGGGACGACGTGAGCCGCATGAACAATGGACAGTACGCGCCGTTTTCCTGGCGGCATAGCCTCTCAACGGTCGCGGCTCTTTCCCGCCGCGACCGCCTCTTCATCTGGATCTGCCTCGTTCTCGTCATCGCGCTGGCCTGGGCCTATCTGGTTCATCTGGGTCATCAGCTGTCGTCGTCCATGGCGCACGACTCGATGATGGCGGAGATGGGCATGACGATGGACATGCCGTGGACGGCGACCGACGTGTTCTTCACGTTCGCGATGTGGGCGGTGATGATGGTCGGCATGATGACCGGCACGGCGGCGCCCATGCTGCTCCTCTTCGCGGCAGCACAGGCGGCACGGGGAAGGCGCCACACGCCGCCGGTCGTGATGGTGTTCGGCCTTGGTTACATCATCGTCTGGGTTGCGTTCAGCGCGGGTGCCACGCTTGCCCAATGGATGCTGAATCAGACCGCGTTGCTGACGCCCGACATGGCCGCGTCAAGCGGGCGCCTCGCCGGCGGGATCCTCGCGGCCGCCGGCGCGTATCAGCTGACGCCGGTCAAAGGCGCCTGCCTGACCCGCTGCCGGAGTCCGCTGGGATTCCTGGTGACCAACTGGCGGGTGGGCCCGCTCGGCGCGCTCCAGATGGGTCTGCTGCACGGCGCCTACTGCCTCGGCTGCTGCTGGCTCTTGATGTGCCTGCTGTTCGTGGTCGGCGTCATGAACCTGGTGTGGGTGGCGGTGCTGACCGCATTCGTCCTCGTCGAGAAGATCGGACCTTTCGGGTTGATCGTCGCGCGCGTGGCGGGCGCGATCATGATCGTCTCTGGCATCCTCGTCGCCGCCGGCGTCCGATGAGGCTTTATGTGAGAGGGTCCCGGAGATTTCGGAGCGAACGGCTTCACAGTGAGAAACAGAGGGACAAAGACGAACGGAGCAGCAGCGGCCGGTTCGACGGCCGTCGCGAAGCGACGGCGCCGCCGAACCGTCTTCTCTGCGCGCCTCCGTTGCTGTGTTTCTCTGTGTGAGACCGTGACCTCTGTCAACTCCGTGTGCCCCGGACCACATGCGATCTGCGCTGCACGAACGTGAAAAATGCGCTAATGGCCCGGCGCCTTGTAGGTCGTGCTTTTCTTGATCGCCTGGTCGATCTCCTCGGGCGTCAGCAAGACCACCGTCTTGGTTCGGACGGCGCCGCTGGCGTTGATCGCGAGTGACGCCGACGCGACCGTCGCGTGGTCGGGGGCGTCGATGAGCACGAAGGCGTCGTTCTCGCCGAACGCGAAATAGAACCCTTCGAGCTTGCCGCCCGCGCTCTTGATGGCTGCCTCGGCGGCCTGACGCCGCTTCGTGCCGCCGTCCTTCAACACGCCTTTCGCGCCTTCTGCCGTATACGAGGCCGTTATCAGATACTTTGCCATCCAGCACCTCCTCTGTAAGTGAGCGTGCCACTATACTCCCCGCGTGGAAGCTCCGGCGCGATGATCGCGGCGTTTTTCGGCGTGCTGGTTGCGTGGCTCTCCGCCGGGCCGAGTCCCCGCACGTGGGCCAAACCGTTCGTCGTGACATCTCCGAGCGAGGTGCTGGCCACGTTGCGCGCGGGCTGCGCGCGCTGCGATTGGGGTCAGCCCGGCCGCGAGGCGGTGGCGCTGCGCCTGTCCGTTGACGGCAGGTATTCGCAGCACATCCTGCTCGCGCGAGGCGAAGCGCCCGCCGATTATCGAGTGACGCTCGGCGCGTTGACCGCCGGACGCCATCGGCTGACGGTGGATCGCGAGGCGGCTCACAGCGCCAAGGGCGCCGGGCCGGTGACGATCGACGCGCTGGACGTCACAATGCTCGCGCGATCGGACGAGGCGTTCCTGGCGCAGTCGATGGCGCCCATTCTCCACGCGCGTCCGAACACCGTCGGCCGCTTCACGGATCTGCCGCTGCTCATGTGGTATGAGATCGTGCCGACCGCGCGCGGGCGCCAGTACCGCTACTCGGTGATCTTCTCCAACGAGGACGGCGGCACCGCGACCGATCGCCTCATGGCGACGTGGGGGCGGACGACCGACATCGAGTTCGTCTACGGCGCCGAGATCGATGCGAGTGAAAAGATCCTGGCTGAGGAATTTCAGGGACCCGGACACGAGGTGCCGGCGTTCAACGGACGCCACGAAGGGCGTCATCCGCTGCTGTGGGTGTCGACCGACAACAACATGGTCAGCCAGTCGGGGCGCACACGCATCCGGTATGCGCCGGCGCCGGAGCGGTTCGACCTGACCGGCGTCTCGCGCGAGATGGTGATGGATCGGCACCCGTGGAGCTACACGACGGCCGCCGTCGAGATGCAGCGCGAGGACAAGATCGACGACCGCGCCGAAGCGGGGTCCGGCAAGATTCCGGATCCGCGGCGCTACGTGCACGTCGAGGCGTGCGCCGAGGTCGAGAACGCCGCCGTCGCCTTTTCCGTGCGCGCGCCTGACGCGTCCGGCGCCGCGCGATGGTACGACTCGGATCGCGGCGTCAGCGAATTCCGCATCGTCAGGTCCGGCTGCTTCCGCGGCGCCGTGCCGTTGCCGGCGTTTGCCGGTCGACCTGATGCGGTCCGCTTTCGGGCCTACACACGACCGCCGCAGAAAGGCGCGCCGCCGGCGCCGGCTGGAACCGTACGACTGACGCGCGTCAACACCGTCTTCATGCTCGACGATCGCTTCCAGCCGCAGCCGTCGATGTTCTCGTGGACTGGTTCGACGACGCTGACGCTGGACGGCGATTGGCGCGAGCTGCCGTTCTGAGGCAGGGCCTGACGCCCTACCCGACCCACTTGCCCTACCCGGCCACCAGACCAACCTGCCCTACCCGCCCAACGTCTTTTCATTCACGAGCTCTATCGTCTGAATCTGCCGCGGCCGGAGTCGGATCGTGAGCGTGCTGGCCGCGGCCCCGAGCTCTTCCTGACGCTCCTCGAGAAAATTCACGGCAAACGCCTGAGCGATCGGCCGGTCCACAACCAGACGCGCCTGTGCCGGCTCGTCACCCGGATTGAACAGCCTGACGATCAGGCTCGCGCGATCCTCGGCCTGCTTGAGAGCGCTGAGCACGACGTCGCCGGCGAGGCGATCGATGCGCAGGAACGATCGCCGCAGCGGCGCGCTGCCGCCATGCGATCTGGCGGCGACAACGCGCGGCGGAATGTTCTGCGCGCGGGCGCTCGCGATGAGCGCGGCGGCGGGCCGGGCCGCGCCGCGGGGCTCGAACGCCATCTGAAACCGATGCCGGCCCAAGCATTGGGCCGCCGGGGTCGCGATTGGCGGCCCGGCGTGGCCGGATGGGCGCGTTGCCAGATCGTTGCGCGACAAATCACCGACGGCGCGAATGAGCGTCAGCGCGATCGCCGGTTCCTCGCCGACGATCTCATACTCCATCAGCCCCGTGCCGATCACCGTCGCGCCCGTGCGCGCGTCGCCGGCGTCGACGACCGAGATCATCGGCGCGCTGCTGACCGGCGCCTCGTTCCTGATCGACGCGGGCACGGGCTGCCGCGCAGGACGGGTCACGACGTCGAAAGCCGTATCGGCGCGAGCCGTTTCGACGGACGGGGCGCCGGCCGGAAAGATGATGCGCAGCCGGTGATCGCTCGCGCGATTGTCGATTGTGACGTTGAACGTGACGCGGGGTGAACCGGCGTCGACCAGCGCCTCGATCGACGCCGGCACGCTCACCGTTTCGGCCGTGCGCGTGCGGCGATCGGGAGCGGCGGCGCGCGGCAACGGCAGCTCGAGATCGACCCGGACGCCGGCGCGCAGGCCCCCGCCCGCCGCGCGGCGTATTCGCGTGACGTGCGCGTCGGCGCTGGTTACCGGACGGTCCGTCGCAGGCGGACAGTAGTTGTACTCGTCGCCCACGTCGCCGACGTCTTCGAAGGCTGCGACGCGATGATAGGTGACGCCGGTCTTCTTATCCGTCACCTCGAACGTCCCATCGTCGTTGGCGGCCAGATGAAGGTGATCGTTCTCGGCGGTCCGATCCGTTGCGAGGCACCGCTGAAGCGGTGCCCTACGCAAGTCTTGGTCGGGGACCGCCTCGTAGGGCACCGCTTTAGCGGTGCCTACCTGCAGATCGAACGTCGCGTATCCGCACGGCGGCAGCGACGGCGCCCACCAGAGGAGGCGAATGCGGCGCGTGTTGAGCGCCCACGGCGTTTCGTGGCGGCTCATCTCGTGATGGACGACCTGCTCGTCGCCCGAGATCTGAAAGGGCACGAGCCGCCCGTCGGATCCGACGACGCCGGTGATGGTCGAGCCGGCAGGCCAGAAGGTGACGGGGCGATCGAGGGCCTGCGCATCGACCACGCGCCAGGGCTCGGCGCTGTCGACCGGCAGATCGATGCACGCCTCGACCACCTGGGCGCGCTCGGAGGCGTCAGGGTTGACGACGACCGCGCGGACCGATCCGGCGGGCGGTGGAGGCACCGAATCGGCGATGGCATCGAGCGCCGTCTCGACGACCGCGTCAGCGACCTGCCGGGCGCGGGCGAACCGGGTCACGTTCTCTTCGTGCACCTGGTCGATGCTGCAGCCGCAGATGCTGTCATGCGGATGGTTCCGCAGCAGCGTCTTCCAGGCGTACCGCAGCGCGCCGGCGGGGTAAGGCGCACCGACGAGCGACGCGAACGCGGACAGCGGCTCGGCGTACGACTCGAGCAGCGTCTGCACGCGCGCGTTCTGCTGCTTCAGGTAGACGCGCGTCGAGAGGACGCCCGGCAGCAGGTTGGCGTAGTCGGTTCCGCCGCGCAGCTCGCCGGTGACGGTTTCGAGATCGGGCCGCATCGAGTCGACCGCTGTCCGGACCGCCGCGACATACGCGGGCAGCGTCGAGTGCTGCGCGTGTTGATCGGGCAGCGATGACAGCTTCCGGACGAGCGCCGGTATGGCCGTGTGCGGCTCGACGTGATCGACGCCGTTCATCAGCAGCGCCTGGCCCGTGCGGGTGCGGCCGCGCTCGTACGAGACCTTCTCCGCCGCGCGCGCCATCATCGCGTCGGGCTCGAACACGATCCGCGTCGCGTTGCAGTAGCCCTCCGGCGGCAGGTGCATCATCAGGACGCGCGATCCGTCGGGCGCCTTCCACCAGTACTCGGCGTTCGGTCCGCCGAACCCCCGCCACAGAATCGTGTTGTCGAGGCCGAACTGCCGCCAGATCTGCGGCATCTGGCCGACGTGGCCGAACAGGTCCGGCAGATAGCCGACCGCCATCGGCGTGCCGAACGCGCGCGCGCTGCGGTGGCCGCGATGCAGATTGCGGACCAGCGATTCGCCGCTGACGAGAAACTCGTCGGGCATCACGTACCAGGGACCGATCAGGATCCGGCCGGCCTGAATGGCCGCGCGCAGCCGCGGCTCCTGCTCGGGACGGATCTCGAGGTAGTCCTCGAGCACGATCGTCTGTCCATCGAGATGGAAGTGTTTGTACTCCGGGTCCGCGTCGAGCAGATCCAGAAGGCGATCGACGAGCGCCACGAGGCGCAGCCGGAACTGCTCGTGGGTCAGATACCACTCGCGATCCCAATGCGTATGCGAGACGACGTGGATGTCGAGCATTCGAGTCGCTTCACCCTTTGACGGCACCGGCAGTGAGGCCGGCGACGAAGAATCGTTGAAGGAGAACGAAAGCGGCGAGGACCGGCGCGAGCGCGATGAAGCTCGCCGCCGCCAGCAGTTGCCAGTCGGTGTCGTAGGCGCTCTGAAAACTGAACAGGCCAAGCGGCATCGTGAACCGCTCCTGCGAATCGAGCAGCACGAGCGCCAGCCCGAACTCGGACCAGTACGCCGCGAGGTTGAAGACCGCGGTGGCCCCAAGGCCCGGAGTGACGATCGGCAGCACGATCGTCCACAGCGTCCGCGCCCGCGTCGCGCCGTCGAGCCGCGCCGCCTCGAACAGCGATCGCGGCACTGCGTCAAAGAAATTCTTCAGCACCCAGACGGTGAACGGTACCTGCATCGCCGCGTACACGAGAATCAGGCCGGCGCGCGTGTCGATGAGACCCAGCCGCTCGATGACCCGGTAGATCGGGACCAGCAGTATGACCGGCGACACCATCTGCACGGCGAGGAGCGAGGCGAGCAGCGGACCGCGACCGGAAAAGCGCTCGCGCGAGAGGACATATGCCGCCGGAATCGCCGCCAGCAGCGTCACCGCCGTGGCGGCGATCGCCACGACCGCGCTGTTCCACAGATACCACGGCACCTGCGTGTGCGTCAGCGCGAAGCGGTAGTTCGCAAACGATCCCTCCACGGGAATCCACCGCGGGGGGTATTCGTACACGCCGGCCTTGCTCTTCAGCGACAGCGAGAGCAGCCACAACTGCGGGAGCACGAACACGCCCGCGGCTGCGGCGAGCCCCACGCCGAACGCCACCCGCCTGCGCAGCGTCGCGATCATGGCGCGGCCGCCTCTGCCGCCTGACGCGGCGCCGCGGCCTCGCGGAGGATCAGCCGGCCGGCAACGGCGGCCAGCATCAGGTTGACGAGCAGCATCACGACGGCGGCCGCCGCGGCGCGTCCAGACTGGAGATCGAAAAAGCCGAGCCGATACATGAAGAGGGAGATCACCTCGGTGCGCCGCGCCGGGCCGCCGCCGGTCAGCGGGATGATCAGGTCGAACGTGTTGAAGGACGCGATCGTGATCAAAACGAGGTTCAGCGCGATTACCGGCGCGAGCTGCGGAATCAGCAGCCAGCGGAGCCGCTGCCAGGCCGACACGCCTTCGAGGTCGGCGGCCTCGTGCAGCTCGCGCGGCACGCGCTGCAGCCCTGCATAGAGCAGGATCATGCTGAACGCGCAGCCGCGCCACACGTTGGCGACGATGACCGAGAGGAGTGCGAGGACGGGAGAAGAAATGAGCGGCACCGGACCCAAGCCGAGCCGCGACAGATAGTAGTTGACGACGCCCGATCGGTTCTCGATCAGGAGAATCTTCCAGAGCACGCCGGCCAGCACCCCGGGGATCATCCAGGCGCTCACGACCGCCACGCGCGCGACGAGCGTTCCAGGCGCGCGGCGCCGCCGGCCGGCGTCGATGAGCCATGCGAGCGCGAACCCGATGGTCAGCTGCAGGAGCACGGATCCGGTCACGAAGATGGACGTGACGCCGATCATGCCGTAGAACGACGAATCCCCGAGCAGCGCGCGATAGCTCGCGAGCGTGTACGCGTATCGCGTGCCGGCGACGGTGCTGTTCGTGGCCGACAGGCGGACGAGATCCAGCATCGGGTAGATCAGGACGACCGTCACGAGCGCAACCGCGGGGAGCACCCACCGCGCCGCTCCACCTGCCGACGTTCGCCCTCGCCAGAAAATGGCGAGCGGAAACGCGGCGGCCGCGAGGATCGGCAGCCATGCGATCGGGTCCACGCCGGTGGTCGAAGCGGCGGTGCGTGACGTCGACTGCCGCGCGTACTCGTTTTTCACCGCGTCCCAGGCCTCGTCGAGCGCCTGCTCGGGCGTCAGGTCTCCCGACACGGCCGATCCGATCGCGAGCTGCAGCCGCTGCGAGATGGAGGGATAAATCGGGACCGTCGGTCGCGCGTGTCCCTCGACGAGCATGTCGCCGAAGCGCCGATACCAGACGTCCTCGCTGAATATCGGAAAATCGCGGTAGGCGCTCCGACGCACCGGCAGATGGCCTGTCGCTTCGCTGATGCGCGCGGCATGCGCGGGCGATTCGACGTCGCGGATGAATTCGATCGCGGCCCGGCGCCGTCCGGGATCGCGCGCGAACACGACCCAGACCCAGCCGCCCGTACCCGTCGAATGCGTGCCGGCGTCAGCCGTCGGAATCGGCGCGACGTCCCATTTCGCGAAGTCGGCCGGCGACAGACCGGTCTGCAGATCCTTCAGCTGCCAGTTACCGCCGAGAAACATCGCGACGTCGCCGGCGATGGCCGCGCCGGTCAGCTGCTGGTAGTCGTTGTGGCCGAGGACCGAACGCGGCGACGCGCCGCGTTGAATCGTGTCGCGGAGGAACGTGAGCAGGCGCAGCATCGCGCGCCGGTTCGGCTCCTCGCCGAAGATCGGCCGGCCGTCGCGATCCACGAGCTCGCCACCCTGCGCCCAGAACATCGCGAGGTGGTCGAACACGGTGGCTTCCCAGCGGCCGGCGTTGTACAGATAGCCCGACATTTTCTGCTCACGCGTAATCCGACCCGCGGTCTCGAGTAGCTCGTCCCACGTGCCCGGCGGCGCCGGCACCAGATCTTTCCGGTAGAAGAGCACGCGGCAGTCGGTCTCGTGCCACATCCCGAGGACATGACCCGCAGGATCCGACAGCGTCTGTATCGTGAACGGCAGGAAGTCGCCGCGGTCTTCGGCCGGCCAGTACTCTTCGAGCGGCTGGACGTCGTTTGCAAGCAATGGAAGCCAGAAGCTGTCGATCGACGCGACGTCGGGAAGACGGCCGGACGCCGCCGCGAGCTGCAGCTTCGCTTTGTGCAGCTCGAGGCCCGGCATCACCGACACGCGAAGCTGGACGCCGGGATGCGCGCGCGCCCAGTCGTCGAACACAGAGGTGAAGACGTCGGCGATTGCAGGCCGCGCCGCGAGATGCGAGTAATCCTGCTGCGCCCAGACGTTGAGCGTCAACGGCGCGTCGGCGCGCCCGACGCGCACGGGCGTGACCAGATCCTGCGCGCGGGCGGTCGCCTCCGGCGCGAGCACCACGAGCAGTCCGATGACAATGGCGCGTGCGTCGGCGCGTCGCGGCATCGATGGGTGTTGTGACGGCAGCCCGGCAGCGCGCGATCTCACGGTCGCTGGAATCGAAGCGCGGGTTGACGGTGCCCGTAGCGGGCGGATGCGTGGACGCCCGGGTGACCGCGACCGTCAGGGAATGCACGTCCGGCGGCCACAGCTCGCACGATCGAAATTATACTGGCGCTCATGAAAACCTTCAGACCATGCCTTGCCGAGTTCCTCGGGACCTTTTACCTCTGCTTCCCTGGCATCGCGGCCATTCTCGCGACGGCCAAGGGCGTCGAACCTGGCGCGGCGCTGCTCGTCATCGCGCTTGCGCACGGACTGGGACTCAGCCTCGCCGTCAGCAACTTTGGCGGCATCTCGGGGGCGCACGTCAATCCCGCCATCACGTGCGGATTCATCGTCACCCGTCGCATCACGCCGAGCCTGGCGGCCGCGTACATCGTGTCGCAGCTCGCGGGCGCAACGACTGCCGCCGGAATCTGCCGCGTCATCTTTCCCGCTGATGTCGTCGCCGCAACGACGTTGGGGCTGCCGTTGCCGGCCGCGTGGGCGTCAACCGGCATCGTGCTCGCAACGGAATTCGTGCTCACGTATATGCTGGCGACATCGGTCTTCGGCACCGCCGTCGACGAGCGCGGCCGGAACGTGAAGGTCGGCGCGTTCGGCATCGGACTGACGGTCGCCGTGGACATTTTCGCGGGCGGCGGCATCACGGGCGCCTCGATGAACCCGGCGCGGTCGTTCGGTCCGGCGCTCGAGATGATGCACTGGCAGTTTCACTGGATGTACTGGGTTGCGCCGATCGCCGGCGCGTGCGCCGCGGCGCTCGTCTACGAGCATCTGCTGCTGAAGCCGATGCGGCCGGAAGTCGACGAGCCGCGGGCGATGAAGCGATAAGTGGGGCTGGTGGGTCGGGTCGGTCTGGTGGGTCGGGTCGGTCAGCTGGGTCGGGTCGGTCGGGTGGGTCTGGTGGGTCGGGTAGGTCTGGTGAGTCGGGTGGGTCAGGTGGGAGGCGGCCCTACCAGGCCCGCCCTGCGCGAATGCGGGCGCTCAGCGTCTGACGTGCGAGCGATGCCTCTGACCGATACGACCAGGTTTTTCCCGCGTCGACCGAGAGTTCAACCGTCCAGCGGCCGGTGCGGCGAGTCAACGCGAGGCGGCCAGTTGCCGCCGCGACCTTGGCCAGAAACACGAGATCCTCGCCCGGATATTTGTCCGGCAGCTGAACCAGCAGCCGCCCGACCGTCGTCGGGGCGATCTCGCCGTCGACGGACAGCGTCCACGCCGGCGTGACATCGCGCCTCATTGTTCCGCCCACCAGCACTTCGTGAAGCTGCGAGCTCGTGAACTCGCGAGTCGTGACGTCAATCGCCGTGACGATGACGTTGTTCCGCGTCACGGTCTTGTGACCGAGCTGAAAGTCCGACCGATCGACGCGAAGGCGGTAGCCGGCGACGAGCGTCACCGGCCCCGCGCGCGCGAACTCCGCCCGCTGACTGAAGCGAAACGACCGAATCGAGATGCCGCCGGTCGTGCCTGACACGATCACGGTACCGTCCGGGTTGAAGAACGTGTCGTAGTCGTCGCCGGTCGAAGTCCGCTGCGGTGTCACGCCGGCGGCTGTCTCCCACCGAATGCCCGCCACGTATCTGACGGCGCCTGTCAGCCACACGTTGTCCGCGACGTAGCGCTGTTCGAAGAAATGCGGGACGAGAAACGGCGTATCGGCCGAGGACGGATTGTCGAAATGATAGGTGAAGCGGTCGCGCTGGACCTCGGCGGCGACGCCTACCTCGATTTGCGCCGCTGCATCATCACGAAGGACACAAAGGATACAGAGGACACAGAGGAGTGGAGGTGTCAGACACCGTGTCACTTTTGCACGGTGTCTGACACCGCCGTCTATCCGTACGTGCGCCATGCCCGCGTCAGATAGTCGCTCATCGTCAGCGCGATCAGGATGCCCAACCAGAAAATGCTCCCGAGGACGACCGCCCACGTGAGACGCGGGCTGTACTTCAGGTGCATGAAGAACAGCGCAACCAGGGTCGCCTTGAACACGGCGATGCCCAGCGCGGCAATCGTGTTGAGCACGCCGAGATCGAAGAACGCGATCTGCACGGTGAGGTACGTGCAGAACATCAGGATCGCGAAAATCGTGTAGTAAACACGTTTGGGCAGAATGTGTGCCATCTGTAACTCGCCCGCCTGGCTGAAGCCCTTCGCGCTACAGTCTTCCGCTCGCCCGAAGGCTTCTGCCGATCCTCAATGTCCGTGCCTGCCGATCAAATAGAGCAGAGGAAACAAAAAGATCCAGACGATGTCGACGAAGTGCCAGTAGAGGCCGCTGATCTCGATCGGGCTGTAGTACTCCTTCGTTATCGTGCCGTTCCAGGCCCACACGAGCATCCAGGTCATGATGCCGACGCCGATGATCATGTGCAGCGCGTGCAGCCCCGTCATCACGAAGTAGAGCGAGAAGAAGATCTGCGCGTGGCGGACGTGCGCCTTCTCGAACTGAAACGCGGGCCCCGGCACGTGGCACGCGGGGCCAGGGCACTCGGCGAACTTGTGGTAATACTCCAGGCTCTTGATGCCGAGAAACGCCGCGCCCAGGATCATCGTCAGGATCAGGAACACCATCAGCAGCCTGCGTTGACCGAGCTGTGCGGCGTGAACCGCCAGCGCCATCGTCAGGCTGCTCGTGATGAGGACCGCCGTGTTGATCGTGCCGAGCGTGACGTCGAGCTCGTGGCTGGCCGCGGAGAAGGCGTCCGGATACCAGGTGCGATAGATCGCGTAGACGAGGAACAGCCCGCCGAAGAACAGCACCTCGGTGCCGAGGAACACCCACATCCCGAGCGTCGTCGCCTCGGTCTGCTGCTCGACGCTGTCGAAATGGTGCGCCAGCCCCGGGTGGAGGCCCGGGACGGCCGTGTGGTGAGGTGCGGCGTCAGGCAACGTGACCCTCCACCGGCGGTTGGTAGTCGTACGCCTCCCAGCTGACCAGCGGCGTCTGCGTGAAATTCTCCGTCGGCGGCGGCGACGTCGTCGTCCACTCGAGGCCGACGGCACCCCACGGGTTCGATCCGGCGAGCCGCCCGTACCGCAGCGACCACATCAGATAGACCATCGGGATCAGATAGCCGGCGCCGAGGATCGACGCGCCTGCGGACGACAGCACGTTCAGGACCTGGAAGTCAGGCGGGTACGCGTGGTAGCGCCGCGGCATCCCCAGGTAGCCGAGCACGAACTGCGGGAAGAACGTCAGGTTGAAGCCGACGAAAATGATGCCGGCGCTCAGCTTCGCCAGCCCCTCGTTGTACAGACGGCCGCTGATCTTCGGCCACCAGTAATGCAGTCCGCCGAGGTAGCCCATGATCGTGCCGCCGACCATGATGTAGTGGAAGTGCGCGATCACGAAATAGGTGTCGGTGACGTGGACGTCGACCCCGATCGAGGCGAGGAACAGCCCGGTCAGGCCGCCGATCGTGAACAGCCCGATGAAGCCGTAGGCGTAGAGCATCGGCGTCTCCCACGACACGGCGCCCTTGTACATTGTCGCTGTCCAGTTGAAGACCTTCACGGCGGACGGAATCGCGACGAGAAAGCTCAGGATCGAGAAGATCAGCGCGGAGTAAACCGACTCGCCGGCCACGAACATGTGGTGGCCCCAGACGAGGAAGCCGAGCACGGCGATCGCGAGGCTCGCGAACGCGACGAAGGAGTAGCCGAACACCGGCTTGCGGCAGCCGGCGGCCACCAGCTCGCTGATGACGCCCATCGCCGGCAGCACCATGATGTAGACCGCAGGATGCGAGTAGAACCAGAACAGGTGCTGGAACAGGACGGGATCGCCTCCGACCCGGGGATCGAAGAAGCCGAAATGGAAGACGCGCTCAGCGGCGATGAGCAGCACGGTAATCGCGATGACCGGCGTCGCCAGGACGTTGATAAGGGACGTCGCGTAGGTCGACCAGAGGAACAGCGGCATGCGGAACCACGTCATGCCGGGCGCGCGCATGCGGTGAATCGTGACGATGAAGTTCAACCCGGTGAGGATTGACGAGAATCCCGTCACGAAGATGCCGAGCGCGGTCGGGATGACGTTCGTCGTGGATGACACCGTGCTGAACGGCGTATAGAACGTCCAGCCGGTGTCCACGCCGCCGGCCACAAGGGCGTACAGCGTGAACAGGCCGCCGATGACGTAGATGTACCAGCTCAGGAGGTTGATCTTTGGAAACGCGAGGTCCCTGGCGCCGATCATGATCGGCACGAGGAAGTTGCCGAGCACCGTTGGAATCACGGGGATGAGGAAGAAGAACACCATCATCACGCCGTGCATCGTGAACAGCTTGTTGTAGGTTTCGTCGGACACGAGATCGCCGACCGGCGTGGCCAGGTCGAGCCGGATCAGCACGGCCATCGCGCCGCCGACGAAGAAGAAGATCGTGACCGACGCGAGATACAGCAGCGCGATGCGCTTGTGATCGCGCGTCAGCAGCCACGACTTGATGCCGTAGCCGTCGTTCAAGTAATGCCGGGGAGGCGCGAGCACGGTACTGGTGGCCATGGCTATCGTGTCTGCGCCTCTACCCAACGCGGGTGCCGCGTTGGGGACCCCGGGCGTCGGGCAGAGCCTTCAGCGACTTGACGTACTCAATCAGCTCGAGCAGCTGTTCTTCCGTGACGAGACCCTGGAACGTCGGCATGATCGGCTGGAACCCCGCGGTGATCTTCGCTGCCGGATTCAGGATCGACTCGCGCACGTACGCTTCGTCCACGGTTATCTCCTCGCCGCTCTGCAACCTGACGGTCCTGCCGAAGAGTCCCTCGAGGACCGGCCCCCGGCCCTGCGCATCGGGCCGATGGCAGGTGTTGCAGGCGAGATCCTGGAACAGCTTCGCGCCGGCCGAGGCAAGCGAGCCTTCCGGCGCGCCGCCGCTCAGCCACGCCTGGTAGTCGCTCGGCTCCATGACAATCACGTCGCCGGTCATCCCCGAGTGCCTTGTGCCGCAATACTCCGCGCAGAACAGCCGGTAACGCCCCGGCTTCGTGGCGCGGAACCAGATGTTCACGTAGCGGCCGGGAATCACGTCGGCCTTCACGCGGAAGGCCGGCACGAAGAGATCGTGGATGACGTCCTCCGATGTCGTGATGAGCTTGACGTCGCGGCCGACAGGGACGTGCAGCTCGTTGATCTCACGCTGGCCGTCGAGGTGCTGGAACTTCCACATCCATTGCTTGCCGACGACGTAGATGTTGAGCGTCTCGTCGGGTGGCCGCGCCATGGCGAAGTAGACGCTGGCGCCCCAGAAGAACATCACCAGCGTAATGAGGAACGGCACGACGGTCCACGTGATCTCGAGCATCATGCCGCCGTGAATGCGCGCGCCGACGGCGTCGGGCGAGCGGCGGCGATACCTGACCGCGTAAAAGACGATCAGCCCGGCGATGAGGAGCGAAAAGAAGACCGACACCGCGAGGAGAAAGAAGTAGAGCGCG
>Ga0137394_10000378_pt1 | contig 30973 bp, 20 predicted proteins | sample czobulk116metaG_FD_108278 | JGI IMG/M metagenome (GOLD analysis project Ga0137394, IMG submission 108278) | Vadose zone soil microbial communities from Angelo Coast Range Reserve, California, USA - czobulk1.16 metaG | ecosystem: Environmental > Terrestrial > Soil > Vadose zone | place: USA... | reverse complement strand
TTCAATGACATCCTGATGCTGGATGCCAAAAATGGCTGGGTTGTGGGCGATGGCGGATGGATTTACGAGACACACAACGGCGGCCGCTCATGGAGTTCCCGGGTGCTGACGCCATTTGATCTGCACGCACTTCATGCTCAAGCCAGCCTGAGCACACCGCTGCTGGCCGTGTATCACTTTGAAGAACCACCCGGCTCGACCAAGTACCGCGATGACGGCCCAAATGGCTTCACTGCAAACGCCGAAGTCAGTCCAACCACTGCCGTTCCCACCATTGGTTTCAGCAGTGGGCGCTTTGGCAGCGGACTCGCCTTCGATGGTGTGGATGACGCTGCGAATATCGCCACCGCCCTCGTCCTCTCCAATTCCAGCAGCATTTCACTTTGGGCGAACATTTCAGCGACGCCTTCTTCTGATGTGCTCCTGGCCCAGACCGACCCCACCGTCAATGCGACTATCGTGTCGCTCGAAACCACAGCGTCCGCCTACCGCGTGCGGTTCGGTACCCAGTTGTTTACCGGCGGCAGCATTACTAGCGGCTGGCAGCATCTTGTCCTGACATTAGCCTACAATAGTTCAAGCAACACCACCTCGGCCCAACTTTTCCGAAACGGCACGGCCCTCTGGACCAATGTCTTTACGAACGCTTTGCCCACCGCAACCAGCCGCATCTGGGGCATCGGAGCGCGTTATCAGACCTTCTCCTCGCGAGTTTCTTTCTTCCCCGGGCAATTGGACGAATTGTATTTCTTTTCCGGTGTGCTTTCGGCCGCCGAGATTTCGGCCCTGGGCAAAAGCGACGGCGGACTGCGCCTGGCGATCGCAGGTGATAACGGCACCATTCTGCAGTCGGAGACGCTGGGCCACACCTGGCACAAGGCCTTCGACCTGAATCCCGACGGCTGGCGTCAGCGGCAAGGACTCTTCTACGATTACGACTGGAAAGGCGTGACGGTGCCCAGCAGTGGCCAGATTGTCCTGGGTGGAACACGGCGGCTCTCCACGGGTCTGGCAGTGAATCAGGGGGTGGTCATGATCGAGGACTTGTTCCAGGGCCACTACGACGAAGTTTCGTTTTTCAGGGGCGGCACCTCCGGCAATAGCGTCGATATAGTTTTTAACGATATCATCTCTTCAGGCAACAAGGTGTATGGGTTCACCCGTGAAGGCCGAGTCTTCGTGTCGCCCGCCAGCTTTTCCAGCGACTGGACGCAACATGGAACGTTGGATGTAAACCTTTCACTAAATAGGGCCGCGTTTGTCAGCTCCAGTTCCTATGTCGCGGTCGGCGATGCGGGCACGATCATCCGCTCCAGTGCCGGCGCAGCACCGGTCGTGATCACCCACGGACTAACTGCAAACAACCTGCGTGGTATCTCTTGGGTTGGCGTTAACAGTGCGACAATCCCAGAGGTGCATGTGGTTGGCGATAATGGCGTCTACCTCAACAGCTCCGATCTTGGGTTGAACTGGGTCAAGACCGCTGATGGGTTGACCGGCAACAATCGAGCCGTGGCCGCTCGCATATCGGGCACCGGTTACGAGTCCTGGGTGGCGGGCGAGAATCATCAAATCCAATATCGACCGCCGCAGCCGCAGGTGGCGCCGTTCATTACGTTCTATCCGGGTGAATTGGACTTCGGGATCCTGACCCTCGGCCAAACTCGCACGTTGCCCGTGGAGATTCGCAATCGGGGAAAACGGGACCTGCAGTTGACTCTTCTGTCGGTTACCGGCACCGGCTTCACCCTGGCGCAGAGCAGCGTCAGTAAAATGTCCCCCGGGGACGCGGTCGTGGTACAGGTTCGCTTCAAGCCCACAGTAGAAACGGCCCACGCGCAAGGCGATCTTGCCCTAACCGCCAACGATGGCAACCCAACCTATCACGTGCCGCTGGTCGGGCGGGCCACCGGGCTCGAATGGCAGCCCGTAACCCTCAGCGAAGCTGGAACCGCGCTGAGCGGAGATGTGATTGATCTCGCCTTCACGACTGACACCACCGGATATGCCCTATTGTCGGGCAGATTGATGAAGACGACCGATGGCGGGCTCAATTGGACGCCTATTTCGCCGAGTTCGGGGAGCGTCATCATCTCCTTCAGCTTCCGCTCGATCGCTGCGCGACGTTTTGGCAGTTCGGATGTGATTTACCTCGCGGGCTCCTCCAGAAATGTTCTCAGTGGTTTAACATCGGGTCTAATTTGGCGTAGCGCCGACGGCGGAGCAACCTGGGCCACTCGCACGCCGCAAGGAACCGGTGGTCACCCAATCGGCGATGTGTCGGTTTTGTATGAGGATGCCAACGCGGCCGTCGTTGTAACTTCAGACCCGAGTACTCACGATGCCGATGTTTGGCAGACGACCGATGGCGGTTTGAACTGGAGCACCAAGAGCCGCCCGCCCAGCGAAACAGTGATCGGCAGCACGACCAACAAGGCCTTCGATGGTGGGCGAATTTTGATCGAAGAGCTTGCCAATACCACGCCCGCCTCCGGTGGCTGGACAGTCATTGCTACCGCTAGAGGGGCCATCTACTCGCGAGGTTTCAACGAGGAATGGCCCTATGTCACTGTCTTTCCGGTTACCAGCGGCCAGGAACAGCTCCAGTTCCACACCAATCAACCGATCAAAGCCATCCAATTCGGTCGCGGCGGATTTAATCTGCTCAACAGTGGCTGGCTCGTCGGCGTCCAGGGTCTTTATTGGCGTTGGCAGCCAATCCCGCCAAACAGCTCGCCGTTTGCCGGAACAGAAAGCGAATGGGTCCCGGCTTCCAACCAGGAAATTTTCGGACGTACCGATCTCGAGGCGATAAGTTTTTCAACCAATAATTTGAATGGCTGGATTGTTGGCGGAAATACGATATTCGTCTCGAAGGACGGCGGACGAAGTTGGGATACAGATTTTGCCGCTGGAGAAACGAGCGCGCTCAAGAGCGTCTTCGGCCGTTCTGTCAGTAATGCATGGGCTGGGGGCTCCCTGGCTGGCAAAGCGACCGTCTGGCGTTACCGCCCCGGGGCGATCCCCGCTCAAGGAATTCTGCTCGCGAATGACGTGCAGATTTTCCCCGCCTCAATCCTGCCTGGGAATTCTGTAACGAACACTCTGACCATTCAAAACATCGGTAATGCCACTCTCGGGCTCCAGCACATCGGGCTGGAGAGTGATGACCGACTGGTCCGTTTCCGCATCGTTGGTGCTGCACCCAAAACCCTCGCAGCGAGCGCGTCGAGCACGGTCCAGGTCGCTTTCGATGCTTTGGCCGATCCGGTCGACGTCGAAGCATTGGCTCCGCTCTTCTTCCATCGCTTTGAACAAGGCTTCACCGACACGAAGTTCTATGACTCCGGCCCCGCCCACGTTGACATTGACTTCAACGGCGTTCGAACGGTGCCGGTCGCGAATCGACCCAGGATCGTCGCCAGCGACATTCAGCGCGACCGCAGTTTGTCCTTTGATGGAAACGACTATGCCGAAGTGCCCGGACCCGAGATATTCCCCAGCGACTTTTCGATCTCACTTTGGGTCAATCCCACCACGACAACGGACGGGCAGACATTTATTGCCAAAAACAGCTCGACCGGTGGTAAGCTGCTCACCTTCGGATTCTTCCACGGCGGTTATGAAGTGAACCTCCGCGGTTTCCTCTTTACAGGCGGAACAAAGAAGACCGGGTGGCAGCATCTGGTCGTCACTGGTTCAAAAGTGCCCGCATCAAGCGTCACGACCGTTAGCGTCTACCGCAATGGCGAGCTTCTCTGGCAACAGAACTTGAGCGCGGTTTTAGGAACTGCGACCGGTCTGCCCTGGACCCTCGGCGGCGAATGGAATGCCGGACCTTCGATGGCCAGCCAACTCACAGGGCGCCTTGACGACGTAGCACTGTTCAACAGGGTCCTCAGCGAAGGAGAAATTCAGGCGCTGGCCAGCAAATCGCCACTTTGCGGGCAGCACCGGGCCAGGCTGGTCTTCCAATCCAATTCCGAAACCGGCGAACGGACCACTGAATTGCGGGCCACAGTCCAGGAAACCGGCGGACTCGTGGTGATCGATACTGTCCCAACCGGCGCGACGGTAAAAGTGGACGGTGTTGATTATCCGACGCCGGTCAGCTTCGCCGTGAGCTGCACGGTGTCGACTCCCAAGGAGTGGTTGGAACGTTCGCAACACACCATCGAGGCGCCCGCGGCCCTAGCGCTGCTTGCCAACGGAAACACACTCACCTATGGGTTTTCCGAGTGGAGCCTGCAAAACGCCGGCACGCGTATTCTTTCCGTCGTGGCCAGCACCAATCTGGGCCGGCTGCTCGCGCGTTACCGCCTGGATAACGTGACCGTACCGTCGCCCGGCGGTCCGGCCCAGCCTCAAGCACAGTTCGCCGCCGCCATGGTAACAGTTGCGCCCGGTTTGGAGACCGCCGTAGCCGGCACTCCTGCCGGGCCATGGTTCCGGCTGACGAACGGAAAGCTTACTGTGCCAAGTCTCGGCACGGATGGTTTCACTATCACAGGCGAATTGTTCGCCAGCCTGACTCGTGTGAAGGGGAGTCTAACCTCCAGCGCGTTGAGTTGGCCCACCAATGGTGATGCGTTCCTGCAAGTCGGCGCCAGTCAATGGCAACTCGATTTGCTGGCGGGCAATCACTTCCTGCTGAAAGCGCACCCGCCGTCCCTTTCTCTTCTTGGCTATGGCGTGGCGCCAGATGGCGATTTCACCCTGAGCTTTGATTTTGTGACGAACACCTATACAGCCAGTTTCGATCTGCGTCAGGACTTCCGTCCTGTGCCCGATTTCTTTGAGTTCACAAAAAACTCAACAACCGCCCGAGCAGGTGTGACCCTGGGCGTTACGCTGCCTTCCAAGCAACCGCCGATTTTTGCCATGCAGCTCGATGGTCGGGTCCGATTCCTCAGGCTGCCGGCCAATGTCACAGGACAGAACGGTTGGGCGGTCGATCAGAACATCTCCTTCGGTTTCAACTCGGCCAACTTCAATATCAGTCTAAAGAACGATATCATCGGAGCGGCGAACTGGCCTGCCACTCTCTTCTCCGGTGGACCGATTGCGTTGAGCGGCGGAGATGTCCGGCTCGCGCGCCTGAACAACGGGCCAATTTCCTTGAACCTTGTTTCACTGAATCTCAATGTCAATGGCACTCAGGCTGCCACGGTGTCCGGCAGTATCGATACCGAATCCAATCTCTCTCTCTCAGGATCGATTCCTGGCGGAACAAATCTCAATCTGATCAATGGGGGCCGATTCACACTGGCTTCCCGCACCGGCGGCGCGCTCAATTTCGATATGAGTCTTCGGGCGCTGCCCAGCCCGCAAATAAAACTCAATTTGCCCGCCATGAAGGTCCGTTGCACTCCTGGCGCGGGGGTCGATCCCCTGGAGGTCAACGTGCCAGCCATCGCATTCGATAGTTCGGGCGCGTTCGATACAGGAAAAATCGCCCTCCCGTCCGGAGTGTTCTTTGATGGTATTGCCGTCAACAAGCCATCCGATGCTGAACTGGACAAAAATTACATTCGCTTGAGCCGAGACCGAGACGGGAAAGTGGCGTTCAAGCTGCGGGCCCAGGAGAGCTTCGTCATACCTGGAGTGCTCTCTTGTCGCAACGATCTCAAGGTGACCATTGATTCAACTGATGTGTCAGCGAGTTACCGTGGTAATTTCTGCGTGCTGCCGGAGCCGATCTCGCTCAACTACGATGCCAACAGCTCGTGCCAGTTTAGCGGCTCGGCCTTCGGGCAAACGATCTTCCTCGGAACGGGCTGCGTCGGTGTGCGTAATGATGCCACCGGTTTGTGCGCCGGGACCTGTAACTGATTCGTTCGTCATTCAGTGGCAGGGTCAATCGCCTCGCTCGGAAGTTCCGAGCGGACCTTCGGTGCATTTTTAAAAATGCCTTTGTTACTGTTTGCCATCACGCCAAAGCAATCCGTTATTCAGGCGATGATGATCGAAGCGCCACTGGCCGCATCATAACGCCCAATAGCAGCTGGCGTGGAGCGGACGGTGACGCCATCGTGCGTTTTCTGTGCACATTTTCGTGCACACTTTCCTTCGCTACGTTTCCAACTCCTTAGCTCCCAATCCTCGACAAGTGGTGCCGGTGGTCGGACTCGAACCGACACGGCTGTTTAAGGCCCCAGGATTTTAAGTCCTGTGCGTCTGCCATTTCGCCACACCGGCATGGTCGGCGGTTGGGTTGAAAGCTAGCCGAAGGAACAGGTTCCTGCCACCAAAACAAAGCTGCCGCAAATTGCTCAATCCTAAGTAGTACTGATCATTTGTCATCTTGGGCGGAGTCTGCCTCCATGCCGATGTTGCCCAAGTCCTTCCTTCGGCCCGTTCTGAGCTGTTGTAGGGGTAAGTCCTCATGCTGTCGGGAAAGGACGTATGATAGTTTTGTGAAGACGGGCAGGCAAGGAGGCGGGGCCTCTAAGGAGGTGAGATTACATGTGTGAACGAGAGAAACAGGCCGAGTTTTTCAAAGAATTGATCCAGTCGCTGGACTCCGAACGAAGCCGGCAGTTGCAAGAGAGACTGGACAAGGTTGAGCGTGAAGAAGCATGCATCCGCTCGGCGATGAGTTTAACTGTCGTGCTGGGCCTCTTCTCGGCTCTGGGACTCGGTTATCTGGCAGTCTTTGTACCCGACTTTTCGAGCAGTCCCTTGAGTGTGAAGCTTTTTAGCACGCTCCTGGTCACATCAGGCATCTGCCTGCTGGGATTTATCGGTTTTTGGTGCTCCTGCCGCGCCACTTGCAATGAAGTTTTTGACGAATGCCGGCGGTTAATCAGCTCAGGTCATAGGCCAGCTTCGCTGCCTCAGACAACCGCTCGCGCAGCGATAGTCAAGCCTCAGCCGGATGTTCCGGGTGAAGCGCAATTGGAGGCCGTGCCTGTCTCCGATCCAATCGAATGGCGCGCTCCAGCCATTATCGCAGGTGGCCTCGTGACGCCTGGGCGAACGGCAGGCAGACCCTTGCCAGATTGATTTTCTAATCGGCGTTAAATTGGATACGTCCCTCGGCCCGGTGCTGGCACGAACGCCGGACCGCCTCGTGGAGATCTTCACCCACGATATAGCCAACACAGTTTGCGGCCCCACAAAGGCAAGGATGCTCACGATAATCCGCGAAGTCGTAACCATAATTGCAGGTCAGTTCTTCTCCGGCCTCGATTTCTCTTTCTGCAACGACCCAAAGATGCCCGTCAATTAGTTCCACGGCGCAGTTGGGAGCACAGGAGTGGTTCGCGAAACGAGCCGGGTTCCAGTTGACGTTTCCATCAAGATCGAATCGTTCGCCGAGATCGCAGATAAAGTTGTTTCCTCCGATGCAACGCCGCAGCGACTCGGTTTTTGAGATCTTTTCCCCGACATATTCAAGCAGCCGCTCACCGGGCTGAATTTTGCGGGCGGCAAAAAGGCCGAATCCATGGATCGGCGACTTTGCCACCTTGTAATTGGGTTCCAGCAAACCGAGTGACGAGTTCAAGGTAAATTGCGAGCGCTGGCGGTTCTTTTTGCTTCGAGGGCGTTTCGAACGGTGGTCTTCATGTAAACACCGGTGAGACCTTTGGCGACGATCTTCCCATCGGGCCCGATCAGGATTGAGTGCGGTACGCCCTCGACGCCAAACAACGCCGGCACCTGAGTCTCCGACCAATTCCCCAGGTAGCAAATAGGCCAGGTGACCGCATTGTTGGTGGCCAGGGTTTGCGCCTCTTTCAACTGATAGTCCACGCTCAAAGTAATCATCGCTAGTCGCCCATCCTTAACATATGCGTCGGAGAGCGACTTCAAAGTTTGCAAATCGGTGGCCTGCTGTGGACCGGACCATTGCGCGGTGAAGTTCATGAGCACAAATTTTCCACGATAGTCCTGGAGTTTGATGGCTTTTCCATCGATCGTCTTGCCTTCGAATGCTGGCGCGACTTGCCCGATTCGCAGCGGCCGCCGGATGCGGAGTTCATGCGTGCCAGTGTCGAACGGTTGATCGGCCGGCCCGTCCGGAATCACGAATTGCTTCGATAACGAGCCTATCTCGCGGTAGTTGTCATTTTCGTCATTAGGATCGGTCAGCCGGAAATAAACGTCGTAGGTTCCGGGCGGAACATTGTAGACGTGGAAGGCGCCATTGGTCTCGAAGTCGAGGACATAGGAACGTTGCTTCAGTTCCAAAGCGCGCCCTTTTTCCGAGAGCCAAAATAGTCTCATCCGTTCGTTGCGATCTTGCCAGAATTTCTGCCGTTCGGCGTCGCTATTGAGTCCCGTCATGATTGCGGGTTCATTCTCAGGGTTGTCGGGCAGACGGACGTGCATCGATTGCAGGTCACGCCGCCAGTCAATTTCGCTCGGATCCGTTCCCGGCGCTGCGATTCGGCCCACGATCGTCCGGCCCGTTCCTCCGACGACCACTTCAGCGGTCTCACTCTCTTTGACCGCGAGCGGAACACTATGACTGGTGCTGGAGGAGGAACGGTTGCTGGTGCGTATCTCGTGAAGGACGCCAACCATCCTATCGCCTGGTGGAACTTTGCTAAACTCGAAGTTCCCCTGTGCGTCCACCGGGGCGCGCAAATATAGCGACAAGGCGTTTCGTCCATCGTTGGAGTAGCGCCGATACATCGAGTGCAGAATGGCCATTTGGCCCGGCTCCGGCTTTGGGCCAACCTTGAGGACTCCCTTGATATGTCCCCACGGCCTGAGAGCGATCTTACCGTCCGCCGGCAATTGATCGCTCGGGATTTGCACAAATCCTTTCTCGTGGCCGGCCATGAGCGTCTGAACTTCCGCTTTGGGCGGAAACTGGAATTTGCCTTGCGCGTCGGTGCGAGCAAAGTCTCCGTTTCCGGAATTGGAGCGGAACTCTCCAGTTTGGTCGATAGACGCGGAATTGCCTGCATCGACGAGCGCCACGGGGCAATTTACGACCGGCTCGCCGCTGGCCAGAACGATGGTTCCGGTGATTCCGCGGCCCTTCTTGAGTTCAAAATTGTTTATGTACCAGCCGGCGTTCGTGAAAGCGGGAGAAATGACCGGCAGGTACCCCGGAGCCTCGATCATGATTTTGCTTTGACCGTTATAGTAATCATCGAGCCGCACCGAATAGCGGCCGTTGCGTCCCTTTACGACCGATCCGCTGTAGCGATTCCAGCGGATCGGTTCGCCCGGCGAATAGCTATGACCTTTGATCAGAGTGAACTCGTCGATTGGCTTTTTGGTCTCCGCATCGACCAGCGTTCCCGAAGCATTGGACATTTTGCGCATGGTGAGAGTGACTTCGCCTCGACTGGCCTCCATCGCGTTGCGCATCGTGAAATAGTTCGTCTTCGTAACTGAAAATGTGATTGGCCCTTCCGGAGCCCCGTCCCAGGCGAACCGGCCCTCAGCATCGGTCTGAGTCTGCCACTTGAGTAGCTTGGTATTATGCCATTGCTCGACCTTCACAGTGGCATCGGACACCGGCTTCTGTTCATTGTCCATGATGCGGGCTTTGATTTGCGAGCCAGAGTTCAAAGTCAATTCCATCGGCTTCGCGCCCGCTTCGAGAAAGAACACTTCATAGCGGGGAGCGAAGCCATTGGCCAGAACCGCGACGGCGGCTTCGCCAGTATCGGTGGTAGCCACAAATGAGAAACGACCATCGGCTTTCGTTCGCAGGACTCGTTTGGTTTTGGGCGAGTTGAGATTCTCGAAGAAGTGAACTTCTGCATTGGCCAGCGGTTTGTTGGTCCCGTCCAGCACGATTCCCTGGACCAGCGATCCCCGCGGCATCACCAGTTTGGAGTTGTTCGCGAGCAGCTCTTCAACAGCGACAAAGTTGAGTTTTGCCTTCGAGGTATTGGTCGTCGTCGCAGTCGAGCCCGGCTGCTGATACGTGATGGCCTTGTATTCAGGGTGGTCAAGGAACAGGACCAGATTCGAAATAGCGTGCGGCAGGGCGCTGCTTTGCCAATGGCCGGATATATCGGTTCGGACGCGGTCGTAATCCAGTTGTGTAAAAACCTTCGGCTTCTGGCGCGTCACACTGCTAATGAGTATTCCAGCATCGGCTACCGGCTTGCCGGCATCGTCCACGACCATCCCGCCAATCATGGCCCCCGGTTCAAGTTTCGCGGAGATTTCTGCCGGGAAACCGTCGCGGCTTCGCTCGGGAGTGAGATTGAGCGGCGCGCGCGTTGGCGCTTTCACAAGGAGATTGAGCGACACGGTTTGATGCGGTGGATAATCGAAGTTGATCACTCCCTCTTGATCGCTCTTATAGGCGCCAAAGAAATAAGACGCCTGGTCGTCGGCCAGTGTGGCAAAAAGTGTCGTGTTTGTGAGCGCGGTTGCCGAATTGGATGCCACCGCGCGAATCTTCAGCCTCCTTCGATAGAAGGCATCCGGCTCCGCCAATGCCTTCCTGAGTAAACGGCGCGGGCCCGATGCCGTTACTTCCTTCTGCTCCAGCCCGCCGTTCTGCAATGTGATGGCCACCATAATCGGCGTCGCACGACTGAAGAGTGAAACCACATCGATGCTCTGAATCAGCTCTGCCGGAAGCGGATTTTCGAACGTCGTCTTGTAAAGACGCAACGGGGTATTGCGCTCCCCGTCGTCATCGTTGCCGCTCCAGGCGACGCTCGAGTTGGGATCGGCGAGCGTTTTCCTTTTTTCGTAACGGTCTTCGTACCAGTTGCGAACATGCAACCCGTAAGCGATCCGCAAGGAACGTTCTTCTCCATTAGCATAACGAAGCACCAGCTTGGCCATAGGAGCCCCGTCTTGCTCGGTCCAACCGGTGCTATGCAGAAGCACGACTTTTTCCGCTTTGCGCCCCGCGGGAATACCGCTGACCTTTGTGGGAATAAATTCGGCATTGTTCCGCAAGGCATCCATGCCGGTGACTTCGAACTTTCCGTCGATCTTAAATGGCACGCCTTGCAGAGTGGTTCGCCCCCGCGGCATCGAGTTCCAAACATTTCCTGCCGGCGCGTTGGAGAATACCGTCGTGACAAACGACGCCAGGTCGAGAGGGAAGAACTCTGCCGGTCGATTGGTGGACGGACCCTCCGGAGGTGCATCTGCCGCACCCAAACGGCCGATACTCAGCACGAGCATCATGGCCATTCGCACGAGCAGTTGAGAATCAAAGTTCATGCCGTCCATTAACTTAGGTGTGCTGAAGCGTATCCACCGGCAATTCGATATCCAACACCAAACATCCAGCTTTGATGCTCATGCTCTTGTTTGATTAACCCCAGCAATTGACGAAAATTACGGCCTAATCCTTCTCCTTTTCCGATTGAATTTGCCAACCTTACAAAGATTTTACATCTTCCAAAGACGCATACCACACTCTTAAGAGTCAATACCAGGATAAGATGCCCGGCGTCCTAACCAGAACCCTCAGAAGCTTCTGCCTGTTCCTGGCTTTGTGCCGCACCGTCGATTTGCCTGCCGCGCACAAAGCGCATGATCAGGCGACCGTGGCCGACATCAGGTTCACACCATCCGGTGGAGTATTCACCAACCCTATCTCGCTCCAGATCGACTCTGCCAAGGGGGGAATATCCATCCGCTATACCCTCGATGGCACTGATCCGACGCTGAAATCGACCCTCTACTCCGGTCCGATTGGGATCACCAATACCACTCTGGTTCGCGCGAAAGCATTTATCGGGGCCACGAACCAGGGAACGCGGATATCCGAAACTTACACCTTTATCGAGCCTGAGATCGCCAACTTTGGCTCAAACTTGCCGCTGCTGATTCTGAATACATTTGGACAGGAAATCGAAAAGGAGAACAAGGTTGCGGTTTCTGCCCGCCTGCTGAAACCGGTTGGAAATCGCTACTCCATTTCAGGGCCCGCTGAGTTCGATGGCCGGGCTCTCTTGAATCTCCGCGGCCGCGCCTCGCTGCGCTATCCGAAGCGCTCCTACACATTCCGGCCCATCGATGAAGCCGACGAATACGCCAAAGTATCTCTGCTCGGATTGCCCGCCGATTCCGATTGGGTCCTCTATGCCCCTTATCCAGACAAGACGTTTGTTCGCGACGTGCTGGCCTATGAGTTGAGCAACCAGATGGGGCAGTACGCCTCTCGCACTCGATTCCTCGAAGTGTTCGTCAATGAGACCAGCGGCCAGCTAAACAAGCTCAGTTATATGGGCGTCTACGTGCTCGAAGAAAAGATCAGGCGCAGCAAAGATCGCATCGATATTGAGAAACTCGGACGGGAAGATAACGCCGCGCCGCAAATCACCGGAGGGTATATCTTCAAAAAAGACCATGCCCCTGACGGCGGAGAAGCAGCGCAGGCAAACCTCGGCGGTTTTCCGGGAATGCAAGGCAGCACCTCCAGCAATCGCCTCGGTTATCCCACCGGTCCAGGCGGTTTTCCCGCCGATCCAGCCGGGTTCCTGCCGCCCTACAACGGCCCCATGCGCGACAGCTCTTCGAGCAGTTCCCGGCGCAGCAGCAGCTCGGCGACCATCACCAATCGCATCGGCCTCTTCCCCGAGGACCGGGACATCGACGATGCATTCGCGTACACCTTGAGGTCGGGTGGCAGTTCCTCCAGCCGCGAGCGCTTCGTGACCAAGCCACAGACCAACGAGTTTTACTACGTCTATCCCGATCCAGACGAAATTACCGCGGCCCAACGCGCCTGGCTGGCGAACCACCTGAATCAATTCGAGAGCGTCCTTTCGGGAAAGAATTTTACTGATCCGGCCAACGGCTACGCTGCTTACATTGATCCAGCGTCATTTATTGACCACCACATCATCGTCGAGCTGTCCAAGAACGTGGATGGGTTTCGTTTCAGCACCTATTTTCACAAAGACCGTGGAGGGAAAATTACGATGAGCCCGATTTGGGATTGGAACCTGAGCTTCGGCAACGCCAACGGAAAACAGGGCTGGATGCCCGAGTACTGGATGTGGCCGCAATTGACGGACAAAGAATATTCGTGGTTCCGCCGTTTGTTCCAGGACCCTGATTTCGGCCAGCGCTACGTCGATCGCTGGGCGCAACTGAGAACCAACGTCCTGGTCACCAGCAAAATCCTGGCGCGCATCGATCACTGGACGAACCTCTTGAACGAGGCCCAGGTCCGGAACTATGACCGCTGGCCAATCCTGGCACGGCAGGTCTGGCCCCAATACACCTGGTTCAATACCTTTGGCGAGGAGGTCGATTTCATGAAGGATTGGACCAGCAAACGCTTGAGCTGGATCGATGCACAATTTCTCTCCGCTCCGACACTAAATCCCACGAACTCCGAACAGCTAGCGCTAGCCACGGCCAAAGGTGAAATTTATTACACACTCGATGGTTCCGACCCCCGACAACCCGGTGGGCAGCCCTCCGCAAAGGCCGCCAAATACAGCGCTCCCATTGCCGCACAACCGAAATCGCGGTTGTTTGCGCGCTCGCACGAAGGCAACCGCTGGAGTGCGCCCACGCTGCGACCTTTTTAGGAGTTCATTTTCTGATATTAACGGGTTTCCCCACCTGTCACGGCTTGCTTTGCATAAATGAACATCGGCTCAAGCGCGACCTGCCAATGATTTCTTTGCCAATCGCATCGTTTTGACCGGCCCCACCAATGTAATTGTCACTTCCAATGTGAACGCCACCATCGAGCCTGGCGAACCCCAGCACGCCGGCGGTCAGGGCGGTCGATCTCTTTGGTGGACCCCTCGCCGGCACCTTCACCCTTTCAACCGCCGGAAGCAGTTTCGATACACTGCTGGCTGTTTACCTCGGCTCCGCCCTCACGAACCTTGCCCCTGTCGCCAGCAACGATGACTTTTCGGTGAGACGACGAGCGTCCTGTTTTTCCGGGCCATCGAAGGTGAGACTTACCAGATTGTGGTCGACGGCTTCATGGGCGTCAGCGACACTATCTCCCTTCGGCTCAATCCATCCGGTTTTCCGCAACCCCTCCTGGATGTTGCGGGCTCTCAACGGGTACCCGACCTATTCCTACGTGTTCAGGAACAAGGTCCTGTTGCTCGATTTTTTTGAAACGACCTGTGGCGACTGCCAGTATGAAGCACCCTATCTGCACGATTTGAGAGAGCAATATTCACAAGAGGGTTTTGAAATCATCGGCATCTCCAAAGACAACCTCCCCCCTAACCAAATTGCCTATAATGCCAGCCAGATGGGCATCAATTATCCCCTCCTGGTTAACGACACTCAAGTGGAAGCTTCGTTCGGCGGTCCCTCTCCGCCCCGGCAATCGAAGAAAATAACGAGAACACCGTGGCAGTGCAAATCAGTGGTTCCGGGGCGTTCTATCGGCTGAGAAAACCGTAAGGGTTGGTCGCCACACGGGACGGCATTCGATCGCCCTACCTGTACAAGTTCATTAGCAATCGGGGTTTACGCCTCGATACCCTTGGGCTGCAAGCTACTCCCGATCAAATCGCAATCTCCCGGCCTGCATCTTGCTTCGCAGCGCTGGATATGTCCGTAGTTGCCGACCAGATCAGCGAAGTCGCTAATCGGGACCTCCTCTTCGTCAAAGATATTGCAACAAGGAATGAGGCCAGGTTCTTCGATAAGTTTGACGTCTATGATCCTGCATTGAAGGACCTGTTAATCGAGTGCCGGGAACCACACGTTGCCGGCTGGAAGAGGCTTGCTCGTCTCTGGGGAAAACCTCGGACCGGCGGCGCCGGCTTCGATACCATGGCGCCTTTTAATTATATCGTCAACCTCCCCAATGACGGACCGCAAATTTTGCGCATCGCACGGGGAAGTTCCACCTTGACGATCGGCGGGGCTTCCGTTGAGTTCTTCGATGGGGAGGATGAACTGATCTGTCGAACGAAGATCATCCTTTTGTGCCTGGGCCGGAAGTACGGGTTCGTCAACCCATCGGGCCATCTTTTGTTCATGTTGCAAATGAAGAGCGCCGCCGGCAAAACCGCTTTTCTCGCCAACGGCAAGGAGGTGGCGTGGCTCAGCAGCAAATGGAATGGCGAACACTCGAGCTTCTTCAAGGAGCGCTTCAAGTACGCTATTTCGATGTCTCCCGAGCTTCCGGCAGATAGTATCGAGAGGAACATCGTCTTTGCAGTCGCCCTTTCGTATTATCAGCTCGTGGACAAAGCGCACGCGTAAATGAGTGCCAGTCCTCCGCACAATTCCTGGGCGCCATCGTTTCTGGGGACTGGAGGGCTATGTGTTCGCCCGTTCAAGCGAATTCGGTCATCGCATCACGAATGTCTTCCACAGAGAACGGCTTTTGGATGATTCGCTCCACGTCAGGGGAGTGCGGCCGTGGAAGGTAACCGGTCACAAATATGATGGGCTGCTCCGGAGCCTTCGTTTTCATGACCCGCGCGACCTTATCTCCAGTTGCGCCGGGCATTAGATAGTCCAGGAAGACAATGTCGAATTTCCGCGATTCCATCGCTGCCATGGCTTCGTCCACGTTTGCAGCGGCTTCGGCATGGTGGCCATCGAAGCGCAAAATCATCTTCAACGTTTGGCGAATGATCGGTTCATCGTCGACCACCAGGACATTCTTTTGAGCGAGCGCAGGCACTACTTTGTTATCGGCTTCGCAAAGATGGAACTTCAGTGCAACCTTCGTTGACATTCAGCCGTTCACGGTGGAGAACTGAAAGCAAATGCCGATCCGATTCGATGACATTACGGCCGCGGCAGAACGCATCGCCAGCGCCGTGCTGCATTCACCGTGTCCCTTATCGGTTCCGCTTTCAGAGGCCACAGGCTGCAAGGTTTACTGCAAGTTGGAGTACCTGCAACGGACCGGCAGCTTCAAGGAACGGGGCGCGCGCAACGCTCTCTTGCTGCTCCCCTCCGATCAGAAGCAACGAGGGGTGATTGCCGCTTCCGCCGGTAATCATGCGCTTGGTCTGGCCTACCATGCCAGGCTGCTGGGCATTCCTGCGACCGTGGTTATGCCGCGCAGCGCACCGCTGACCAAAATCAGCAACTGCAGAAAGCTCGGCGCCACCGTGCTCCTGGAAGGCGCTAACATCGACGAAGCCCGGCTTCATGCTGAAGAATTGATCAGCCACCGCGGCCTCACCTACATAAATGGATTCGATGATCCCGCAATCATTGCGGGCCAAGGTACGATGGGCCTGGAGATCCTGGAACAGGTTCCAGAGGTAGATGCAATCGTCGTTCCCATTGGCGGCGCCGGATTGATCGCCGGCGTGGCACTGGCAGCCAAGACACTCAAGCCCGCGGTGCGTATCATTGGCGTCGAACCGGAACGCGCAGCCAGTTTTACGGCGGCGCTCAAAGCCGGCAAGCCGATGAAAATTCAAATGCGCCCCACCCTCGCCGATGGCCTGAGCGTTCCCATGGTCGGCGGCAACGCCTTCGAATTGGCGCGCGCCCGTGTGGACAAGACCGTCCTGGTGCGGGAGCACGATATCGCGATCGCGGTCTTGCGGCTGGCCGAATTGGAAAAAGCAGTGATTGAAGGAGCCGGGGCCGCCCCACTGGCTGCCTGTTTGGCCGGGCTCCTGCCGGAGCTGAGCGGCCAAACGGTCGTTCTGCCTCTTTGCGGCGGGAACATCGACATGACCGTCCTTGGCAGGATCATCGAGCGCGGACTGGCCTCCGATGGCCGCCTCTGTCGATTCTCAGCGACGATCAGCGATCGGCCGGGAGGCCTGGCGCTGTTCGCAGGCATCATTGCGGACGAGGGCGCAAGCATCGTCGATATTTTCCATGACCGCGCCTTTGCCAGCGACGACCTCACCAAAGTGACAGTTCATTGCGTTGTAGAAACGCGCGATGAGGATCACATCAACGCACTTCGGCAACGGTTGCGCAGCGAGGGCTTCGAACTGGGGCGCAGCAATACCAACGAAAAATAAAACGGGCAACTGGACAGAGTCCCGTTGCCCGTGCTCGAATTCGTGCTGATTTAGTTGGAGCTCTTGCTTTGTGAACCGCTCGACTGTGAACTGCTCGAACGTGAATTGCTGTTGGTATCGAGACCAGGCGAAACACTGTTGGTATCTCGTGCCCGATCGCGACTCCAGGTAGAGCCTGACCCGGTGTCGCTGCTGCTCCCGGCCCCGCCCATGCCTGCATTTCGGTCCTTGCAACCGACCAGCAATGCCGCTGACGCCAATACGATGAATAGCTTTTTCATAATTTAGTTATCTTCTTAAACGACGCGGCACCATCGCCTACCCACAGCCCGACACAAATGAGGGAAAACCCCACCCTGCCGGGTTTGAGCAGCATCGATCAGCGCGGCCTGGCCAGATTTTTGAGGATTAGCTCGGCCGAACGTTTCACGCTGGCTTTAAGTTCCGCTGGCTGGAGCACGGTGGCGTGGCCCCCCCAGCCCAGGATCCAGCGCTCGACTTCGCCCAGGCTGGAGAGTTTCAGGTGCAGTTGGAGCCGGCCTCCAGAAAGTTCTTTGAGCCGTTGCGACGCGTGCCAGCGTTTTTCCCGGATATAATCGGCGGCAAATTCATCGAAACGAACGACAACATTGAATTCACCCTGGCCTGAATGGACTCCGAAACTGTCGCGCAGCCTTTTTTCGAGGGAAAACTTCTCCGGGCGAGTGAACGTCTTACCCGTCAACTTGACCGATTGCATACGCGAAGGCGCGAAAGTGCGGACATCCCCGCGCAAATGGTCGAACGCGAACAGAAACCATTCACCGTTGATGTTGGCCAGGTGATAGGGATCGACGACTCTCGGCTCGGTTTTACGCTGGCCCGGCTTCCGGTAGGCTAACTCGAGTTGTTGCCGCTCCGCCGTCGCTTTGGCCAGCAGGTCGAACGTTTCCAGGTTGATCAACGGCTCCGCGCTGGTTCGAAACGAAATGGTTTGTTCCCAGTCGGCGAGATGGATCGAAATCGAATCGGGCAGGCCCGCGGCCATTTTCTTGAACGCGCTCATGAGCGGCCGCTCGAAGTTGGTCCCTCGGTACTGTTGCAGCGCCTTCTCCGCCACCAGCATCGCAAACAGTTCTCCTTCGGTGATCTGCACCGTGGGAAAGGAAGCGACCTCGTGCGTGTAGTAATATCCGTAGCGCCGGCCGTCATAGGCCAAAGGCAAGCCAAGCCGGTCCCGCATGAACTCGAAATCGCGCTGGATCGATTTGCTGCTTACTTCCAGCGCCTGCGCCAGCTTCGTGGCATTGGGAAACTTTCCCGCTTGAATTTCCTGGTGAATGCGCAGCATCCGCTCGACCGGCGGGCGAGAGTAGATAATGCGGACAGGCTTTGAAGTTGAAGAATCGTTCGATCGAGTTGTCACGGCGAAGATGAAGCCAGAGGCGAGCCGTGGATGCAATGATCGACCCCGCCTATCGTGCAATTCGAGTTGAAATCGCGGGGCGCGCCCTCAGAATCAGCCCTATGGTGCACGAACCGTTGCTGCAGATCGACTTGCCCGGAATTGCCAAAATCAAAAGTGGCAAGGTGCGCGAAATGTTCGATCTCAGTGACCGCCTTCTGCTGGTCGCAACCGACCGCATCTCTGCATTCGATTGCGTGATGCCGAACGGAATTCCTCGCAAAGGGGAGATACTCACCCAACTCTCGTTTTTCTGGTTCGAACGCTTCGGCCCTATGGTAGCAAATCATTTGCTTGCGTCGGTCACCGACCCGCTCCCGGCCTCGTTGCAGCCTTTTTCGGACAAACTCGCCCGCCGAAGCATGATTGTAAAAAAGGCCAAACCGCTCCCAATCGAGTGCGTGGTGCGCGGCTATCTGGCAGGGTCTGGCTGGCAGGAATATCGAAGGCAGCAATCAGTCTGCGGAATCAAACTGCCGCCCGGCCTCTCCGAGGCATCCGAATTGCCCGAACCGATTTTCGCGCCGGCGACCAAGGCCGAATCGGGCCATGATCAAAATATCTCCTTCGAGCAAGCGGCGGCGCTGGTCGGTCGCGATCTGGCCGAGCAAGCGCGCAAGACCAGCTTGCAGCTCTATTCTGATGCGCGGGAATATGCTCGCAAACGTGGGATCATCATTGCCGATACCAAATTCGAGTTTGGGCTCTGGGAAAACCGGTTGATCCTCATCGATGAGGTGTTGACACCCGATTCCTCACGTTTCTGGCCGGCCGATCAGTACAAAACGGGCCGTTCGCAACCGAGTTTCGACAAGCAATTCGTGCGAGATTATCTCGAAACGCTCTCCTGGAACAAGACACCACCAGCGCCAGCGCTTCCCCCCGAGGTGGTGGCCAAAACCCAGGCGAAATATCTCGACGCCTATACACGACTCACAGGAAAGCAACTCTAACGCGTCCTTGTGGAAACCACTCCTTCCGCCCCTCCAATTGACGCAGGTTCGCGGGGCAATCAAATGGGCGCGCTCGTAGACGATTTCCTGCAATATCTCCGAAACGAGCGCGGACAATCCGACAACACGCAGAAAACTTACGCCGCGCTTCTCGGTCGATTTGTGGATTGGGCTCACGAAGAAGGACTTGAGGACTGGCGCAACGTACAATTCACGCACCTGACAAAATTTTTGCAGAACGAGCGCGGCCGGGCGCTTCTCAATGCCGAAGAACAGAACAAACGGCGGCTTTCCTCAGAGAGCATCTACCTCCAAATCGCTGCATTGCGAGCGTTCTATCGCTACGCGGAAAATGAGAAACTTCTTTCGAAGAATGTGGCTGAGAATCTTTCTTTGCCAGGCCGCTGGAAACGATTGCCGAAGGCGCTGACGAACGAGGAAATCAGCAGGCTTTTGAAACCGCTCAGCCCCGACACCCCTTCGTCGCTCTGCGACCAGGCCGTGCTCGAGTTGGCCTATGCTTCGGGGCTTCGCCTGGCCGAACTCAGAAACCTGCGGCTGGAACAGCTCCAGCTCTCGGCCGGATTCATTATCGTTGTGGGCAAGGGCAACAAAGAACGCGTCGTTCCGGTGGGGCGGCACGCGATTGCCGCTTTGGAACATTACCTCGGGACGGCCAGGCCAAAGCTCGTGACTAAAAAGTCTCCAGCCACGGTTTTCCTCACGAAGCGAGGTTCAGCCTTCTCACCGGTAACGCTATGGTTGCGAATTAAAAAACGTGTCCTGCACGCGGGGATCGCCCGAAACATTACCCCGCATATGCTCCGGCATAGCTTCGCCACGCACCTGCTCGAGCACGGCGCCGACCTGCGCGTGATCCAGGAACTGCTCGGCCACGCCAATATCAGCACAACGGAGATTTATACCCATGTCGCCGGGAATCGACTCGCGGAAGTCCATCGAAAATTTCACCCGAGAGCCAGCAACTAAATGCATAGCGATCGACGTCACTGGTAGATTCTAGTTTCGCAAAAGCATCGGATGAGTGATCTCGCGACCTCGATTGCTAACTCTCACTGGCGGAAATGACTCCAGGCTTTGAGCCTGTTTTGCTGGTCAAAAGTCAGGCGCAGGTATTCCCCATGTGGAGGTGGCGAGACAGTCGTGCCGACTCCTACGCCCGATCCAACGTTCGGACCGTAGACACCGGTTCCCACTCCAAACCCGAAGGAAACATTCGGACTGCGTTTGAGAATCCAATCGGCGACGCGCCCTTCACTGGAATCGACAACAGCGTCTGGCTGTCCGATTTCGTTTACCGCCTCCTCATAGCTGTACGAGCCGATGCGGCTGTTCCAGTCGATGCGCGGATCTACTTTTGGGCGTGTCGCGCAACCTTGGACGAGCAGCGCCAGAACCAGCGCTGGCAACCACCGCCCCCAGTTGAAGGAGCAAGACTCAAGGCTCGCAGGAACACCGCAGTTCATAGTCCAATCATCAATTATAGGGACAAAGCTTCAAGTCCCGAGAAAACCCCGTAGACAGAGGGAGAGTTTCGCTGGATTTTGTAGCGATGAAACTGCAAACTACCTCTATGAAGTTGATCCTCTACCCGCACAACGTAACCCTCACGAAAGCGATTGAAGACCATATCGTTTCGCGTATTGAGCAACTGGAGCACCTGGATAAGTTCGCCCTGGATGCGCGGGTAATTCTGGAACACGACACCAGCAAGCCCTCCGACCGCCAATTTAAGTGCGCCATCCGCCTCAACATGCCCGGCCCTGATCTTTACGCGGAGGATGCGGAGACGGACCTCTATGCTGCCATCGATCTGGTGGCCAAGAAGATCGAACAGCAAATCCGCAAGCGCCATAACAAATACAAGGCCCGAAAACACGGCGAGGCTTCGGTGGGCAAAAGGCGTCGTCAGGAAGCCGGGATTTGAGCAACGATCGCGGTGGCGTCCAATCCATTGGAGGCGAGGAGCGGGGCTTATCATTGCCGCGCACATCGTATTTCGTTAGTCTAGCCCTTACTCAATGATTCTCCGCAGTCGCGCAGTATTGCCTATTTCATCGCCACCCATACCGGACGGGGCGGTGAAGGTGAACGGCCAGCAAATTAGCTGGGTTGGCCGCTGGTCTGACCTCTCAGCGGCCGACCGTGTAGATGTAACAGACCTCGGCGAGACCGTTTTGTTGCCCGGGCTTGTGAACGCGCACTGCCACCTGGATTACACGGCCATGGGCGGGAAACTGAGGCCGCCGCGCCGGTTTTCAGAATGGATTCAAACGCTCGTTTCGTTAAAGGCGACATGGACAGAGCAGGACTTTGCCACCTCCTGGCTGAGTGGCGCGGAGATGCTGCTGCGGACCGGCACGACGACGGTATGCGACGTGGAAGCAATTCCTGCGTTGATTCCATCCATGTGGCATCAGACGCCGTTGCGAGTGATCTCGTTTCGCGAACTGATTGCCTTGAAGGACAACGTGGAAACCGCGGCGCTGATCCAGAAGGCGGTCGACGAGTGGCTGGCTCTGGATGCGCACACGCGAGTAGGTCTCTCTCCGCACTCTCCTTATACGACGACGGTCGGTTTGCTCCAACAGGCCGCGCGCATTGCGAAGGAACAACGTTGGCCTTTGACTACACACGTAGCGGAGTCGGAAGAAGAATTTGAGATGTTTATGTACCGCAACGGCCCATTGTACGATTGGCTCAAGGGACAGCGGGAGAGCAGCGATTGCGGGCAGGGCTCGCCAGTGGCCTATCTCGAAAGAATCGGCTATTTGCAGCCCAATTTACTGGCAGCGCACGTGAACCATCTTTGGCGTGATGATGCAGCTACGCTGGCCCGCCGGCAAGTCCATGTCGTGCACTGTCCCCGCAGCCATGATTATTTTCGGCATTTGCGATTTCCGCGCGCGGATCTCGAATCAGCCAATGTCAACATTTGCCTTGGGACGGATAGCCTCGCCAGTGTGCGAAAGATTGCAGGGAAACCCTTCGAACTAAATCTGTTTGCGGAAATGCAAATGTTTGCAGCGGAGTATCCCGAAGTGCCACCGGGTACGATCCTAAAAATGGCCACCATCAACGGTGCCAGAGCGCTCGGACGAAAGGGGCAATTCGGCGAGCTTGCCTCGAAGGCCTGCGCAGATGTGATTGTACTGCCGTTCGAGGGAAACCTGGCCCATGTCTGTGAATCGGTGCTCCATCATACAGGCGACGTCATTGCATCAATGATCGGCGGCCAATGGGTGCTGCAGCCGGCGCTGAACTGAGTTGTTCCCTGCTACCATCTAAACCAGTTCGAATGTCCCCGACGCTATCCGAACGAGTTGTCATTGTCACCGGCTCTGCCGGTGGACTGGGATCGGCGTTGGTGGGCGAGTTTGCCAGCCAAGGCTGGCGGGTGGTCGCCTCAGCGCGCAACGCGGCGCCTCCGTTGTGTAAGGGCGAAGTATGGCCGGCAGTGCTTGATATAACCAACCGCGTGCAGGCTGAAGAACTGATCAAGGATGTGGTCGCTCGTTGGAAACGCGTTGACGCACTCATTAATAATGCCGGTGTGATTGCTGACAGCCCACTTTGGGAGATCGAAGACTCCGATTTCGAAAAAATACTGTCCGTGAACCTCAAAGGAGCGTTTATTTGTTCGCAAGCGGTTTTGCGTCCGATGTTGAAACAGCGCGATGGCCATATTGTGAATATTGGGTCTTTCAGCGGCCAGGTTGGGAGTCGAGGGCAGGCGACTTACTCGGCCGCCAAAGCAGGCCTCTTTGGACTGACAACGTCGCTCGCGCGCGAAGTCGGATCGCGCAATATCCGAGTGAACGCGGTGTTACCGGGGCTTTTGCCGACCCGGATGACCTCGAATGTCGAGCCCGCTTGCATGGAGAGTCTCATAAAAGCGAATGCCCTGGAGCGGATCAACTCAGTCGAGGAGGTGGCGCGTTTCATTGCTTTTCTAGTCACGACCGAGAACATCTCGGGCCAGATATTTCAATTGGACAGCCGGATTGCTCCCTGGACCTGAAGTCGGGATGAAGACCTTCGACCGAAATTTAGAGCAGCACTTGGAGACGATCCGCGAGCAAGGCCTTTATCGCGAGTTGCGCCGGGTCGATTCGCCGCAATCACCGCAGCTACAGATCGAGGGCAAAGCAGTTCTGAATTTTTCATCGAACGACTACCTGGGGCTGGCCAACCACCCTGCGTTAAAAGAGGCCGCTTGCGAGGCAGTGAAACGATTTGGCGCCGGATCGGGCGCATCCCGGCTGATCTGCGGCTCGCTTGCGCCGCACGGCGATTTGGAAGAAGCCCTGGCTCAGTTCAAAGGGACCGAAAGAGCGCTGTCGTTCTCGAGCGGGTATGCCGCGGCGGCAGGGGCCATTGGCGCCCTGCTCAGTAAGGACGACGTCATCATCATCGATAAGCTCGTGCACGCCTGTATTGTCGATGCGGCCCGGTTGTGCGGAGCGAAACTGCGTGTCTTTTCCCATAACGATGTCAACCAATGCGAGAAGCTGCTGAAATGGGCCGCCGGCCGTAATCATGGAAAGGACGGCCCCAGGCAACGCACCGTGATTGTGACAGAAAGCGTGTTTTCCATGGATGGCGACCTCGCGCCGCTTCGGGAAATCGTCCAATTGAAGGATCAATACGGCGCCTGGCTGATGCTGGACGAAGCACATGCCACTGGTTTGTTCGGGCAACATCGACGCGGCCTGGCAGAAGCGTTCGAGTTGGACGACCGGATCGAAGTGCAAATGGGGACTTTGGGGAAAGCTGTGGGTTCGGCAGGAGGGTACATCTGCGGCTCGCGTCGCTTAATCGAATTGCTCATCAATAGAGCGCGCACATTCATATTCTCGACTGCACCGACACCGGCGGCGGCGGCGGCTGCCACGGCGGGCATCGGAGTGGTCCAATCAGAAGATGGCGAGCAGCGGCGGAATTTGCTTTGGGCGCGCGTGGACCAGGCGAAAAATGGGTTGGTCGGTGGCCGGTGGCAAATTCCGGTCGTGCAGAGCGCGATCATACCGCTCATGGTAGGCGAGGAGTCTGAAGCTCTCTCGACAGCCTCGAAGTTGTTGGAACGGGGGATTTACATCCCGGCAATCCGGTTTCCGAGCGTGGCGCGCGGCCAGGCGCGGTTGCGTTTAACTTTGAGCGCTGCTCATAGCAGTGAGGACATCGCGCGTTTGCTGGGCACATTGAATGTCTCTGATCCCGGGACAGAAGCCAGAGCCGGCAGGAAGGTCGGCTAGCTATGCAACTGCACACCCTGGCGCAATTGGATCAGCAATTCGTTTGGCATCCGTTCACGCAGATGCGCGAGTGGCTTCAGACTGAGCCGATTGTGATCGTGCGCGGCGAAGGCGCCGAGCTCGAGGATGCATCGGGCAAGAAGTATCTGGACGCAAACTCCTCCATTTGGACTAACCTCCACGGTCACAATCATCCAAAGATCAACGCCGCAATAGAACGGCAGCTTCGGCAGATCGCCCATTCCTCGGCGCTTGGGCTGGCCAATGAACCGGCCTCAATCCTGGCGGCGGACCTGATCGCCGTATCTAATCCGCGCACCAATATTTCTGGAGACAATCCCCAACCAACGCTCACAAAAGTCTTCTATTCAGATGACGGTTCAACGGCGATGGAAGTGGCGCTCAAGCTGGCTTACGAATTCGCGCGCCGGACCGGGCAAAGCCGCAAGCCGCGATTTTTGTCCATGGATGGCGCCTATCATGGAGACACTGTCGGAGCGGTAAGCCTCGGTCAGATTAATCGGTTCCAAACAGGCTACTCGGGTCTGCTCTTCAAGAGCGACAAAGTGATGGCGCCGTATTGTTATCGATGCCCTTTCAACCGGGCGCGGCCTGAACAGGCAGACGCGCGCGAATATCGCAAATGCAATTGGGAATGCGTAGGAAAAGTGGAGGAGAAATTTGCAAGGCGTCGCCGAACCAGTCAGAGCAGCTATTCTGCAATGGTCGTCGAGCCGATTATCCAGGGGGCGGCGGGAATGATCCCGCAACCGCACGGTTGGCTGAGTCGCGCCAGCCGAATCGCCAGGCAAAACGGGGCCTTATTGATAGCGGACGAAGTAATGACGGGCTTTGGCAGGGTATGCACGCCAGGGGGAGAGCACCCTGCCCTTTTCGGGTCGCATAAGGAAGCGGTGCAACCGGACCTGCTGGCTGTCGCAAAGGGACTGACCGGAGGGTATTTGCCAATGGCCGCGACCCTGACCAGCCAGGCGATTTTCGATGCCTTTCTTGGCGAGTACTCCGAGTTCAAAACGTTCTTCCATGGACACAGCTATACGGCAAATCAGCTTGGCAGCGCAGCCGCGATTGCCAGCCTCGCACTGCTCAAGAGCCGCGAATCGATCACAGCTCGCAAGGACCTTGCTGCCGCGCTGCGAGAATGCAGCCAACAACTATGGGACCTTCCCAATGTCGGCGATGTCCGGCAGGAAGGAACAGTGGTCGGTATCGAACTGGTGAAAAACCGGCAGACGCGCGAAGCATTTGCGCCTGGCGACGAGGCTGGGATTCGGGTCTGCAACGCCATGGCGCGCCGCGGGGTGCTGACACGGCCCATTGGCAATGTAATCGTCCTGATGCCCCCCTATTGCACGAAGGCGGAGCAAGCCGAACGAATCGTCGGCACGCTGTGCGAAAGCGTCCGGGAAGTTTTCGGACCGGCCGCGTAGTAGCGGCCGGTCCAGGGCGAGCAACCGACCTTATTTGCTCGAGCTCTTTCGAGATTTGCCACCTCGTGGCATAACACGATTCCTTTTGTTTGTTCACGATGATGAACGGCTTTCGCCGTAATAATTCAGCACAGAAGGGTTTTTGTGAAAGTCGGGTCAGGGACCCATGCCTTCCGGAAATGAGAAATGACCAACGAATCCTGTTGGAGAAGTCTGCTCCCTCTTTACTTTTTCTTGAAAAGGTCGCCGACCCCTTTTTTGATTGAGTCCACGTTAGGGACACCGTTGGTGGTGCCTTTAAGGAGGTCAGTAGCGCCTTTGCCAAGGTCGCCGATTTGCTGTGTGACAGATTTAATGGTGTTTTGGAACAGTTCTTCGAAGACTTTTTCAGATAATTGGGCGGCTGTAATTCCATCGGCGCCCTGCCCCAAATTCGTTAGGTGCACCTCGGGGACCGATAATGTGGCCGAGCGGCCGCCCAGCAGGCTGGTGGCAACGTGCACCTTGGCGCCGGTAATCAGGAAGTCGTCGATCTGGAACTTCTTTTGGCTGCTCTTTTCGTCTTTGGTGGTGGCTTGTTTGTCTTTCTCCGAGCTGCTTTTGATGTTGTCCAGAAGTTTGCCCAGATTATTTCCAGTGAGATTGCCCTCGAAGGTGATTTCCGGGGAGAGGACCTTTACGGAATGAACGACGACTTTGTCGGACATGACTGACCTTGGCGCCACATCGAGCGCAACAAATCCGACCTTGATGGCGGTTGGTGAGCTGTAGCCCTGAGGATTGGCTATTTCAAACCCTTTTAGTTCGCCGTTGCCGGAGAACAACGACAGCTTGGCGTTGTTGAGCTTGACGTCTGTTTTGGTGACCTTGGGTCCCGCTTTTTCGACGCCGGCCTTAACGATGGAGCCGAGGAAATAGAGTGACCCCGCAACAGCCAGGATCAGCAGGATGATAAGAACCGCTAAAATCTTGATTAGTTTTTTCACAATTCAAAGATTGCACCCCGAAGCCCATTGTAAAGTGGGTACTAGCAAGTGGGGGCTTCACCTACCCCCACGAGAATCCTCGTCACAACGGGACAAACTTTATGCAAACCGGCGCTCCCACCTGAGCCTCGTGGCCGGTTCGGTGCAGGCGGCCAGTGGCTTGATCGATAGTGTAGACAAAGATGCTGTCCGAGTCCTGATTGGCAGAGAACAAATAGGTTCCTGTGGGATCAATGGCAAAGTTGCGTGGTGTCTTGCCGGTCGATTGGTGTTCCACGAGAGTCAGTTTGCCGGTCCGGCGGTTAATGGCAAAGACCGCAATGCTGTTATGACCACGATTGGAGCCATAAACGAATTTGCCTGAAGGATGCACTTCGATTTCGGCCGTGCTGTCCTTGCCCTCGCGCTCACCTGGCAGTGTGGAGACGGTTTCTATTTCCTTGAGCGCGCCAGTGCGTGGGTTGTGGAGGAACGCTGTGAGCGTGCAATTGATTTCGTTGATCACGTAGCAATAGCGACCATCCGGAGTGAAGGCGAAGTGACGCGGCCCGGCGCCGGGCGCGAGCGCCGCAAAGGGGGGATCGTTCTCAGTAAGAGTCGCTTTGGCCAAATCGAGTTTATAGATGAGGACTTTGTCCAAGCCGAGATCTGCAGCGAGAACCAATTTGTTGTTGGGATCGACATTGATGCAATGCGCGTGCGGTCCTTCCTGGCGCTGTGGATTGGCGCTCGATCCCTTGTGTTGTATAAAGCTCGCGGTTTCACCAAGGGCGCCATTGGATTTAATAGGGAAGGAAGCGATGCTGCCGCCTCCATAGTTAGCGACGAGAACGACCTTGCCCGAATGGTCGGTGGCGATGTGACAGGGACCGGCGCCGCCGGAAGGTTGCTGATTGAGGAGAGTTAATTTGCCCGAACCGGGGTCAATGGAAAAAGCGGAAACCGCTCCGCTCGACTTGCCTCCGAATTTGGCCATCTCATTCGCAGAATATAGAACTTTGTTGTTTGGGTGGATGACCAGGAAGGTTGGGTTCGGAGTTTCGGCCGCGAGGCCCAGCGAGGTGAGTTCGCCCGTTTTCATCTCGAGCCGATAAGCGTAGATGCCTTTGCTCTTTTGGCCGGTGTAGGTCCCTACATAGACCAGGTATTGCGAGGGCGATTCCTTGCGGCTGGCGGATAGAGCAATTTCCACGGAGAAAAGAATGAGGAAGAGGGAAAGGGCGAAATGCAATCCTCGGCGTTTGTTCATCGGGGATCAGCTTACTCCAACCTTCTGCTGCGTGCGCAAGGCTTTCTCGTAACATTGGAGGGCTTCGCCGAAGCGCTCGAGTTGGTTGTATACTCCGCCCTTGTAGAGATAGGCGAGAGTCATCGACTCATCCACGGCAATGGCGCGGTCGTAACAGACCACGGCATCTTCCAGCCGCTTAAGCTTTTCCAGGGCGGCGCCCTTCTTAACAAAAGCTTCTGTATTGCGCGGATCGAGCGTGAGGACTTCGTCGAAACAAGCTACCGCCTGTTCGGGTTGGTCGAGATGAAGCAACGATTGGCCTTTGCCCAGGAGCAGAGCGACCTGCGCGGCCTTGGGGTCCTCAGGCGCGCCGTTAGTGCCTTTATGATCTCCGGTCGCAGTTTCGGTGGAATGCTGTGGAACCAGGGCTGAATGTTCCATGTCGTAAATGCGCTTTTCGAGCCGCTCGATAGCCCCCAAAAGCCTCATCCCTGAGCCTTCGGCGGCAGTGCCGCGCAGGGAAACCTGCGTATCAGTCAGCAAGCCGGCCGACTGGCTCTGTCCGAGTGCATTCTGGCTGGCCAGGGTGGCGATATCAGAGAATTGGCGCGCCGTGCGCATGAGAAACCAACCGGTCAGCACCATCACGAGCAGGCCGACGCCGCCCAAGCCGGCAGCGACACAGAGGGCAAACGTGCTCGACTTGCGCGCGATCTCGGCTTCGCGCTCCCGCTGGACCGTCAATGATTGCTCGATCAGCTTAAGGCGCGTGGAAATCATCTCGGCGTTTTGGCGGGCGGAAGCTTCGCTATCCTTTCGACTTTGCTCGATCGTGAGCAAGGTCTGATGAAGCTGTTCCTGGAGCTGAAGGTAAGCGCGCAAAGCCTGCTGCGCTTCGCTCGGACTTTCAGCCGCCGTTTTGGGTGGATTGCTGTCCGCCGGTTTCGCGTTGGGATCGATGATTTCGGGATTGTTTAGATTATCCTTAGGATTATCTGCGGCCCGAGTCAGAGCGACGCTCGAAAAAAGAAGCAGTGCCGCAAGCAAACATCGGCGAGAAAAAGTCAAAAAATAGTTCGTTCCCATCGCAGCAGTTCTGTTTACTTCCTGTGGAGGAGAAATCAAGGTAAAAGGTCCATTCGGAAAATTTACTCAATTACCCCATTGACAGAATTTTCAAAAACTGGCTGAGCAATGTAGAATGAATATTTTTCATGAACGTGCAGCCGGATCGCAGAAACTCGGCCGACAAATGATGAGGCTTATTCGTTAGAAGGCGGGGCGCTGGAATCGTGGATAGCGCCGGTGGGAACCTGTGCGTCATCCAAGGTGTGTCCAGCAACACAATCAGGCGCTGAAGCGACGGCATCGATAGTCGCTGTTTCCACGGGCTCGCCGGGGGTGTGTTGCTCGGTGACAGGCTCGGAGGATGGCGCGGCAGCTTGCGCCGGTTCCTGCGTTGCAGCAGCGCTATCTGCCGCGGGCTCAGACGCAGCGGGGCCCGGTTGCTTCGGCGGTCGGACGAGAGGTCTTTTGGCGGTCTCCAGGATACCCGTCGCGAACTCGATCACGTGGCCCTGATGGATCAGCCAATGGAGATCCGAAACGAGTGCCGTGTATTCCGGTAGAGGCTCGGGCGGTTGCGGAACGGCTCCAGGCTCAGACGGTTCGGTGGGACGCGCCGGCGCGTCACTTCCAGGAGCAAGAGCATCGACGAGCTTTCGCCGAGTGCACTTGGGATGTTCGGTGATGTATTGGACGATCTTTTTGATGCCGTCAGAGACTGGCGCCGCCTCGATATCCAGGTGATGAGGCCGCGCCACTGCGACATGCGTCACAGTTTTGTTTACTTTGAAAAACTGGAGGCCGTGCGCGGCGAATTTCTGGCTGAGAACGGTGGCGACCTGCAATGGGAAACGTTTCTGGTCTTCCCAGGTCGTGCGAATCAGCCGAGCCAGGGCGGGAGAGCGGATGCCGCGGCTGGCAGTGCCACTCAGGTGCGCTGTTTCGACCTGTTTAATAATGTTAGGAACATGAACCTGGCGAAAATGCTTCTCCACTTCTTCGCGGTTGGGCAGCTTGAGCGCCTCGGGAACGTTAAGGCAGACATATTCGGTCTTCCAGCTCTGCTCATCGATCCACTTTTTGACCACGGCTTCGTCTTTGACGATCCTGACCCGCGCTTTAAAAGCATCGAACGGCATGCGGCCGAATCGCTCCGCATGCAGTTTGCGGAGTTGATTTTGATAATCGTGATAGTTGGGCGGCCCCAGAATGGCGCCGCTCATGCCGCACTGGGCCACGAAGGTATAAGTCCCTTTGGGTGGATCGGTCGGGGTCTTCTCGGCCTGGTAAAAAGTCGCGAAGTGTTTGGTGAGCAGATGCTGAACGGCTTCCTCTTCGGAAAGCCAAATGGTGTCATCCAGAGCGCACTGAAACAATGGCTGCAACGGCTGACCTTCGGCGTTCTTCTTGACCGATAATGTCACCGAGTGACGTTCGGGCTTTTGCAGAACGAGCTGCGCGATTTCAAACAGGGGGTAAGCCCGACCGGTCATTTTGATTTGGCGAGCGAGGGATTCAACTCCGCGATCATCCGGAACGTAGGCGCAATTAACCTCAATCAGCGGAGCTGGCGCAGGACGCTGCCGATCCGCTTCACCGCGTTGGTCACCGAATCTTCCGCCGCCGCGCTGCGGCCGTTTTCCAGGCGCCTGGCCGCGGCCTTCCACCGGACCCCGGCCCCCTGAAGGCC
>Ga0137394_10000377_pt1 | contig 30975 bp, 14 predicted proteins | sample czobulk116metaG_FD_108278 | JGI IMG/M metagenome (GOLD analysis project Ga0137394, IMG submission 108278) | Vadose zone soil microbial communities from Angelo Coast Range Reserve, California, USA - czobulk1.16 metaG | ecosystem: Environmental > Terrestrial > Soil > Vadose zone | place: USA... | reverse complement strand
GGCGAGGCGATCTTCATCGAGTCCCATGAGCTTGCCTGCGGCCATCGCGGGGGCGACCGACTCACCCGCCCCCGCCACCGTCATCACTTCGTAGCCCACCGTGATGGCGGCCATGACCTGGGATCCGGTCGAGTGAAGGGCCTCACCCGCAGCAAGTGCGGCGGGGATCAGATTACTGTGATGTGGAGTGTCGTTGAAATCGACGAGACGCACCATGCAGCTGTTCACGAAACTCGCCAGCTCTGGCGTCGTCGAGATCCCGTAACCCAGGACCGTGCACTTGAGGGGTCCCGCGGGTGACAAGCGCGCGGTGCGCGCGGCGATGCGGACGGCCTCCTCCTCGAATCCAGCGATGGCCGACGCCATCGAGTCGACCATCGTGCGGTTCACCGCCTTGACGACGGACGGCGTCATGTCCGCTTCCTTGAACTCGCTCACGAACTTGACGATCTTGCGGGTCGTCTCGTCCATCGGACCGTTACCGTCCAATCGGTTGGCCTCATACTTGTAGCCGGCGCCTGTGTGCGGTCGCCATTCGCCGGCGGGTGGCGGAGAACCCGGCGGCGGGGCCGGAAGCTGCGTGGAGCCGCCGCGCTGGGCCGAGACTCGCTGGGTCGCCAGCGCAGTGGCGATGACTCCGGCGCCGAGCTTCATGAGGTCGCGGCGTCCAAGCGTGCTGGGCACCTGCTGGCGAACGTCGTCATCCTTGTTGTCGTCCATACTCTCCTCACCGCTCACATTTTCAAATGATCGCTAATTGCGCAACCTACTGAACGCCGAACCGTTTCGGGCGATCGGTGCGGGATCAGACGACTCGGCAATGAGACGCTTGTACACCTCGCGCGCGTGATCGTAGGCCGCCCGCGCGGCGGCGCGTTCCGACGGCCGGATCGCGGGCGCCTTCTGCGTCCAGCACTGGTTGACGGCGGTGAGGCACCATTCGGCGCTCCGTCGCGAGGCGCGTATCGGCTTCTCGCCGACGAGCGCAAAGAGGGGATTCGTGTGCGCGGACGGCAGAATGCGTGCGGCGATCCAACTGCTCCTCTCGATCGGCACGTCGAACGTCACCTCGCGAAGGACGCCGTCGGCGGTCACCGGTTTCGACGCGACGACCTTGCCGTTGACGACGATCTCGAGCGGAACGTCGCGCGTGCTTCCGATGCGAGCGCGCTCGACGTCCCAATACGGCTGCTGATCGGGCGGTCGCGTGCGAACATTCTCATCGGGCTGCGGGTTCAGAAACGCTGCCACGCGCAATCGGACGCGCACGGCTTGCCCGCCGCTCAATTTCAGCTCGCTGCCGTTGCGGCCCACCTCGACGCCGTTCACACTGAAATCGAGCAGGTGGCTCTTGCCATCGGACACATAGCTGCGGCCGCTGCGCAGGCCGTTCAGCCAGCCCTGGAAACTCAACGCGCGATCGACTTGTGCATAGGTCCGGCCCAATCCAACCCGGCTGTCGTACACGCAGGGGAAATCGGTTTCGCCGCTGATGCGCGTCCGGAAGCCCACATTGAGCGTGTGATACCAGATGCTCAACTCCCACACGCTCGGCGTGTTGACCGAGGATATGAAGTCGACGGAGTTGGGGTGCGTCACGTCGACGATGTACTCGTTGGCGCCGATGCCGTCGAACGGCGGCATCTCGTAACTCGGCAGCTCCCGATCCTGCACCTGGAGCCCGAAGCCGGAGTGGGCGAATCCCGCGACAGCGCCCTGCGATTTCGCCCACGTCAGGATGGGCAAGTCCCACGACGGCCAGTCTTCGATGCGATGCGTCTTCGGGTAGTCCTGATCCTTGAGCCCGAGCAGCACGAGATGGCCGGAGTGGCTGGAGGGGAACCCCGACACTTCGAGATCGTAGTGCATCAGGCGATCGGGTCTGGACAGCGGGTTGTCCTGGCCGGTGAAGAACTGCTTCTGATAGTAGTAGCAGGGTCCCCACGTCAGGACGGAGCCGATGTTGAGCGCCTCGCCCAGGATCTGGCGCATCATGTCTTCCGGCAGCACGCCCTCGGTCGGGTTCTGGTAGTGCGAGCATCCGGCGGCGTGGATGTGATGGTCGCCGGAGTACCACCCCAGGCGGGGCGGATCGATCCAGCGTTCGAGCGAGAACGTCAGCTCGCGCGGACCGTTCGCCTGAACGGTGAACCGCTTCGTGAGTGACACGTATTCCGGTCCGCCGGTGGAGACCACCGTGTAGTCGCCGTCCGGCAGGCGGATGCTCTCGCCGTCAGACCGATAGATCTGAGGCTCGAACGAAAAATCGGGCGCCAGCCGTTTCGTGGGATTCGGATAGATCCGGTCGTAGCGGTCGCGAATCAGCAGCGACGCGACGCCCGCCTTCCCGTTCTCGTCGCGGACCCGAATCGTCATCAGCCGCGCGGGTTGCGCCGTGAAGAGGATCGACACATCGTTCCGATATCCGACATCCTGCGTGCCTTGCCCGACGTTGAAGGCGATCTGCGCCGATCGTTGACCGCTGTCGCGGCTGTAGACCTCGAGGATGACGTACTCGATGGCGAGCCCCGACAGTCGCCGTGGCATCGGCCGCTTGTCGTAGATCGAAATCGTCGCCCACCGATCGCGGACCTCGCGCGTCGTCAATTGGTGCTTCGGCTCGGGCGAGCTGTCCGATCGGAGGTAGACATCGCCGCTGTTCGGACTCTCGACGCGCAGCGGCGCCGTGACGTTGGCTTCGTTCAGCACCTTGACCAGAAACAGGCGCGTGCCGCCTTCGACGAGCTCCGGTTTCGCGGGCCCCTGCTCGACGCTGACCCGGCTCTCGGGGTTGATGCGCACAACCGCCAGAACATGCTGGTCGAGCGTCGTCTGAAGCTGCTGGACGGCCTCTTCTTCATCGGCCATCGAGATGGCGTCGTTGATCGCCTGGCGATCGGTCAACGCGAGCGGCTGGCCCAGGTAAGTGAGGGCAGTTTCGAGCCGCCGCGCCTGCTGCGCGAGCGGCTGGAGCGGGACGCTGAGTTGCGGGAGACGTTGAACCGGCTGCGCCCCGAAACGCACCGAGGCCAGGACACATGCCGCCGCGCATGCGCTGACCCACCGGATGGAAGATGTCGCCACATGCACCTCATTTCGTGCCGGCTGACATTCGTGCGCCGACGCGCACAGCCTAGCATGGCGCTGGCGCCTGCGCCGTTTTCAGCGGCAGAGGGTCGACCTTGCCACCGCGTCCGTCACGGCCCCACGCCGGCCCAAGCTGGCGAAAATGATGAATCTTTGGCAGGAGCGGGACTTGGCCTGAACTGCTTGGCAGGTTAACTGTCTCCGATAGCAGCAGCGCGGTCTGATTGTCCCGGCCCGGTCCCGCGCCTTGACGCCGTTCGCGAACCCGGCGCATCATGACCGGCGTTTCCCCGATCCATCCTCACCTGACGTAGTAAAGAGAGGCTCTATGGTGCCGCGACAGTTTCGACTCATCGGCGTGTCTCTCGCGATCCTCGTTGTCGTGGTCGCCGTGACGAACGGCCGACTGTCCGGTCAGACAGGCGCGCCAACACGCGAATGGCGGACGTGGGGCGGCGAGCTCGCCAACACCAAGTACTCGCCGCTCGACCAGATCAACAAGGACAACTTCAACAAGCTGGAGGTGGCGTGGCGCTTCAAGACCGACGCGCTCGGCCCACGTCCGGAATTCAATTATGAAACGACGCCGTTGATGGCGAACGGCGTCGTCTATGCGACGGCGGGCACGCGGCGCGCGGTCGTGGCACTCGACGGCGCAACCGGCGAATTGCTGTGGATGCACCGCGAAGACGAAGGGGCGCGCGGCGACGCGGCCCCGCGCAAACTCTCGGGCCGCGGGCTCGCCTACTGGTCCGACGCCAGAGAGGCGCGGGTGATCTACGTGACGCCGGGCTATCGGCTCGTCGCGCTCGACGCGAAGACTGGAATTCCTGTACCTGGCTTCGGCAAGAGCGGCATCGTCGATTTGAAGCTGGACGACGATCAGGAAATGGATCTGATCACCGGCGAGGTCGGCCTGCACGCCGCCCCGACCGTCGCCAAGGACATGATTATCGTCGGCGCCGCGCATCTGCCCGGCGGCGTGCCGAAGAGCAGGAGAAACGAGAAAGGCTACGTTCGCGCGTTCGACGTGCGCACCGGCAGGCGCCTGTGGATCTTCCACACGATTCCCCAGGCGGGCGAGTTTGGCAACAACACCTGGGAAAAGGACTCGTGGTCGTACACAGGAAACGCCGGCGTGTGGGGACAGATCACGGTCGACGAGGAGCTCGACACGGTCTACCTTCCGGTGGAGATGCCGACCGGTGACTACTACGGCGGCCATCGCCCCGGCGCGGGATTGTTCGGCGAGACGCTGGTCGCGCTCGATCTGAAGACCGGCAAGCGCAAGTGGCATTACCAGCTCGTGCACCACGGGATCTGGGACAACGATATCCCGTCGCCCCCGATTCTCGCGGACATCGTCGTCAACGGAAAGCCGATCAAGGCCATCGCGCAGCCGACCAAGCAGGCCTGGCTGTACGTCTTCGATCGCGTCACCGGTCAGCCGGTGTGGCCGATCGAGGAGCGACCCGTTCCGAAGGGAGACGTGCCTGGAGAGTGGTACGCGCCGACGCAGCCGTTTCCGACCAGGCCGCCCGCGTACGACCTTCAGGGTTTTTCGGTCAACGATCTGATCGACTTCACGCCGGAGCTCAGGGCCGAAGCCGTCAAGCTCGCGTCGCGCTACAAGCTCGGACCCATCTTCACGCCGCCGGTCGTCAGCACCTGGCCGGGCCCGCTGGCGACGCTGCTGCCCGCTACGGCGGCTGGAGGATCCAACTGGGAAGGCGGCTCGTTCGATCCGGAAACCAAGATCGCGTACCTCCATTCCACGACGACGGTGTCGTCACTCGGATTGGTGAAGTCGGACGGCAAGCGGTCCGACATGGACTACATCGCTGGCACGGCCCGCGATCCCAATGCGCCGGCCGATGCCCCCGCGGGGCGGGGCGGCGGCGCTGGTAGTGGAGCGGCCGCGGCAGGACAGGGACGCGGCGGCGCCGGTGCGGCGACTGCGTTGGGCCCTGCGCCGGTCAACGCGGCGCCGGCCGGTGAAGGCGGCGGCGGCGGTCTGACGGTTCGCGGTCTGCCGCTCGCGAAGCCGCCGTACGCACGCATCACCGCCATCGATCTCAACAAGGGCGAGATTCTGTGGTCGGTTGCGCACGGTGAGACGCCCGACAACATCAAGAATCATCCCGCGCTCAAAGGCCTGAACATCCCGCGGACCGGGCGACCCGGGCGCAACGGAACGCTCATTACCAAGACGCTCGTGATCTGTGGTGAAGGAGGATTCTTTACGACGCCGAACGGTCAGCGCGGCGCAATGCTTCGCGCCTACGACAAGATGACCGGCGCGGACGCTGGCGCAGTGTATATGCCGGCCCCGCAAACGGGTGGGCCGATGACCTACCTGCTGGGTGGTAAGCAGTATGTCGTCGTGTCGATTGCGGGCGGGAATTACACCGCGGAGCTGGTCGCGTTCAGGTTGCCTGGATAAGGCACCTCGGTGCCGGGGTCGGGGAGTGTCGGACCGCCACCTCCCCCGCCGCCCCACACTCTCGATTCGCATGACGAACATAACCACCAGTCGAAATGAATCGTCCGGACCCGCGGGCGCCGAGGCTCAGTTCGAGGCGATTCTCGAACGAGTACTGAGGGCCTACCACCGCGACGAAGGCCACGGGGGCGCCAATTGGATCGGGGAGAGAATCCTCGATGCGGAACTGGTACCGGTCGCGCGCGAGGCCTTCCTGGAGGCAGACGACATGCCTCCCGATCACGACGTGCTGCAGGCCGTCGTCAGCGAAGGGATGCATCTTCTCGGAGAGGGCTACCACGTCATGACGCTGGCTGAGCCCGCAAACCGGTTCGTGGTGAAGTATGCGAAGAGCCGGGAAGGCATACCGCCGCTGGCGCCCCTTCAGGAGCAGCCGCCGCGCGAGGAGTGGGCGCACGATCACGCCGTACAGGCGGACGGCTGCCTCCACCCCGCAATCTGGCAGCACATACGTTCATTTGAAGTGTACGGGCCGCTTGCGGTACCGAACCGCGTCTACCTCGCGGAGAGCGCGTACCAGCTTCTGAACGACGGCCAGCGGCGGGCGCTCGAGCGGTTCCGGTCGATCGGAATCGTGCGTTCTCTGGGCGGCGGTCCACGGACGCTCCGTGTCTCCTATCCCGACGACTTCCCGAACGAGAAGCGGACCCCCGACGGCGTCGCCGTCTCCAGTCTGGTGATCCAGCCTCTCGTGACCCCTCTCGTGGTCGCGATCGAACGGGCGGTTCGCGCCGGCAACCTCGATGCGGCGCGGGATCTCGAAGCTCGCTACACGCGGTTCGTGCACCGGCTATGGCGGTACGGTATCTCGCATCTCGACTTCTCCATCCTGAACGTCGGCATCGCCGGCTCCGGAGAGGCCGAGCGACTCGCGATTTTCGATCCGCACATGGGGGTGATCGATATCGCGGGTGGCGGCCGGGAGGTTCAAGATCCCATGGCCGAGTCCCCGCCCGGGCAGCGATCGCCCGAGGACCTCTTGCGTGCGGCGCGGGACGGCAGCCGCTGGGCGTTGTGGCGTATCCAGCAAAACGTCATGGCCTCGCGCGACATCCCGCAAGAGCGCGCCGACGGAGCCGCCGAGGTCGTGCGAGAGTTCCACATCGACTCCAGCGGGATGGACCAGGGGGATGGGACGTTCAGTCTCGACCGCTTCGAACGAACGTGGGGGCAACGAGGAGCCCACGACATCAACACCGTCCTTCATGCCCAACTCTGGACCCTCCTCGAGCACCCGCTCTGCAGATTGCTCCGTTCCATCCTCGATCCGTCGGCGCCCGATGCGATCTACGACCGGGCGCTTTCGGTCCTGGGGATGGACGACGAGCATCCGCTTGCGCCGTTTCGAGCGGGCTTGAAGGTCTATCAGAATCGGCCACTCGTCCTGATCGCGAACATTTCGGAAGACACGCCGAGACTGGTGAAGCATTGGGGCCGAATGCGCTTCCCCCCGGAGATGGATATCCAGGACGATCCGGCCATCCATTACCACCTCCGCGACCTCTTCACCGGGGAGATGTACGTCCGCTCCGGCGAGGACCTCGCTCGCCGCGGCTTCGTCTTCGCCCTCGCTCCGTACGAGCTCCACGTCCTTCAGGTGGAGGACGTCGTGATGGAAGATATGGCGGTCGAGCGGGCTCTCGCCGCGCAGGGTGACGTCTCGGAGTTTCTCAAGGACTGCACGAGGAGGGTGGGCGTCGTCGGGGACGTTCACGGTGAGCTGGACGCGCTGAAGGGGATTCTGCGCGCGCTCGGCTTCATCGATTCGTCCGACCACTGGTTCGCGCGCGACGGGACGCTCGTGTTCACCGGAGACATCGGCCACGGACGACATCTGCTGGAGGTATTCGACTTCATCCACGGCCTGGCCGCTCAGGCGCACAGGCTCGGGGGAAGGATCGTTTGGACGTTGGGCAACCACGATCTCTACGTGGACCGGGAAGGGGGTCAGGGCGGAGAGGAGTCGCTCGGGTACCGACTCTGGCCGAAAGTCCGGGAGGCGGCGCTGCACCCCGAGCGACACCCGGGGTTGGTCGTGACAGCCGCGTATTTCGACCACGCCAAGATGTTCGTCCACGCAGGCATCCTTCCGAACATCGTCGACATCGCGATGCGCGAACAGGGCGCTCGCCGAGCCGAGGAGATTGCCTCCTACGTGAACGAGGTGTTTTGCCGCGCGCTCGTGGAGAGAGAGCGAATCAGCGCGCGCGACCTGCCGCACGAGATTTTCCACACCGGTACGAGCCATGCGAGGGAGCGACGTCTGCCTGGCGAGATTGGCTACGAGCCCGCCGGCATTTTCACGCCGGACCTCCGCGAGGTGGACCACTACCGGTACCACGACAAGCTCCTGCCGCAGATCATCGGCCATACCGCGAGCAAGAACGGCGAGATCCGGTACTCCCCGGGCTCGTGGTGCCGACGGGACTACATCGCGATCGACGTCGGCCGGCAGCACGGGACGGGCAACGGAGGCCTCCTGCTGACCGACTTCGGCTGGGTAGCCGTCACGCCCGGCCGAGCCGCGAGGCTTGTCGAAGTGGGGCCGCTGTTCGTGAGGCTCGCGCACGAGGTGGCGGCGGGCGAGAGACGGCCGGACGAGCACGGAGAAGCAGACCTCAGGCTGATGCTCCCGGCGTATTTCCGAGCGGCGAAGTCCCAGAGGAGATCGCTCGGGGAGATCCAGGAGGCTCTCTTCGTGGATCTGTCCCCGGCGCAGGTCGTCGCGCTGGAGCGGTTCCTCGCCACGATCCGGCAGACGGGACAGTGCGTCGTCGTCACCGATCTGGACGAGAGGCTCACGGCGTTCTCCGGGGGTGACGTCGAGCACAGCACGATCGAAGTGCTCGCGGACTATCTCGCCGCAGGCGGCGTGCTCGTTTTCAACGCAGGAGCACCCTTCGACTGGTTCTATTACCGCCTCCTGAGGCCTCTCATCATCCAGCTCGGACCTCGGTCGCGCCTGCTGGCCAACGTGCTGCTGGTCCTCTCCGGCGGCAACGAGATCTACGTCTTCCAGGACGGCGCGTTCCAGCTGGTGTCCACGAGCACCGGCAACCACACGTCCGAGGGCTTCGATGCGCTGGTGAAACTCTCACGCGAGAGACGCTTCCCTTCGGTTCCGGAGCTCGATCCCGAACGGGCGATCTACATCGGGGATTCCTCTCCCGCGGGGATCGACCAAGCAATCGCCGGCAGAGTGGGTCTCGTCATCAACATCGGCGACGCAATGCTCGAGATGCCGGGGCAGTCCATGATCAACCTGCATCGCGGATACCTGCGAACGATCGACGTGATCGTCGCTGCGAGCGCCGCCTTGCAGGAGTCAGGACGAGCCAAGGTGCCGGAATCCTCGCCCGATGCCGGCGACACGGTGCTCTGGACCTTCGAGCGGAAACACTTCCCTCTGGACCGCCGCGTTCGCGTCCGCGTCAACGCGAGTGGCTACGTCCACGCGGGCGTCGCGCGCGCGGACGGAACCTGGGACCCTGTCTACAACGTGCCGCTCACACCCCTGGCGGACGGAGGCTACGAGGCCGTTCTTCCATCCGGCGTCCATGAGTTCACGTTCTTCTGGACGGAGGCGCCGTGGATCCCCGGTCATCCGGGACATTGGGAGAGCGGGCCGGGAGGGGGCAGAGTGTTCTCGGCGGCAGGCGCGCCAGCGGCGAGTTGACGCAGCGATCCGGGCCCGCTCTTATAGCAACGGTACACCCGGGAGCGTGAACCGCGAGTAGTCGCGACAATCCTGCGAGGTTGACGCCACGCCCGATCGCGACCGCGATGCTGCGCGGGCCAGTCTATCGATCCTCGAGAAGGGCGCACTGCATTTCAACGGGTAATCAATTCGAGCAACGAATTGTCAACCGATTGCGCGGCTTCAGGCGCCGCAATGGCCGATGGCTTCTCGGAGGCGCCGGCGATCGAAATGCGCACGTCGCCGACCGTCACCTTGGCAGGCCCATCGATCAGGGCGGCGAGGCGCGTCTCGTCCCAGGCTGCCGCAGCGCGGTTGGCGGCATCGGCTGCGTCCCGATCCCGATACGTACTCACGGACAGGATTGATTGCGGGCCAACCACCACCGCCTGGTACGCGACGAAGCCGGAGATGGCGCTCACCACTGGAATGAGCTCCATCTGCGCGAGCTGAATTGCCTGGTCTGCCTGACCGAGCTTCACACGGTAGCCGCGGATGGTGGTCACCACGTTGTTTTTCCTTTGGCGCGGGCGCTGCCGGTGCGCGACGTGTTGGTCAGCCGGCCACCTGCAGCCTTTTTCTTCAGAGATCAGATAGAGCAACGTAGATGCCAGGCCCAAACCCTCCCGATCACTGGAATTGGGGATGAATCCGTCGCGAAACGGAACGCCTCGTGCAGCTTTGTCTTGGAATGCTTCAAAGCGCGATGATCGCAGACGCGATGTAATGCTGCCTTTTCGCATCGGTCAGGCGGTCAGGCCAATTCACTCTTCGCCTCCCGCCCCGGCGACGCGTCGCGGTACACTGTCAGGGCGCTCTTCCGACAGGCGCCGTTCTCCTCCTTGAACGCTGTTCGGAGATGTGGGCGCTCAGCCGGTCGGCGCATCCGTGACTGCTCCATCGCCGATCAATCAGGAATGTGGGTGTCCGTGAACGATTGGCCCGGAACGGAACGGCGGGCAGGCAACCGTCCGACCACCGGCGATCGTCGCCCGTGTCCTACCTGTGGCAACGTGATGCGATTCTACGAACGGCATCTGATCCGCACAGGCGACACCTTCACCACCCAGCCAGCCTGGGTCTGCCGCTGTGGGCATGAGCACTACGTTCGGCACGCCGACCTGCATTATTGAACGGCCGCACCGGGTCTCTACCGCGCAAGGATTGGCGAAAGCATAATGACCTCCGGCAACCAAGCCCGACCTTGCATTGGTGCATCGATGCCCGTTTGTTAGGATGAGGAGTCGGGCCGGCGTTTCTGCGGTTCGCGCCCGATGCTGATCCGAACGCGCCGGAAGGACGTGATGCGCTTACCCGTCAGGATGCTCGCCGCCGGTTCGCTCATCGCCTTGTGCGCGGCGGTTGTTGCCGCGCAAGCCGGCAAGGGTGTGATTCGGGTTGAGGTCACCGATAGCTCCGGTGGCAGGTTGCCCGGCGTCGAGGTGGTTGCAACCGCTGTGGACGGACAAGTCCAGACAGCGGTCACGGACCGGACGGGCGTCCACGTGTTCCCTGGGGTGCCGGCGGGACCCGCCATGCTGCGGTTTCGGCTCGAGGGGTTCGCGGGCGTGCTCGTCGGCGTGACGGTCGAGTCAGGCGGCGAATCGCGGGTTGTGCAGCGGCTGGAACTGGCGCCACTCTCCGAGACAGTTGACGTTCAGGCGCCCGCACCGGTTGAACAGGCGCGGCCCCTTCCACCACCGCCGGTTCCATCTCCCCCGCGCGCTCCTCTGCTGGGACCCGTACCGCCGCACGACCGCGACTCTGTCTGCGGCCCCGCGAAACCCGGCGCAGCCCCGGAGTCGCTCGGAACGATCCGGTCCAGTCGCTATGTCGCGGAGGGAGGACTGTATACAACGGGCGCGCAGGTCATCATCGACGGGGGCGTGCGCAACGGCCTCGACGTGGGACAGAATCTTGTGGTCCGTCATTACTTCCGCGTGCGACGGTTCGCCGGTACCGACACGACGGGCGAGCACACGGCCGGCCTGGTGCAGATCGTCGCGGTGAGCGAGCGGTCGTCGATTGCCGTCGTGATCTATGCGTGCGACGAGCTGAGACAAGGCGATTTTCTCGCGTCATTCAAGCCCGAACCGATTCGGCCCCCCGAGCCCCGCGGAAATCCCGACTACGATGACGCGGCTCGAATTCTCTTTGCCGATGAGGGTCAGATACTGGGCGCGCCGCGCCGACTGATGGTGATCGATCGCGGCAGCGAGCAAGGTGTCCGTATCGGGCAGCGCCTGACGCTCTTTCGCCGACGCCTCGCCCGAAGCCCCGATAACGTCGGCGACGCCATCGTCGTCGCGATTCGAACCGATTCGGCGACCATCCGCGTCGAGCGCGTCAACGACGTGATTTCTTCGGGCGACCTGGCCGCTTTACAGATTTCGGCGCCCGTTCCGAGCCGCTGAACCCACGGAGCCTCGCGACCCCGCGCTCCCCGTGACAAGACGTACGTCGAACGGTTCAGAGTGAAGGATAGGATTCGGCGTCCCGTGAAAGCGTCAGCGCGCCCGGATCGTCCGCTGCGCGTCGGCCAGCCCTTGCCTCGCAGACGAAGACGAAGGATCGAGCGACAAAGCTTCGGCGAACAGCCCGGCCGAAGCCGTCGCCTGGCCGACGGACAACTCGAGGCGCGCAAGGTTCGTGTAGGTCGCCGGGTCTCGCGGATCGAGACCGAGCGCGGCGCGAAAAGCCGCGCGCGCTTGTCTGGAATGTCCCTGGCTGGCCTGAATCGCGCCGGCAAGGTTGTGCGCCGGGGCAAAGCGAGAATCGGCGGCGATCGCAAGCTGGACCGATCGTTCGGCTGCAGCCAGATCTCGGTGGAGAAATTGCGACGCGGCCGTGTAGTAATGCGCGCCCCGACTGTTCGGAAAGAAGTGACGAAGCGCTTCGGCGACGCCGTCCAGACCTGCAGGATCGCCGACATCAGAATAGAGCGAGGCGAGCTGTTCGAGCGCGGTGCTTTCGATCGGCTCGATCTTGCAGGCGTCCTTCGCCGCCGCAACTGCGCGGTCGAACGATCCCGTGGCCGCATGCAGCTTTGACAACGCGATCCACGCGCGGAACGCCCGTGGGTGTGAGTGGACCGCGGACTCGAGCCGTGTGACTGCGTCCGATTCACGATGCGCCGCAACCGCCGCGCGCACGACGCCGTCGGGCGCAGCCGGATCCATCGCGTCGAGCATGAGGGCCGCCACGTAGTCCCGATAGGCCGTCTCGTATGCGTTGGCCTTGAGCATCATCTCGGCACGGTGACGACGCTGGACCGCGTCGGCGGATGCCCAGGCGGCGGGAATGGGCGCCGGCGCACGCGTGAGATCGAGGAGACGGCGGAGCGTCGTCACGTTTCCTTCTTGTTCCGCGGCGCCGCCATACAGTGCACGCGGCGCGGAGAATTCAAGCGCCATTGCATCATCAGACTGCACCGGCGCTCCGGCGGCATAGCGCCGAATCTCATCGGGGCCACCGATATACGACGACAGCAACGCGAACGGTTCGTACGCCGACACGCCGCGGAGGTCCACGGCGACACCCGGCCGGTCCCAGTGCCGGGCGAGATCGTCCAGACGCAGCGTGTCCGGTCCCGTCGAGCCGACGAGCAGAAGATCGCCGTCACCCATCAGCCACATCGTGCCGTTGGGAAACACGGATGCGAACGTCGCGACGATCGAGCGGAGGTCCCGGTCGCTGATGTTGTACGTATGGGCCCATTGGCAGAGAATGCCGCCGGGCGCCAGACGCGCCCGCGTTGCCAGGAGAAATTCACGGGTGAAGAGCGCGGCCACGCCGGCCATCCAGGGGTTCGACGGCTCCGAGATGATGACGTCGTACTGCCGTTCGGCAAGCATCAGATGTGTTCGCCCGTCGCCGAGGATCAGATGCGCACGAGGATCCTCGAGGGCGTGACGGTTCTCGTCGGCAAAGAGCCGCGATGCTTCGACAACCTCAGGCGAGATTTCGACGACGTCCACGGACGAGGCCGCGTGGAGCAGCGCGGATGCCAGCGTGACGCCGCTGCCGAGACCGATGATGCACACGCGATCCGGGCTCGCGTGCAACAGCAGCGGAAGATGAGCCAGCGTCTTCTGAGTCAGCATGTCGCCGGCCGTTGACGCATCGACCTTGCCGTCGACCGATAACGACAGCGCGCCGGTGAGACGTTTGACGGAGACCGTCGCGGCGGCGCCATCGCGGTAGTACGCCAGCCTGCCGGCTTTGAGCGCCGTCTCGACATCGATCGATCCGGCCGCGAGGGGCGCGTATTTGTAGACGCCGCTCGCGAGCAGCTCACGGTCCCACGCAGGCTGGAAGGCCAGCCAGGCAACCAGACCGAGCGCCGGCAATGCCGCCGCCGCCCGGGCAGGCGTCGACAACGCGCCAAACGCAAGAACCAGGAGCGAGCCTGCTACCAGCGCCGCGGTTGCCATGACCAGCGTATGCTGCAGCCCAAGCAGCGGAATCGTCACGAAACCTGTGGCCAGCGACCCGATCACCGCACAGAGAGTGTTCAGCGCGTAGATCGCTCCGAGTCGCTTCGCCGTCTTACGTTCGTCTCCGCCCGCCAGTTGCAGGGCGAGCGGAAAGGCGATGCCCAGGCCAATCGCTGTTGGTCCGACCAGGGCGGCCATCAGCCAGGTCCGCTGCCACTGCAAGCCGCTGAAATCATGAGGCGCCCGCGCGAGCGTGTCAGCGAAGGCGCGCGGCAGCGCGCCTCCCGCTGCTGAACCGGCCCATGCCGCAGCGGCTGCCGTCGCGATCAGGATGACCGCGAGGATCAGAACCAGCGAATCTGTTCGACTTGCCGTCGCAGCGCCGATGACAGAGCCAATGGCGATTCCAGCAATCAGGGTGGCCAGTGTTGCCGCGAAGGCGTACGTCGACGGGCCGGCCGTCAGCGCGAAGACCCGTGTCCAGGCGATCTCATAGGTCAGTGTCGCGAAGCCGGTCAGTGCGAGGACGGCCGCTGCAAGCGGCCAGTTGTGAGGCTGGAGAGGCGCATCGCGCAGAGCGCGTCCCTTTGCGGATCCCCCTTTACCTGGACGACGCTCCTTCGACCGCAGAGACGGCGCCTTGGCGCCCACCGCCGCATCACCGCCAGCCGGATCGGCCAGTCGGTCCTCGCGCTGGCTCCGGGTCCATACGCTCATCGCAGCGACGACGGCGAGAAAACTTGCGCCGACCGCCACGAGCACGGTGTCGGAAAGTCCGAGGACGGGCAGTAGAAGAAATCCGGCGGCGACGGCGCCGATTGCGGCGCCAATGGTGTTTGCCGCGTAGAGCGCTCCCGCCAATCGCCCGACCGTCTCGGTGCGAGTGACGAACCATCGGACCGCCATCGGGAAGGTTGCGCCCATGGCGAGCGACGGAATCGTGAACAGGACCAGGCAAGATACCAATCGGACCGACGCAAACAGAAAACCCGGAGCGCCGTTGGAGTAGGCCCACCTGAGCAGAGGAGTGAGTGCGGTCAGCTCCCACGGAAGCAGGAGCGCGACGACCACGACGGCAGATTCAAGCGCTGCGTAAGCGACGAGCGCTTGCTTTGGCGTCAACCGCGCCGCGGCGTATCCGCCGATCGCCGAGCCGCCAGCCAGTCCGCCCATGAATGCAGCAACCACCGTGCTGGCCGCCGCAGTGGCGTGACCCATGTACAGCGTGGCGAGCCGAGTCCAGGTCACCTCGTAGACCAGGCCTGCCAGCCCCGAGCAGGCGTACGCCGCCAGGAACAACCAGTTTCCGCTCATGAAGCGTGCAGCAGTAATTTCTCGAGACTGTGGCGGGATACCGCAGTCTTTTCCGTAAGGAGGGTCACCGCGTCCCACGAGGACGGCGAGCTCGAATCAACGACGCCCAACGCTCAGGCGTCAACAACCCGGACGACGACCCCCCTATTGACCCTGCGTCGACGCACCCGCCTTGACCGTCACGGTCACGTCCACGAACTTCGAGAGCTGACCGTCGTTCGCGGTGGCTCGCAGTACGTAGGTCCCCGGCGCGACGAACGTGGCGCTCGTCGAGACCTCGCCGTTCACAACCAGCGTGGGACCCGAGGCTCCGAAGGTGACCTTGCCGGGCCCGCGGTACTCCATCCACGTCACCCTGAGTCCTCGAGGACGCCCAGGGCCCGACGAGTTCACCTGCGCGATGACCCCGCGTCCGCCGGCGGTCGGCGCCGGGGGCGGCGGCGACGCCGCCGCGGGCCTCGGCTTCGGCAGACCATCGTCTTGGACCGATGCGGTCAGCGTGATCGGGACTCCGGCCACGACGTTCTGGGGCGCGGCCACCGTGATTGACGGTGGCTGGTTGGGATCGCTCTCACCCGGATTGAAATTGCCGTTGGTCATCAGGACGCGCTCGGTGAGCTCTTCGGCAGGGATCAGATCGCCATACGCCTTTTCGGTACGCCCGTTGGCCGTGATCGACCACGTCACTGTGTTTTTTCCGAAGTCGGCCGGTACGCGGTAGCGGACCACCCACCGCTGGCGTCGCGGCAGAAAGTACGTCGGCTGGCCGCCATCCGGGTTGCCAGGTTCGAACTTGTTGGAGGGCCCCGGAGCGATGGCGAGCTCCTCTTTCCAGTTCCGGTTGAAGTACCCGAAGACCAGGTCGAAAGTCCCGTCCGGATTTCTGATCCAGCCCTCGAAGTACGGCACAACACTCTGGCCGAAATTGAATCTGGTGTTGCTGACTTCAGTCGGCAACGGCCGCGCCTGAGGCGCCTGGGATGGAGCCTGGCCCTCGGCCCGAGCGTGCGTGGACGCGATGAGCACGCCACCAACCATGGCAGACGTCAGCCAGCGCAGATGTGTACCCATTGCGGTCTCCCTAGAGAAACAAGGACGCGCCCAGCTACTCCTGCGGTTGTTGGGTCGTCTCGCTCTGCGACGCCCGCGCTTTCACCCGCTGCTGGTAGTCGGCGTCGTCGAGATAGGTCAGCGTGACCCAGGAGAAGCTCATCTCGTCGATCGACCGCGCTCCTCCGCCGACCCAGTTTTTCGGGTTCGGGTTGTAGCGATTCGCCGCGGTGTTGTCGTGCCACGACGTGATGTGGATGATGGTCCCCGCCGGCAGCAGCGGCGCCACATCATCCGCGTAGGGGTAGGTGATGTGCCAGCCGAACTGATAGGCGCTCACGCAGCTGAGCGTCTCCACACGCGCGGGACCCGGGCGAGCCGAATCCGTACGAACGTCCGGATAGATGGCTTCCATGCACTGCGCCTTGCCGCGGTTGTGCATGTGCGGCTGGAACGAAGAGAGCAGCGCGGGCTGCGGCAGGCGGAAGTAGCCGTCATGACGCGAGATCGCGCCGGCCGGAATGTCGAGCTCGGCGACGTCGCCCATGTGCTGCGTGAACGCGACGTACTTGGGAACCTGACCCTTCGGGAGCAGCTTGAGGCCGAGCTGAACGGAGACTTCGGTCGTTTCGCCGCGCGGATTCAGGTGCAGGTTGAAGTTGATCTTCGTCCCTGCCTTGATCAGGCGGCCTGAGTTCGGCGGGAAGATATCGCCGTTCTTGCCGAGCGCGTACTCGTTCAGGAACAAGCCGACCGGATCCTCTTCCGGATCCTCGACGAGGTTGGTCGTGAAATGGTGGACCACCTTGAAGCTCTGCGGATCCAGCGGCTTGCTCTCGATCGCCGCCACGTACATGTCTTCTTTGAATCCGGGATCGATCAGCACGTCCACGATGTTGTCCGGACCTGCCTTCGGAAGGAGATACGGTTTGTCCATCTTGACGATGATGTCGGGCTTGCCGATGAACCAGTTCTGATCGTCCTCGAACTTGCGCGGGGCCGGCAGGTCCGCCGGATTGCCCATCGGCGCGCCATCGTCGACCCACTTGGCGATCGTCTTCACCTGGCTGTCGGTCAGTGACGGATCGTCCTTGAACTTGGTGATGCCCACGTTGCGATCGATGTGCCACGGCGGCATCTCGCGATCGACGACCTTCGCCCGAATCGAGCGCGCCCACGGCCGCGCCTCCTCATAGGTCATCAGCGACATCGGCGCGATGGACCCGAATCGGTGACACGTCACGCAGTGCTCCTTGAAAATGGGCGCCACATCCTTCGCGAAGGTGACCTGCCCCGAGCCTTGCTTTGGACTCTGCGCGAAAGCGGAGTGTGCGCTGCCGGCGATCGCCAGCAGGAACGCCGCGCCGATGGTCATCGCGCACAGCTTCCAAGTCGTCTTCATCATGGCCTCCAAAAGATGCCGAGCTCCGCGGGGGCGCCGAAGATCTGCGCGAGGCGTCCGGTTCGGATAATGGGCCGACCCAAACGGCTTGTCAAGGATCCATTGTGTTGGACGATGGAAAAGACCCCTCTCAAAGACGGCCAATTCCCTTGACTCATCGTCGAGTGGTGCATAAGGTCTCCCACAGCGGCGGCCCATCGCGCGCGTCAATGGATCTAGTGAGTCCGAGCGAGCGGTTGCCCGTCCGTCCCGTAACAGTGACTTCGCCCTGGCAGATCGTCTCGCTTTCATAGAGCCAGGTCCCGGCGGTTCCATCAAGCTGTCGTCGTCGGATCACGGCCGTTCGCGCATTTCGGCGGGGGGAAGGCGTGGAGAGGGAGACCATCATGAGCACGAGAGTCGGATGGGTCGTGTCGGACCTTCGTCGAAGTCTCGGCATCCTCCTGGCCGTTGTTGGTCTGGTTGCCGCGCAAGCGCCCGCGGCCTTCGGACAGGACGAAGCGAGCATCCTCGGCGTGATCGTCGACGAGAGCGGCGCCGTTCTGCCGGGCGTAACCGTCACCGCAACCAGCACAGCGCTGCAGGTGAAGGAGGTGTCGGTCGTCAGCAACGAGCGCGGGGAGTACCGGATCTCGCCGCTGCCGATCGGCACATACACAGTGACCTACACGTTGTCGGGCTTTCAGTCCGCCAGGCACGAAAACATCCGGCTCACCGTCGGGTTCTCGGCCAAGCTCGACGCGAAGCTGAAGGTCGGCGCGCTCGAAGAGACGGTGACCGTCTCCGGCGCGTCGCCGGTCGTCGACACGACGTCGACGACGGCGACCACGCAGTTCACGCGGGAGTCGATCGAGCTGCTGCCGACGAGCCGGAATGGGATCGTCAGCCTCCTGGCCCAGGCCCCTGGCGTGCGCACGCTGAGAGACGTTGGCGGGAGCAGCCTCAATCAGGTGCCGACCTACCGCGTCTTCGGCCAGGCCGGCGAGGCCTACTCCACGCTCGAAGGCGTGCAAACGAGCAGTCTGCAGGCCTCCAGCGGCCAGGCGAACTATTGGGACTATACGACCCTCGAGGAGGCCGCCGTCCGCACGATCGGCAACAGCGCGGAGGTGCCCAGCCGCGGCGTCAATCTGAACGCGCTGGTGAAGTCCGGCGGCAACACCTTCCACAGCATCTCGTCGTTCAACAAGACGCCGCTCAAGTATCAGAGCGACAACATCGACGACAACCTGAGGGCGCTTGGCATCAACTCGGGCGCTGGCATCAGCAACCGCAACAGCGCCAGCGCGGACCTGGGCGGCCGCATCATCAAGGACAAGCTCTGGTTCTACACGGCGGCGCGACGCCAGGTCGACGACAAGCTGCCGCTGAACACCTTCATGCCGGATGGCAGAACGCCCGCCGTCGCGAAAGAGCTGGCGTGGTTTCACACAGAGAAAGTCTCGTATCAGATGAGCCAGTCGAACAAATTCGTCGGCTTCTACCAGTACAACCACAAGTACGACACGTCCGTCATAAGTCAGTTCATCCCCTGGGAAGACCGTGGCGGGCTCATGACGCCCAGCCGCACCGCCAAGATCGAATGGCAGAAGCTGTACGGCAACAAGCTCGTCACGTCCTTCCAGTACGGGTTCTGGACGTACGACAGCATCTACTGGGGCTTCTCGTCGCGAGACCGCGCGCCGACCACTGACTCGATCACGGGGGCCATCACGGGCCCGCCGGTGACGATCGGACAGCGTCCGCACAATCCGCGGCATCACTACAAAGGGAGCATGACCTCGTTCCAGCCGGACCTGTTCGCGGGCAGCCATCAGTTCAAGGCCGGCTTCGACTACACCGACAACTGGTTCGGACGGCAATACCCCGATCTCGATCTGGATCTGAAGCTCGAAGGCGCCTATTCATCCGCGCTCTACAACTACCGGCTCCTGTTTCAGAACGGAGCGGCGAACCAGATTGAAGTCTGGAACAACCCCGCCTACGCGAAAGTTGTCACGCACTATCTCGGCACCTACCTGACCGATAGCTGGAGCCTGGGGCGCCGGCTGACGCTCAATCTGGGTCTGCGCTTCGCGCACGACAACGGGTTCGTGCCCGAGATATGCCGCGAGGCGGCCACGCCGCCCGGCAACCTCGCATTCCCGGCCGGGTGCCGCGAGACGCAGCAGTTCAACGTCTGGAACTCAGTGGCGCCGCGGCTCCACGCGGCGTGGGACCTGCGCGGGGACGGAAAGACGTTGATCAAGGGGGGCTTTGGCCGATTCGATCATGAGCGGCAGCAGGTGCCGGAACTCGATGCGGCCGACGCGCAGGTCCGGACGCAGGTCGTCTACCGCTGGCGCGACCTCAACGGCAACGGCAGATATGACCTCGGGGAGGTCAACCTCGATCCGAACGGGCCGGACTTCGTGTCGCAGACAGGAGGCTCAAATACAGTCCCGAGCGCCAACGAGCGCCAACCCAAGAGCGACGAGTGGTCCGTCACGTTCGAGCGGGAGCTGATGCGGAATTTCGCGCTCAGAGCGAGCGCCGTCTACTCCAAGTACCACGATACATATCGCCTCGTGAACCTCCTTCGTCCATACGACACCTACAACGTCAAGGTGACCAACACGGACCCGGGACCTGACGGCGTGCGCGGAAACGCCGACGATCCGGGCACGTTGTTCAGCTATTACGAGTACCCCACGTCGCTGAACGGCCGGGCGTTCGAACAATTCGCCCGGGTCAACGACCCCAACGCGGATCAGACGTACAAAAGCATCGATATCTCGGTGTTCAAGCGCCTCTCCAGCCACTGGCAGCTGCTGGCGTCGTACTCGGGCACGATGCGAGACGTCCCAGTCAGTGTGAGCCCCACTGGGAGCGAGTTCAACGGCAACGTCGAGAGCGGCCCGCTGAATCCGAACGCGGACCTGAATGCCCGTGAGCACGGGTGGGAATCGAGCACCAAGGTCTCCGGCGTCTACCAGTTCCCGTTCCAGATCCTGGTGTCGGGCAACTTCGAGGAACGAAGCGGGTATTTCTGGGCGCGTTCTGTCCGCTTCACGGGTGGGAGGACGATCCCGAACATCACCGTGAACGTCGAGCCCATCGGGGCGCGCCAGCTGCCGGACAGTACCCAGCTCGACCTCCGGGTGGAGAAGACCTTCAGCCTGCCGAAGCAGCAGAAGTTCGCGGTTCGCGCGAACGTCTTCAACACGCTCAATGCCAACACCACGCTGGACGTGACGCGCCTCTCCGGACCGAACTTCCTGAAGCCGACGGTGATCATGGAACCGCGCATCATGGAGTTCAGCATGACGTACAGCTTCTAGCCCGGATGATTCATCAATGGAGGCGCCGACTCGGCGCGTTCGCGCAGAAAACCGTTGGAGCAGGCCGCCATGGTCGCACGAAAAACGCGGCGCAGGCGCATTCTGCACATCACACGGCCTGAGCGATAATCGCGGTGCCATGTCTCGAACGTCTGTCCGATTCGACCTGACACGTCGGCAAATGCTGCGCAATACTGGAGGACTCATCGCCGGCGCGGCCTTTCCTGCCGGAACGCGGGCCGCGGACGTGATGCAGGCTGGAGCGGAACGCCCTGCGGTGCCGGCCCAGGTAACGGGTTTGGTGGCCCGCTATATGGTGGAATCGCGCGATCGCGCGCTGCCAGCCGATGTGACACGCGAGGCGAAGCATCGAATCCTGGACACGATCGCGGCGATGATCTCGGGCAGCCGGCTCAAACCCGGCGAGCTCGCTATCCGGTATGCGCGCGCCCAGGGCGGCGTCCCGGAAGCCTCGATTGTCGCGACCTCCATTCGGACCGCCGCCGTCACCGCAGCGTTGGCCAACGGCATGTTCGCCCACGCCGATGAGACCGACGATTTCGAGCCGTTCACCAAGGCGCATCCGGGATGCGCCGTCGTTCCGGCCGCCCTCGCGGTTGCCGAGCGTCACGATCGTTCGGGACTGGAGCTGCTCACAGGCGTCACGCTCGGCTACGACTTGTGCTGTCGCTGGCTCATGGCACTCGGGCCGGCCCACGTCCGCGCGACTCATCGAAGCGCCGAGGGTGTCAGCGCCACGTTCGGCGCCGCCGCCGCGGCGGCCTCCCTTGCGCGCCTGGATGAGCAGGGGATGCGGTACGTCCTGTCGTACGCCACCCAGCAGGTCTCCGGCATCTGGAGCTGGGAGCGGGACCTGGAACACGTCGAAAAGGCGTTTGACTTTGGCGGCATGGGCGCTCGCAACGGCGTCACCGCGGCCCTGATGGTGCAGGCCGGCTTCACCGGCGTGCCGGACGTGCTGGAAGGCGACAACAATGCCCTCGAAGCGCACTCCTCACAGCCGCGCCCGGGTGAAATGATCAACGGCCTCGGTTCCCGTTTCTTCGTCACCGAGACCGCAATCAAAACGTTTTCCGTCGGGTACCCGGTCCAGTCGGCGCTCGACGCTTTCCTATCTCTTCGGCGCGAACACGCCCTCACGACGGGAAATGTCGACCGCATTATTGTCACGCTCCCCGAGGACGGCGCCGGCATTGTCGATGATCGGCCGATGCCGGACGTCAACTGTCAGTACCTGATCGCCGTAGCGTTGATTGACGGCGGTCTGTCGTTCGACGCGAGCCACTCGTACGAGCGAATGAAGGATCCGGAGGTCCTGGCCGTCAAACGCCGCGTGCAGCTCGTTCCGGATCGCACATTGATGGATCCGTCGGCGCCCCGCAGCGGCAGAGTCGAGATACTTCTCCGCGATGGGACTCGAGTGAGCCACTTCACGAAGTACCCGCCCGGCACAAAGGAGAGTCCGCTCGATACGGCTGGAGTGAACCGGAAAGCTCGCAGCCTGATAGCCCCCGTACTTGGAGCCGAGCGCACGGAGGCGCTGATCCGGCGCGTGAATGACCTGGAGGCCGTGAAGAGCGTGCGAGAGTTCGTGCGGCTTCTCGTTTGACCAGTGAATACAGTGCGAATCGAGCGGCTCGACCGTCCCAACGTGCCGCAGTTCTGAATGCATTCTGATGTAGAGTGCCGCTGTGTTGCGTAGCTCGAGGGTGTGTAGCGGGTCGCGATGTCGGTGGTCACGCACAGTTCGTCTGTTGCTGGCCCTATCCATCGGATCGTGTTCTCGACCGGCGTCGATCAGAATTGCCGTGGTATTCAGCACCACGTGGGCGTTCGAGTCGCTGAACCAGGCCGATCAAGCAGTCGTGAAGAGGGCGGCACTTGACACGCTGCGACAAGCCTTCGACGGCTTTGATGTTGTTTTCGCTGAAACGCCCGCTGGTGACCGGACAATCCGAATCGAGGACACACCGTACGCGTCAAACCCTACACAGCTAATCTCGTTTGGCGCTGCCGGTGTGACGTATCCGGCGGCTGTGGTGAGCAGCGTCCGTCATGACGTCCTGTTCAACGCTGAACTCGCTGCAGTTCGCTGCTCGAAGGTGAACGAATGCACGAAAACACGCACGGAACTGATTGAAGCATTGGGCAGGGGCATCGGCGCAACAGCAGCTCATGAGCTGGGACATCAAACAGGTTTCGGCTTTTCACACGACTGGCCTTGTGTTGAGTGCTACGACGGCAAGTCCTCGAAAGCGTATGTTCACTTCTTCGGCGTGAAGCACTGGTCTGATCAAGCTGTTCGGAGGATGAGACAAGTGCTACCGCGAAAATAACATCCTTGTGCGGCCCAGGCGTGATGCACATGACCCAAGGAGATCCGACGGTCTCGTACATCGCGAGCAGATGCAAGTCGTTGTCGAACACCTGGATGCGCGCGCTACTTCTTACTTCTCACTTCTGACTTCTTACTTCCGACCTCAGACGTCAGGTCGCGGAACGGCTTCTTCCGCCGATACAGCTCCAGCCGCGCGCGGATCGATTCCGCCGTCGCCGCCGCTCCGGCCGTTTCGACCAGATCCAGCGCGCGCTGTTCTGTGGCCACTGCGTCGGAGAATTGACCGGCAGCCGCGTACGCAGCAGCGAGGGCATCGAGCACGGTCACATCACGCCCGCTGGTCAACATGGCAGCTCGCTCCGCAAGCTGGATGGCTTCCCCGGGTCGCCGGAGGGACGCTTCGGGTGACGTCGCCAGCGTCCACGCGAGAGCCGCGAGCGGTTCCAGCAGGTCGGGGTTCGCGTCAAGAGCCAGGCGATACTCCGCGATCGCCTCACGCCGCCGACCCTCCGTGGACAAGATTCCGCCGAGATTAGTGTGCGCAACGGCGTTGCCCGGTTGAAGCCCGAGCGCTGCGCGAAGCTCCGTCTTCGCTTCGCCATAGCGCTTCAGGAGGCGAAGGCTCGCGCCGAGATTGACGCGGGCGGCGACGAAGTCGGGCCGAAGCTGCACGGCCCGGCGAAGGTGTTCGAGCGCCTCGCTCGGCCGGCCGAGCCGCACGAGCGCGGTCGCAAGGTTGTAATGCGCCGACACGAAGTCAGGGTCCACGCGGAGCGCTTCGGTCAGATGCGCCGCCGCCCGATCAGTGTTCTGCAGAGTCAGAAAGATCGCCGCCGCGGCGTCGTGCAACCGGGCATTCCGCGGATCGGCTTCGAGCAGCTTCTCGTAGCCGGTCGCGTCTTCCGCCAGAACCTTCGGTCCGAAATCAGCAGCCAGCCGCTGGCGGTCGTCAGGCGATCGGGCGACCACCTGGATCCACAGATCGCCCATTTCATCGGTGCTGTTCTGACCCCAGCGAATCCGCTTCGGCGGACGATCCGGATTGCGTCGGTTCTCGATCGAGTTGTCGTAGGTGTATTGCATCGAGATCGTCGTCCCCTTCGGCAGGACGAGCGGATCGGCATAACGATAAACGTCCTGCCAGTTGAAGTCCCAATCCTTGATATAAATGAGCCACTTCGTCGTGCCATCTGGCAGTGTGGCAAAGCCTTTGATCTCTCTCGCCCGGAAATGCGCGTGTGGCTGGACCGAGGAGACGTTCACTTCGACCGGTAGCGTGTAGTGATCCTCGACGGTGTAACTTGGAATGCCGGGCTGGATGTCGATGTTCTGGCGGCCGAGCCTGAGCATCAGCGGCGTGCGAACCGCCGCCGTGTCGGTGAAGAAGAAACCCACACTGGGCTGAACGACTTCCGGCGAGTTGCCCGGGTGCATGTGCAGCTGCAGCACGAGATCGCTGTTCGGCTGGAGCGCCCACGACATGCCCTCAGGGAGAAGCGGGGGAAGCTGGCCTGGCGTCCAGCCGAGAAAGTAGCCGTCGGGAAAGCTCCCCGACATGACGAGACCATCGAAGCCGGGTCCGGGATCGGCCTCGTCCAGCAGGCGCGAGGCCGGCGTTCCGTCGATGCGCATGTTGGCGTGGTGCACGACGCGCGCGTTGCCGGGACGAAACTCGATGCCGCGCACGTATCGCGTGCTGGTCACGGAGATGGGAATCACGAAGTTCCGCAGCACGTCTGATCCGCCGCCGGCCAGCGTGTAGGCGTCGGCCAGACCGATCACGAGGTCTGGCTGTCCCAGCCGCCAGCCTTCGGTCAGCTTCGGCGCCGGCGGGAGATCGGACCGGTCGCCTTCGATGGCGCCTTCCTCGACCCACCGCTGGATGGTTTCGATCTGTCGCTCTGTCAGCCGCCGGGCGCCGGCGAATTCCGCGTAGCCCGGCTCCGGCTTCCAGGGTGGCATGGCGCGAGTGCGCGTCGCCAGCGCGATGGCCCTCGCCCGCGGCCGCGCCTCTTCATAGGTCATCAGGCTGAACGGCCCGATCTCGCCGGCACGGTGGCAGGGGGCACACCGTTCGAAGATGATCGGCGCGACGTCCTTCGAAAACGTGACGCGAGACTGTGCGGAGGCCGGAGTGCCTGCTCCGTGTGTGATCAGGACGACGATCAGCCACGCCACGAGAGAAGGCGGCACGCACAATCCACAGGGCGCGAGCTCCGGCATGCGGCAGGATACTCCCGGGTACCCCTGGCCGCCAGTGTTCGCTGGGCCGACTCCCTCTGTGCGATTGGTTTCGGATCGTCTACGATGCGTGAGGTCGGCGCGACGTTTCCCGCCGGCGCCTTTGCGCTGCTCGACCCATGGGACTTGGAGCACCGCGTGAAACCAGCGGTAGCCGGAATATGTGTAGCGGCCTGCCTGCTCCGGGGAACGGCCGCTCGTGCCCAGCCCGCCGCGCAGCGCGCGCCTGTCGAAACGCCGCCTGTGGCCGCCGCAAACCCGATCGACTACGCGACTGCTCGATTCGAGCGTGTGGTCCATGCGCTGCGCATCGACCAACCCATCACCATTGACGGGAAGCTCACCGAGGACGCCTGGCAGCGCGCGGAGCCGGCAGACCATTTTGTGCAGTGGAATCCACACCCCGGTCTGCCCGCGACCGAGGACACGGACGTGAGGTTCGTGTACGACGGGCAAAACCTGTACATCGGCGTCCGCTGCTGGGACTCGGATTCGCGTCATCTGACCGTCAACGGGCTCGAGCGGGATTTCGCGAGCGGGAACCAGGACGGAGTGGGCATCTTCATCGACAGCCTGCATGACGGTCAGTCGGGCTTCTACTTTGCGACGAACCCCGTGGGGGCGCACCACGACGTCCAGTACTCGGGCGACGAAACCCATCGCAACGTGGACTGGGAGGGCGTGTGGGACGTCAAGGTCACGGTGGACGACTCGGGGTGGACGGCCGAATTCATCGTGCCGTTCAAGACGCTCCGATTCTCGAACGCCGCGCATCAGGAGTGGGGCATCAACATGATGCGGCGCATCCGGCGCGTCAACGAGGACAGCCATTGGTCGCCGCTGCCCCGGCGCTACCGTGTCGGGCGCGCCTCGATGGCGGGCACGCTCACCGGCCTCGACGACATTCACCAGGGACGTAACCTCAAGATCAAGCCGTTTGCGATCGCGAAGACGCTGGACATGGGCCTGCCGGCGAGCACTGAACAGATCGATGGCGGGCTCGACGTCAAGTACGGGCTGACCGAGTCGATGACGCTCGACCTCGGCTACCGGACGGACTTCTCTCAAGTCGAAGTCGATCAGCAGCAGGTCAACCTCACGCGGTTCAATCTTTTTTTCCCGGAGAAGCGCGAGTTCTTCCTGGAGAACGCGGGCATCTTCGGCATCGCCACCGCCGCGGGACCATCCGGCAGCACGAGCGACAACGTCATCCCGTTCTTCAGCCGCCGGATCGGGCTGAGCTCGAGCGGCTCGCCCATTCCCATCGTGGGCGGCGCCCGGCTGTCGGGCCAGGCGGGACCCTATGAGGTCGGGATGCTCGGCATGGTGACCGGTCGCGAAGGTGCCATCCCCTCGACCGATTTCCTGGTGGGCCGCGTCCGCCGGACTTTCAGAGGCCAATCCACGATTGGAGCGCTGGTCACCTCGCGCACCTCATCGTCGTCGGATGACAACCGGCTGTACGGCGTCGATACCTTCCTGCGGTTTTTTGACAAGCTCGAAGTGTCTTCATACCTGATGAAGACAGACACGACCTCGCGGACGGGGCGGGATCAAGCGCGGCGTCTGGGGGTGACGTGGCGTGACGACGACTGGACGCTCGCCGGCCAGTACGAAGAGGTGCAGCCCAATTTCAATCCCGAAGTCGGGTTTGTCGGCCGGACCGACATGGGCCGCTACTCAACCGATCTGTCCTGGCGCCCGCGGCCGCGCAACAGCCCGCGCATTCGAAACTACACGCTCGGAACGACCGCCGACTACTACGCCGCGAGCGGCAGCGGCGATCTCCAGACCCGCCACCAGAGCGTCAATACCGGGGTGTCGCTTCAAAGCGGCGCGAGCCTCGGGGCCACCGTCATGAACACGTTCGATCGACTCGTCGTGCCGTTCGCCATTCGCCCGGGGGTGATCATTCCGGTCGGCGACTATCAGTACGCGAACATGGCCTTCAACTACACCAGCGATCAGAGCCGCCAGATCGAGGGCGGCGCGACCCTCAACACGGGCGAGTTCTGGGGCGGCCACGCCACGTCCGTCACCGGCACCTTGAACATGAAACCGAACTATCGCGTCAACCTGTCGCTCAACCTGAGCCGCAGCGACGTCCGACTGCCGCAGGGGGATTTCGCGACAACGGTCGTCGGGGCGCGGGTGCTGTACGGGTTTTCGACGCGGGCGTTTCTGTATTCGTTCCTGCAGTACAACGCGACCACGAATCAGTTCACCGCGAACACGCGATTCAACCTCATTCATCGTCCGCTGAGCGATTTGTTCGTGGTCTACAACGAGCGGCGCGAGACCACGTCGGGCGCGCTGATCGAGCGCGGGTTGATCGTGAAGTTCACCAACATGTTCGACTTCTGACGCGAATCACGTCACCACGCTGGTCTCGATCGATGTTACTTCTGCACGTGAAACAGCGTCCGTCCTTCGTCCTGCACGAAGTAGAAGCCATCGATGGCAAGTGTGATGCCTTCGTTGATGTCGAACCTGCCGTCCGGAAGCCGGCAATTCACGGTCAACACTCCATCCTGATGCCCACCTCGGGAGGGGAAGAGACGAACCTTCAAGGTGAGGATTCCTGAGCTCGCCTCAGAGGCCTGGCCGATGCCATCGTTGATCGTCAGCTTACCTCCGTCCGGTTGCCAGTCCATGAACTTGGTGACGACATAAATGCCGTGCACTTCCCCCTCGCTCGCATCCTTCTCCTCGCGCTCGTCGCCGCGGTGATCCGATCGACGGCCGGAGGCCCGATGTCGGTGCACGAACGTGCCACCGCCCGCTGCTTCTTTCTCGCCCGGCTCCGCCTCACCGGAGCCAGTCAACGTGATCGTGTCGCGGCTGGCGGCGTCTCTGCCCACGTCTTTCCCGCCTGCGAGCACGGTGCCCTGGACAACCTTCACCAGATCCCAGCGGACGTTGACTGTGTCCGTGATCGTGTCGCTGATTGTGAGCGATGATGTCGGTCCCGGCTGGTAGCTTGTGTGGACGGCCGTGAGCATCAGCGTCGACGCCAGCCCGGGTCGCGCCGATACGACGACTGCGAACAGGCAGATGCCTGCGACATGATGGAGTCGATGCCTCGGTTCGGAGCTTGTCATGCCCGGCCTCCAGGAAATCAACCGATGACCAAGGGTGTTCCGCGTAACACTGGAATGAATTGCCGGCACAACCTAACGCAAACCGTCGCAGTTGTCCAGCAGCCCGTGGTGAAAGTCTGGCGTCGCACCGAGACGGGCGAGGCGCCCCGCCGGCAAGGCGCGACGACCGAGAATACCGGGAGTATTTGAGCGAGGAGCAACGCAGCCAGCGGGGATGCATCGCCCGTCGAATGCAGCCAGACTTTCGCCACGGGCTGCTAGCGTCAAGGTGTTTTCTGTCAGGGTGTTTTCCTCACCAATCGCCTTTGCAGCTCGTCGACCAGCGCATTTATCGCCTCTTTCTCGGGCTCGCGGGCAACGGCTGCGGCTGCGACCGCGAATGAAGCCGCGCGCGACACGTCACCAGTCCGCTCGTAAAGAAGCGCCAGGTTCTTTCGACTCGTGTAGTCCTCGGGCGCGACCTCTAAAGCTTGTCTGTTGGCTTCGATCGCTTCTGCGAAGCGAGTCAGCCGAGCCAACGCCAGTGCTCTCCCGCTGATCGCCGGTAGCGACTTCTCAGTGCTGAGCATTTCGGCGGTCTCGTATTCTCGAAGGGCCTGCTCATAGGAACCGCCTCCGATGAGAGCGTCGCCATAAAGCAAGTGTGTCTCAGGTGACGCGCTGTCAAGGGACAGAGACCGCTCGAACGACGTGCGCGCGCCCGGAAAATCTTCCACCCGTAGACGGACTTTGCCGCACTCGTTCAATACCTGTGGATCTCGAGGCCGCAGTCGCGCAGCCGCGTCAAGATAGCCGCTGGCATTCTCGAGATGATGGCGTCGTTGGTCCGCCGCACTCTCACCGTCCGCCCACAGGCCTTCGAGGGTTGCAAGCTGGAGAAGATAATCGGGCTCATGCGGATTGATCCGATGCGCCGTCGAATACGCGTTGCTGGCTCTCTCGAGCAACCGTGCCCGCTGCTCGCGTGTTCCGCTGCGAGAAGCTGAGGTCCACGCCTGGCCCTGCCTCGCAACGTAGACGTCCTGATCCGGTTGCAACGCGAGGGCTTGCCCGTAGAACCACTCGGCGCTCTGCGGCTGGTTGGCGTTCATGAGTGCTGTTCCGAGGCGGCTCAATTCATCGGCACGCAGCGCGTTGAGATTCGTGAAGACCGTTACCGGAACAACTGTGGTGAACAGGAGCAACGCCACGGCGAGCATCCGTCGCCGTGGAAACCGGGTCACGCGGCGGAGAGGATCGGAGCCTCGCCGGGATCCCGCAATGACAGCGCACGCAGCGACGATCGTCAGGCACAGCGCGACGAGCAGTCCGACGCCATTTGTCAATCGCGCCCCTGCCGCGTCCGCAGCGTCGCCGGCGGGCTGTAAGACCACCCACAGAATCGATACCGACGCAAACGTGAGCCAGATGCCGAGACTCGCCGCAACGAGCGTCAGCCGAGCGCTCCGGCGTAATGGTCGCGGTGTGTCCGCACGAAGAACACGGTCATCACGCAATCTCAGAGCCGCTCCGAACGCCAAAGCAGAACATGCCAGGACGAACGACAGGAGCATCGGCCAGCGCTCGATGACTCGATCGGCGAAGTCAAAGGCGATCCCGACTGTCAGAAGGCCGATCATGACGCCTGATACCAGCGCGTTTTCGTTCGAGTCCTCGATCGACGGCACCGCGGCGACGGCCTTGGTACCGCGTGCCACAACGTCTGACGCGGTGTCGGGCTCCGCAAACACCGGAGCTGCGATCATTGCCGCGAACAGCCAGAAGTACAATTCGGATGTGGCCGACCCAATGCCGGTCTGAACCTCAGCGTAATGCGCGACAACACCCGCCATGAAAGCGGCCTGCTGCAGGGCGACTGCATTCCACGAGACGACGCGGCGACGAAGGAGGCCCCGCCCCATGAGATAGGACAGCATGCCCGCCACGAGACCGCCACTCCATGCAATCGGCAGGAGTCCACTGCTGTGGTCCAGGCGGTATGCGAACCCAAAGCACACAATCAACGACGCCGCAATCGAAGCCGCGAGAAAGAATGCATCCCGGCCTGATGTGACGAGGCTGAGTCTACGCATGGCGCAAAGGCATATCGTCCCGAAGAACAGCGTCTGACCGAGCAACCCCACGAGTCCGACGGTCAGCACGGTATCCAGGACGCCGTTGTGCGCGCGATCCGCGGTCGCTGGCCCTTCGAGTTTTCGCACACCTGCTGGTTGGTAGCGACCCAGTGTGAAGCGGATCGTGTCCGGTCCATATCCAACCAGCGCCCGCATCGGCTGTTCACGAAGCAGCTCAATGGCGCTGCGCCAGAGAAGCAGGCGGACCTCCCCGCTCCGCGATGCGATGACAGACGACTCAGTCGAGGTCGAAGCAATCAGGCTGGGGATTGGCCGGCGTGCGGCCGCGAGAAGTCCCAGGGCAGCCACACTCAGCACAGCGATGATGAGCAGGCAGATCCGTGTTCTGAG
>Ga0137394_10000376_pt1 | contig 31154 bp, 16 predicted proteins | sample czobulk116metaG_FD_108278 | JGI IMG/M metagenome (GOLD analysis project Ga0137394, IMG submission 108278) | Vadose zone soil microbial communities from Angelo Coast Range Reserve, California, USA - czobulk1.16 metaG | ecosystem: Environmental > Terrestrial > Soil > Vadose zone | place: USA... | reverse complement strand
ATCAACGGGCTCTCGCGCCCTCATCTGGGTTCTGTATCAGCAATCGATGGGTCGGTGAGCTCGTGGAATCCTGCGCCGAACGGGATTAGTGGGATAATTGAAGCCCTGACGATTGCGGGAACAAACTTATACATAGGCGGGCGCTTTACGAACATCAGCAATCTGGGTCTATCCAATATTGCAGCGGCCTTCCTGCCCAGTGGCATTGTTAGCTCCTGGAATCCTCGCGTCGAAAGCAAGGTGCTGGCGCTGACTGTGAGCGGCGACAATCTCTACGTTGGCGGGGAATTTCTAAGGCTCGGCGGCCTTTCGCGCAGGTATTTGGCTGCGGTGAGCGCGGCTACTGGCACAGTCACCTCTTGGAACCCCAGTCCCAACGATCAGGTCTCTTCTCTCGTCCTCTCTGCCGGCACTCTGTATGCGGCAGGGCAATTGACCGCCATCGGAGCGCAGAGCGTTGACCACGTCGGCGCCATAGATGTTACGACGGCTGTGGCCACCTGTTGGCACCCCACCCTGCGCTATACCAATAATAATGGCGGCACGACTGTCGGCATGAATACTCTTCTGGCTGCAGGGGGAAGCGTCTATCTCGGCGGCACATTCAGTACCGTAGCGGGAACGCTCCGCAACGAGCTTGTCTCATTAAACACCAACTGCCCCGCCAGCGTCACGAGCTGGGACCCGAATTTGAGCGAGAGCGTTAAAGCGCTTGCAAGTTCCGGAAGCACTCTCTTCGCCGGCGGTTCCTTTCAAACTATTGGTGGGGAGTACCATCCGGCGTTTGGAGTTTTTCCTCCGCAAGGGTTTGCCAGGATCGTGGAACATCCGGTCGGACAGCAGGTGCAACTTGGCCAGCCGGCATCGTTCCAGGTGCAGGCCTCTGGACAAGCCCCGCTGGCATATCAATGGCAACTTAATGGCGTCGACATTCCAGGGGCTACCGCTGCGACGTTGACCGTCAACAACGCCCAGGTGACCAATTCCGGTCTTTATTCGGTCATAGTCACAAATTCCATTGGCCTGGTGCACAGCCATCCGGCCGTATTAACCGTGGTGCAACCGCTGGTAATTCTTACCCAGCCGGCGACCCAGACAGTCTCGCCGGGGGCGACCGTTACCTTGACTGTCGTCGCGGTTGGAAATCCGCCGCCCACCTATCAATGGCGACGGAACGGGGTGAACATTCCGGGGGCAGTTTTTGCGAGCCTGGCCATCACGAATATCCAACGGACTGACAGCGGCAGTTATTCTGTCATTGTGGCCAACAGCCTGACCGCCCTCAGCAGCGACGTGGCGACGGTGCAAGTGACCGGTCCTTCACTGGCCTTCGGTGATAATCTCGATTCGAGGGTCCGTCTGATTGGCGCGTTTGGGTCCGGCGGCGTCAACAATAAACTGGCCACTAGAGAAACAGGTGAGCCCAACCATGCGGGAAAAGTAGGGGGCAGATCGCTCTGGTTTGGCTGGGTTGCTACAGGAACGGGGATCGCGACTTTCCATACGCGAGGCAGCACCTTCGATACCTTGCTGGCCGTCTATACGGGCGCAAATTACGCCTCATTGGCCCCATGGGCGAGCGATGATGATCGCGCAGGATTCGGGAACAGCGAAGTTTCTTTCAACGCCGTCGCCGGCACCGAATATCTTGTCGCCGTCGACGGTTTTGCTGACGCTTTCGGCAACATCCTGCTGAGCTGGACCAACGACACGAGCACCGCCGACTTTCCGCGTATCTACACCCAGCCTTTGAGCGCCTCAGTGAGCACCGGAGCGGTAGCCACGTTCTCGGTGCAGGTGAGCAGTTCCTCGCTTTTAAAGTATCAATGGTTCCACGAGTGCCGTGCTTTGGGGGGAGAAACGAATGCCACGTTAACCATCCACGATGCGAAACTCGCAGATGTCGGCAATTATTATGTGATTGTTGTCAATGCTTCCAGGCGCACCGCACGAAGCGACGACGGATTTTTGGAAATCGGCCCTGATTCAAAAGCCCTCTCCAAAGATAAATTGGAGGATCTATTCCTGGATACGGGGGGCGCTGGATTTGCCATGAGCAAACTCCTGGCCGGGGCCAGCGGTTCGTTTCTGTCTGTCAACCTCGGCACTGTTGGATCGCAAATTCTGGGTAACGTTGGGGCCACCACCCAGGCGGGCGAGCCGATTCCGTGCGGAGTGATTGGCGGTTCGTCCAAATGGATGGGCATTCGGGTCACGACGAATGCGGTTCTAGGAATCAACACGATTGGCAGTTCGATTGACACGGTGCTCGCCGTTTACACCGGTTCGAGCATGCTTAATCTGAACTATATCGCTTGCGATAACAATGGCGCGCCGGACGGCGTTCGCAGTGTCGTTCGATTTAACGCCACGAACGGAATCAATTATTTCGTGGCGATTGACGGAGTGAACGGAGTGCAGGGCACAAATATCACCTTGAACTGGAAGTTCGGCCTTCCTCCAAATCCGTTCTCACTCACGGCCAACCAGACAATTCCCGTCGGCGGAAGCGTCGCTCTCCAAGTACTGCTGAACAGTCTAACCCCCGATGTCACTTGTGTCTGGCGTCGAAATAACCAATTGATCCCAGGAGCGAACGCGGACTCACTTGTTCTCAACAACCTTCAGTCGGGACAGTCGGGTACGTACACCATCACCGTGAGCAACTTTGCGGGCGTCATCACGATTCCCGTCGCGATCATCAAAGTGGCCTCGCCGATTCAAATCAGTGGAGCAATCGTGCCGGTAAACACCAAGAAAGCCTTTCGATTGACCGGACCAGTGAGCCAAGGTTATGCCATCGAGGCCACGACGGATTGGACATCCTGGGTGCAGCTTGCCACGAGCAACAGCGCTCCCAGCGCGATCAATTTTCTGGATCTGAGCAGCACCAATCATCCTCGCCGCTTCTACCGAATCGTGCCTTGGCCGTAAGGTCTGGCTCACGGCGGGCGGTCCCTGTCGCGGTCTGCAGCTATCGAGGGTAACACGGATTTGTTGACTAATATGATTGTTTGGAAAACCGAGGAAGAATGAGCAGGACCTTGCTTTTATTATCACTCCTTCCGTTTAGCGCCATCGCGCAACCGACCAACCTGCCCCGCCAGGACTTCTGGGTGACCGATGGAATCGTTTATGCCGTGGCAGAAACGAACGGCGTGCTCTACGTGGGAGGCGATTTCAAATCGATTGCGCCTAATGGCGGGCGCGGCGGTGTTTTCAACATTTTCTCGGCGGATTCGGCGCCGCTGTTTCCCCAGGCCAACGGCGCCATCCTGGCCGTGACTTCCGATGGCGGCGGCGGCTGGTTCGCAGGGGGCAAATTCACGAAGATCGGGGGAGTAGCGCGAACCAATCTGGCGCACATTTTGCCCGATTTGCGGGTGGATACCAATTGGAGTCCAAACCCCTTCGGCTTCACGCGGGCCACCCAGCGCAGCGCCATCTTTGCGTTGCTACTCCGGGGCAGTACTTTATATGCGGGAGGAGTTTTCACCAACATTGCCGGCGTGGCGCGAAACAACTTCGCCGCTCTGGACGGCACGACCGGGAATGTTTTGCCCTGGAGCGCTAACGTCGATGGCGAGATTTATTGCCTGAACACCAGGAGCAATGCCGTTTACCTGGGCGGCAAATTTGTCTCCGTTCAAGGTTTGGGACGAAATGGCGGAGCGTCCATCGATGCCGACAGTGGAAATGTGCTTGGCTGGGATCCGAATATTGGCAGAACAATCGAACCATCACTCACCGGTATCGCCCTCGGTGACGGAGTCATCTATGTCGGAGGTTATTTTGCGACGATTGGCGGCGTGGCTCGGCACAATTTGGCCGCAGTCGATCCGGATCTTGGTTTGGCCAGCAGTTGGGATTGTTCGGTGGGCGATCCGACTCTTGGCCAGGGAATCCAGGCGCTCGCCATAAGCTGCACGACACTGTATGTGGGTGGAATTTTTACGAACGTGGGCGCCGTCGCGCGGAACAATATTGCCGCGGTAGACCTGGAAACAGGCTTGGCGACCGATTGGAACCCGAATGCCGACCATGACGTATTCGCGCTCCTGCTCTCAGGAAGTACCCTTTATGCCGGTGGCTCGTTTACCAGCATTGGTGGAGCAGCTCACAACAGCGTGGCTGCGCTGACGGTGGAGGCGGGAGTTGCCACCGGCTGGAATCCGAGATGCGACCGTGGGATCACCTCGATGGCCCTGGCCGGCAATAACATTTTTCTCGGCGGCGCTTTGGCTGCCGGCGGTCTCTCCCGCCGAAACCTCGCCGCATTCGACACGACGACCGGAGCACCACTGGCCTGGGACCCGGGCACCGACGGCTACGTGCGCTCCCTGGCAGTGACAAGAACGACTGTCTACGCGGGGGGAAACTTCCGATACGTCAACGGCCAGGAGAGGCATTATCTGGCGGCAATTAATGCGACTAACGGCCAAACTTTGAACTGGCGCGCGGATCTTGCCGGATATGAGCCGCAGACTCTCCCCTTTACATTGAGTGTTGGCAACAACGCCCTCTATGTCGGTGGCGTGTTCAGCCAATTAGGACCGACGAATCGAAATATGGCAGGGGCCGTTGATCTGGTTACGGCTGCTCCCACGGCCTGGGCCCCGTATTTTGACAATGGCGTCGGCTCTTTGGTCGTCGATGGAACCACCGTCTACGCAGGAGGCGCTTTCCAGAACATTTTCGTCGGCGTCAACTTTTATCCCCGCACTCGGCTTGCCCAACTGAACGCCAATACCGGTGTGCCCACCACCTGGAGCCCATTGGCCGACGGGACGGTGATGGTGCTCGCGTTGAACGCCAGCACGGTTTACGCTGGCGGCTTCTTTGAGCAAGCTAGCGCCTTGCCCAGGATGCACGCCGCCGCCTTCGACCGCACTTCGGGCAACGTGACAGCATGGAATCCGAATCTGACCGGTGGTTTAGAATCGAACGTTTATAGTTTGGCCGTTTCCCCCAGCGCCGTTTATGTCGGCGGCGGTTTTGCGTTCGCCAACGGTCTGCCCCGACAAGGTCTGGCCGTAGTCGATCCGATCAACGGCGCCCCCACTGGCTTTGACGCCCAACTTGGCGATTTTCGCGCGGGCGTGTTCTCGATGGTCTTACGAGGTTCCCGATTGTTTGCAGGCGGCACCATCCTCACAGTGGGAGACGAAGTCAGACCATTTCTAAGCGAATTCGTCGAGGCCGGTTTTCCGAGATTTACCAGCCAACCAAATCCTCAGACCGTCATGCCGCAGCAAAGTATCGTCCTTCAAGCCCCAGCGACGGGCCAATTGCCATTGGCTTATCAATGGCAAAAGAATGGCACGAATATTTCCGGGGCCACAAACCTGCAATTTACGATCGCGAGCGCCCAGGCTACAAACTCCGGTCTGTACCGGGCAATCGTGACCAATGCGCTTGGGCGGGTGATGAGTCTCGAGGCTGCCGTCACCGTGCTCGCGCCCCTTGCGATCGTGACGCAGCCGGTGAGTCAAACGGTTGCTCCGGGAACAACGGTTACTCTCAGCGTGACCGTGAGCGGAAACCCGCCGCCCGCTTATCAATGGCGGTTGAATGGCGTAAACATCCCTGGCGCCGTCTATTCCACTCTGGTTATCACCAATGTCCAGCGCACGAATGGCGGCAGCTATGACGTAATCGCGGCCAATAATGTGGAGGCTGTGCGCAGCGCGGTGGCGACGCTGCTGATCAGCGGCGGCTCGCTTCCCTTTGCCGACAATCTTGCTGCTCGAGGCCTCCTGATCGGCGCCTCCGGATCGGGCGGCGGAAACAATCAAAGCGCAAGCAAAGAAGGCGCCGAACCAAATCATGCTGGAAAACTCGGGGGCAAATCGCTCTGGGCAGGCTGGGTAGCGCCCGCTACCGGCATTGCGACGTTTCACACACGCGGCAGCGCATTTGATACATTGTTGGCTGTCTACACGGGAACCAATTACAGCTCGTTGGTTCCGTGGGCAAGCGATGATGATCGCGGGGGCTTCGGCGCGAGCGAAGTCTCTTTCAATGCCCTTGCCGGCACGGAGTACCTTATCGCCCTCGATGGATTCGCGGCAGCTTCGGGAAATCTATTGCTGAGTTGGAACCTCGATACCAGCACCGTTCCATTCCCTCGCATTTACAGTCAGCCTCTCAGCGCCTCGGTCAGCACCGGCGCCGTGGCCACATTCGCCGTCCAGATAACCAGCGGCACTCCCGCATTGTATCAATGGTTCCACGAGTGTCGTGCTCTGGTGGGGCAAACGAACGCTACGCTCACCATCACAGATGTCGGAGCGGGCGAGGTGGGCAGTTACTACGTGATTGTCGTGAATTCTTCCAGCCGCACCGCTCGAAGCGAGGATGCATTTCTGGAAATCGGCCCGGACTCCAAAGCCCTTTCCAAAGATAAGCTCGAAGACCTGTTCCTGGACATAGCTCCTGGAGGATTTCGGCTGAGCCCATTAGTGGCTCTGGCCAATGGTTCGTTTTTGTCTGTGAACCTCGGTGCCGTAGGGTCGCAAATCCTGGATAATGTCGGCGCCACTACCCAGGCGGGGGAGCCGATTCCCTGCGGTGTTATTGGCGGCTCTTCCAAATGGATGGGTTTTCGACTGACGACAAATGGGGTTTTGGGCATCAACACCATTGGCAGCTCCATCGATACGGTCCTGGCCGTTTATACCGGCACGAATCTGCTCAATTTGCACTATGTCATCTGCGACAATAACAGCGCGCCAGATGGCATTCGCAGTGTGGTCCGTTTTAATGCGACCAAGGACACCAACTATTTCGTGGCCATTGATGGAGTCAGTGGCGCGCAAGGTACAAACATCACGCTCAACTGGAAATTTGGCCTTCCTCCCGCCCCAATATCACTCTCCAGCAATCAAAGCATTCACCTGGGCGCAAGCGCCTCGCTCCAGATCGCTCTCAATAGCCTCACACCTGACGCGGTCTGCGTCTGGCGTCAAGACAATCGAGTGATTGATGGAGCCGACGGCCCGACCCTGGCTCTCAACAACGTTCAACTTGGCCAAGCGGGGACCTACACTGTCACCGTGAGCAACTTTGCCGGCGCAGTCACAATTCCCGTGGCGATCATCAAAGTCGCCTCACCGATTCAAATCGCAGGAGCCATCGTGCCGGTGAACAATGCAAAAGCGTTTCGAATCACCGGACCGCTGAGCCAGGGATACGCCATTGAAGCAACGACCAACTGGACTTCCTGGTTGCAGCTCGCCACCAGTAACAGCGCTCCCAGCGCCATCAATTTCCTCGATCTGAGCAGCACCAATCTCACTCGGCGCTTCTACCGCGTGGTTCCCTATCCATAGCCTTTTCCAAATGGCGGCCTCGGTGGCACGCTTCTGGCTTAGCCCGGTTCAGGCAGTAATTCGCAAAGAAAAACGCTGCCCAGAACAATCAATGGAAAGGATTCTATGAACGGTATATTTTCGATTGCGTGGTTGATGATTCCGGTGGCCTTGGTCTTTTTCTTTTTCAGCAGTCGCTTGTCGTGGACTTCAAAGACCGTGCGGCGCCGTCGCCGGAGCCACTATAAGATCGCTGCCAAGGCTAAACGGCCCATGGTTACCTTCATGGTAACCACTCGCTGAGCTGCTAAAACCAGGCGGTTTGGAGTCCCCGCTGTAGCCGCAACAGCCGAAGCGGTGCTGAGATTTTCGCATTGCGGTAGCCGCGCTCCAAACCCGTCTTCGGCTACCCTCTCTCCGTTAACCCGCCTTCGTTTCTGCATCGTCTCCTTGATAAAAGGGACAATTTTGCCGATAGGCAGGCAAATTCTCTGTCGTTTGGCACTTGGTTAGAGCCCCATTTCGAAAAATGTTGAAATTTTCAACGAAATGAATTGACAACGATGTCTCAATTCCTACAATGGATGCCTCAGTTGGTTTATGCCTATTAACTTTTTTGCTTACATCGATCCTGGCTCGGGGCTTCTGGTCTCCCAAATGATTGCTGCGGCGTTCGTGGGCAGTCTGTTTTATGTCAAAAAGACCAGGGATTTGATCGCTCGATTTGGCCGCAAGATTTTTCGCCTCGACTGATCACCGACCATGTCGCGGAGAACATCGTTCCGCGATCCTGCGGGCGTTTGTTTTGCCTTTCAGGATCGCATCTTCCGTTTTGTCCATAGCCAGAACGTTTCGGATTTCCAAAGCTTCTTGAACTCTCCGCCCGCGGTGGCATTGATCGCTGGGCGTCGTCTTATCGACACGAAACCCCTGGGAGATACTGAACTCAAAGCGCAATTGCAAGAGCGCTTGACTTCACCCGAGAGTGCGCCTGAGAAGGGCCTCTTCTTTGAGCATGAGCGTGTTTTCTTTCCAAGTTATCCGTACGAGTGGCCGCCCGAAATGCTCTACGCAGCCGGTCTGCTTACACTGGAACTGGTGCAGAAGAGTTTCACGCATGGCTTCGGTCTCAAGGACGCCACACCCGATAACGTCTTGTTCCGTGGAACAGAGGCGGTCTTCGTTGATCTGCTTTCGTTCGAGCGACGCGATCCGCGCGATCCGGTGTGGACGGCCTACGCGCAGTTTGTGCGCACTTTTCTGTTGCCACTATTGGCAAATAAGCTCTGGGGAACGCGCCTGGCGGACATATTTCTGACACACCGAGACGGTCTTCAACCTGAGGAATTGTATCGCATGTGCGGTCCATCGCAGCGGTTGCGTCCGCCGGTGTTGGGCCTTGTTTCCCTTCCTGTCTGGCTCTCGGGAAAGGCTCGTAAACGCTCCTTCTATGAGAAAGAACACCGCGTCGAGCCGGATAAAGCCAAATTTATCCTGGAGCTGCTATTCGCCCGTGCCGGGCGCTCTCTGCGCAGGTTGGAGCCGAGTCGATGCGAGAAATCTGCCTGGTCCAATTACATGGAAACGCATAGCTATACCGAACAGACCTTCGGTTTGAAACAGAGCTTTGTCGAACGGGCTCTCAAACAATTTCGGCCAAAGCGGGTTCTTGATATTGGCGCAAATACAGGTCATTTCAGTGAACTCGCAGCCGCCCAGGGCGCCACCGTCGTGGCGATTGATTCGGATGAATCGTGTATCGGCGCGCTTTGGAAGCGGGCGAACGGCCGCAAGCTTGACATTCTGCCGCTGGTCGTGGACTTCTCGCGCCCAAGCCCGTCGATAGGATGGCGAAATAGCGAATGCCTCGGTTTTCTTGAGCGGGCCGCCAGCTCCTTCGATTGTGTCTTCATGCTGGCGGTGCTGCACCATTTGCTTGTCACCGAGCGGATTCCGCTGCAGGAGGTGCTCGAAGTTGCTGCGCAGATCACGACGGACCTGCTGGTTATGGAATATGTCGATCCCGCAGACGAGATGTTCAAAACGTTAAGTCGCGGGCGGGGCCAGCTCTTTGCCGGTTTGACTCGCGCCGTCTTTGAGAATGCGGCGCAGCAATGGTTCCAGGTGATCGACTCGACCCAAATAGGCGATTCACCTCGATGGCTCTATCTGCTGCAAAAGAAAAAGTGATGAGTTGTGAAACTTTCGCTGGCAATGAATCGCGGTTTAGCCGAGAGTTCGCTCAATGGTTCGAGAGAGCATCGAACGATGACAAGCGAGTGTGATGCCAGTAGTCCGCGCCCGACGCGCAGCCTGCAGCAGCATCCTTCGCCTGAACCATCGAAACTCTCTCCCGCCCGTCAGCGACTGCGCAGGGCCATCGTCGCATTCTCTCTGTCCAATCTCTGTCTGATTACGGCCTGGTTTGCGACCTACTTTGATAAGGACTTCGGCTACTTCAACAAACTTTCCGTTTCGTCGAACACGATGGTAGCGCTCCTGGCCAATCTGCTGTTGCTGACGACCATTTTCTGGGTCGCACGAGAGTGTATCCTCAAGATGCAACGGCGTTGGCTAACGGCTGCAGCCGATCTTGCGTTCATTGCCATGTTGTTAATTCCCTTCGATTTCGCGCGCATGAATTTACTGCAGATAAACGATTATCATCTGCTGGAATTCGCAAGAAATCCGTTCGGCATGGCAGGGATCGTGGTTGTCGGAGTTGCATTGATTCGCTGGCATAGGCAGGCGGTGCATTGCGTTGCATCCGTTCTCGTCGTCCTTTCACCCCTAGCCTTGCTCACGGCCACAAAAGCCCTGCTGGTGTTGTTCGGAATAGTCTCGATTGCACAGGATGCTGGAAATCCGCGCCAGCTTGCGCCCCTGTTGGCGACGACGAACGGACCGAGGGTGATCTGGATTCTGTTCGACGAACTGGATTATCGAGTGGCGTTCGTGGACCGGCCGTCGAAAGTTCGACTGCCCGAATTGGACCGGCTTTCGCGGGAATCGTTTACAGCCACTCATGCCTATCCACCGGGAGCGAGCACGATAGTTTCCGTGCCCGCCCTGACTACAGGGCAACCGGTCGAGCGAGCAGTCGTGGAAGGCGCGGACGACCTTTCCCTGCAGCTCGCCGGAAACTCGAAACGGATGGGCTGGACCGAGATTCCGACGATATTCAGTGAGTCACGCAGTTTAGGGATAAACGTTGGTATTGTTGGCTGGTATCATCCGTACGAACGGCTCTTTAACTTCGCTGCAAGCTATTGCGCCTGGTATCCGCTCGGTGGCGTTGAGCCCGCCCGCGCGCTGAAAGTCTTTCCAAGCATGGAGCGGCAACTCTGTTCGATGGCCGGTCCCTTCAACTTGCGTTACCTCCATCTGCGCAACTATCAACAATTACTGCGCGCTTCCAGGACCTTGGCCACCAACCAGAGTTTTGGGCTCAGCTTTTTGCATCTTCCCGTCCCCCACAAGCCGGGCATCTATCTGCCAGAGACAGATAAGTTGACGTTCCGCGGCGTCGCCGGAAAAGGCGGCTACCTGGGCAATCTCACGCTTGCTGATCGGACGCTGGGCACGCTCCGACAGGACATGGAGGCGGCTGGGCTTTGGAGCAAGAGCTGGGTCATTGTCAGTTCAGACCATTGGTGGAGGGAGGGAACCGGCAACAAAGGCACTATTGACCATCGAGTCCCCTTTATCGTCAAAGCACCCCAAGGGGGCGGCTCTACCTATGAGGTCCCTTTCAGCACACGGATTTCACACGATCTGATCCTGGCTATTTTTCGGGGCGAGTTGTCCCACGCAAATCAGCTTTCTTCATGGTTGGACGACCACCATGTGGATCGGCCCGCCACCTACAGTTCCGGGGGAACACTGGATTAATCGAACCGCCAGCATTGCTTCCAGGGTCTTAGTCGATCTTCTTGCGAGCCCGTCGTTTGGCCTCCAGCAAGCGGCTAGTAGTGGTCGCCGGTTGCTGCTCCCGTCGGATGGGTTCGGCTTCCTGGCTTTCACCTGGGATCGTCTCGGCCCTGGAAGGCGCGACTCCTTCCTCCTTCCGCGGTAGGACGGCTTGAGTTTGGGGCCGGAACAAATCGGGATTTGGCTCGGCAGCCGGAGCCGTTTGTTTGGCGCGAACTTGATCCCGGCGCGCCAGCAAGGCGCCCAGCGATTCATCGGCTTCCGCAGGTCTCGGGATTGGCCTCCAGAACAGCAGGGCCCGGCGCAAGGTGGCCGTCGCTTTGAGCCACTCTTCGCGGTCGACCTGGATGCGCCGTATGCCAACGTCGAGCACAAAGAGGATGATAGCCACTTTTAGCAGCCATTCCCAAAGGTCTCGAGGTTGGAAAGTCAGTCGGCGATCATGGAGAAACGGATTGTCCGCCACATTCATTGGGTCGAGGAGTTTGCCCCCCGTTGTGTCGGCCAGCCGCTTGAGAAGATTGAGGTTGGGCTCGGTCGCACTGAATTCCGGCGAATAATTGACACTGGCCCCCGCCACTTGCGAGGCACGGATCTTTCCGTCCTTGATCTCCATGAGGTTCAATAAGTAGGAGCCAACCTCTTTCGTCGGAAAGTGCGCTTCGTATCGGCCCGGCCCGGTTTGTTCCAGCCGAATGGTTTCGCGCTCGCCTTTGGGACTCACGACCACAGACTGCAAACTGAGGAAGTTCCGGTATTCCCCTTTGTCGTCGAGCGCTTCGACCGTGATGTGGCCTTCTCCTTTGTCGACCGCAATTTCAGTCGTGAAGTCCGCATTTTCCAGCCGGCGCAAAGCCCATTGTGCTGTCTGCGACCAGAACTGGCGGTATTTATCCCACCCCAGCCAGTTCTTGGCCCAACGCGCTTTGGCGTCTGAGGTGAAAGCCACGGCACGGCCCAGCCCGTACTGCCAATGCGCGAGCACGGGGTCGCCTTTGTCTGAAACCAACGGAATTTCCGCGCGTCCTTTGGGCGTGGTGCAAACGTACCCGCGCAAAGCGGGGTATTCGTCCGCTCCAATCCCGCGAATCAATTCGCTGCTGGAAATGAGCTTTGGTTTGAACGGTTCCTCGAAGATCGCTGACTTGAGGATGACAGCGGCTTCTTTGATGAATATCTGCGGAAGTTGCGCGGCATTGTTGACGTTGTAAAAGCGGCCCCGCCCGCTGTTTGCAATAAACTGCATGGTTTCAGGGCCCGCGTGGCCGGCGATCAGCACCGTTGAAACGGTGATACGATCGCCGACGATCGCCGTCATGAGTTGCGCGGTCGGCGCCCCTGGATCGCCGTCGCTGAAGATGATCATGTGCTTGAGGTTGGCGGCCGATTTCCTGAGACCCTCATGCGCCAGACTCATCACGCTCTGGAAAGTGGGAAGATCGCCCTGGTTCATGCCTGCTATCTTTCTGCCGAGCGCTGTTTTGTCGGCCACCTTGGTCATCGGGAAAAGCCAATGCTCAGTTCCATCCCACAACACCACGCCCATCTCATCTTGCGGTCCGAGCGCTTCAAGCACTCCCAGGGCGCAATCGCGAGCGACCTGGTTGCCGTTCATGAACTCCATGCCGTGCATGACGAGGGCCACCGCCCCGCTCGGCAGGACCTTTTTACTGTCCAACTCCATGTTGACCGGAAGAGTGGCTTCCAGCGGAGTGTTACGATACCCCCCTGCGGCGTAGGTTTGATCGCCACCAACGCACACTAGTCCGACACCGAAATCGCGCACCGCGCTCTCAAGAAGCTTCATCGATTGTTCTCCCAGGTCCCCGGCGGCAAGGTTGCTGATAAAGATCGCGTCGTAACTCTGAATTTCGGCCAGGTTGTTGGGAAAATTGCCAATGCCGCCACTCTTGACTTCGAGCCGCGCGGATTGGAGCGCCGAGACGAGTGGCGCATCCTGCTCCGGTTCGGCTGATATCACCAGCAGGCGCGGATCGCCTCGCACATGCGTGAAGCCCGTCGCGCGGTTGTTTTGGGGAACATTGTCGCCCGAGGCTTCAACGTAGACGGTATAGCTGTAAAATCCGGGATCACTCAGCGTCTGCGGGAACGTGAAAAGATTTTTGCCCGGATTAAGCTCCACCTTTTGTTCTCCGAGCGGTTGATCATTCCGATATAGCCGGACATTGGCGGTTTGCGCCCGGTCGGCTTGAACGAAAATTTTTGCCTCGAAAGTTTGGGCCTTCTTGACCCGGTTGGGCAACCCAAGCTTTTGCACCGAGACGTCGTTGCCACGCTCGACCCCGAGTGGAACGACATCAATCGTCACTCCCAGCGGCTTGGCTGTGGCGGCTGCGGCGAGCGCGTCCCCCATATTTTCATTGCCGTCGGTGAGCAGAACGAGGCGTTTTTGCCCGGTTTCGGGAAAGGCGGCTGTACCGAGCCGAATCGCCCCTGCGATGTCAGTTCGCTCCGTGGCGACCACGGCGGTTACTTTGTCGAGCTTGAGCACCTCATTGGCAGTGGATTCAAGGCTGGCCTCAGTGCCGAAGACCAGGACTCCGCCGCGATCTTCTTTCTTCTTTTGGGCGGCGGCCCGCGCCACATATCTCACAGCTCCTTCCTGTTGCGGGGACGGAATGCTGTCGGAGCGGTCAAGCACGAAGAAGACGTTGACCCCTTCGAGTGGACGCTTCCATTGGAGGCCGGCAATGGCGAGGATAATAGCCAGGAGCACCAGAATTCTAAGCCCCAGCGCGGCCCAGCGTCGCCAAGCGCCGATCTGGACGTCACTTTTTAGGAAGAGCCAAATGATCCACGCACCGGCTGGCAACAACAGCCAGAGGAATTGTGGATGCGTGAATTGGACGTTCATCACGAACCGGTCATTTGCGCAGGAATTTTTGCACGCGATGATTGCCCGTATCACACACGTAGAGGTTGCCGCGTGAATCAAAGGCAATTCCCCATGGCGTACTCAACTCGCCTGGATTTGACCCTGGCCGACCGAGGATCTCGATAGGCCGATCCTGGGCGTCAAAAATCTGCACCCGGCTATTACCGAACTCGCAGACATATTCGAAGCCTTCGCGATCAACGCGGACGTCCCAGGGGTAACTCATTTCACCCGCATTCTTACCCGGCCGACCGACACTCCGCAGCCATTTTCCGTCCGGCGCAAAAACCTGGACGCGATGATTACACGAATCGGCGATATAAATGCGATCTTGCCGATCGATATCGATTCCTTCCGCGCGATTGAACTGGCCATCACCCAACCCGGGAGTCCCGAAAACGAGGGCCGCGTGGTAATCCTTCGCGGAGAACGCCTGGACCCGCTCGACGTCTTTATATTCGGGCAGGAAAAGATCGCCGCGCGAGTTAACGGCCACAGCGCGCGGCAGCATGAGTTCGCCAACGTTGGTGCCTCTTTTTCCCCATTGGCGTAGAAGTTTTCCTTCGAGTGAGAAGTGATTGACGCGCTGGTAGTGCGGTTCAACCACGACGAGGTTGCCTTCGTGGTCAATGCACATTCCCTTCGGTTTGCCGAGGTCGGTCTGTGGCATTTGCCAGGAAAGCAGGAACTTTCCCTCAGGCGAAAATTTCTGAATGCGGCCAGTCATATCGGCCACGTAGAGGTTGTCCTGCTTATCGACGGCCAGGCATCGTGGCTTATTGAATTCTCCCGCCCCGGCCCCGCGCCGGCCAATGACCTCGACTGAACGAAAAAAGCGGCTCTTAAGTTGTGGCTCCGACTGGTGTTGTTGGCAACCAGCGGTGGCCAAGGCAAGGAATAAAAGGGCGGGAACACGGCTAACTAGATTCCGGGCGAATCTCACTCCATGCCAGGCTAGCAACGGCGCAAGCGCCACCATCAGAAGGAGCAGGCAGAGCGCGTTCACTTCGGTGTTGTGGCCGTAATGCAGCAGCCCGAAGATTCTCACGGCCAGAGTCTCTCCACCTGGCGGCAGAATGAGAAGAAGTGTTTCCACATCCCAGAGGCAAAGCAGGTAGACCAGGTACCAGCCCAACGCCAGCTTCGGCGCGATCAAAGGCCATCGTACATGGCGGAACATTGCCCAGGACGAAGCTCCACTGACACGGGCCATCGCAATGAGGTCTCGGTCAATGGAAGAAAACGCCTGGGTTGCTGTCTGCCATCCTATGGCCACGTAACGAATCAGCCATGCGCACACAATGATCGCTGCGGAATGATAAATGGCATCGAGCACGCCACGATTGAAAGCGCCGATGAGTCCAATGCCCAACAGCACTCCCGGCACGAAGAAGGTCATCCAAAGAACCCATCCAAAACGCCAGCGCCAGGTCAACGCTCCGCAGGCCATGCAGGCCACCGCTGCGGTGGCAGCGAATAAAACCGAGTTCTGTGTGACATGGCTGACCGCAACGCTGGCCGAACCCAGCTCGAGCCAGGTCCGTCGCGCGCTGATGAGCTGCCACATTGGTAATGCGACACTGGTCGCGAGAATACCAATGGTGGCAAGTGCGGCTATGACTCGCAACGGTGCGCCCACTTGCGTGCGCAAAGCTCGTGCGCTCAGTTGAGTATCTGCTCCCCAGGTTACCTCGCGCCCGCGCCACAGAAGCAGGAGAAGCAATGGAGCCACGATCAACGGAAGACTGGCGGAAAAGGCGGCGCTGGCGTTGAGATTTGTCTCGAAGCGAATCCAGACCTGGGCCGGAACAACTTTCACCTGCAATAGCGCCGGCACCGCAAAGTTATTGAGCGCCAGCACAAACACCAGGACCGCAGCCTGGGCGGCGGACGCGCGTGCCATGGGCCACATCAACCATCTCAGCAACTTAATCCCGTGCAGGGCTGGATCACTTTCGATTTGGGCGGCTTGGATCCGTCCCCACGCGGCCAAGCCAAATCCAAAAAAGATCGGCCACGTCAGGAGTGTCAGCACCCAGATGACGCCCGGGATTGAATAGATCTTCAATGGACACCATCCCCGCCAGGAGCCGGTCGCGCCCAGCAAATCGAGCCAGCAATTGGTTTGAACAAACGAAGGCAAAGCGAGCGACACAATGGCTAAAGCTACGATCCAATGGCGCGAACGGCGTTCCAGCGTCGCAGTGAACAGCGCCACGGCAAGACCGGCGATCCCGGCGAGAATCGTTGTTCCGGCGCTGACCAATAGACTATTCTTCAGAAGCTCGACGTTCATCCGCCGCGAGAGTGGCCGGTCAGCCTGCGCCTTTGGCGGCGGCGATGAACGCGCGGACTTTGGCGTGGTCCTTCTTTCGCGGACTGCTCTCGACCCCGCTCGAGACATCAACTCCGAACGGCCGGACCTGTTCGACCGCTGAACGGACGTTCTCTGGCGTCAGCCCGCCCGCGAGCAAAATCGGGCAGCCCCAGGCATTGGCCTGAATCGCCAGTTCCCATTTGAATTGAGCGCCGGTTCCACCAACTTTGCCCGGAACGTAGCTATCCAAAAGCCAGGCGCTTGTCGCATACTTGCGCAGCGGGGCGAGCGAGTCCGGGCCGTCAATCCGAAAAGCCTTGATCACGTCGCAAGTCACGCGTTGGCAAAACTCCGGAGTTTCACTGCCGTGCAGTTGAACCGCGTTGAGCCGGCATTTATCGACCGCCTGGCTGATCAAGTCCGAGGTTGCGTCCACAAACACGCCGACTTTAGCAACAAACGGCGGCAGTTGCCGCACAATCTCAGCGGCGGCTTCAACCGAGACGTAACGAGGACTGGGCTCGTAAAACACAAATCCAAGGGCGTCGGCTCCTGCCTGGGCAGCAGCCAAAGCATCGGCCAGATTGGTAATGCCACAAATTTTTACGCGCACGGCAATAACCATAGCGCAAAGGCGGCGGAGTTCATAACGTTTTGAGGCCCCAGGACGATTAAGCGACTTGGTAGAGGTTCTAACTAAGACGCTATGCGAAGAGCCGCCTTGCTCAAAGCAAATCGTGGATTTTCCGAGCCACCTCGATGTAGGCATTGCCCCAAGCTTCCTGGCGGAAGAATTGCACCGACATTCCCGGCGCGCCGATGAAGGGCCGAAGCACCCACGCGGCTTGAATGCCAACAAACGCGTAGATCACGAGCCAGATGCGAAACAGTGTTCGGTGACGAGGATTCGCCGCAATGAGCGCGCGATAGGGGCGGCGCAGAAGCCACTGGCCGGCAAGCGCCGCGACGCCGAAAACGAATGCGTTGAATAAAATGGCGGCATTGTAATCCGAGTTGGAGGCGTACCAGAACAGTGTGTAGGGGGCGAATGAGATGAGCAGAATCGTGACGCCGGCCTGGGTTGAGATGAGGGCCGTAAGAACCGCCGGAAAATCCGAGCGGACGCCGAACAATGTGTTGAGCACAAAAAAGCTCGGAAGAGACACGAGGAAGGTAAAGAGCAAAAGCAGCGGCACTTTGAGCGCTGAATAGAGCACCTGCAACAATCGATCCCCCGCCAGCCCGCCGAAGGTGCCCATCAACCCGCCGTAACCAGATCCGAAAACGACCACGAACAGAAGCGCGTTGAGCCATTGTCGAGACGGGACGGCGTCAGGCCTGTTCCGAAGGATTCCGTCAGCCGCAAGTAAAAAGTTGCGCATTACTGGAACAGGCCGACGAAGTGTTGCCAAACCGCCTGGAAGAAGTTCGATTCCCGCGCCCGGAAAAATGTGAATTGCAGCCCGGGATCGCCGACGAACGGACGAAGCACCCAGCCCATTTGCGAACCGACCAGCGCAAAAAGAATTATCCAGCAACGGAAAACCGCGCGGACGTTGGCGCCTGGTGTGTGGCCTTCTATCGGTTCGAGCGCGCCAGCGGAAGCGGGCGCCGAGCTAATTTGTGGTGGGAGCGTCGGCGGACTTGCAGCAGGCGCTGTCACGACTGGCTCGACGGCTTCGGTTGCCAGGGTGAGCCGATGTAACGTTCGGAGCAAAAAGCTCAGACCGAGGAAACCCGCCACCGCACAGAGTGCCACGTTGAGCAGAACCATGAAGTGATAGCTCGTGGTGCTCGCGGCGAAAAAGGCAACGATGGGCGCAAATGATGCGAGGACCGTTAAGGTCACCGCGAGGCAGGCAACGATCAGCCGTAATATCGCCAGCATCGAAAGCCGTGAGCCGACGAGGGCGTTAAACACGTAGAGCGAAGGAAAAGTCACTACGACCGTGAGGACAAACAGCAGTGGCACCTTAACGGCCGACGCGAAGAACTGGGCAACCGAATGTGTGCCCGGGCGAAAAACCGCAAAGCTGCCCATGCCCATGCCTGCAACGATACCGAGCACCAGAATCGCCAGCGTCAAAGCATTGAGCGGAACGTCGAATCTCCCCTGGCGCAGGGTGGCTAGACTGGTTGACTCTCCTCGGAGAACCTGGTCAAGAGCCGAGAGCATCCTTTTCATCCAGCCGACAATAGCGAAGCGGGCCGATTTTGCCTAGAGCCTTGTCGGCAGTGGAAACAAAGCGGGCCTTGGCGCACACACAGGTTTGATTAACCGCCAAAGCCCGCTCTCTCCTCACACGAGGAGAAATTGAAGCTCCCGACAAACCAGGAGCACCGCCAAAATCATCGGAGCAAACGCGACAGTCATCGAGATACATACGGCCCCGAGGCGGACAGCTTGCAAAGAATTGCGGGAAAGTTCGCGCACGATGCCCTGCCAATGCCAGGACGCGTGGTCAGGCCGACGGACGAGGCAGATCAAATGCAACAAAACGCGACCCGAAATCTTTGCCGAGAGCGCATTTGCAAGGTTCATAACGTCCGCTTTTGATCTTTCTCATTCTCATTTGCGGGAGATCCCAATCGCCCGCCACAGGGTACAAAGAGAAATTTCCCGAAATCTTACAAAGTTTTTTTATCTTCAAGGCGTCAAACGCATAGTGCGGTGACGGCGGAACACAGGCCCCCTGCCCTGCCGGCGCAAAAAAGCCAGCAGCGACGGTCGGTAAGCGCGATACAGCTTGCCCACAGCTTCTCGCGCCCCGGGCGAACTGTCCTTGCCTGCATTGACAACTACCGTCCAATGTGTCGGCGGGAATTGTCCGGCCACAACTTGAGGGGGATCAGAATTGGAGTTGGCCATGTATTCCTCGCGTGTGATTGGCCTCATTCGTATCCGAAGCGACCCAATTCGCAAGGCTGAATTTCGGCAGCGGGGCGCCGGTCGGGCTGCCTTCGGCAATCGTCCGAGAAGAATAGCGTTTCGCATACGTTCCACTTCTAATAAAGGGAACGCCGCAAAAACCTTACGAACAGCCGATTAACTCTTCTTTCGCGTAAATCCCGGCGGCAGATTGGATTGAGGGGTTGCGGGACTTGCGAGTGGTTCTTCAGGGGGGGCACTCTGTTCTTCCGGCAGTTCAGGCAACGCAATACCTTCTGCGAGGAGTCGTTCGCGCGCCTTTTTGGCAGCCGCCGTTTGGCCATATTCAGCTACAATGCGCTGAAGCAAGTCAACGGCTTGCTGCGATTTTTTGAGCTTGCCGGAATACAAGTTCGCCAGGTGAATCGCAGCCCACCCCCAGCGCTCGGCCGACAGTTTCTTTTTCAAGATCTCTTCGTATTCGAGGGCCGCCGCCAGGTAATTGCCAAGGTCCTTCTCATAAATCTCGGCGATCCGAAGCGCCACATATTGTTCGCGGGGATGTTCCTTCAGGTAATCGCGCATCAGTTGGATTGCCTCTAAAAAGTTTCCGTTGGCCCAGACCTTCTCGGCTTCTTCATACTCGGGGTCCTTCGCTCCTTCGAGATCCTCGTCAAAGATGAACTTTTCGAAGCGGTGCGCTGCGAAGCGGGAGAAATCATGCGCGATCAGAAGACCCAAACAAATGACCACCGCCACCAAGCCGGCCGCATAGGTTAACGCCGAAGCGGTTCGGCTGCCGCGCGACAGCGGAGGCGCGGTTGCTTTTGCATGCTTTTTGCCTGGCGCCGCTGACGCCACGTTTGTTCCTGAGGTAGCGTTAGTGGCCTGATTCGTCACCGCAACGTCATTGACTTCGGACTGGTTGGTGATTGTCTCAGATTGGTTTGTCGCTGCGGGAGAAGGATCGTTCGTCGTCTGCGGGGCGTTGTCTACGGCCGTTGCAGCAGCGAGGTTTTTGAAAAAGCCATAGCCGAACCACAACCCGCAGATCAGAAGAACTGCGTAGGCACCTATTTTGAGCTGTTGGGTCATCTCGCCGCGCTCCCAGAACTTACCTTAAGCTGGCGATGGGAAAAGCAGATTTATCTCGCTCGCTCGACTGCTTCTTACGTTGCAGGGATCAACGTGTTCGTGATCCGCCCCGCTGAGTTAGTAATCGGCTGCCAAGCCGTTGATGATTGCGGCAGCGTCTCGGCTCCAAGCCTCGCTCAGGGCCGGGTCGCTCGCGGCCAGGCGGTGATGCCCTTTTTTGATGAAGGCCTGCAACTGATTAGTCGCGGCGCGCGTATTGCCGCTCTGGAGGGCGGCGATTGCGCTTTCGAGGGTTGCTGTCAGCTCGCGTTTTTCGTTCCGAGGCAGGTTCGAGTGTCGGACGAGTTATATCCTATGTTCCATATGTTTTACGCGTTTTCAAGCACTGCGTTACTAATCCGGGATAGCTGGGAACCTTAGCACGCGGTCGCAGGGCGGTCAAAAGAAGGAGTGCGATTGGAAGCGGGTTCTGGGGCGATTTTACATTTCATCATTTCAATCCGTTCTTTAGGAACTCAGCAAATGACGGAAGTGTCATTTGGGGTTTAGAATCGGTTCACAATTTGCCTGTCATATTCGCGTTGGCGATGATACAGTTCGGTGCATTTCTGGGTCGCTGGCAGGAGCAATGGGCGTACTGGATTGCTATCGTTAAAATACACGCAAGCTTCCGGCTTGCTCAATCTGGATGACGCGGGCCCGTACGGACCTGCAAGAACATCCGCGCATAAGTATGTTTGGCCCGTCTGTGAGCGCAGGGCCGCGGTACGAAGTCTGTTTTTAGAACGTTAGACCGCTAACAATAGAAGAGTACCGTGATTTCCGTGAGAGGAAGAATGTGGGACCTGCGAAGCTGGCTGTTGCCAGCAAGGCGAATAGTTCTCGGCGCAATGTTGGCCGCTGGCGCGGGCGCGCCAGTCGGCACCGACCTGCGAGCGGCAACGTTGCCCCCCGGCTTCGCCGAGAGTGTCATACCTTCTGGAGGCACCTGGACGGAAGCTTTGGGACTGGCTTTCGACAAGGCTGGCCGGATGTATGTCTGGGAGCGGCGCGGTCGCGTTTGGATTAAAGACACGAACGATTTTTCTTTTTCCCTGCTGCTGGATATGAGCGAGGAGGTAGGCGGCTACAACGACCTTGGATTGCTCGGATTTGCCCTGGACCCAAATTTCCAAACCAACGGTTACATCTACCTGCTTTATAATGTCGACCGGCATCACCTTCTTTATTTTGGCACCACCAATTACGATGCCAATGCCGACGAATATTATGATGCCACTATTGCTCGGCTAACTCGATACACTTGCAGCGCATCCGATGGCTTCCGATCAATCGACGCGGGCAGTCGTCGCGTGTTGATTGGCGAAACAAAAGAGACAGGATTCCCAATTTGTACTGACACGCAGGGGAGCGGCAGCCTGGTGTTCGGAAGTGATGGGACATTGTTGGCCTCGTGCGGGGATGCGGCCAGCCCCTTTGCGAGCGACGCCGGAGGTCCGGTGGTCCACAGCTATGCACCACAGGCCCTGGCCGACGGGATAATTCGGCCCAAGGAGGATATCGGCTCTTTCCGCGCGCAATTGGTAGATTCATTGGGGGGAAAAATTGTCCGGATCGATCCGGCGACCGGAAATGGTGTTCCGAGCAACCCTTACTACGATGCGGCCAATCCGAGGTCGCCTCGCTCGCGGGTTTGGGCTTTGGGGTTCCGCAACCCGTTTCGTATGACGCTGAGGCCGGATTCGGGCAGCGATGACCCCGCTGCGGGCAATCCTGGCGCTCTTTACGTAGGGGACGTGGGGCTTAATCTCTGGGAATCATTGGACGTAATCACGGGGCCGAGGCGAAACTTCGGCTGGCCGTTGTATGAGGGAATGGACCTCATGCCGTCGTTTAATATCAGCGTCAGTGCCTTCGACTTCGATGCGACCAATGCACTCTATCCAGCGTCCGGGTGCAACCGCTACTTTTCGTTTATAGATTTAATCAAGGAAGATACGACCGTTGCGGCCGGGCAGCCGCCTTTCGCAAACCCGTGCAACGCCTCAGCGAAGATTCCCAACTCGATCCCCCAGTTTCTTCACGCCCGCCCGGTCCTGGATTGGAATCATCGCACTGCGGTGACGCGCACTCCGATTTACGATGAATCTGGAGAAGCTCAGACCGCGCAGCTTGGAGATCCCGATTCTCCGGTTTCCGGGCTGCCGTTTAAAGGCAATTGCTCGATCGGTGGCACCTGGTACACGAACAGCAACTTTCCGCCGCAATATCAAAACACCTATTTCCATGCCGATTGGGGGCAGGGCTGGATCAAGAGCTTTGTCTTTGACGAGAATAACCGGCCGGTGGAAGTGCATGACTTTATGAGCGATGCCGGTCTTGGAGCCCTGGCGACTATCGCCGCTAATCCTGCCAACGGCAGCCTCTACTATATCAAGTTCGATCGAACGGCCAGCGAGATTCGCAGCATTGCCTACGTCGGCAACAGGACACCGGTGGCAATCGCGTCCGCTGATAAATATTATGGGCCGGGTCCGTTGACGGTGCAGTTCAGCAGCGCGGGCTCGAGTGATCCGGACAATCAGCCCATTACGTATACGTGGGAGTTTGGTGACGGTTCCGCGCTGAGCACCGAGGCCAATCCCTCTCATACTTTCTCCGCACCGGCAGGCGTGCCGACCGGATTTACCGTGACGCTCACGGCGACCGACAGCGGCGGGTTGTCGGCGCAAAGCACGCTCGTCGTTTCATTGAACAACACGCCGCCGAACGTGATGATCACCAGCCCGGTCGATGGTTCGTTCTATGCACCCGACCAGACACTGATAGTCAATCTGGCTGCGACCGTGACCGATGCCGAGTTTAGCGAAAGCGAACTGGTCTATCGTTGGCAAACGCTGCTTCACCACAACGACCACAATCACGGCAGTCCTTTTGATACCAATCGTGTCACGACGACCGTGCTTGAGCCGACCCAATGCGAGGACGTGACCATCTATTACTACCGCATCATCCTGACCGTCACGGACCCAGCAGGACTATCCACGACCCGTGAAGTGAGGCTCTTCCCGGATTGCGGTCCCAATACGCGGCCCACGATCTCGGAGATTGCGAACCTGGCCATTTACCAGGACGGATCGACCGGACCCATCGAGTTCACGATCCAGGACGCGGAGAAAATTCCGGACATTCTCCAGTTGGAAGCAACGACATCAAACCCGAGTCTCGTCCCGAGCGGAAACATTGTGTTCGGTGGAAGCGGGAGCAATCGGACGGTGACGGTGACACCGGCCGCGGGTCAAACGGGTTCGGCGATGATCCAGGTGACGGTCGGCGACGGGCCGCTGAGCGCCACCGACACGTTTGTGCTCACAGTGAATCCTGCGCAACCCGGAACGAGAACATTCGAGAACTTGTCGCACATCAACATTCCAGACATCAGTCCGGGGGCGCCTTATCCGGCTTATATTCGTGTTTCGGGAATGGGAGGGACCCTCACCAGGACAATTCTCACGCTGAACAGTCTCAGCCACACCTGGACGCCTGACATCGATGTTCTGCTGGTGGGGCCCAGCGGACAAGGGGTCATCGCGTTTTCAGATGTGGGCCGAGGGCTGGCGGACGGTGTGACGATTACTTTGTCCGACGCTGCCGCTTCTTCGTTGCCGCTGACGGCCCTGGTCTCGGGGACGTACAAGCCGACCGATTATGAGCAAGGAGATAGCTTCCCCGCGCCTGCGCCGGCTGGCCCTTACGCGCGAACCCTATCCGCCTTTAATGGAGCTTCAGCAAATGGAAACTGGGCGTTATATACTTTGGATGATGGTGTTGGGGACCAGGGGTCGATTGATGGTGGTTGGAGCTTGACCCTAACGACTGCCGACGCCGGAGGAACCCCCCCCTCGATCAGCACGATTCCTAATCAGCTCACCACCACGAACACGCCGACCGCTCGGATTGCCTTTACGATCGGTGACGCAGAGACGCCGGTCTCGAATCTCGTTCTCTCCGGCGGTTCCTCGGACTCGCTCCTGGTCCCCGCGGCGAATATTGTTTTCGGCGGCAGCGGCAGCAATCGCACCGTCACGGTGACACCGGCCGCAGGTCAAACTGGAAGCGCGATAATTACAATTACTGTGCGTGATGGAGGAGGGGCAATCGCCACCGCCGGCTTCCTGATCACGATTCCGGCCGGTACGCGACCGACCATTTCCACTATATCCGATCAAACGACGGATGAAGATACGTCCACGCCGGCAATCAGCTTCACAATCGGGGATACGGATACGGCGGTTGAGATATTGACCGTGAGCGGAACTTCGTCCAATCCGGCTTTGGTCCCAAACGGGAACATTACCGTTGGCGGCTCCGGTGCGGACCGGACTGTCTTTCTCAGGCCAGCGAGGGACCAGACTGGCACAGCGACCATAACCTTGACTGTGAGCGACGGACAATCGAGCGCAAGCACGACTTTCCTTTTCACGGTGGGCGCCGTGAACGATCCGCCGACCATTTCCGCCGTGGCCAACCAGACTGTCGAACAAGACAGTTCGACCGGGCCGATTGCCTTTAACGTTGCTGATGTCGACACCGCCTCGAGCAATTTGACTGTGAGTGCTTCATCCTCAAATCAAGAGCTGGTGCCGAATGCCGGCATTGCTCTGGAAGGCAGCGGGTCCAATCGGACGGTAATACTACATCCAACTACAGGAGAGACGGGCATAACAACCATCACTCTCACGGTGAGCGATGGTTCCCTCAGCACAAACACCAGTTTTACACTCACGGTCACGATACCAAATGCGCCCCCGACTATTTCGAGTATCGCAGATCAGACCATCAACGAAGACACTTCCACTGACTTCCTCAATTTCACGGTGGGCGATGTGGAAAGCGATCCTGCGACTTTGGTCGTCACTGCTACCTCCTCCAATCCTGCGCTAGTTCCATTGAACAAGATCGTGTTGGGTGGCACCGGAGCCAACCGCACAATCAAGCTCAGTCCAGCCACCAACCAAAACGGAAGCGCGACGATTACTCTGAGCGTGAGCGATGGAAACAAAACTGTGACGAACACTTTTGCGCTCGTGGTAAGTCCCGTCAATGATCCGCCAACCATCTCCAATATCGCGACGCAGAGTGTGGCTGGGGGTACGTCGACTGGCCCTATTGCATTTACCGTCGCAGATCTGGAGAGCGCGTCCTCGAGCCTGACCGTGGAAGCGAGCTCGTCCAACCAACTGCTGGTGTCGGATGAAAATATTGTTCTGGGAGGCTCCGGGGCCAATCGCACCATTAGTGTAACTCCGAAGCCGGGGACGGCCGGAACGGTGATTGTCACGGTGGCCGTGAGCGACGGGGCGCTGAGCAACAGCACCAGTTTTACGCTGCTGGTCAATTCTTTGACCACCCGGACAGTTGCTTATACCAATACGACCGTCATCACGATTCCGGACGTTGGAGCGGCTTCACCGTATCCCTCGACCATTAACATTTCCGGAGTAAGCGGAAACATCAGCAATCTGACAGTGACGCTGATGAATCTGAGTCACACCTGGAGCCGTGACCTGGACGTGCTTTTGGTGGGGCCAGCCGGCGGGCAGGTGCTTCTTTTCTCTGATGCGGGCAGTGGTCCCGTCAATAATCTTACGCTGACCTTTTCCGATTCGGCTGCCTCAGCACTGCCAGACACGCCGTTGACTTCAGGCACATACAAGCCTGCCGACTATCCACCCGCGGATACGTTTCCGGCGCCAGCGCCGTCGGGTCCGTACGCGGGGGTGTTATCGACGTTTAACGGTCTGAGTGCGAACGGCGCGTGGTCGCTGTATGTAGTCGATGACGGCAGTGGAGATCTCGGCGCGATTAATGGAGGTTGGAGTCTGGCCCTGACCATCGCAGTGCGCGGCGCACCGCCCACCATCAGCAATTTCGCAGACCAAAGCACGATGGTGAATACAGCCACCGGTCCAATTGCGTTCACCATCGATGACCCAGATACGGCGGTGACAAATCTCACGCTGACCGCCAGTTCCTCCAATCCGACGCTGGCGCCAAATACGAATCTGTTTTTCGGTGGAAGCGGCGGCAATCGCACAATCACGGTCACTCCGGCGACCGGCCAAACGGGTAGCGTGAATATCACCCTCACAGTGACTGACGAAGCAGGGTTGGCCGCGAGCGCCGAATTCGTGGTGACGGTCACGAACACACCGCCGACCGCGTGGGATGTCTCTTTTACGAATTCGACTGCCATTACGATCCCTGATAGTGGAGCCGCTTCGCCCTATCCATCGACGATTAGCATTTCCGGGGTAAGCGGAGAGATTAGCAATGTCACAGTGACGGTGATAAACCTGAACCACACCTGGACTCGTGATCTGGACGTGCTTTTGGTGGGGCCGGGCGGCGGGCAAGTGCTCCTTTTCTCTGATGCGGGCGATGGGCCGGTCAATAATCTTACGCTGACCTTCTCTGATTCGGCTGCGTCAGCGCTGCCGGATACGTCGCTAAGTTCCGGCACATACAAGCCTGCTGATTATCCGCCTGCCGATACATTTCCGGCACCGGCGCCGGTTGGGCCTTATGCGGTAGTCTTATCAACCTTCAATGGTCTGTCCGCGAACGGCCTCTGGTCGCTCTATGTCCTGGATGACGGCACGGGAGATCTCGGTTCGATCAGTGGCGGCTGGAGTCTTGCCGTGAGTACCGTAGCCAGAGCTGTAGCCCCGGCGCCGATTCTCCGAATTTCTCGCGATCAAACCACTGTCTGGATTAGTTTCGAGAGCGTGAGTGGAAAAACCTACGTCGTAGAATATAAAGATGCACTCTCAGATGCGGTTTGGACCACCTTCAGCTCAGTTGCAGGCACTGACGCCGCTGTGACGCTGAGCGATGCGATTTCGGCCACGCACAATCGATTCTACCGCATTCGCGTTCCATGATGGACGATCGGGAACTAGTCAACCTGATTCGGACTGCCCGGCCCAGGTTCACCTGCTGCCAGGCGCGCCTGCCCGTGTGAGCATGTCCAGGTGAGAACGAACGGAGGGATCCTGCGGATTGATCCGCATGGCTTCGCGGAAGTGGGTCTCGGCCTCCCGGAGCCGGCCACTCTGCATCATAATCAGGCCGAGGTTGTCGTGGGCAATGGCGTCTTCGGGATTGATGCGCAGAGCGGTGAGGAAATGTTGCTCCGCGTTTTGCAGGTCGTTTAATTGCATGAGGACCAAGCCAAGGTTTCCGTGGGCGCGGTAATGGTCCGGGCTGAGCTGAACGGTGGTTTCAAATTCCCCGCGGGCATCGCCAGGCTTGCCCGCCTGGCGAAAGAGGATTCCCAGATAATAATGGGCTTCGTCCATTTTCGCATCCAGACGCACCGCGGTCTGGAGTTCGTCGTAGGCTTCCTGGAGCCGATTCTGCACGAGATAAGTGGCGCCAAGCGCCTGATGGGCTTTGGCGTCATTTGGATTCAGTCGTAGTCGGTAAGTACTGTAATCAATCCGATCTCTCAGGATGTGGCTGGAATAGTCCTTCGTGATCAGGTTCAAGTCGTTGCGATTTTTTGGCAGAAGCTGGAGCCAGAGTTCGCCCATTTCGTCGCTCGACTGCACTCCGTACTGCACTCGCTGCGGGGGCGAGTTTGGATTGCGGATGTTTCCCGCGGTGTTGTCGTAAGTGAACTGCATCTCGAGCTTTGAACCTTTGGGCAGAAAGACCGGCTCTTTGCAGCGATAATCGCCCTGCCAGTTAAAGTCCCAGTTCCGAATCAGCAGCAGCCATTTGCGAGTGCCGTCCGGCAGCGTGGCGAAGCCCCGCATCTCTTTGCAGAGATAATGAGCGTGCGGCAAGAGGCCGAGCAGTTCCGCGTCAGCGGGCAAAATGTAGGAGTCTTCGATTTGGTAATCCTTCACGCCGGCCAGGATGTCGATCCGAAGCGAGCTGAGGCAGACCTTGAATGGAGTGTTGGTCGGAGCCTGATCTGTGAAATAGAGCGCAAGGGTTGGCTGGACCAACTCGGGTTTGCCGCTCGGCTTCATATGGACCTGGAAGAGCACGTCTGAATTATTTCCCAGTTCCCAGGCGAGACCATCGGCGCCGGGAGGTGTGTCCATCCCGTCGAAGCCCAGCGCGCCATCTCCGCGTTGCAATCGGCGGGATTGGCGGGTGCGATCTGTATAGATGAAGGCGTGGTGGACGGTTTTGCTGCCGGGCCGGAAATCGAAGGCTTTCACGAAGCGCTTTCCCTCGCCGGGTACGCCAACGACGAAATTGCGATAGACATCTTTGCCGGCCGCGGCAAGTTCGTACGGTTTTGGCAAGCTGATGATCAGGTCGGGTTTGCCGAGCTGCCAATCGTCGGTCGGCAACGGGCGCAGGAGCGTCGTGGCGGCTGGGCCTTCCGGCCCGCCGTCGGCGATCCATTGCTGGATGAGCCCCAGTTCAGTGGCGCTCAGACGTCGTTCGCCGACAAAGTCACCGTAGCCCTTCTCGGGCAGCCAGGGCGGCATGTAGCGACTCGCCGTCACCTCGGCGATCTCTTTGCTGTGTTTGCGGAGGTCCTCGAAGGTGATCAGGTTGAATGGGCCACTTTGGCCAGGGCGATGACAGGTGACGCAACGCTCTCGGATGATAGGGGCGACCTCTTTGTTGAACGTGACGCTGCCTCGCGGGCGCGGAGTGTAACGGTCCTCGGCCGTCCTCCTTCGACTAGCGAACCAGATGACTGCTGCTGCCACCCCGCAGATCAGCAGCGCGCCAGTGATTAATTTGATGCGAGGCGACATTCAGGATCGCGAAGCGCTGGTCTGGGACATAGGGGACAAAAATAGCATAAAAGGGAGCGGCGGCTACACGCAATGTTGGAGCGCGGAGAGCTTGTTCGCGAGTTTGTGGGTTCGCGCGGACAGGCTGTCCGCGCTCTGATTCTGGCCCTCACCTCAGGAAGGCTTCATGCAAACCCCCGTCCACGGATAGGATTTGACCGCTGGTTTTGCTGAGGCGCTGGGAGACGAGGAGGAAAAATGCTTCGGCCTGATCGGCGGGTGTGATCGGAGTTTTGGTCAGGGTGCGGTCTGCGTAAAATTTCGCCAGCTTGGATGTGAGCGATTCCGTCGATTCATCATCCTTATAGGCGATGTTGTATTTGGCCAGGCTGGCGATGACACGCTCGCGGGGGAACATGCTGCTGCCCTGCACGACCGTCGCCGGGGCGACACCGTTGACACGCACCAGTGGGGCCAGTTCGACCGCCAGTTCGCGCACTAAATGATTGGCCGCGGCTTTGGAGGTGTCGTAGGCGAAAGATCCTTTCTTGGGCACGACGGCGTTAACGCTGGTCGTCAGAACCAGGTTGCCGGGCAAGCCTTGTTCTTTCCAAATCCTGGCCGCTTCATCGGCAACGATGTAACTGCCCGTAACGTTGACGGCGAACGTAACGGCCCATTTATCGTCCGGAATATGTCCGCTGGTATCCGGAGAAAAGAAAATCCCGGCGGTGATAATGAGCGAATCGAACCCCCCATAGGCCAGCGCTGCCTGGTCGAGCATGGCTCGAACACTGGCGCGATTGGTGATATCGCACGCCAGTCCGACCGCCGGACCGCAATTGGAGATGCCCGTGCCGGCGACGCCAATTCCCAATCCATAGTTGTCGGTAATTTCTTTGGCGGTCGATTGGGCGGTCTCGATCTTCACATCCACACAGACGATATGAGCGGCTTCCTTCACCAAACGATGGGCCACTTCTTTGCCGATACCGGAGCCAGCCCCAACGATGACCGCCACCTGGCGCGCGAGTTCCTTTTCCGGAGGCATCCGGCGCAGCTTGGCCTCCTCGAGAAGCCAGTACTCGATGTCAAACGCCTCCTGCTGTGGCAGCGCGATGTAGCGATCGATGGCTTCAGCGCCGCGCATCACTTCCACGGCGCAGTTGTAGAATTCCGCAGTGACCCGCGATTCACTTTTATCTTTTCCCCAGGCGATCATGCCCACACCAGGAATGAGAATGACCGTCGGATTGGGATCGCGCATAGCCGGGGAGTTAGCGCGTTTGCAACGGTTATAATAATCCGCGTAGTCGGCGCGATATTTTTTGAGGCCGTCCGTCAGCTTCGACTTGAGCTTGCCAACGAAGCTCTCTACCCAAGCGTCATCGAAAGTGGCGGCTTTTTCAGGCTCGAGCGGCACATACAACGGCTTGATTTTGGTGCGGAGAAAATGGTCGGGGCAGGACGTGCCGAGTTCAGCCAGGCGCGCGGCCTCCTTTGAGTTTACGAAACGAAGGATTTTGTCGTCATCCTGGATCGTGCCAATGAAGCGCTTCTGTCCGCTGACCTGCCCGCGCAGCCAGGGCAAGAGGCGCGCCAAAACTTTGCGGCGAATATCCTCGGGCAGAGTTGCGTGGATTGCGCCGCCGAAGGCAGTTTTATCGCCGCCCTTTTCGGCGTACTTCTTTTCGATGAATTGGGCCGCCCGTTCGATCAGGTCCAGGGTGCGAGAGTAGCATTCACGGTCATCGTTGGACCAGTTGATCAGGCCGTGTTGCCCCATCATGATTCCGATGGCGCTGGGATTGTCGCGGCAGATCTTTTGCATCTCCAGTCCCAGTTCAAATCCTGGACGCAGCCACGGAGTGTGCACGATCTGATCGCCGTAGATTGCGTTCGTCAGGTTTGCCGAATTCGCGCAAGCGGCCACTGAGATCGCGGCATTCGGGTGCGTGTGATCGACGTGCTT
>Ga0137394_10000373_pt1 | contig 31309 bp, 27 predicted proteins | sample czobulk116metaG_FD_108278 | JGI IMG/M metagenome (GOLD analysis project Ga0137394, IMG submission 108278) | Vadose zone soil microbial communities from Angelo Coast Range Reserve, California, USA - czobulk1.16 metaG | ecosystem: Environmental > Terrestrial > Soil > Vadose zone | place: USA... | reverse complement strand
TCGCCGGAAGAACTCGAGGCAAGGCCGGTTCCGCGGACCTGGCCGGTGCTCTGCCAGCAGCGTCGCGGCCTGTCGCGCGCGGCAATGCGCGACGGCGACATGGAGCATCGTTTCTTCGATGTTCCGTCCCATGACGCGACAGCTCAGTAGAAAATCGGCGAGATGGGCCTCGTTGCCTTCGAAATGCAGTCCGACGATCCCCGTCAGCCCGGAATCTCCGAAGCGATCGCGGACGCGAAACGTCAGGAGGCAGTTTTCGGGCCACCCTGCCCAGGCCTCGATCTCGAGCTTCGACAGCCGGCGCGTCGCCAGGTTCATCTGGCTCGTCTTGTTGAACAATTGCGCGGCGCGATCGAGGTTCTCGCCGGCGAGCGCCTCGACGGTGACCCCGATCTCCAGCGTTTGCAGCCACTCGTCGAGATTCACCGATGCGGCAAGACCGCATCGCCGCGAGCGTTCCGCCGCGTACATGCTGGTTCGCGTCCGATCTTCCGCGGTCAGGAAGGGCGAATCGAAGCAGCGCAGCGAACCGAGCGCTTCACGGAACCTGGCGGGATCGTCCGGCCAGTCGGGGACCAGGATGCCAGGGACGCCTGCACGTACGCGCGCGCGCTCGATCGCGCTGTCGTCGACGAACACCGCCGATTCGGCGCCGAGGTTCAACTCCGCGAGGAGATCGACGACGTTCTGCGCTTTGTCGTCCCAGTTGATTCGCCACCCGGCGAAGTCCTGGCGACGAAGCCGCATCTCCGGATGCCGGTCGATCGCCTCGAGCGCCGTCGCCTCGTCGTTCCGGCTCACGAGCGCCAGTTGAACGCCGCGCGATGCCAGCACTTTCAGGCTGTGTTGAAAATCGGCAAACGCCTCGCCCACGTGATCGTGACCGCCGAGATTGAGGCCGGTCCAGCCAACCTCGCCGACGACGCCGCCCCACAAGAGGTTGTCGAGATCCAACAGCACAATCCGCCGGGCGCGTCCCGCGACTCCATCGAGCGCAGCGCCGATGTCTGCGGCGGCCTGCTCAATCACAGCGGGCGTCACGTGAGATTTCGTCGCGTACCAGAGTTTCTGCGACCAGCCGCGCGATCCGACCGATGCAAACCAGCGGCTCGCGTCGAGGAGAAACACGGACGGCTGATCGCGCAGCCCATCCGCCAGCGCAAGGTTCATTCGCGCGAGCAGGTGCGCGACTCCTGTCCCCGGGCGATAGTCGAGCATGCCCCGGCCGCGTTCAAATGGCGGCAGCACCCAGGTCGGCACGAATACCGAGCGGGCGCGGCCGGCGAATTGAGCGATCGCCGCGGCATGAACCCTCACCTCAGCGAGCGCTTCGTCAAAGGCGACTTCCTCGAACATCAGCGCGCGGCGGAAGGCGTCGCTGACCGTCTCGGGCCGGGTCCAGACGATGGCCGACCAATCGGATCCCGGCGGCCCGGCTGCCAGAGCGGGCAAGACCGGTCCAAACGGCGCCACATCCGTCCGGGCGCCCGGCAGCGTCGTGTGTGCCATGTATCGCGCCAACGTCTCGACGTTGAAGTCCGCGATGAAATACAACCGCTCTGACGGGCTCACGGAATCACGCACCGCGCGTCGCGATATAGTCGGTCAGCGCGCCGACGGTCTGGAATGGGCTGCCCTCGACCAGCATCTCGTCGTCGAGCAGCTGTACGGTCGCGCCGACCGCCTCCCCGACCTTTTCTTCGAGCGTGATGACGAAGTTGACGATGCCGAGCGAATCGAGCAATCCGTCGGCGCCGACGATGACGGTGTCCGGCGACTTGAGCAGCCGCCTGGCCGCCGGCAATTGCCGGTTCATGACGTCGATCGTGTCGTACACGATCCGGAGTGCCTCTGTGTGCTCCATCACGGGTGTTCGACCGCGCGGGGCGCGACGTCGCCCTCCTGCTTGGCATTCCGAATCGCCAGCTCCTGCGTCAGGCGCATCACGCGGTTCGACAGGATGGTGATTTGCGTGAACACGTACACCATCAGGAACGTGAAAATCACCAGCGCGACGATGATGAGCGATGGAACAGGCAGCAGGGCCACGCTGGCTCGCGTGACGGCGCCGAGCAGCGACGGAACGATCAATATCGTCATGGCCACCAGCGTGCCGAACACGAAGATGACGCCGTAGCCGACATAGAGCCGGCCGCGACGGATGAGGGTCACGACCCACGCAAGCAGCACGATCCCGATCGCGATGCCCAGGAAGACGCCGGCGATCGTCATGATGGCCGCTTTCGCGTGAGATCCGCCTGCACGACGCCCAAAACCACCATCAGCATCGTCTTGAGCGGGTACTTGATGTGACTGAGCGCCGAGTACATCGATTGCCCGTGACGCCGCTCCGCGACGGTGATGGGAAACTCACCGATCCGATATCCCAGGCGCATGAGGTACACGATGGCTTCCGCGTGAAAATCGATGAAGTGCCAGCGCGTCAGCGGCGCGAACGTCTGGCGCCCGATGACCTTCAGGCCGGAGGTCGTGTCGTAAATCCGGCGGCCCGCCATCAATTCGACCAGCGTCGAGAACAGATGCATTCCCAGCCGGCGACCGAGAGGGACGCCGTCGTACCTCCGACCGACCAGATAGCGCGACCCGATGAGGATGTCCCAGCGCCCGGTGTCGAACTCGCCCAGGAGCGCGCGAACCTGCGCCGGATCGTGCTGGCCGTCGGCGTCAATCGTGATGAGCCGGTCGTATCCTTCGCGCGCCGCGTACAGCACGGCGGTTTGAATGGCGCGGCCGTATCCCAGATTGCACAGGTGGCCGGCGACAATCGCGCCGCTGCCGGGGAGCGCCGCCGCCGTTTCGTCATCCGATCCATCGTTTACGACCAGAACGTCGCAGTCCGGCAGATCCGCGCGGACGCGATCGACGACGCCGCGAATGGTGGCCGCCTCGTTGTATGCCGGGATAGCCACCAGCGATCGGCAGCGCCTGTCGGGCGGCATGTGCATGGGGTTGCCGGTTCGCGACGGCGGAAAAGAGTGTGGCACAATCCGCGGAGCGCGCCAACCCCGACGCGGAATTTGCGCGCTTGACAAGGCGGTGTACGTAGGCGTTCAATATGTGAACGCGAACGGCCGGACCCATCCCAGCGGCTCCCGCTCGCACCCGCCGCACCCATTCGCACGGCAGATTCCGCAGTCTCGCGTCTGTGACTGAGAGGGCGGTAGCCTGCGGCGCATATCCCTTCAGACGGCTCGAACCCACGCTCGCGCGGCGGACGGAGGCTCGGGATCGCTTGAGATTCCGGTGCACTCAGCGGGTCGCCATGTGCCAGGCCGACTCCGAACGCAGGCGGTACCGCTCGCTCAGGTCAGCGACGGCAATGGTGGCGAGAAGAACAATCAGCGGCTTGGCCGGCAGGGCGTATCGCGCTTCGGCGTACAAGAGCGTGTGGACGGCGGTGACATAGACGACCAGCGCCGCGATCGCGAAGGCCTCGCTGCGTGCGCCGTTCCGCGCGAGCACGACCGAGCCCCACGCCGCCAGGACCATCAATGCGACCTGCAGCAGCCAGATGGCGCGGATCGCCAGCGGGGACAGTCGGTTGATGTCGGAGTACCGCACCGGAATCTCCGCTACCCAGAGAATGAGCGTGCCACGGATGGCGCGCCGCCAGAGGTGCCGCCATGGATCGCGGCGGACATTCTCCAGCCCGACGCGCAGGTACTCGTGGTCCGCGGCGATGCGCGCCAACGTCCGTTCCCACGGATCCTGGGGTTCGGTCCAGATCCGCCGGATGTCCTGCCACTGATGGACGTATCGCAGCATCGGCTCGGCCGCCATCTGCGACCTGGACGCGAGCGCGCGGACCTTGTCGTCGAGTGCCGTCCGGTCAGATGTTGCATCGGCGATCGCGGTCAGCTCCGCTTCGATGCGGCCGGGCAGTTCCGCCTGCCACGTGCCTTCGAACAGCACCCGTCCGACTCCTCCCGCGGGTGTGAACGTCAACGTCCTGAAATACACCGCGTTGTAGGCGAGCCAGGGCAACAGGGCGGCGACAAAGGCTGCCAGCATGACCAGGCCGCCGCGCCGGCGGCGCGGCCGATCCTCGCGCGTCGCGAGCACACCGGCGACGAGAAGGAACAGCGGAAGGTAGAGGAACGCCGGCCGCGTCAGGGCAACCGACGCCAGCGCCAGACCGCTGATGGTGAAGGATCCCACCGATCCGCGGCGGAGCGCGCGCAACCACAGCGCCATGCTGGCGGTGACCAGAAACGTCGTGAAGAGCTCGGTCAACGCGAGCGCGCCGAAATACGGCAGCGGCGGGTACAGCGCGGTGAGAAGACCGGCAGAGAGGGCGGTTCGCTCGCTGGTCACCGCACGGCCCATCGCGCAGACGAGCAGGCAGATGATCGCGAACAGGACGGCCTGAGCCAGCGCGATGACCAGATGGCTCTGGCCGAACGCGACGTCGAGGGCGGCGAGAAACGCCGGGTATCCCGGCGTGCGAAGCGCTTCCGGCACGAAGTGCGGGTAGTCGGGGTACCGCGTGAACCGGCCGGTCTCGGCGAGGACCTGTCCCAGATGCATGTACCCGTTCTGGTCGGTCCATTGCGTATCCCAGTCGGGTCGCTGGTATGCGATGAATACGGCCGCGTGCGCGCTCGATACCGACACGATCAGCAGGCGCGAGAAACGGCGCGACACTCGCCGATCCTAGCAGCCCCTGGCGAAAGTCTGGCTGCATTCGACGGGCGATGCATCCCCGATGGCGGCGTTGCTCCTCGCTCAAATACTCCCGGTATTCTCGGTCGTCGCGCCTTGCCATCGGGGCGCCTCGCCCGTCTCGGTGCGACGCCAGACTTTCACCACGGGCCGCTAGCCGATCAGTTCCCGGTAGAGCGCCGCCAGATCGCGGACGAGTCGATCGATGCCGAATCGTTCCATCACCGATGCTCGGGCATGCGCGCCGATTTCCGCGCGGTGTCGATCGTCGTCGAACAGGTGGTGGATCGCCGCGGCGAGCGCGGCGACGTCGCCTTCCGGCACCAGCACGCCGAGACCGGGCGCGGTGACGACATCGGGCACGCCACCGATGGCAAAGCAGACGCCGGGCACCGCCGCGGCCATGCCCTCGATGAGCGCGACCGGCGTGCCTTCGTTGCGCGAGGTGACGGCCACGACATCACTCGCGGCATAGATCGCCGAGATGTCCCGCTGCCAGCCGAGGAAGCGGACGCGCTCGGACAATCCGCGATCGGCGACCATCATGCGCAGCGCCGACTCGAGCTCGCCGCCGCCGGCCACCAGGAAACGCGCGCGCTGATCGACGCGTGCGACGCGACCCGCCGCCTCGATGAACAGCTCCGGCTGCTTGATTGCGGTGAGACGGCCCACGAGCGCGGCCACGCGCGCGTTCGCGTCCAGCCGCAGCGCCTCGCGTGCGGCCAGCCGATCGGCGGGGCGGAGCGATGCGAGCCGCGACAGATCGAAACCGAGGGGCACGACGTGAAAACGCGCCGCGGTGCCGATGCCGTATCGCTCGAGCAGGTCATGACGTACCGCAGGGGAGACCGCGATGAGCGCGTCGGTCGATCGGCCCAGCGCGCGTTCCATCGCGGTAAATCCTCGCGCCGCCCAGGTGGAGAAGTACCCATCGAGCACGTGCCCGTGGTACGTGTGCACCAGCCGCGCGGGCGCGCGGCGGCCGGCCGTCGAGTTGTACAGCAGCGCCGCAGCGCGGCCGACCGTCCCGGCTTTGGCCATGTGCGTGTGGACGATCGCGGGACGAAACCGGCGGAGCAGCCGGAACACGTGCGTGACCGCCGCCGCGTCGGCGAGCGGCGCGAGCTCGCGGCGAAGCGCCGGCACGTACGCCATGTCGAACGAACGTTCGGGCGGGACGAGGTACCTCATATCGCCCTCGCCGCGTCCGAGGCGGCCGTGAATCAACAGCGTGTGACAGCCACGCGATTCCAGTCGCGCGCTCATCTCGATGGCTTGAATCGCCGGTCCTCCGACGTTCAGGCGCGTGATGATGCGCGCGATGCGGATGGGCGCGGTGGGTGGGTCGGCCGGCGGCACGCGAGCGCTACTCTACTATGACGCCGCGACCCGCTTCGGCGGACCTCTTCTCGCTGGACGGCCACGTCGCCATCGTCACCGGCGGGACGGGACGGCTCGGCAGCCAGTACGCCGCCGCGCTGTCGTCGGCGGGCGCGGCGGTCGCGCTGTTCGACGTGTCCTCGCCCGGGCCGATCGTGCGTGCGCTCCTCGACGCGAAGGCGCGCGTTGCGTCGCATCTCGTCGATACGACCGATCGGGCGGCGGTCGATCGCGCGGTCGACGATGTCGTCGAACGGTTCGGCGCGCCGACGGTTCTCGTCAACAACGCCGGTCTGGGATCGTCGCCGGCCGACGCCGCTCTCGAAACCGGGCCGTTCGAGCGCTACCCGGAGTCGGCCTGGGACGTGATGATGCAGTCGCATCTCAAGAGCGCGCTCGTCGTTTCGCAATCCTTCCTCACGGCCTATCGCGCCTCGAAGCGTGACGCCGGCAGCATCATCAACGTCTCGTCCACCTACGGCGTCGTGTCGCCCGATCAATCGATGTACGACGTTCAGCGCCGCGGCGGACGGGAGTGGTTCAAGCCGGTCGGCTACAGCGTCGCGAAGTCGGGCATGCTGAACTTCACGCGCTGGCTCGCGGAATACTGCGCGCACGAGCGGCTCGGCGTTCGGGTCAACTCGCTCGTTCCCGGCGGCGTGCAGGAGGACGGCCACCCGCCGGAGTTCGTCGCCGAGTACGAGAAGCGCACGCCGCTGGGGCGCATGGCGCGCGAAGACGACTACAACGGCGCCATCGTGTTTCTCGCGTCGCGCGCCTCGGCGTACATGACCGGGGCGACGCTGGTCGTGGACGGCGGATGGACGGCGCGATGACGGCGTTTGAACGCGGAGCACGCGGAGCACGCAGAGCACGCCGAGCACGCAGAGAAGATTGTTCTCAGCGGTCTCAGCGTCACGACGCGGCACGCTGATGGGCGAAAAAGATCACTCCGACAGGCAGCTCGGCGGCGACGCCGCGCTCGTCTACGCGACGCTCGACGCCGTCGGTGCGGCGCGCGGCGCGACGGCCGATCCGTTCGAGCGGGCGGCGCTCCTCGCCGACGTCTGCCGTCTGAACGCGCTGTACATGATCATGCAGGCGGGCTCCGGCCACATCGGATCGAGCTTCAGCTCGATGGATCTGATCACGTGGCTCTGGACCGAGGAGCTCGTGAAGCCGAACACCGGCGACGCCGGCGCCGACACGTACTTTTCGTCGAAAGGGCACGATGCGCCGGCGCTGTACTCGCTGCTCATCGCGCTCGGCAAGCTCGATTTCAATCTGCTGCATCGCCTTCGCCGCCTCGGCGGGTTGCCGGGCCACCCGGACATCGGCACGCCGCTGGTCGCGACGAACACGGGGTCGCTGGGAATGGGCATCTCGAAGGCGTTCGGCATGGCGCGGGCGCGCCGGCAGACGGGCAGCGCCGGCCGCGTAGTCCTGATGATCGGCGACGGGGAATTGCAGGAGGGGCAGATCTGGGAATCGCTGCAGCCGGTCGCGAACGAACGCCTCGGCGACATCGTCGCCATCGTCGATCACAACAAGTACCAGTCGGATTCCACCGTCGCGGCGGTCAGCGATCTCGGCCGCCTCGAAGACAAGTTTCGCGCGTTCGGCTGGGACGTGCACCGCGCCGACGGCCACAGTTTCCGTGCGATCCGCGACGCATTCGTCCGGTTCAACGCCATTCCCGACAGGCCGAAGGTCCTCATCGCCGACACGATCAAGGGCAAAGGCGTGTCGTTCATGGAAGGGCTCGCGTGCGGCGATGAGACGTATGCCTTCCATGCGGGCGCGCCGTCGCTCGAGCACTACGTCGCGGCGGTCGGCGAGCTGACGGCACGGATCAACGGCCGCCTGGCGGCGCTCGGCCGACCTCCGCTGGCCTTCGCGTCGGCGCCGCCGCCGGTCCGGATCGCGCCGTCGAGACCCGAGCGCCTCGTGGTGGCGTACGGCGACGAACTGCTCCAGATGGCGAAGATGCGGCCCGACATCGTGGTGCTCGACGCCGATCTCCTCTCTGACTGCGGCATCGAGGCGTTCAAGGCGGAGCTGCCCGGGCGGTTCATCGAGTGCGGCATCGCGGAGCAGCACATGGTATCGGCGGCCGGCGGAATGGCGCTCACCGGGTTGCTGCCGGTGGTGCACTCGTTCGCCTGTTTCCTGTCCACGCGCGCCAACGAGCACATCTACAACAACGCGACCGAGCGCACCAAGATCATCTACACGGCGACGCTCGCCGGTCTCGTGCCGGCGGGTCCCGGTCATTCGCACCAATCGGTGCGCGATATCTCGGCCATCGGATCGGTGCCGGGCCTCATCGCGATCGAGCCGTGCTCCGAGCGCGAGGCGCGCCTCGCGATCCGGTGGGCGGTCGAGGAGAATGCGGCCAGCACGTACCTCCGCTTCGTCAACGTGCCGATGGATCTGCCGTACACGCTGCCGGCGTCATACGCGCTGCGGGTGGGCCGCGGCGTGACGCTGCGCGAAGGGGATGACGTCGCGCTGGTCGGGTACGGGCCGCTGCTGATGACCGGCGCGTGGCGTGCCGCCGCCGAGCTCGAGGCGCAAGGCATCAGCGCTGCCGTCATCAATCTTCCGTGGCTCAATCGGATCGACGAAGCCTGGGTGCGCGAAACCCTCGGACGCTTCGCCGCCGTTCTCACGCTGGACAACCACTACGTCGCGCTGGGCCAGGGCATGATGATCGCAGCCGCCATCGCGCGCGCCGGCGTGCGCGCCGATGTCCAATCGCTCGGCCTCACCGACGTGCCGGCGTGCGGCAGCAACGCCGAGGTGCTGGCGCACCACGGCCTCGACGCGGCGGGAATCGCGCGCGCCGTTCGGCAGTTCGACCGGTCGGCGGCTCGCGCCGCCCATCGGACGTAACGGCCCGCTCTAGATCCTGAAAAAAGAGGTCCGCCTGAAGGCGGATGCCACGTACGGTTTCTTGTCCATGTATCCTGACCGGGTTCCCCACTGGATAGACGACGCCGAATTCGCTCGGTCGGGCGGCGAGACATTCGAGAAACGGTGTCCGATGGACGACCGGATCGTCGCGCACGTCGCGCGCGGCAACCAGGCTGATGTGGACATGGCCGTCGCTGCGGCATCGCGGGCGGCAGAGGCGTGGGGACGTCTACCGGCGCCGAAGCGCGGCGACATCCTCGGTCGCGCCGCCGCGCTGCTGCGCGCGAAAGAGCGGGAGCTCGGCGGCATCGTGCAGATTGAAACGGGCAAGCCGTGGAAGAACGCGGTCGCCGAAGTTGGATCGGCCGCCGATCTCGCCGTGTTCATGGACAGCGAAGGCAGCCGCTTCTACGGCAAGACGATGACCAGTCCGGTGCTGAATCGCAGCGTGAGGACCCTGCGCGCGCCGATCGGCGTCTGCGCCGCCATCATGCCGTTCAACAGCCCGCTTGCCGGCATCGCGTGGAAAGCCTTTCCTGCGCTCGTCTGCGGCAACGCCGTCGTGGCGAAGTCGCACGAGCTGACGCCGTATACGGCGGTGGCGCTCGGCAAGCTGCTCCGCGAGGCCGGCCTGCCGGGCGGCGTGTACTCGGCGGTGCAGGGAGTCGGCGCGGAGGTCGGCACGCCGCTCGTCGAAGACTCGCGCGTCGGCATCGTCAGCTTCACGGGCTCGGTGCCGACGGGCAAGCTGATTCAGCAGAAGGTCAGCAGCCGCGCGGTCCTCGCGAAAGTCTGCCTCGAGCTTGGCGGCAAGAATCCGCTCGTGGTCTGCGATGACGCCGATCTGGGTGTGGCGGCGGAGCACGCGGCAGCGTCGGCGTTCATCGATGCGGGTCAGCGGTGCGCCGCCGGCAGCCGCATCATCGTCTTCGATCGCGTGTACGACGCGTTCCGCGATGCGATGCTGGCGCGCGTCAAGGCGGTCAGGGTGGGCTCGGGTCCCCAGGACGACTGCGGTCCGGTGATCTCGCGGCAGAGCCTCGATCGGCTGCTCCATGCGGTCGAGGGCGCCGTCGCGCGCGGGGCGCGCGTGCTGGCCGGCGGCCACGCGATCGGGGCGCTCGCGCCGGGCTACTACATGGCGCCGACCGTTCTCGAGAACGTCGCGCACGACGACGCGATCTCGCAGGAGGAGCTGTTCGGACCGGTGACGTGTCTGTATCGAGTGGCGAGCTTCGACGAGGCGGTTCAACTCGCGAATGCGACGACCTACGGCCTCACCGGCGCGATCCACACCTTCAACAGCAACCGCATCGAGCAGTTCATCGCCCGGTACCGGGCGGGCCTGGTGTCGATCAACGGGCCCACCTATGGGGCCGGCCCCCACATGCCGTTCGGCGGCGTGAAGAATTCGGGCAACGGCTTTCGCGAGCCCGGCACCGAGGCGCTCGACGTGTATTGCGAGTGGAAGACCGTTGTCGTCAACCACGATCCCGCGCGGGTCTGAGTCATGAACACCGTGTTTGCCTCGGCGAGCCGCAGGATCCCGCGCAGCGGGAAGCGCCGCATCTGCTTTCCGATCACCAATCGCAGCTATTACGGGCGCAGCCAGCTGCTGATCAGGAAGCTGCACACCCATCCGTCGGTCGAGCTCGAGCTGATGCTCGGCGGATCGATTCTGCTCGACAAGTACAGCCGCCACATCGCCGACGACATCGAAGCCGGCGGCTTCACGATTTCGGCCTCCATGTTCAACGTGATCGAGGGCGGCAATCACGTCGCGATGGCGAAGACCGCGTGCCTGACCGCGCTCGAATTCACCAACGGCCTCGCCGCGATCGCCCCCGATGTCGTCGTGATTTCCGGAGATCGCTTCGAGCAGCTCGCGATCGCGATGGCGGCCGCCTATCTGAACACGACCGTTGCACACATCGAGGGCGGCGACGTGAGCGGCAGCATCGACGAGAGCGTGCGGCACGCGATCACCAAGCTCGCGCACATCCATTTCGTCACCAACGACGATGCGCAGCGGCGTGTACTGGCGATGGGCGAGGACCCGCGATACGTGTTCAACACGGGCTCGCTGGATGTGGAGCTCGCATCGCGGGTCGACACCGTCCTGACGAGCGACCGCGTCAACGGCTACGGCGTCGGGTACGACGTCGATGTGACGAAGCCGTTCCTCATGGTCGTCCAGCATCCCGTCACGACCGAGGCCGACAACCGGCAGCACCTCGAGGCCACGCTGCGTGCTGTGGGCGCGGTCGGTTTGCAGACGATCTGGTTCTGGCCGAATCCCGACGCCGGCACCGGTGAGATGGCCGAAACGATCCGGCATTTCCGCGAGCACCACGAGCGGGCTGCCGACAGCATGCGGTTCATCACCAACGTGCCGGCCGACGAATTCGTCGCGATGCTGAAGGCGGCGTCATGCCTCGTCGGCAATTCCTCGGCCGGCATCAAGGAGTGCTCGTACCTCGGCACGCCGGTCGTCAACATCGGGGGGCGGCAGCAGGGGCGGCTCAGCGCCGACAACGTCGTGCACGTCGGCTACGACGCGCAGGCGATTCGCGCCGCCGTCGATCGTCAGGTGCGGCACGGCCGCTATGCCGCATCGCACGTCTACTACCGGCCGGACGCGAGCCAGCAGATCACCGACCGACTCGTGGATGTCGACCTCTACACGCAGAAGCGCTTCTTCGACGCTGCGGCGGTGGGGCGTGGCGTCCGGCTTTAGCCGGACCGGCAAGTGTCCGGTCTGAGAACCAAACCGATGGTTGCTGACGAGATCACGATCGCCGGCCGGCGCCTTGGACCCGGCCAACCCTGTTTTGTCATTGCCGAAGCCGGCATCAACCACAACGGCGACGTGACGATCGCGTCCGATCTCGTGCGCGCGGCCGCTGAAGCCGGCGCCGACGCCATCAAGTTCCAGACGCACTTCCCCGAGCACGAGATGCTGCGCGGCGGGGCGACGGCTGCATACGTGGGCGAATCGCTCTTCGATCTGCTCACGCGGACCTCGCTGTCGCGCGACGATCACTTCACGCTTCGAGATCTTGCAGCGAAGAACGGCATCATCTTTCTGTCGACGCCGTTCTCGCGCGAGGCTGCGGACTTTCTCGAGGAGCTCGGCGTGCCGGCGTTCAAGACAGGTTCCGGCGAGCTCACGAACCTGCCGCTCCAGCAGCACATCGCGCGCAAGGGCAAGCCGATGATCGTCTCGACCGGCATGTCGACGCCAGAGGAGATCGACGCGACGGTCGGGGCGATCACCGGAATCGGCGCGCCGTTCGCGCTGATGCATTGCACCTCCACCTACCCGACGCCGTTCGAGCACGTGCAGATCGACTGCATTCCCGCGCTGCAGCGGAAGTACGCCGTGCCGGTCGGCTTCTCCGACCATACGCTGGGCAGCTTCATCGCCTTCGCCGCCGCAGCCCTGGGCGCGAACCTGTTCGAGAAGCACTTCACGCTCTCGCGGTCGCTGCCGGGACCGGATCAGCAGGGGTCGATGGAGCCGTCAGAGCTGACCGAGCTCGTGAAAGGGATTCGCGCGATCGAACAGGCGCGCGGTGCGGCGAAGACGATCCAGCCCGGCGAGCAGGAGGTGCGCAACATGGCGCACCACAGCGTCGTGTCGGTCCGCGACATTCCGGCAGGCGCCGCGATCGCGGCTGCCGACGTGTGGGCGAAGCGGCCCGGCACCGGCATTCCGGCGGGTCGGCTGAACGATGTCATCGGGCGGGTCGCGAAGCGCGCGATTGCGAGCGGCCGGCTCGTCCGGTGGGACGACCTCGAGGAGGCGGCGGCCGGGTGACGGTGCTCGGAGTCGTCACGGCGCGCGCCGGGTCGAAGGGTATTCCCGGGAAGAACACAAGGGTCCTCGGTGGCAAACCGCTGATCGCCCACACGATCGATGCGGCGCGAGAGTCGGCTGTGTTCGATCGGCTGGTGCTCTCGACCGATGACAAGCTGGCGGCCGCGATCGCGCGCGCGCGTGGGTGCGAGGTGCCGTTCATGCGGCCCGACTCGCTCGCCGGCGACGACGTCCCGCATCTGCCGGTGATGCAGCATGCCTTGACCTGGCTGCGCGATCATGATCAGTACACGCCGGACTGGGTGATGATTCTGCTGCCCACGTCTCCGCTACGCCAGCCATTTCACATCAGGGAAGCCCTCGATCTTGCCATGGCCTCTGGCGCCGATTCGGTCGTCAGCGTCAACGAACTGCCGGCGCACTACAACCCGATGCGCGTCGTCAGCGTCGACGCCAACGGGTGGGCGCGGCTGTTCGTGGACGGCCAGCCCATCAGGCGCCGGCCGGGACGCCGACAGGACATGCCGCAAGCCTGGGTCCTCAACGGCGCCGTGTACCTGTTTCGGACTCCCGTGCTGTTCGACTCGATCGAGCCCAGCATGTACGGCGACAAAGTCGTGGCCTACAAGATGTCGCTGCCATACGGCCTGAACATCGACGACCCGGAGGATTGGACGATCGTCGAGCACGCGTTCAACCAGACGGCCGCCAGATGACGGACATGTCCGCCGGCCCGTGCCTGCTGTGGACGATTCCCAACGGCAGCAGCGCGGGCAACGTGCTCCGCACCGGCGTCCTGGCGCGCGTGCTCGATGCCGTCGCCGACGCGCGGGTCGTGCTCATGTCGCCGCTCGTCGCCGATCCGGCGTTCACGACCGAGTTCGCGCACCCGCGGGTGACCTTCGAGCCGCTGCCGCCGCATGTGCCTGCGGGCGTGGAAGCCCGGCTCCTCGGGATCATTCAGGCTCGGTACCTCGAAGCACGCATGACCGAGACGATGCAAATCAAGCTCGCCGCCGGCCATGCCGGGACCGCGCTGCGAGGCCGGAGGGTGAAAGCGCTGATCGGTCGCGGCCTTGCGCCGCGCGGCGAGGGCGGCCGCTGGTACGACCTGTCCGACCGGCTCGTCTCCGACCCGCACGCCGACGCCTCCTTCACGCGGCACCAGCCGACGCTCGTCGCGGTCAGTACGCCCGGCCTGATCTTCGCGGAAATCCCCGTCCTCAGAACGGCCCGCCGCCGGCGCGTGACGACGATGGCGGTCGATCTGAGCTGGGACAATCTGACGAACAAGCTGTTTCCGATCCGCAGGGTCGATCGGTTGATCGTCTGGAATCGAACGATGCGGCGCGAGGCCCATGAGCTGCATGGGTACGCGCTCGAGGAGATCGACATCGCCGGGCCCCCGCAGTTCGACGGCTATTTCAACGGCGAGTCGCGTTCCAGCCGCGTGGAGTTCTGCCGCCGCGTCGGTCTGGACGCCGCGCGGCGGATACTGGCACTGACGACGATTCCCTCCGAGGCGTACCCGCGCCACGACGTCGTCATCGACCATCTGCTCGAGGCGATCCGTTCCGGCGCGCTCGTCGCGCCGTGCGATCTGCTCGTTCGCGTGCACCCGCGCGACGACATCCGCAAGTACGACCGCTATGCGGGCACGCCGCACGTCGTCGTGGAGAAGCCCTTTCGGCAGACCGCGCGCGCCGGCGACGGCCATGGCGTCGACGTCACCGCCGAGAATACACGCCATCTCGCCGACACGCTGTACCACAGCGATGTCGTGCTGAATGTCGCCTCGACGATCACGATTGAAGCGTCGATTTTCGACACGCCGGTCGTCAACGTTGCGTTCGATCAGGACGACGCGGAGGCGCGGCCCTTTCTCACGTCACCGCTGCGGTACTACTCGTATACGCACTACCAGCAGATCGTACGGGCCGGCGCCGTGCGCATCGCGAAATCGCCGGGCGAAATGATCCATCTGGTGAATGCCTATCTGGTCGATCCGTCGCAGGACGCCGCGGGCCGGCGGCGTGTCGTCGCCGAGCAATGCGAGCTGACCGACGGCCGCTCGGCCGAACGTCTTGCCCGATTCATCGTGCGCGGGTTGACCGGACGATCCATCGCATCTGGGTCCGATCGCGCACGCCGCGGCCGGACGTCTCTAAATCCTTGAGGCGCTCGACCTGGCGCACGCCTTTTTCGGCGCTTTCCGGGCTGAGAACCGGTTTCAGGACGTGCAGGGTTCCGTGACGCGGCCGTGACAACTCTTGCGGTGGAACGAACGCTGAGCGACCGCGCGGAGCGCACCGACGCTGCCGCGTACTGGGAACTGCTCATGAACCTCACGAAGCGTGAGGTGAAAGGCCGCTACAGCCAATCGCTGTTCGGCGTCGGGTGGGCCGTCGCGCAGCCGCTCGCGACGATGGCGGTGTTCACGCTGGTGTTCTCACGGCTGGCCAACATCGTGTCCGACGTGCCGTACCCGATCTTCGCGTACACCGGCCTCGTGCCGTGGTTCTTCTTCCTGAACGCCGTCAACTCCGGCACCATGAGCCTGGTTCAGTACCGGAACATCGTCACCAAGACCTATTTCCCACGCGAAATCATCCCGCTGGCGCAGGTCTGCTCCCGTCTGATCGATCTCGGCGCGGCCGCCAGCCTTGTCGCGGTGCTGATGGCGTACTACGGCGTGGGCGTCACGCGGTGGGCGCTGCTCGTCCCGGCGCTGTTCCTGCTGCTGGTCGCGTTCACAACAGCGGTGACCCTGCTGACGTCGGCGGCGAACGTCTTCTATCGTGATGTGAGCCCGGTCGTGCAGATCGGGCTGCAGCTGTGGCTCTATGTCACGCCCATTGCGTACCCGTTCGCGAAGGTGCCGTTGCAGTGGCGGCGTTGGATCGCGATGAACCCGCTGAGCGGCGTCATCGAAGGCTTCCGGTCGGCGGTTCTGTACGGCCGCGAACCGGACTGGACGCTGCTCGCCGTCTCGGCTTCGCTCACGCTCGTCTCGCTCGTTGGCGCATTCGTGCTGTTCAAGCGGCTCGACAGGTACTTCGCCGATGTCATCTAGCCCGACCGCCATTCGGCTCGAAGGCGTGTCGAAGCGGTATCGCGCCGGGCGCTCGCGGACGTTCGTCGACCTGCTTGCATCGACCTTCGATCGCGTACGCGGCCGGGAGCGCGATGTCTACAGCGCCGCGCGCGGCAGGATCGACGCGACGGTCCATGCGTTGAAGGATGTGAGCTTCGACGTGCCGGAGGGGACGGGCCTCGGCATCATCGGGTCGAACGGCGCCGGCAAGACGACGCTGCTCAAGCTGATCTCGCGCGTGACGTGGCCGACGAGCGGCCGCGTCCGGGTGGCAGGCCGGGTTGTGTCGCTGATCGAGCTCGGCGCGGGGTTTCATCCCGAGCTCACGGGACGCGAAAATGTGTATCTCGGCGCCGGCCTCTTCGGATTGACCCGGCGCGAAATCGACAGGCGATTCGACGAGATCGTGCAGTTCGCGGAAGTCGAGCGGCTGATCGAGACGCCGATGAAGCGCTACTCTTCGGGTCTCTACGCGCGGCTCGGGTTCAGCGTCGCCGTTCACAGCCACCCCGACATCGTGCTCGTCGACGAGGTGCTGGCCGTGGGTGATGCGGCCTTCAGACGCCGCGCCATCGAGAGTCTCCGCGGGCTCATCGCCGACGGCAAGACGGTGCTGTTCATCTCGCACGACATGTGGAACGTGCGCCGGCTGTGCGATCACATCATCTGGATGGACGACGGCCGGGTGCGCGCGGCGGGTGCGGCGGGCGAGATGGTCGATCGCTACATGGAAGACGTGAACGTGCGCGCGCTCGCGAACCGCCAGGATCCGCTCCAGAGCCATCGCGGCGGCACCGGCGAGATCAGATACACCGGCATCGAGATCCTCGATCGCGACCTCCGGCCGGCCGGTCGTGTCAGCGAAGGCGGTGCGCTCGTCGTGCGGGCCGGGTACGAGGCCGTGAGCCGAGTCGCATCGCCCGTATTTCAGGTCGCGATCGTCGACGTCGATAGCGGCATCGTGGTCGCCACGGCCACCTCGTCCGCGGCCGATGCCCCCCCCATGACCGAGCGCTCGGGCGCCGTCGACTGCATTTTCGAATCGTTGCCGCTTCGCCCGCGCCAGTATGCGCTGCGGATGACGATCACCGATGTCCACCAGCTCGTGTCTTACGACGTGATTACGAGCGGGCCACGCTTCGTTGTGACCGCGACGAACGGCGCCAGCGCGCTGTCGGCGGATGGCGACGGCGTGGTGTCGCTGCCGTACCGGTTCGATCACCACCTGCGAGCGATGTCCTGAAGATGTGCGGCATCGCCGGATGCGTCTCCACGAGCGGCGCGGCCGCGGACGCCGCGACTGCAGCGGCGATGATCGCGACGGTGCGGCATCGCGGGCCGGACGACACCGGCGTGTGGGCGGACGGGCCGGCCGCGCTGGCCGCGGCGCGGCTGAGCATCATCGACATCGCGGGAGGGCACCAGCCCATGTCGGTCGACGGCGGCCGGATCACCGTCGTCCAGAACGGCGAGATCTACAACTACATCGAGCTTCGCCGCGAGCTCGAGCGGCGGGGACGCTCGTTCGCCACCGCTTCCGACACCGAAGTGATTGCGGCGCTGTACGCCGAGGACGGCGAGTCGGCCTTCGAACGGATGCGCGGCATGTTCGCGATCGCCATCTGGGACGCGTCGCGCGGGCGGCTCGTGCTGGCGCGCGATCGGGTCGGCAAGAAGCCGCTCTATTACGCGCAGGCGGCCGATCGCTTCCTGTTCGCGTCCGAACCGAAGGCGATCCTCGCGGCGCTGCCGCGCACGCCCGACGTCTCTCCGCCGGCGCTGCTCGAGTTCCTCACGTTCGGCTATGTGGCCGGCGGCGGCGCGATTTTCGACGGGATGCTGCGGCTGCCGCCCGGCGCGGTGCTGACGCTCGATCGCGGTGGGCCGCCCCACGTGCGTCGGTACTGGACCTGGCCCCGGGATATCGACGCCGGCATTCCCGAAGGCGAGTACCTGGAGCGGCTCGGCGCGGCGCTCGACGAGGCTGTTCGAATCCGTTTGCGCTCGGACGTCCCCCTCGGCGCGTTCCTGAGCGGCGGCCTCGATTCGGCGGCGGTGCTCGCGCTCATGGCGAAGCATTCGTCGCGTCCGGTCCAGACGTTCTCGATCGGGTTCGGCGACCCGGAGTACGACGAGCTGGCCGCGGCGCGGGCGACGGCGCAGGCGTTCGGCGCGGATCATCACGAATGGGTGGTGGACGCGGACTGTGTGCGGGTCGCGGATCGGCTGGCGACCCATTACGACGAGCCATTCGCCGACGCGTCCGCGATTCCGACGTTTTTCGTCGCCGAGCTGGCGCGCCGCCACGTGACCGTGTGCCTGACCGGCGACGGTGGCGACGAGCTGTTTGCCGGGTACCAGCCGTACGCGCAGGCGCTCGGTCGATCCACGGCGGTCGCCACGCGTGGGATGCGAGCGCTCGCCGGCCTCGGATCGAGATGCCTGCCGGCGCACGTGCGAGGGAAGGGCCGGCTGGCCACGCTGGCGCTTGGACCCGAAGCCTGGTTCGTCTGGCGTCGAACGGTCTTCCCCGATTACCTCCTGCGCCGGATTGCGCACCCCGATCTGCTGGGTTCGTCCGCGCAGATTCCGGAAACCGATGCAGCCGCGAGCCTGGCTGCGGGCGACGGGCCGCTGTTGTCTCGCCTCCAGCGCTGGGATCAGCAGCACTATCTCCCCGGCGACATTCTCGTCAAAGTCGATCGCGCCACGATGGCCCACTCGCTCGAAGCGCGCTGCCCCCTGCTCGATCACCGGGTGGTGGAGCTCGCGGCGCAGCAGCCGTCATGGCGGCACGGCAGCGCGACCTCCACCAAGCAGCTGTTCAAACGTCTCGTCGCCCAGTGGCTGCCCGCCGAGACGCTGGCGCGGCCCAAAAAGGGCTTCGGCGTTCCGCTGCGCCGGTGGTTCGGCGAAGGGCTGATCGGCTGGGCGAGCGAGATCATTCTCGATCGCCGCACGCACGAGCGCGGCTGGACCAACCGCCGCGAGGCCGCGCGCCTGCTCCATCAGCACGAAATCGGCGCGCGGGACCACGCGAAGCGGATCTGGTCCCTCGTGTGCCTGGAATTGTGGGCGCGGCAGCATGTCGACCGCGCAGGAAGCCGCGAGCGGGCGTGCGCGTGACGATGCTCGTGCGCTGCCTCGCGATGATGCGAGGCGGTGGCGAGACGCGCCACCTCGCCTGGGCGCGCGAGTTGACCGCGCTCGGCGTCAGCGTGGAGATCATTGCGGGACGTCCGCTGCTGTTCGGTGGACCGCGCTATGCCACCGACGACCTCCAGGTGACGCTGCTGCGATCGCCCTACGCGCGCGACTTCGTGTATCGCCATCAGCATCATCGCGGGTTCGGACGCCTGACGATGACGGCGCTGCACGCGGACGAAGAATGGTTCTGCCGGGCAGCGTGGCGGCGGATCGCGGCGAGCCCGCACAGGCCCGACATCGTGCACGCGCACGCGCTGCATCAGGCGGCGCGCCTTCGCGTCGGGGACGTGCCGGTCGTCATCAACCTGCCGGGCGAGCCAAACGCCCGATACATCCGGGATCTCCAGCATGCGGACGCGCTCGTGGCTGACGGGTGGGCCGCGCAGAACCTGCCGGGCAAACTCGGCCGATCGATCGAGCGCGTCCCCAAGGGGGTCGACGCCGAGCGATTCCGCCCCGACGGGCCGACGTTGCGCGCGCAGCTTCGTCTCGGCGGGCGGCGTGTCGTGATTGCGGTGGCGCGGCTCGTACCGATCAAGAACATCCGGCTGCTTCTCGACGCGATGGCGATCGTGCGCGACCGCGTCCCCGACGCGCACCTGCTCGTCGTCGGCGAGGGCCCCGAGGAGGCGGCGGTACGCGCACGCGCGTCCGCACTCGGTCTCGCAGACAGCGTGACGTTCGCCGGCTCCGTACCCCACCGGGACACGCCGGCGTTCTACCGCGCCGCCGACGTGTTCGCGCTCTCGTCGGATTTCGACAATTCGCCGAACGCCATCCTCGAAGCGATGGCCAGCGGGCTGCCTGTCGTTGCCACCGATGTCGGCGGCGTGCGGGATTTCGTGGTCGATCGCGTCGGGGGCGCCGTCGTGCCGCGTGGCGACGCGCCGGCGCTCGCGAACGCCCTCGAACGGTATCTCCTGCACCCTGACGCGGCGCGGGCGGCGTCCGCGCACAACCGGCTCAGAGCGTCGAGCGAGTTCTCGTGGCGCGCCAGCACGCTGCAGCTGCTCGAGGTGTACCGCCGCGTGATCGACGCGCGTCACCGTGACGCGCGCGCATCGGCATGAAGGTCGCGATCCGCGACGATGACACGAGCTACTTTACGACGCCCGAGGCGCTCAGCAGCGTGTATGGCGACATCTGGAGCCGGGCGCCGGTCTGTCTGGCGGTCGTCCCCTTTGCGGTCGGTTACGAGCAGCCCGGCATTCCGCCCGCGCACTGGCACTCGGGCGAATCGTTCGCGCTCGACAGAAATCCCGCGCTGGTGGCGTTTCTGCGCGAGCTGATTCGATCGCGACGAGTGACCATCGCGCTTCACGGTTACACCCATCAGGACTATCCGGACGGGTACGAGTTCCAGTCTGCGCCGGACCTGCCGGATCGCCTGCGCCGCGGACGCGCGTATCTGGAGATGCTGCTCGAGTGCCGCGTCTCCGTGTTCGTGCCGCCGCACAACGCGCTGTCGAAGGGTGGTCTGGCCGCCGTGTCAGCCTCCAGGCTCAATATTCTCGGCTCGTTTCTGTCATTTCGGCCGTCGATGCGTCCGTGGGAATCGCGAACCGCGGCGAACTGGTGGGCGATTCAACGGTATCGACGCGCCACTCGTCGCACGCGCGGCGAACCGCTCGTCTACCCGCACGCGTTGAAGTACAGCCAGCACGCCGAATTCGGCTGTCACAGCCTCGTTCCAGGCACGACATTTGACGCGCTGCAGCGACATTTCGATGAGGCGCGGCGGTTCGGCGGCGATTTCTGCCTGGCCACGCATTACTGGGAGATCGACGCCACGCTCAAGCAGGTGATGCGCGCCTTCCTCGACTTCGCCGCGCGGCAGCCGAGCGTGCGCTTCGTACCGGCCGAAGAGTTGTTCACGTGATTCGGAGAACCAGGGGACAGGAGCGCATGGACAACGAAGCCCGGCGGCACCTGAGGCTGCTCGAAGCGGTGGAAGAGGACTCACGCGTCACTCAACGAGGGCTCGCGACCAAGCTCGGGATCGCCCTCGGGTTGACGAACATCTATCTGAAGCGGCTGGCGCGAAAAGGCTACATCAAGTGCGTGAACGTGCAGTCGAACCGCCTCTCGTACCTGATTACGCCGAGGGGCATCGCCGAGAAGGCGCGCCTGACCTACGAGTTCATCGACTACTCGCTGCACCTCTACAGCGAAGTGCGGCACCACCTGCGGGGGGTGCTGCAGGAATGCGCCGTGTCGGGTTGCCGCGTCGCGATTTTCGGGCAGGGCGAAGCCGCCGAGCTCGCGTACCTCTCGTTGAAGGAGTTCCGTCTGGAGCCGATTGCGATTTTCGATCGAGAGGGTGGCGACCATTTCCTCGGCATGCCGGTCCGGCCGATCGCGGATCACGAGCAGGTGCCGTACGACCTCATCGTGGTGGCGACGCTCGACAGCTCAGGTGAGCAATGGGCCAACCTGATCAAGGATGGGATTCCGGCGGCGAAGCTGTTGCCGCTGCGGCAGACGCCGAAGACCGGGCGCCGTCCGCCGGCCGCGCCGCCGCGTGTACGACCGAATGGCGACGAGCGGTAACGCACGCGTGACCGGCGAACCAGCCGCCTTGCCGGCGATCGTGTTGACGACGCGGCGCAAGATCCTCTTCGCCAGTGTCGCGTTCCTGCTCTTCGCATCGTCGACCGTCGCCGGATGTGTCGCCCTCGACGTCTATGCGCGTCATCGCGCCCGGGGCCTCGGCTTGAATGCCTGGGGCTATCGCGGCCCCGCGATCGGACGCAAGCAGCCGGGCGAGGCGCGCATCGCCGCGCTCGGCGGCAGCACGGTGTTCGGGTACGGCGTCGCGTGGACGGAGGCGTGGCCGTTTTACCTCGAGCGGCGAATCAAGGCGAGCCGTCACCAGCGCGCGACGCTCGCGAACCTTGGAATGCCACGTGATTCCGCGGCAACCTTCGCCGCCACGCTGGACGATTACGCCTACTTGAAGTGCGACCTCGTGATCTTCTACGAGGGATACAATGATCTCGAAACAACGCCCGCCGACGATACCAGCCAGGGCGCGGTGGCGCACTACCTGACCTGGCGTCATCAATCGCCGATCTTCAGGTGGACCGGCTACTTCCCGATCCTGCCGCTCGTCCTGAGTGAAAAAGCGATGCAGTTGATGCACGGCGGCGACCTGAATGCGGCGTACGATTCCCGCGCGATCGTGTTCAGGCCCGGCCTCGCGACGCGCGTGACGGCCGGCGCGCTGAAAGCGACGGCGGACATGCAAATCGCGCTCGAGCGGCGGTTCGGCCGCTTGTCGCCCGACGGGGACAGCGCGGCCGCGAACGACGATTCGACCTGCGGCCGCTGGAGCCAGTACTGCGGCGCCGTCCAGCAGGGGGTTCGTCACGCGCGCGAGCGCGGCCAGCGGGTGATCGTGGTGACGCAGCCGTATCTCTCGGACCTGCACATCGACCAGCAACGCGCGCTGGCGGCGAGTCTGCAGCGCGAGTTCGCCGGTGATTCAGGCGTGCGCCACGTGAACCTCGGACACCTCCTCGATCTGCACGATCCGCAGGTCGCGTACGACGGCCTGCATCTGACCTCGTCCGGCAACGAACGGATCGCGGCGGCGCTCGCCCCCTCCGTGCTCGAGATGCTCCGGTGACGACAGAGTGGCACGGCGGTGCGGGCTCGACGCGCAGGCAGACGACGATGCCCGGCACCGAGCGCTCGTTCGGGCTGTCGGTGGGCACGGTCGTCTGCCTGATCGCCGCGCTGTTGTTCTGGCGCGGCCGGCCGATTCGCGCGGAGGTCGCCGGCGCGATCGGCGCGGCGCTCGTGCTGCTGGGCGCCGCCGCGCCCTCGCTCCTGAGGCGGCCTCGCCTCTGGTGGTGGCGCGTGGCGCGGGTCGTCGGCGACTTCAACGCGCGCGTGCTGCTGACGGCGATGTTCGTCGTGATTCTCGTTCCCCTCGGTTTCATCTGGCGGCTGACGGGAAAAGATCCGCTGGCCCGCCGGCGGACCTCCGGTGGTGGATGGCTGCCGTACCCGGGCCGATATGGCGATCGGCACCACTATCGGCGTATGTATTGAGGACTCTATGAGCAAGGTTCGTGTCCTGTCCGAGTTCTGGTCGTTCCTGCGTCAGGAAAAAAAGTACTGGCTCGTGCCGATCGTCATCGTGTTTCTCCTGTTCGGGCTGCTGATCGTGTTCTCGCAGTCGAGCGCCGTCGCGCCGTTCATCTACACGCTGTTCTGAGCAGTTCAGATCTCGAATTGCCCACCCGGATTCTCGGAATCTCGGCGTACTACCACGACTCGGCGGCCTGTCTGATTGAAGACGGCCGCCTTGTCGCGGCGGCACAGGAGGAGCGCTTCACGCGCAGGAAGCACGATCCCAGCTTCCCGTCGCGCGCGGTCGACTACTGCCTGCGTGAAGCAGGCATCGACGCGCGCGAGCTCGACCTCGTCGGCTTCTACGAGAAGCCGCTGGTCAAGTTCGCGCGGTTGCTCGAGACCTATGTGGCCTGCGCGCCGAAGGGGTTGAAGTCGTACCTCATGGCCATGCCGCTCTGGCTCGGCGAGCGCCTGTGGATGGCCGACGACATCCAGCGCCATCTCGAGGGCTTCGACGGCGAGGTGTTGTTCGGCGAGCACCACGAATCGCACGCGGCGTCGGCGTTCTATCCATCGCCGTTTGAGCAGGCCGCGATCCTCACAATCGACGGCGTCGGCGAGTGGGCCACCTCGTCTATCGGCATGGGAAGGGGTAACGAGATCGAGCTCCTTCGCGAGCTTCGGTTCCCGCACTCGCTCGGCCTCCTCTACTCCGCCTTCACCTACTTCACCGGGTTCAAGGTCAACTCCGGCGAGTACAAGGTGATGGGTCTCGCGCCATATGGAACGCCCAAGTACGTCGACGCGATCAAGGAACACCTGCTCGAGATCGGAGACGACGGCAGCTTGTGGATGAACATGGAGTACTTCACCTATCCCCATGGGCTGACGATGACGGGCGGCGCGTTCGAGCAGCTGTTCGACGGACCGGCGCGTGAGCCCGAGAGCCCGCTGACGCAGCGCGAAATGGATCTGGCGCGCTCGGTTCAGGAGATCACCGAAGAGGTCATGCTCAAGATGGCGCGCTTTGCCCGGCGCGAGACCGGCATGCGCGATTTGTGTCTCGCGGGCGGGGTTGCGCTCAACTGCGTCGGCAACGGACGGATTCTGCGCGAGCGGATTTTCGACGAGATCTGGATTCAGCCCGCTGCGGGCGATGCCGGCGGCGCCGTCGGCGTGGCGCTGAGCCTCTGGCATCGTCATCTCGGCAAGCCGCGGCTGAGCCCCGAGGCGAGCGGCACGTGGGAACGGACGTCGGCGGCCGAGGTCCACAAGGTACCGCGATACGCCGATGGCATGCGCGGAACGTTTCTCGGGCCGTGTTTCGGCGACCGGGACGTTCAGGCATTCGTCGACGAACATGGCTGCGTGGCCAGGCGCGTCGAGCGGTCCGCGCTCGCCGGGGAAGTGGCGTCGCTGATGGCCCAGGAGAAGGTCGTTGGCCTGCTGCAGGGCCGCATGGAATTCGGTCCGCGCGCGCTCGGCGGCCGCTCGATCATCGGCGATCCGCGATCCCCGCGCATGCAGTCGATGATGAACCTGAAGATCAAGTTCCGGGAATCGTTCCGCCCGTTTGCGCCCTCAGTGCTTCGCGAGCACGCGGCGGCGTGGTTCGAGCTCGACGGCGACAGTCCGTACATGCTGCTCGTCGCCGACGTGAGCCCGTCGCGCCGGCTGCCGGTGCCCGCGGGCGCCGAATCGGCATGGGGCATCGCGCAGTTGAACGTCCCGCGGTCGACGGTGCCCGCCATCACGCACGTCGACTACTCGGCGCGCATCCAGACGGTTCGGCGCGAGACCAATCCGTTGTATTACGACATCATCGATGCGTTCTACCGGCTGACGGGCTGTCCCCTCATCGTGAACACCTCCTTCAACGTCCGCGGCGAGCCGATCGTGTGCACTCCCGAGGACGCGTACCGCTGCTTCATGCGCACCAACATGGACGCGCTCGTGCTCGAGGGTCACCTGCTCCTCAAGGTCGAGCAGGCGGCGGCGCCTGGCGTCGACAACGAGGCGTGGAAGAAGGAGTTCGTGCTCGATTGACGCACACGCGTGTCGAGCCTCACGGAATCTGATGGAGTTCTACGAGGAGGTCATCCGCTCGCGCGGCCTCACGCCGCACGATTTGCCGCTCGATGCGCATTTCCATACCTGGACGCCCGAAACGATCTCGCGGTTCTGGTCGATCTGGGCGAACAACCCGATCCTGAGACGCCAGTTCTATCCAGCGGAATACTACGAGGCGCTGCTGGCGGAGGCCGCGCCGCATCTGGGCGACACGGCCACGATCGCGGACATCGGTTGCGGATCGGGCACCGTGCTGTCGCTGCTGCGGCGGCAGAACATCGGGCTCCGGCTGATCGGCGTCGATCTGTCGGAACCATCACTCGCCGCGCTGCGGGAGAGGTTTGCCGGCGATTCGGCCGTCACGTTTCAGGTGGGATCGATCGCCGGCACCGGTCTCGACGCCGCATCGTGCGACCTGGTGGTTTGCACCGAGACGATCGAGCATCTGTTCCCGCCGGATTTCACCGCCGGTCTGGCGGAGATCTCGCGCGTGTTGAAGCCCGGCGGCCGCTTCCTGGCGAGCGTGCCCCTGGAGGAGCGCCCGAACTTCGTCGTGTGCCCCGAGTGCCACGCGATCTTCACGCCCTACCAGCACATGTTGTTCAACTTCACCATCGCCGGGCTGCGCGAGGCGCTCGGCAGAGAGCAACTCGAGATTCTGCACGTCATCCATCCGATCGACGCCGGCGTTCCGCGCCGGGCGTGGAAGCGTCTGGTCAAGGACCGGATCCTGCGCAGATTTTTCCCGGGCCTGGCGAGGCGCCTGTTTCGCGTGGCCGGCGTCAGCGGCTTCGTGGCGCGGAAGCGGCCGGAGCGCCGGTGAGCATCGAGCCTCGAACGCGGTGGGGAACGCGGGCGGTGGAGCTCTACACCGAGCCGTACGCGGAACGGTACCGGGCGCACGACGAGTCGCTCCGTCCGGGCCGCACGATCACGCGGCTGGGCGAATGGCTGCACGGCGTGTGCGACCGCTTCACCGGACCGATCGACGCGCTCGATCTCGGATGCGGCACGGGCAGGTATTTCCACGCGCTCAGCGGCGTGCGGCGCCTCGTTGGCATCGACGTCTCGCGTCCGATGCTCGATCGCGCCCGCCATCCGGTCGGCAACGTCGCGGCCGCGCCGGGATGGCTGACGCTCGTCGAAGGCGACTTCCTGCGCCACGAGTTTCGCGCGGGCGAATTCGATCTGGTGTACTCGATTGGCGTGCTGGCCGAACATGCGCCCTTTGACGAGACAATTGCGACGCGCGTGAAGCGATGGCTCAAGCCAGGAGGCCGCTTCGCGTTCACGACCGTTCACCCGTTGTCGTTCTCGGTGTCGCGTACGCCCGGACGGCGGGCTGGCGAATGGCTGCTGCGCGTGGCGCCGGCAGCGCCGGTTGCGCTGCGCCGCGCTCTGCGGGCCCGGTTGATGAGCGATGGACTGTACGCCGACGAGGAGCACGTGCGAAAGGTTCTTGCCGCCGTCGACCTCGCCGTCGAGTCCCTCGAGCCGTTCGAATCCGACGTGCATCTCCATATGTTGGCGGTCGCGCAAAAGGCGAGCGGGCACGCCGCGTGACGCTCGGCATCGTGTATCACATGCCATTCTGGCGCGGTCACGACGGGACGCTGCGCGAGCTCGAGGGGTCGTTTGCGCGATACGTCGATTCGCTTGCGCCCTATTTCGATGAAATCTCGCTCTGCGTGCCGGTGCTGCGCCATCCGTCCGGCGAAGGGACCGCGATTCGATCGTCCAACGTCACGCTCGCGCCGCTGCCCGCATTCGACGGCCCGGCGCAGTTCTACCGCCGACTCGCGCGCGTGCTGCCGCGGCTGATTCGATGGGGGACGAGAATCGATCTGCTGCATTGCCGCGTGCCGAGCCCGGCGGCCGCATTCGCATTCGCGATCGCCCGGGTGCTCCATCGGCCGGCATTCGTGCTCGTGGTCGGCGACTTGCGGGCGTTGCTGCCGTCGATGCCCTATCGCGGCGCCAGGCGCGCGCTCTGGCGCCTGTATACCGAATTCGAAGAACGGAATATCCAGTGGATGGCGAATCACTCGCTCGCGTTCGCGAACGGATCGGCCCTTGCCGCCAAGCATGCGCGCCCCCATCGTGCCGTCGTCGAAACGACGACCACGACGATCAGCGAGCGCGACATTGCGACGCGTAGCGACACGTGCACGCGTACGCGGGTGCGCGCGTTGAGCGTCAGCCGAATCGACCCGCGCAAGGGCCTTCGCGTGCTCCCGCACGCGTTGCGTCTGCTCGTCGACGCCGGCATCGACATCACGCTCGATATCGTCGGGCCGACTGTGGGGCGGCCCGGCGAGGATGAACGCGCCGCAATCGTCGCCGGCGCGAACCGCTTTGGCGTCGGCGACCGTGTCTCGCTTGCCGGCGCCGTGCCGCTCGATCGGCTGCTGCCGGCCTACGCGGGGTACGACGTCTTCGTGCTGCCGACGCTGCCAGGCGAAGGCATTCCTCGTGTTCTGCTCGAGGCGATGAGCGCAGGTCTGCCGATTGTGACGACGCGCGTGGCGGGAATTCCCGGTCTGGTGATGCACGAGACCAACGGGCTGCTGGTCGATGAACCGACCGCGGAGGCTGTCGCCGCCGCGACGTTGCGCGTCATCCGCGACGCGCCGCTGCGGCGCGCGCTGATCGCGAACGGCTACAGGACCGCGCGAACGTGCACGCTCGAGGCGCAGGCGTCGCGCATGATGGAGACCGTATCGCGCGACCTGCATGTGGCGCTGCGCGATCCCGCCGTGTTGACCGTCGGATGAGCGACCGAGGCGATCGGCGTCTGAAAGTCTGTTTCGTGATCCCGTCGCTCGCGGGCGGCGGCGCGGAGCGCGTGGCCGCGCAGATTCTGAACGCGCTGGACGAGGAGCGGTGGGACCGGTCGATGTATCTGTTCGAGCGCAGCGGGCCGTACCTGGCCGACCTTTCACCGGCGATTCTGCTCGAGGCGTCGGACGCGTCCTCGCGCCTGGGCCAATGGCGCGCACTGCGGCGCTTCGTCCGGCGCGTGCGCCCGGACGTGGTCGTGGCCTTCCTGAGCTACCTGTCGGTGTTGTCCGCCGCGCGCGCCGCCGGTGTCGGCGCCCGCGTCGTTTTTGCCGTCGGCACGCCGATGTCCGCGTTCCTGACCGACACCGATTACGCCTGGTCGCGTCCCTGGAGTCGCCGCGTGTTTACAGCGGCCATGCGCATCGGCTGCGCGGTCGCGGATGTGATCGTCGCGACGTCACAGGGCGTCGCCGACGACCTGATCGACTCCTTCGGCGGCAGTCCCGGACGCGTGAGGGTCGTCAACAATCCGGTGGATCTGGGCGCCGTCACTTCAGCCGCGCTGGAACCGCTCGACGCCGTCGACGCCGCGCGGTGGCGGCCGCCGGTGATCGTCGCCGCCGGCCGGCTCGCCGACGTGAAGAACTATCGCTTGTTGATCGAGGCGTTCGCCATACTGCGAGAGCGAACGCCGGCCTCGCTGTTCATCCTCGGGCAGGGCGATCAGGAGCAGGCCGTGCGCGCCATGATCCAGGACCGCAATCTTGGTGGATGCGCGCACCTCTGCGGCTTTCGCAAGAATCCCTGGAGCTACATTGCGCGCGCCGATGTGTTCGCCCTCACCTCACGCTACGAAGGATTCGGCAACGTCCTCGTCGAGGCGATGGCATGCGGAGTGCCGGTCGTCGCGACCACCTCACCAGGCACGCAGGAGATCGTCACCACCGGCGCCGATGGACTGCTCGTCGATCGTCACGAGCCGGCGGAGTTTGCAGCCGCGCTCGCTCGGGTGCTCGACGATGCCCGGCTCCGGCAGCGCATGGCTGAAACGGCGCGGCAGCACGCGGAGCGCTACCGAACCGAGTCTGTCGTCCTCGCCTACGATCGCGTTCTCACCGAGGCGCTCGTGTGAACCTGACGCGCGTCTTCAGCGGCACGGTGCTGGTCATCGCAGCCGGCGTGGTGTACATGCTGTCGCCTCTGACGGTGTGGTTCGCGGTCGGCATCGTGCCCGTCGTCCTGTTCGGGGTCCACGGCCTGGATGCGGGCGAACGGCGCTGGATCACTCGTCTGGTGGTGGTCGCCATCGCGTTGCGCGTCCTGATAATCGTCGGCCTCTTTCTGATCACCGATCATTCGCAGGTGCCGTTCGGGAGCTTTTTCGGGGACGAAGACTATTTCATCAAGCGGTCGCTGTGGCTGCGCAGTGTCGCGCTCGGCATGCCCATTCACGCGTTCGATCTCGAGTACGCGTTCGAGCCGAACGGCCAGTCCGGCTATCTCCATGTGCTCGCGCTGATCCAGGCGTTGGTCGGACCGGCGCCGTACGGACTGCATCTTGTCGGCGTCTTCTTCTACGTGCTGGCGGCGCTTGTGCTCTACCGGCTGGTTAGAGATGCGTTCGGCCGCGTGCCGGCCGCCTTCGGTCTGTGCGTCCTGCTGTTTCTGCCGAGCCTGTTCGCATTTTCGATCGCCGTCCTGAAAGAGCCGCCGTTCGTGCTGGTCAGCGCGTCGAGCCTGATTGCCGCCGTCATGCTCGTTCGCGCGCCCTCGTGGCGAAGCCGCGCGCTCGCCTGCGCGAGCCTCGTCGCGCTGGCGGCGATTCAACAGAGCATCCGGCCGCACGGCGCCACGTTCACCGCGCTGGGCGTGCTCGGCGGCCTCGCGATCGGATTCGTGGTGCAGCGGCCGAAGGTGCTGCTCGCCTCTCTCGTCGCGGCGCCGATTCTGGCGGGCGCCGTTCTCCGAAGCCCCGACGTGCAGTTGAAAGCGCTCGTGGCGCTGCACGGTGCGGCGCGCCAGCACTGGGGCGCTGTCGTCGTGTCGCGCGGCGTCAGCTATCGCCTCCTCGACGACAGGTTCTATCGCGACCTGAACGAGATCTCGAGCCTCGAGTTTCTGGAGACGGCCCGGTTCGTCGGACGTGCGTTCGTCTCGTACGTCGTCGTGCCGCTGCCGTGGCACGTGCAATCGCGCGTCGCCGTCGCGTATGTGCCCGAACAGATCGTCTGGTATCTGATCGCCGCGCTCGCCGTGACCGGCACGTTCTTCGCGTGTCGACGGGACCCGATCGTGACGGGTCTGCTCGTGAGCCATGCGCTCGTGATTGGCATGGCGGCCGCGTTCACCGACGGCAACGTCGGCACGCTGGTGCGGCATCGCAGCCTCGCGATTCCGTACCTCGTGTGGCTCGCCGGCGTCGGCGCGTGCGAAGCGCTGGCGTGGGTTCGACGCCGGCAGCTCGATCCGCCGGTGGTCCGGTTGACGCCCGCGCTGGCACAGACGAGGTCCCTGTGACGGTGCTCGATGAACGCGGTCGCGTGGCGGGGCGCTTCAACGTCGTCGACATCGCAGCGGCGATTGTGCTGTTCGCCCTGGTGCCGGTGGCGTTGGGCGCGTATCTGCTGTTTCGCACGCCCGCACCGACGCTCGGGTACATCTCGCCGAAGACGTTGATCGAAGGACCGAACCAGAGGCTCGAAATCAACGGTACGAACCTCAGGCCGTTCATGCGCGTGTCACTCGGCACGATTGCGGCCAGAACGTTTCTGCTCGGCAGCACGAAGTACGCGCTCGTCGATCTGCCCGATCTGAAGCCCGGCACGTACGACGTCGTGCTCTACGACTACATGCAGGAGGTGGCCCGGCTGCCGAAGGCGCTGACCATCGCGCCTATTGCGACCGAGGTGAAACTGGAGGTCGCCGGCAGGTTCAAGTCGCTGGCGGAGGCTGCCGCGGCGCAGTTGAAGGTGCGCGACAGATTTCCATCCGGTGAGCGTCCGACGGCCGAGATCATCGAGCTCGGAGCGACCACGGCCGCGGCGCTGCGTGTGCAGGTCGGCGACGACGTGGTGACGGTGCCGCAGGGCGGCCGCGACGTCGAGGCGACGCTTCTCATCACCTGCTCGTCGGTTCGCATGGCGGACGGGAGCGCGCGGTGCGCCGTACCTGGTCCGGATCAGCAGACCGTTGTCGTGGCGCCGAACGCGCTGATCGCGCTGTCCACGCCGAATGGCGCAGTGATCTTCCAGGTTGCCGCGGCGAGAGCGCCGCGGGCG
>Ga0137394_10000371_pt1 | contig 31419 bp, 46 predicted proteins | sample czobulk116metaG_FD_108278 | JGI IMG/M metagenome (GOLD analysis project Ga0137394, IMG submission 108278) | Vadose zone soil microbial communities from Angelo Coast Range Reserve, California, USA - czobulk1.16 metaG | ecosystem: Environmental > Terrestrial > Soil > Vadose zone | place: USA... | reverse complement strand
TATTGGCTTGTGTAGGTATGCTTTGGACGGCGCGGTTTTGGCCGTGAAGGTCGACGTTGTCGTCGTCGAGGCGAGTCGCTTCCACGCTGCTGGAGGCTGTGCCATGAAGACAGTGATACACACAAGCACGTCGATGCGCGGCGATATGACTCTGGTGCAGAGGCCGATTTGTTTGTTTTTGTTCGTTTTCTTTTTTATTTCCTTTCGATTGAGAACACCGCGACGGTTTCTTTTCTTTTCGCTGAATGTGAAGTGAAGAGGAAGAAGAAGTTGTATTTCCTTGATGTCAGATGTCCCGGCTGAGGGGTTAAAAAGTACACAGCAGAGCAACTGGACCCCCCACTAAGCGTGAAAGGGTACGCATCATAGAAGAGGTTATTCTGCCATTGCTCCGTTACTCGAATTCGCCGAAAGTGCGCGGCTGTCGAGTGCAGTTCTTCAAATCAACTGCGTCAATGGACAACTTTCAACTGGTCACGTTGCCTGCTAAATAAATCAGACAATATTACTTATCATCCAAATATATATATATATATATATATTCCCCGTCGACTTGACTCTGTGCTTGGCTCGGCCGGGGTCTTCAGATCCTCGCTATTGCGATACCAAAATCATACGATCGATAGGATCAATCAAAACCATATCATCTCAGGATCTAGAAAGTGTCTGTCACGGAGCTGTGATCTGTTGTGACCAGTGTCACGTCACGCGTCACTTGCCAAAGTTTAGGCAATCACGACGCTCGCAGTACGACATCATAGACGACAGCCAGCGGAGGACTTCAAGGACACAAAATGGCATCGACACGGTATGCGACCTTCTCTTCCAGTCTCTTATCGCCTTATTTCACGGTGCATGTGGGTTGGGACGACTTGGGAGATGGTGGATGGACTCCGTTGAACCCGGATGACCAAGTCTCTAGGCCGAGTGCTGACCTACCTCTTCAACTCTCTTACAGACTTTACTGCAAAGGGCGCGTACTCGGCCATAAGCGCGGCAAGCGTAACACACGCCCCAACACTTCCCTCCTTCAAATCGAGGGTGTTGTGAACAAGGAGGACGCTCAGTTCTACCTGGGAAAGGTACTAATCCTCCCCTCTTTGATACTTTGCGCTGACTTGTGGCATTCGCGCAGCGTGTAGCATACGTCTACCGCGCCAAGCGGGAAATCGCAGGGTCGAACGTTCGCGTTATCTGGGGGTAAGGTCCTCGTATTATCCAAGCATTGGACGATTGTTCATTATCCAATAGTCGGGTAACTCGCCCCCACGGCAATAACGGTGTCGTCAGATCAAAATTCGGCTCCAATCTGCCTCCACATGCTTTTGGCGCAAGCGTCCGCATCGTACGTCTCATTACATCGTTTCCGTCGTGGTTCCTGTGTTCACAGTTTTCAGATGCTGTACCCGTCGAACATCTGATTACTGTATTCTGTTGCATTACCACTCTCCTCTATCGCAATCTGATGTGCCACCATGGTCGGCATGCGCTTCCCCGCATGAATACATGATCTTTGCTATGGCACAACCGTCGATCAGTGTTCCTTGTCCGCCTTCATATACCCTGACCAGATAATCTAGTCGTGCCGTGACTCCCCCCCGGTTGGGTATGACAATGACTATTAAGATACACCGTACAACAATTGTCCTGCAACAGGATATGATTATGATTGCGACATGGTGTTGTCGGATTCTGCAGCGACTGCAGCCGCACGCCCATTATCCCTACCCAGCCCGGCGGCACGCTCGGATTCCTCAATCGTATACGCCGGTTCTTTGAGAGCTTTGCATCGTCGTTTGTGAACTTTACTCTTCCAATGTGACCGTAGCGCGGAATCTGTCTCGTAATATCTAGTGGATGTGAGCACAAGCGTAGAGATACTGATCGAGAGGACGAACTTTGCGCATTCGACACAGTAGTGTTGTGCGAGGCCGGGCTTCTCATAGTCTAGTTTCTGTCCTTCCAGCTTGGCCCGATTCTAAAAGAAGACGGCACATCAGACCAGTCCCCGCGCAGGTAAATGACAGACCTTAGGGTCCAAATCGATGAGCTGTATCTGATCAAGGTCTCTTGTACGTGCCTGCGGGAAGCAAAGGAAGTTTTCATCAGCCTGCGCCAAAGGCAGTGTCGAGAGATAATTTACTCGTGTACGGGTGGCACGTCGTACATCCCGCTGTGCCTTGTGCGTTCGTGACCTGCGAAGGCGAGACATGTTATGCTGCTCGTATGACGGTGGTGACTGTACGCTTGTAAGGGCACGGGTAGTGTGTACAGCGCTGCAGCATCCATACAAGTACTGCAGCTCCTAACACGGAACTCGAACACGCATGCGAATATTGTCTTGGAACCTCGTGCGTATAATCCTTTCCCCGCTTGTAGCAAGCTCTGTCTGACGCGCCCTGCAATCAGAATGGCGTTCGGACTATACCTCAATATCATCCGTGAGCGACCTTGCTCACCCTATGTCCAAGTCCAATCAGTCACATAACTAATGGCCCGGTAGATGGAACACTCTTAGGAACTGGGATGCTACTCTGAAGGAACTAAAAGCAGACATTATTTGTTTTCAAGGTGCGCCTTCCCCCGCAGTCGTTGCTTTTCTTACATGTATGGTTCAACTCGTCGTGCGCGTAGAAATGAAGAGCAGTCGCGCAACAATCGGCCGCGACGTTGCACTGCCAGATTCCTTTCATTCATTCTTCTCCTTTCCCGCCGTGAAAGGGGGCTACAGTGGCGTCGCGGTCTACACGAACACGCGTATGGCGACGCCCCTCAAAGCTGAGGAGGGGCTGTCCGGAGGCTTACAACCGAAGCCTCCCCTAACTCCCGAAGAGCGCACCTCGACATCATACCCGGTCGCGCACGAGCTCGAGCTCGTCCCCGACGCCGAAGAGCAGACCCCGAACGACCTCCTCTCTCTGGACCTCGAAGGACGCGCGCTCGTGCTCGATTTCGGGCTGTTCGTGCTGATCAACCTGTACTGCCCTAACGAAGGGTCCGACGTGCGATTTCCCTACAAGATGAACTACCATCTGATGCTCCAGGAGCGCGTGCGCGGGTTGATCGCGGCGGGGCGCGAGGTCGTCGTCGTCGGCGATCTGAATGTCTGCGCGGCACCCATCGACCACTGCGATGGACACTTGCCCAGCAATGCTTCCACATTCTGGGAACACCGGGCACGCGCATGGATACGTGATTGGCTGGCACCGCGCGGGCCTTTGATCGACGTACTCAGGAACTTCTGGCCGGATCGCAAGGGAATGTATACCTGTACGTCGCCGCCCCCCCGTCTCACCCGAGCTGTGTGGTAGCAGTGGCACTTATCACAGATGGCACGGATCCACCTAGGCTGGAATACGAAGATCAGCGCACGCGAAAACAACTATGGCACCCGCATCGATTATGTGCTTGTCACGCCGGGTCTGCTCCCTTGGATCAAAGCCGGTGACATCCAACCATCCATCAAAGGTTCCGACCACTGTCCCGTGTTCGTCGACCTCCACGATGAAATCACCACCGAAAGTGGCGAAAAGCTCGTCCTACGCGACCTCATGCACATGAGCGCGGATGCTGCCAAGCGTGAGCCCCCAAGACTGGCCGCCAAACATTGGCCCGAGTTCCAGGGAAAGCAGACGCTCATGTCGAGCTTTTTCGTCAAGCGCGCCGCGGAGACGTCGCCGCCCCCACCAACAACTACAACTGTGACCCCAAACGGGCTGTCTGTTCTGGTCACCGCTTTCGACGCACTGGAAACGCAACTCCCAACGCCGCCCGTAGAAGGGCCACCCACATCGAGGGCTACACAACCACACTCCTCGTCAAGCCAAGCCGATACCGAACCCGAACCGTCGACGCCTCCATCCCCGGTGTCACCCGCCGCGAGTCAGCCTTCTTTGAAACCGCCACAGGACCCCCGCGAGTCCCGCAAACGCCCGCGCACAGATACTCCCGCCGCAGGAAATGCAAAACAGAAAAAGCTCGAAGCGGGACAAACGAGGCTCTCCTCGTTCTTTACCAAACCTACGGCCACCACCACCACGGCCGCAGCGCCGCGACAATCGTCATCATCGTCCGACCGAGTCGGTTGGTGTACGTCGTCGGAGATCATCGACCTCTGCGAGGACAGCGAAGAGATGCCGTCCTCGTTGCCGACGATCACGTCGGAGATCCGTCTGCCCGCGGACAACACCAGCAACGGCACCTCCTCGTTCAGCCAGGGCAAGGTCAAGGTCAAGGAGAACGAATACGGCAAGACGGGCGCGGGCGCGGCGTCCTGGTCTGCGCTCTTCACGCCCACACCGTCGCCACTCTGCAACGTGCACCGGGAGCCGGCGAAGGAGTGGCGCGTGAACAAGCCCGGGCCTAACAAGGGCAAGACGTTCTTTCTCTGCTCGCGGCCGGTCGGGCCTGGGTACGACAAGGGCCGCACCGAGCGGCTGCGCGAAGAGGTCGATCCCCGGTACAAATGCAATTTCTTCATGTGGTCGAGCGATGCGCGACGCGAAGCTATGCGCGCTTCTGCTGGCGGCGGCGGCGGCGGCGCGGCGAGTACCAGAACCTCATCATGATGCTCGTAGAGTGGGTAGGGTCATATATATTGTTTTGTAATCGATATAACCTGTGTATAATGTGTACGTATATTGTCGATGGATCATTGCCCATTTTCATAATAATCCTGGGTCGGGCTGAGAAAGAAACCGTCGTCATAAGTTACATATTGGAACATGCTCAACCAGCGAAAGCAGTGGGGGTGAGACAAACAAGGGCTGGGAATAACAAAAGAAAAAAAACGACTGGGAACACATTGATCACGAGGTACTCTTGACTTGCTTCTTCGCGGTCCCGATTTGCGTGTTATTGACCTGTTCCGCGAAATGCATCAGCAGTGCATTCACCTCCCAACGTCGAGAAACTTTATCTATACTTGCCTTGGTGGCGAAACGCAGCGAACACAGTGACTCGTTGAGGTGAGCCGCCAGCGGCGAAAGATTCAGGAACATCTGTGCTCGGATAAGTCAGTAACCCCGTGCACTCCTCGACCTCGACGAAGCACCCTTGATACTGACCAGCGTCTTGGAGTTCCCGCTTAACGAGTTTTGCAGTAGGTACGTCAACTACACGTGGCCGTCAACGTCGCGAACATCTATCCGTCTCTCGGCTTTTGTTATCTCACCTTTGAATTCCGGTAGGGTATGTGCTTGTCGCTCTTCTCGCTCTTCTCCCCAAGCGCAGCGATGACATCTCCGAGCGCGCTGAGGCTCTTATTGATATTCTGCGTCTCCCGCAGACGATCCTTGTCCTTCCCAGCACCGCTCGCGTTGAGCCGCTCACTGCCGGCGAGGTCGACGAGGTTCAGCGCGCCCTCGCACACCTGGCCGGTGTGCGTGTTGGTGCCGCGGATGCGCAGCGTGAAGACGGAGTGCGAGCGCGAGGAGCGCTCATTCATCAGCGTCGCCGCAACCGTGCGTCGCGAGTTTGCCGTCGCGAGCAGAGAGCGGACCTGTGCAGGCGAGCGGAGCGGTTGGACTACGACGTCCGTGACGCGCGTCGAACCCCCTTTCTCGTGCTTGATCTCGTGCTTCTTCTTGTCGAATTCGCCTTTTCCGAGGAGGTCATTGATGGTTTCGTTGTACTATGGTTTGGCCTTGAGGTGCTGTATCTATGCACACAAAATGGATCACGTACGATCTCAAGGAACTGGCCTTCCAGGGTGTATTCCCAACCCTTGCTTTTCAGTTCTTCAATCACTTGGAAAACTTGGTCTACAGCGCGTGGTATCATGCCCACGGTCCCCTTTGTCTTTCATGACGGCATCCTCGGTCATCTAGACGGTAGCAGCATAAGGGCGCACTTACCAACCCTCCTTCCATCGTAAAAGACTTTCCAGATCCCGTCTGGCCATATGCAAATATACAAACGTTGTAACCGTCAGTGCAGCTCTGCGCAAGTTGCGATATCTCCTCAAACACCTCTTCTTGCGTGCATTGGGGCTCAAATACCTAAAAGTGGTACATCAGCACCGGTGTGTGAAGCGCAAGACGATTCAAGGGGCACTTACTCGATCGAAACTGAAGTTCCATGTATCTTTCCGCTCCTGGCCCGTCGCGCTCTCGCTCGTAGAGCAGAGCACGACCTCGCGATGATCCCTCGGGTCAGGAAAAGACATGTTTGCCAGTGCTTCCCTCTGCACCCTCTCGTCGTGTGGGTCTGGGACATCCGACGACAACAATGGTCGTACGCGCGCAAAGACACGAATGTTGCCCTTGAGCTCCTGCACCATATTGTGCAGCCGTCGGCGCACCATCTCCCCCTCGCGTGCTTCCGCCTCCAACTCATCGATGCGGCGTCGCGCCTCTTCGAGGTCAACCCGGAGACTCGATACCGTCTCGGCGGTCCCGTCGTTGGCCGCACGGAGAGCGGCGAGCTGCGCCTGCAGCTCCGAGTTGTGCGACTGCAGGGACATCTGCGTGGCGCTCTGCTGGGCGAGGGCTTCCTTGAGCGATGCGGAGGTTTTGCGCTCCCGGCCGAGGTCCTCGCGCGTAGTGGCGAGGTCGGCGCTGACGTCGTGGAGCTCGCGTTCGCGGCGGCGAGCGTCCGCCTCGAGCTCTAGGAGTTCGCGCGCATGCCATTTCCGCAGGGATTCCAGCTCGTCAGTCTGGGATATCAGCTCGCGCCTGTGACTGATGCCTTGGGTGCGGGCGGCGGCGAGATCGCGCGCGCGGGTGAGTTGCTCTGCCTGCAAGGTCACGACCTTCGTGCGCTCTGCGTCCATATCCGCCGCCAATCTCGCGTTCTCGACCGACCGCGAGCTGCTCGCGATTGGTTGTGCCTGGCTCTGCGACGCCTGGAATCGGAAGTCGTATGCGCCGTTGCCATTGAGAGTTGTCCTTTGTGGACCAGATATCGTCCGCATTCCAGCGGGACGGGGAAGGGCGACTGGGTGGGGTTGAGAGACGTGGCGAGGAGCCACTGATTTGGGTGGTGCGCTTGTCGCACGAGTCGGGCGCGTAGTGATAGTTGTGGGTGGGGGGCCAGACAATGCAGGAGGGCGCGGCTTAGTGAGAGGTGGTGGCCCAATTCCTAGCTTGCGAGTACCATTAGCATTCACAGCAGAGATATTTGGTCCAAGTGGACGAGATGGTCGCCCTGTGCCCGCTTCAGAAATGGTGGGAAGTTTGGATGGCTGTGTGGTTTCGTGGTCGTCATCGGGATCGATGAGAAGTTTACGCTTGAGAGACGTCGTGGTTGGAAGAGAGGAGGAAAATGAGGCCGGCATCGTACTCTCAAGGATACAGTATCAGACCCGCGGTTGTCGTGTCCGTCGAGGCGCGGTTCGCGTTTCGGCGCGTCAGTCACGTGAGGTCTATGCAAATTAATATTTGTTTACATTTAATTCTACGTCTGGAGCGTGGAGAGCAGCCCTCTCCAGACAAAGTCCCGCGGGTTCCCCCCTGATTCCGCGTATTTGGCTAAGAAAAGCTCATCATTTGCAGCTGCGGAGAGGTCAACTCCAACCCATCTAGAAACGATTCATGTAGACTCACGAGTATGGAATGACTTATTCTTATTCCAGACCTCAAATAATGAGGCTGCCTCATTTACACACAGTTTTTCTGGAACCTTAACCATCTGAATGCCTCTTGTGAAGGTTTTAATCTCGGGCGCAACTTTAAGATATGGCGATGGTTGGAGCCACGGCTGCAAGCCCAAGGCGTAACGGAGTTCTTGGGACAGACCATAGGTCTTGTCCGAGAGGGACAAGGCCCCAATGACGGCACCGCGCGCCTGTATTATCAGAGGTCACTTACTTGCTTGAATAGCACGATTAGAGTGAACAACAAACAAATGCTTTACGGCCGCTTGCATATTCAAGAAGGAGGCGAGGCATGGATAAGTGCCACGCGCGGATTGTCTGAAAATGTGGATTCTTATATGCTGTCTTCGAGAAAAGCGCTTGGAAATCATCGATGGCAAGCAGTACGGGTACTCTGATATGCGGTTATGGCCTTCTAATACAAAAACAAACGCGCTAGTGAACATACCTTGTCTGTTTTCCAAGTGCTTCGAGTAGCGCCGCCAAAACAGTAGGTGCAGAGGTCCGATCTTTTAGTCCAAAATCGATCAACTTGAGAAGAGGAGTGCCTTGAGGAAGCGATAGGCCGTCATCCAAATCGATTTTTTCCTCCGCAACTAGCGAACTCAAGTGATGCTCATTTACAGAGCGGAAGCGCTCAAGCGTTTGTTGAGCAAAGACAGGTTGAAGATACGTTTGCGTGCGCAGGTTATAGGAATACGGTGTAGATGAATTCACGAGGCTGATGGCTTGAAAGTAGTTAGGAATTTAGTTTAAGCACGAGCAGTCAGACGCACCACGTGGGATGTACATCACCATCCAGCCTGCGGACGCAGCGTACTCTACTCCTTGGATCAACAAGAAGCTCTTCCCACAACCAGCAGAACCAGCTACGAAGGGATAGCATATGAATTACGCCACTGGACAGTCGGGCGAATGAACAAACCCAAGACAAATCTGCTCCTTTGACTCGACTCTTGGCTTGCAGCTTGTAGCCGATCCACCAGTTTGATTGTCACGTCACGCACGACCGACGCGGCCTTCGAAAGGATGCGAAACTGGAGAAAGGAATCAGGTCTGGAAAGGACGGCATAGAAGTGACTCACGTCTAGGTATACATTGCGTGGTACACCAAAAACTCGAACTGCGTCATTCTCCGGCAATGGAAAAGCTAGTGCTTTGCCTAAGCTTCCTTCGGTAAGGACTTCCTGTATATTCTGTGTCAGAGACTCCCCCATGTGGCTGCAATGCTCATTCACGGACAGCACTGAATTGAGGCAAAGTGAGCTCATCTAGGCGTTGGCTTTGAAATAGCTCGTGCTTAAGTTGGCCAATGGGGAGTTGTACGAAGGCCTGAGCAAGAATCGAGGTAGTCAGCATTACAACTAATCGTCGATAGAGAAAGCACGCACACCAGGAGATTTATTATTTCGCATTGCCTCCATACGTTGCTGCTTTTTGGTTAACTTTTGGTTTTTGCCTCCCTTGAACCCCTGGGCTGAACGAGTCATGGCACTCAGTTCCTTATATGCAGATCGCGAGGACAGTGCTAGCGAAGCCACTTACCATGTTGCTTCATGGGGCCACCCTTCGCTTGAGCGGCATATGAACGCGCATGAAGCGACAGTCCAACTTCTCGGAAAGCAGTGAGTGACGCACGCGGCCGCGTGGTCGCAGAGAGGAGGGACATGGACGGAAATTGCTCGGGACTCGGCGGGATGCAGCGCGCAGATTCTAATTGGCTTTAGCTCGCCACGTGGCTTACCTCTTCGAAGTAGTGGCATGCCCACGTGACCACAATTTGCAAAGACGGTGAATTCACCGCGTTCAGCGATCAACGAGCATTTAGACCTGGACATCACCTTTATCGTTACTGGCAACTATGCTCGATCGACAACCGCGCTCGGGTCTTGCCACAGTCAAGCGTGACTTTTCATCCAACATCACGACGGATAGCTCTCCATTCCCTGTGCCTACCGTCGCGACCACTAAGCGGAGCGCACTCTCGGATTCCCTTAGAAAGGCTATTCAGGATGGCGTCGCCAGTCGCGAAGCTGAGAAGGCTCCTCTTGCTCCGTCATCGCTCACCGCTTCACAGGAACGCTTTCTTTCGCATGGGGCAGCGCCACCTGCCAAAAAGCGACGACTCCCCAGTTCATGGGGTGACTGTGCATCATCTTCCACAACGCTCCACCACGAGTCTTCCGTATCCTCGACGATTTTCAGATCGCGCTCTTCTACGAGTGCTCTGCCACTCGACTTCTTGTCCCAAGGCCATCATGAGGAACCCGAATCTCCTTTGGATCCTTCCTTTCGATCAAAGCCTGCCCGACGACCCGCTACGATCTCATTGAGTGACGAGCAGAAAGCAATTCTGGAGCTGGTCACGCAGGGGAAAAACGTTTTCTACACCGGAAGTGCAGGTATGTCTGGTTTTCACCATTTGCCAATGCAATCTCTGTTCGTGTTGTGCGTCCTTCAATGAATAACAACTGTTGTCTGCGGCGTCTGGTTTCGAGCATTACCATTGCAGCATATAATATCTTGCGTTCTATCTTCGTTGCTGACATGTGACCAGGAACTGGCAAATCTGTTCTTCTGCGCGAGACAATCAAAACTCTTCATAAAAAATATGTGAAAACGCCTGATGCAGTAGCGGTAACTGCGTCTACGGGTATTTGCTATCCTCCATTTTCTATCCTCGTAGGTTGTAACGCTAAGACGTTCTCATAGGCATTGCTGCGTGTAACATTGGTGGAGTGACAATCCACTCGTTCGCTGGCATTGGCCTGGGCGTAGAGGATGTGGAGACGCTTGTCAAAAAGATTCAGAAGAACAGGAAAGCGAGTTCGAGATGGCATCGGACCAAGGTCCTTATCATTGACGAAGGTTAGTGCATCGTTTTTACATCAACCGGATGTTACAGGTCCTTTAGTCTCAATGGTCGATGGTGAACTTTTCGATAAGTTGGCCGCGATCGGTAGCATTATCAGAGGTAAATTTGATAAACCCTTCGGAGGCATTCAGGTACGTATAGTTCTCGGCGTTCTTGTTGGTCTTTCGAATTAATGCCATCACGTAGCTTGTCATTACGGGCGATTTCTTCCAGCTGCCCCCTGTCAGCAAGGGAATTAAGTCGATGCGCTTCGCTTTCGAAGCTACTGCTTGGGAAGAGACAATGCAAAGGGCGATCAAGCTTACGAAAGTCTTTCGGCAAAAGGATGAGGGTACGGACTTGACTCTACAGAATTCCCAATCGACTTAAAATCGACTTAAGCCTTCGTCAACATGTTGAACGAAATGCGATACGGGACATTGTCCCAAAAATCAATCTCGAGATTCCGGCAACTGTCAAGAGAAATTGTATACGAGGACGGCATTGGGCCGACTGAGCTGTGAGCCACCGTCACCCTTAATTTGTCTTGTGCCCCTCTCTGAGATAGTTTTAGTTTCCCGCTCCGTCAAGACGTAGAAAATTCCAATAACTCGCGTATGAGCCGCCTTCGCGGCGAGAGCAAAACATATCATGCCAAGGATGGTGGATTGGCTACCGGCGTCCAACGGCAGAAACTTCTTGATAATTTCATGGCCCAAGAAACCCTACATCTGACTGTTGGCGCCCAAGTCATGCTCATAAAGAACATTGATGACACACTTGTGAACGGAAGCATGGGCATCATCGTTGCATTCCAGGAACCCAACGTGTATTCTGAGGATCGTCGTGCAGAATTTCCACGAGACCGAGGAAGAAATGAAAGCGTCTACAAAATTCAAGAACGGCGCTATGCCGACGTCCCACCCTCGGCGTTGGAAGGCGAGCCCCAGAAAGTGGGGGTTGTCCAGGCTCTGGCGCTCGACGAAGCAGCAAGGAAGAAGCCAATAGTCGACTTCAGCGTTCCTGGGGGCGGGATCCGTCACGTAATGCTTGAACCAGAAACCTGGAAAGTCGAACTACCGAACGGTGATGTCCAGGCGTCACGAACGCAGGTGCGACTCTACCACAACTTTTGTACCGACCCACCTCACGTCCGCTACGGCACTGCAGTATCCTCTCATCCTATCATGGGCTATGTCCATACACAAGTCACAAGGTCAGACACTTGAGAGGGTGAAAGTAGACCTCGCGAAGGTTTTCGAGAAAGGCATAGTCATTCTATTCTCTTTCTCTTGCTTGTGCTGACAGTCCATGTGCACTTGCGTCAGGTCAAGCCTATGTGGCTCTCTCACGTGCCACATCCCTTGAAGGCTTGCAGGTCCTGAACTTCAACCCCGGCAAGGTAAGAAAGTCAATGTATCTCGTCTGCAAATCTACTGACCGTGCCCCCAGGTGCTTGTTCATGACAGAGTCAAGGCGTGGAGCGCAGGCTTAGAAACGCTTAATACTCCCATATCAGTTGAAGACTCAGATGATGAAATTATCGAGCTATGAGAACCCCTTGACCAGATTCCTTATCTATTGTTACTCACCATACCATATCACCATAGGGTCCCCATAGTGTCACACATACTTCTACAAAGTTTCCGGCATACACGATAACTCATTACAATGATTAGCCCTTTTAAGGCGCTGACGTTGAAGGACTTCCCATGGCACGAGCTAACCAGAGGCCCAAAAACTGGACCAGATTGAAGAGGTGGGGACGTGCCGCTCAGATCAAACCGCTGGACGATGAGGGAGGTTGGGTGCAAGTTGAGGACCCATATAGCACTCCAGCGCTTGCCCCAAGTATAAGTGGACTGGAATGTACCTTAAACCGTGACGTCTTACCATGATCATTGTGATATCTTTCGTGAACATGCGATCAAGTATCCTGCGAGCGGACATGTCCTATGAAAACCCGGGGATTGGGTACGAACGTGTACGGATTGGCGATGTCGGTTTCATTCGCAAGGGCCAATTTTATCGGCTTTTCAGCGCTCTTCTGGGACCACCCATCCCTCCGCGAGTTCGGGGTACCACCATATCATGAGTTGCTGGTTCCCAGCGGGCCAGCGTGTCCTATCATATCAACAGGAACGATCTCAATCACAACAATTATTGTTCGGCAAGAGTCACCATGGACGGTCCACACTCTTTACCCGCAGCCCTGGCTGCCGTACCGCTACCTCTGCCCATTCGTGTGCGACCGGTGAGACGCAAGTGCCGCCGCGCACATGTTCTCGCGCAGCCTCGCGCGCCGCGCGATGGTGGTCGTGAATGAGCGGGACGAAGTCGTCCCACCGGCGATGGGCCGGGAGGTCTTTGGTGCGCTTGCGGGCATCCGGAGGTATGGTAATACGCTCAGTGAGGGAAATGGGAGAGCAGATCAGTGTATTGGAACCAGACGCGGTCGCCTCATAGGCCCGCATCCCCTTATCCAGAGGATGTGCCCACCAGTCTGAGATGTCTAAATAACATATTCTACGGGCGGTAGTTGCTGATCTTTTCTAGTTCGCGCACTTATCTCATCTGGCGCGTCCCGTGCTAACGCCCCCCTTCAAATCATCCCCATCCCCATCTTGGATATGTGTTGCTTGTGCTTTGTGCGCGGCCAGGATTTCGTCAGAATGTCGGCTGGCGGGCCGCTGACTGACCATAATCAGACCCGATAGCTACCAAATTTGTACACCACCAAATTTGTACAGGCAGTGTAGTATACGGTAGCTACCAGGGTCACGGTCGATTAAACTGCGGTACTAATCCTAACTTTCCCTGGTCCTTATAGTCCCAATGGCCCACTACAATGTCTTTCGTCAACAGCTCGCTATCAAGTATCCTGCAATCGGACATGCCCTATGGGAGCCACGTCCGGGGATTGGACACGAGTGCGTTCAAATTGGCGACGTCGGTTTCATACGCGAGGGCCAATTTCACCGACTTTTTAATGCCCTCCTTCCCGAGGACCATCCATCCCACCACAAGTTCGGTGTCCCACCATATCATGAATTGCTAGTCCCTAGCGTGTCCGATCATATCAACAGGGGTGTTCTCAGCCGCAACCACTATTGTTCGGCAGGTATCACCATGGACACAGAGCCAGACAGACATGCCTCGAAGTAATCACACTACACAATCCAAAATTGCTCCATTGACGGTTTTTAGGCCCCCAGATTTCCCTGAGGTCTCCTTTTCTTGCACAAGGCAGAAAGGAGGCGCAGTGTTGTCCATTCCAGTACAAGCACAACGTCAAAACACTCTTGCGCTGGGAGATTTCGGCCGGTGGATGGTGAAGCATATCGACCGTTGGTTTGCATTCGCCCAGCGACTTGGGCTGGGAATTGTGCATATGGAGGAGATTGTCCTGATTACGGGGTGTGACTGCACAAGATCATGGACCAACGTAGCGTTCTTGGAGGGCCAGGGTGATGATGCACAGGCATCATTCGGAGTTGAGTTGGTCGATGGTCACGGTCCTGACGCTAGCATTAAATGGCACTTCTCACCCGAGCGCATTCGGGGAGCATTGTTAAATCAGGGGCCTGAGGGGAAGGTACGTCGTCTGCGAGACTTGGAATTAACGGATCTGGTGCAGCTTTTCAATCCTGCAGACCCTACCCGAGAATCAATGCATATTTATCCGAGGATTTCGTGTGGCCCGTATCCTCAAGATCTTGCCAAAGCATCTGAAGGCGGCAGCGGGGCCTTCTTCAGACGCAGATGAGAACTATAAAGAACCGGGCAGTGACTCAGAACTTATACCGGTACCCCTTACTACTGGGCCTGAGGTAAGCTAAGGTAGTTGTTTGGCTACTCCCAGCCTCCATCTAAGAGATCAAAGTACCGTGATCCTCTTCACCTATTGTTAGACTATGTCGCCGACGTGAGTACTACTATGGACTCGTGTCGTATCTTATAGTGCGTACGTGCCCGGTTCTAACAAAGATTGGACAGCAGGCGCTTGACTGTGATCTAGCCATTGTTCATGATGATGATCTGACACAGATCGATGGAATTTGTGATGGTACCGTGAGTGGACATTTCATCATACAGAACTATGCCATTTTTGCTTACTGACATTCTTGTGGTCATCGAAGGACTTGCATCCTGATGTGGTGATGGGACATCTCCGAAGGTCTAACTTGGACGTACATCAAGTTCCATGTAGTGAGTTCCTACTCGTTCCCGTATCACCACTTCCTACATCTCACGAGGCCATCACGAAAAGATCTATCGCCCACACAAAAGGATTTTAACACTAGCACAGAAATGGTGGGGGTGGCCACTCTTTCCGCAACATTATACAACAAGAGTGTGTTTACATGCCGCTTCGTGTTGAGGTCGAATCATCTGTTTGACTGGCTTGTTGATGACAGACCCTGCCTCTCGACCCCAAATAACATCCATCGAGTTCCAGATGATGCTCGGCGACTGGCAACTTGACTTGACAAAGGGAGAGAGTGCGTGGCTATTCAGTTCAGGCTGTCCTCATCATATTTACAAGAGCGCTGCCGGCCGCGGCGGGCACAGCCGCCTCCATGTCCGAAATTGCCCCAGTGGTTGGCAAGAGGAACATTGAGAGACCTCCTAAAGTATGCTCCGCTGAAGTTCTTCTATCTACGACCTCTACACCCTTATGCACCGTAAGGTCTGACGCCCATGATTTTTACGCAGCACAATAATGCCCTGTATGAGAACGCGAGGGGTGAACTTGAACTCCCTGTGCGCAAGAGAGGAAGGCCACCAAAGCCCAAGCCTACCTCTTCCCACGAAGACGTCGGCGAGGGGAGTACATCCGACTTCCCAGCCAAGCGAAAGCGGGGCAGGCCACCAAAGCCTACTTCTCCCCATGAAGACGTCGGCGAGGGGAGCACATCCAACTTCCCGGCCAAGCGAAAGCGGGGCATGCCACCAAAGCCCAAGCGTACCTCTCCCCACGAAGACGTCGGCGAGGGGGGCACATCCGACTTTCCAGCCAAGCGAAAGCGGGGCAGGCCATCAAAGAGCCCCGCCTGAAATAATATTTTCATCGAATGCATTATTTTGTATACGTTCATGGACAACTCCGCCGCGCTGATGCAACGACGCTCGCGCCATGGGCATGACCATGCAGAAAAATACCCGGTTCAAGTTCTTATGGTTATTTGATTGTCCCTCGGACTGTTTGTTGTTGCAAATTGCTCCCATCGAGGTTTCAGATGCAAGCAGTGTGAACTTGATCGATCCTGTGAACGTCATATTCAAACATGTGGAGGGCCTGAATTAAGAGCGAAATTGGACCCGAGCCTGTGCCCGGCGGGACTGTTCTGGGTAAGCCTGTGACATCCAGGTAAGTGACACCATGAGCTAACTGGATGGTGCGTAATCAACTGGCACGTCTCGGTGGCTTGCCGCCCCTTTAAAAAAGGATAAACCGGCGACTGTGGTGGCACTTTCAATTCCTGGAGACGCTATGCTCTCGCCCGAGACCTCAAACACATTCCTTCTCGCCATATCGCCATTTGAGACGCCACCTGCTCGCTTCACCACGTCTTACCTTGAGCACCCGACTACCGGGGGGGGTGCTCACATAGCCAAGTTGTACTACAAGAACGGTTCTCTCGCGCGAAAAGGTTCGCAACGAATACGCGAATGGAGACTGAGCTCGCTTCAACGAGTTAGTGGCGGCCAACCCCCATGAAAATAAGGGCAATTGAGGTCTCTACTTCCCGCTTCCGGAGATCATTCCGCCTAATGTCGTTGGCTACCTCTACTTCAAATCCGAGAACGCCCAAACGCCAGCGACCCCTGTGGAAACGTTGCTGGGTGCAGCGCACCCACGTGTAATTCTTGAGTCACAGCTCCTTTCTATCCGAGTACGCGTGGCAGCCACCCTGCAACAGGACCCACCACGTCTGACGTCTCGTGCCGACAGGTGGTGCCTCGACGAATCCTACGACTGTCAGTGGATTTGTTTGGGATCCCTGCTTATATGGCCGAGGACACATCCGAAGCTACTGCCACAGGGCTGCTCGTCCGGTACGCGTAGTGGTGATCTAACGGCAGACCTGGTGTCGTTTGAAGAAATGCGTGCTGATTACTCGGAAAGGGTGAAGCGCGGGCCAGATGAAGAGACGACGAGGGTATATGTCTATATGATGGTTTGGTCGGACTATACACTTCGCGAGGACGTATTTCGGGTGGAAGTTGCGGCCTGTTGCAACTCCGACTTAAATGGCAATTCGACTCTTTCGTTCAAACCAATACAGCGTATCCGTATTGCGCCGTATCCCCGACATCTTGGGGATTCACCCCCTTAGTTGCACCCCGATACAAGAACCTAAAATGACAGAGGACACGGGCACAGTGACACTAGGTTCTACGAAGCACTGTTGTGACCAAGACACATCACAGTCCGGCCCCAAGCGCGTCAAATTAGACATACAATCAACAACGGGCGCAAACCCCCCAAATTTGAGCCCAGACACCCCCCAGAGCAGCAAGAGGTCCCAAAAGCGATGCGACGCCGCTGGATATGCAAAGTCGCGCCAGGGAAAGGAGAAGGACAGCAAGAACATCGGGCGGAGGCGCCGTGACGGTCCCGAGACGAGTGGAGCGGGCGCTGTGCCATCCGAGGCCGATCCCCGAGATGTGTCGGAAAAGGCTCCCCGTCTACCGAAGCGTCAGTCTGCGATTCTACTCGGGTTTTGTGGGACAGGGTGCGCAGGTATGCAAATGTCAGTGTGTTGCGACATCGTTTCCGAAAAGAAGGGCTCTCTTTTTCTGACAATACTTTGCAGCCAACCCGATACGCGAACTATCGAAGGAGTGCTGTTTGACGCGCTGGTGCGTGTCGGTGCAGTGTCCTCAGATAATGCGGATGATCCTACGAAAGTTAGCCTCGGACGTGCGGCTCGTACGGACGCGGGCGTACACGCAGCTGGGAACCTCGTATCCCTCAAGTTGATAACTCAGATCCCCGGCGTTCCGGACGTGGTTGGTGCAATCAACAGATCACTACCGCCCGAAATCCGTGTTTGGGGTATCATCCGCGTACAGAACTCATTCAATGCCAGAACGTGCGTCTTCTGTTCTCCAGGATGCACATTCGCTCCTTACCGAGAGGCTATAGATCTTGCGATAGTCGCAAGTACACGTACCTTTTCCCTTCCTACCTCCTCATACCCCCCAAACCCGGCAGTGGCCTGTACGAAACATTCCGCCGCCAGGCAGTACCGTCATCGAGCAGCTCAACCAACGCTGGTGCATTTACTGACAACATTCATTCATTTTGGGCCGAGTCTCCCCCCCAGTCATCAAAGGAGGACGATTTACAAAGGAAGCGTCGATGGCGTGCTGAACCAGAAACTATCCAGAGATTACGGGAAGGCGCAAAGAAGTTCGAGGGCACTCGCAACTTCCACAACTTCACAGTAGGACGCGAATTCAGCGACAGAAGCACTCAGAGGCATATGAAAAAGATTGAGGTGAGTTGCTTGTTGAGGGTGTCGGCAGCAACTAAGGAGGGAGATAGATATCTGATCCAGTTGTCTACGGCAGCACAGAGTGGATCAGCGTCATGTTCCACGGTCAGAGTTTCATGCTTCACCAGGTAACTCGTCGTTGCGACATGTGGTTTCTCTACTCACCCAACTCGATAGATCGTGCGTTTGTGCCGCAAAACGCGTCACCTATACACTTATAGTACTTCTCTTCACAGCGCAAGATGGTCTCCGCATTGGTCCTATGCTGTCGCACAGTTACGTCCCCGCAGATCATCGAAGAAGTAAGTTACGGCGGAATCCCCACGAATTCTCATGTCTCTGACACACCAATCCCAAGTTATACGGACCGCGACAGGTTCTCATTCCTAAGATGCCATCTCTTGGCCTGTTGCTTGAGCATCCTATCTTCGAGTCGTATAACCGTAAGGTTGGAGGCGTAAGCGAGCATCTATCTCCAGAAGACGCGGAATACCGTCCACCGATCGACTTCGATATCCATCGCGAGGAGATTGATAAATTCAAGCAGACATATATATACGACAAAATGCGAGAAGCTGAGGATTGTAAGGCTGTGTGGGTTATCGTCGTAAATGTCTACGCTGCATCACTTGACATGAATGCCCTAGATTCGACGCCTGGGTTCACTCAATTGACGCGTATCCCGGTGATGATCTGCTCTATCTCAATCCAAAGGGTATCATTCCTGCTGCCGCAGTGATCAAGAGAAGCGAACGAAGGAAGAACCCATTCCGCGAGAAGAAACGTTTCGACGTTACGGACTTTCTGGAGAACAGTAAGGTTGAAGTGGATGAGGCGGAGGACGAGGAAGAACAGGGTGTTGTCATGGATAAGGCGAAGCTGGTTGACATGGAGGGCTAGTCGGTGGAACGCCGTAAGTACCCTTGGTGTAGCTTTCCCGTTCTTCGCCGTCGCTGATTCGCCAGGTTCCCTCACAGCTCAGAGTAGTGTAGTGCTGTGGTCGATCTACTATATTCCGGCAAGTACCCATCTGACTGCCTTAACGAGTGACTTGGATTAATGATGAATTCGGAAGAGCAGTCTTAACCCATACTTACGTGCACCCGGCTGATCTGTCATATGGAGGTCGATCCCGGTCTCGGAAGCACAACTGACACGGAAGGCGGCGATCATGATTCCGAAAGTGCCCTTTTCCCTTTTTGATCTGACATGGACAAACATGATAACTACAGAAGATACAGGGAGTGCTACAACCTTACACTGCGCAGAGTACTAAATGTCCGTCTGTAGCCCATGATGCTCGCGCAAATCCCTTGTATAAAACAAACACTGGACCCCGTGATATAGTAATACCCAAAGTAACCAGCCGGGGTCTAAACGCCAGCAGCAATTTTCGGACCCTTGAACCAGCGAGAGAAACCTCCGAGGCTAGCTCTCGAATCTTCGCTGGGCTACAGGCGCCCACCCCAGAGCAGTGCATTTTATTAACCCTTTTCGCGAACAGTTGGGTCTTGTAAGCCGCGACGTCGGGCTGAATACTATCATTATCTCCTCAAAAATTCTTTTCTTATCCCCGGGCGCTACAGTAATATCGTTGCTCGTACACCATGACGGGTCAAGGCAATATCCGATCCGTATGTCCTCGTTACGTCCGAAGGAGGATGATAGAGGGAGAGGCCAGCCAGCTGGGCTTCCCTCGCCACGTACCCCATTGCCGCTCGCGGCGATCATTTATGTGATATTCTCTCTCGGTCGCGTTTTTGTGATACGGAACTAGCCCCAGATCCGTCGGCTTTCTGTATCCGATGTGGTGGGATACAAATACCAGCCCCAAATAACCTAGGCTTAGTCCCAGACATTCCCACATGTACAGCTGTATATTACTCATTCCCGCCAAGGTTACACACAGTTATATTCACTCTACCAAAGAGGTAATAAAAGAAAGACACGGGAATAACAATGATAGCCAGAAGCAGACCAATTAAGACGCAAAGAATTGTACGCAACGACGACGACCATTAACGACAGACTCGGAAGAGAAAAAAACACTAGTTCATCCCTCTCTCCTCGTACTGGTAAAAGCGTAAGCAAGGCATCACGTATCATGACTGCTCGTCAAACGCGAGTGCCTTCACCCCATCTGTCAAGTCATGCAAACCGGCATTCTCGCTGGGCATATTAGGCGCAGGTGCGGGTGAAGGAGCAGACATCATACGAGGCACTTTCAAACCAGAAGCCGGCCCTGCACCTTTCGATGGCATGCGCTCCACCCCTTCCGCACCACCTGTGGACATGGGACCAGCACTGCCACCTCCATCCCGGTGCATACCCCCGGGCTCGCGGGCCTTCCCAGCACCGCTTGTCCATACACCAGTTGGCACTGGTGGCGCGCGCGCCCCGCCAAGAGGAGGGAAGTCCGCAGACTGTAATGATACTGCTGGGGAATTCGTATTGTGATTACGTGGGCCACCATTCCGTGCGCTTGGACGTGTCGGGTGCAGCGTCGGGTTTGGCTTAAGACCGACGGCCCAATCTGGGCGCGGTGGTAGCGGATGTTGTGAGGAGGTGGTGCGGGATGACGAAGACGTGGATGACTGGGTTTGTGTGTGATTTCGCTATGAGTCGCCTATCGTATCAGAGTAAAGGTATACAGGTGCTACTCACCGTAACGCTTGACGCTTCATCTCCTGGAGTCCTGCTCCCATTTGACGTCCCTGATGTTCGGCGCATCGAATTATTAAGACGCGGGCCGACCGGACTGGCGTTGTTCTCGACAGGGGAAGTCGCTCCGGTCCCACTTGATACACCGAACTGGTATGCAAACTTTGGGCCATGGCTCATTGAGCCACCGCCATTGCGTGAGTTGCCACGTTTCCTCCCTCTAGGATCAACGTGATCGTTGTTCATCGTTATTGGTGGCATTACACGAATGCCAAGGTCGTTGCCTTGCGGCAGTGGTGACATCCCAACATGGTGGGCTGACTGTGGAAGAGGTTGTTGCGCCTGTAGAGGGGTGTGCATGGGACCCATCGGGGGAAAGTATGGAGGTATATTGTAACCAACGTATTGTGGGCTCGATGCAAATGAGTACTGTGATGGATGGGGTTGCGGTATTGGAGAACCGGAAGGGGCGGCCAGTGTCTGGTTCGGAGACCACGGGAACGATGGCATGTACATCATCTGCTGTGAGTGTTGTGGCGGGGGGGCAAAGGGTCCATGTGGTTGAGGATCAGCCGTAGAGCACGAAGGATCAGAACTCGGTGCGTGATGTTGCGGTGGTGGCTGCAGCGGCGGTGCCTGAGGGTAGCCATACGGGTAGAACGGCAAGGGTTGCATGAAGCCCTGCCCGGGGCCCTGCTCTGTTGGAGGCGGCGGGTAGGGAAACATGAACTGCTGTGGGTAAGGCTGTTGCATCTGCGGCGCTTGGCTTACATCATAGGGGACATTATTTGGGACAGGTTCGTAGATGGAGGCGAAGGTGAATGAAGGTGATGGAGCGCGCGAGCCACGCGTGCTGGACGGATGTTTGTGGGCGAGCATAGACCTGGATGATCCTGCCGAGTTGGCGCCGGAACCGTTTCGCCGCTCGTTCTTATTATCCCGTGCAACTGGGCCCGAAAACTCACTCTCGGTTGGAACTGTGCTAATCGAATCCTCAATATCACCTGCGCTGCTGCTTCCACCTCCGCTGGTCGAAGCCGAACCAGAAACAAGACTGAACGTGGACGAGCTCGCGCTCATGTCATTTTCTTTTTCTTTGGTCTTCTCGAAATCCAGGAAGATACGTGACCGGGCTTCATTATAGGCGGCCTCACGTTCCACCAAGGTAAGGGCTTTCTTAGGACGAATCGGTGCGCTACTACGTCCACCAACACTGCCGGCTTCAGAAGGTTCGACGTCTGAAGACTCGGCATCTTCGCCATTGACAGATCCCGTGCGAGATTGTGATTGGGCTCGGAAACGGTCGTGGACGGATCGACTCATGATTTTGATGGCGGGTTGCTTTGTCTGTTCTAGTGGAACAAGCTCAGAAATCCGCTTTGGAGGGCTGTGAGGAGAGACGTAGAGGTTTAAGGGCAGAAAAAAGGATGAAAATATGACTGGACGCACATTTTACTCTCAAGAGAATAAGAGATCCATATGCTCTTTGAACCAGAATCGCTTTCAGGGGCGACTCTGTAATAAGTAGAACATCTATGGACAAGGAGTCGCTGGTAGGACGTTGCAGTTGGGATTTCAACGCGACCCCTTCAAGTTGAGATGGTTAGCGCCAAGTCGAAAGAGATAAAGTACATGAGTTGGTGCGTGACGCCAACGGAGAAAGGTGTGATGACTGGGTGGGAAATGCTCACTTGCGTTCGTTTATGATGCGCTCCATGTCCTCGCCTACACGGAGCACAAATAACCGTTCCTTGCTTTTAAGCGCCTCAAAGATTGATGGGTCTGCCTCGATTGGGCCCTCGGGTCTATTGTCAGTCTCTGCTGGAGTGGGGCTGGACGCGGGGAAGGGAGAGGGTGTTTGGCTATCGGCGAGTGGAAGAGATGATAAGAACGACGGCATCGTGAAAGGTTCTGCTTGGGGAGAGAGCGTGGTCGTGAGGGGGGAGACACGAGTGGCGTCGGCTGGGAGGGATGAGGGAGATGGAGACAGTTTGGAGGCAAGGACAGTTACTGAGACGGTGCGGGTTGATGTTTCTTTGGAAGAGAGAAAGGAAGGAAGAGAAGTGAGTGAACGAGGTGGAAGCCGTTAAAGAAAAAGGAAGGTGTGAAGGCGATACCCGCACAGTAGGTGAAGGAGAAAATACCTAGTGACATTGCTAGAAGGGCAGGATTGATTGATTGATTGATTGCAAAGAGGTTCTAGTGGCTTTGAGGAGAGCTCTGAGACATGGACGGACGGGAATGAAAGTTGTCAGTAACCGAGGTGGTTGAGGGCACAAGCAAGTAACGAGCGTCAGTGTCACTCGGGTCCGGGTCGCACGGCCTCAGTCGCTACCATCTCGTCCCACAAAACTACCTTGGCAGTCACCTTGCGCAGCCCCGGGAGGATTGGTCCACTCTCACCCATGGTGATTCGCCGGTAAACATTAACAGCACATCGCTCCCTGGTACCCCTATCCGACGCGATTTGGTGAGGGTGTAGACTACTAGGACCCTAGGACTACCTCTCAGACATACGTGGCGTCATACGTCAATCCGTCACTTCATTCCGCAAGGGGGATCGCGTGATCACCTCTCCTGCTTGCCCCGTCTTTGCGTGAGATCCCTCCTGTGTTCGCATCTATTAGATGCCCGTATGACACCGGCATCAAGCGCCGTGAAAGTTGATGACCTGCTAATGAGATCAACGCCGAATCCTTGAGTCAGACGCCAATCAATGCTCATGATATAGCGGTATGCATGGACCTTCTTCACCCATCTCTCCGAATTGTCCCCTACCACCTGTCATCACTCGGTAAACCCAGAGAAGCGTGCTGCAGGCTGAGTAGTTTGCGCAGACAAATCCTTCTCGGATCACGGGTTCGACGGGCCCCGACACTGCCCCGACTCCGATAGGGCGGTTGATGGTCCACAATAACGCATTGTGTCTGACAGGTGACAAAGCGATGACCCATGGTCAGAGCGCCCTTCGACATCCACAAAGCGTTTGTGGCAGTTCTGTGGCGGACATCGACCGACCAGCCACATTCCACGGTGACCTCGACAGTATAAAATGCTCCCAGTCCCAGTTTCCACGAAACCCACGTTCTCACTGCCCAACTCTACGCTACCAACAGTTATCCGCCATCACCATCATGTCGCATCCCAGCGTTGATCCTGGCCCACTATCTGATGTATTCAGGGCTAAACTAACTACTCTGGTTCGAGACCAGCTCAAGCCCATTGTCGCCGAGCTGGCAGCGCAGCAAGAGACACTACTATCCCACCTTGCGCTGCTCAAACACAATTACAACGTCAACGACTATCAAATGACCAGGCTCGAGAACATCCGCAACCTGGAGCAGTCCATCAAGTGCGCATTCCGCTGTCCTTCCGCTGATCGCGCCACTAACCGTGCCATATCACAGCTTCAAAGTTACGGGTGCGCTTGGTTTCTGTCCTTGGCAGCACCCGAGCATGGGGACCAACCTACGCGAGCCCGTCCCCGCGGACCCTTTAAAGATACCGCAACTCATGCCCGTCGACCACGCGACCCGCGCAGAACGTACCGCCACGAGCGCGGCTCTCATCGAGGAAGCGGGAACCAGCGCACAGCGGCTCGGCGTACCACTCACGTTGCAGGACTTTCCGCGCGAACAGGTCAATCACAAGGGGGAGGACGCGATGCACTTGTCCGTCCCCCTCTTCGGCCTCGGTGCGCCGCGCTGGCGCATCGCGGAGGGCCTCTCGGACCACGACGAGCCAGGCACGGCTTCGTACGACGGCGTGCGCGCCAGGCCGTTGGGAAATAGGGGCCTGCAGCAGTGGGACAGCTGCGCGAAGAAGAAAAAGATGAAGCGGAAGCCGCTGTTCAAGCTGGTCGAGGAGGGCGCCGATCCGTACGGGATCGAGGTCCCTACCCCTTCGAGTTCGTCGATCAGCAGGGCAGGGTCGAGCCTCCTGGAGGCGCTGGACGTGCCCGTACAGGAACCCCGCGGTTCATCATCATCATTCGATCCCGTTGCCGCCCCACCCGACATGACGGGTCTGCACACCCCGTCCACGAGCACTGCTGCTGTTGCTGGCAGAGCATCATCGTCTCCCCCCGCACGTACTGGCCTCAGCAGGAGCTCCACTATGGCCACCGTCGGATCGACTACTACGACCCAGACCGAGCCCCCAAGCCCAGTGAACCCACCCCTCCGCAGGTCCGGAGCGATGGCGCATATCGGCCCCGCGCCGGAATACGTAGCCCCCGCCACCGAGACCTCGTTAGAATCGGCGCTTTACGTCGTACGCGCCACAGTCCGCAGGGCCGCCGCCGAGAGGAAGGAGAAGGATGACAAGGCGAGGAAGTTGGCCGGCGACGTCGATGTCGGATCTACGACGACGACGACGACGATGACGGCGACGACCTCGTCGCTCAGCAGGACATCCACGATGACCACAATCGGATCATCATCGCAATCCCCAGTTTCGCGCCCCGCCACAACCGCCAAAATCGCAAAAGCCAAATCCATCAAATCGACGTCCAAAGCCAATAAAGCCAAAGCCAAAACCGCCGCGGCTCCACCCGCGGGGCCCCAGCGCCGCAAACGAGCTAGCGCCGCTTCCACCTCTGCCTCCGCCGCCGCCGCCACCGCTTCGGCGTCTTCCGCGACCCCGCTAACCTCCAATTCTACCGCACTATCTGGTACCTCGACGAGCGCGCCGCGACGAACGCTCAAACGCACGCGCCGAACCGCCGACGATGACGATGACGACGAACAGCAACAAGGACAACAATGCGAGCAGGAGCAGGAGGAGCAAGTCGACGGAGAGCCTCCGCGCAAGCGCCTCAAGCGTGCCACCGCTCCGAGTCCCACCGTCGGAGGAGGAGGAGGAAGAGAAGGAGGACGTCTCCGCGGCCGCGGTTCGGCTGTCAAGGTCGAAGCGGATGATGGCGCGGATCGCGGCGTCGAGCACGCGAGTTCGAGTTCACGCTCACGAGGACAAGCTAGGCGTTCTACGCGCGTTACGCGCGCGTCGGCTGCAGCTGCAGCTGCTACGGCCGAGGCTGGTGTACCTGCACACGCGCCTGCGCGCCGCGGACAAGCTGCCAAGGGCAAGAAAGCCAGGAAGAATTAAAAGGCATTATGATATCTCTCCGCATACCATGGTATCCCCCCCTTTTTTCCCGTTTTATTGTTCTTTTTTTGTCTCAGATTTTTCTTTCTTCGTTGCCCTGACCAAGTTACCATTGGCATGGACGTTGGGACTTTAGTTTGCGATCGCGACGGACCCTTATTTTTCTTTCTCTCAAATTTTGTTGTTGTTGTTCTTGGCCTGCATCATGTCTTGCACGCTCATATTTGTGGATAATGCACGAATTTCTCTAATTTTCATTTACAAGTGTCTGAACATGACCCAGTTTGACCAAAGCAATGTATTGAGATGGCGTGTACAAGTACCCACAAATATACCTAGTAGGCACATAGTGTCTGAAGTATCGCATCTAGGCAAGGCCAGAGCCTATAACGGGGTGCAAGACATTGTATACATTATAGCTCAAACTGTGAGAACCTGGTCAGAGAAAGGTGCTCGCAAAGAACGAAATGGCAACCCACCACAAAACAAGAATCAGGGATCCATAGAGTACCAGTGCAAGAGCCCCCCAGTTGAGAAATTCGTTCTTGTTCGGGTCGTCCTTTGTCAACTGTCATGAAACGGTGTGTCAGGTGGACAGTTGAAGCGTAGTCAGAAGTACTCGCCTTCCAGTACAATAGTCCAGGGAGGATAAACGAAATAGTTGTCGATCCTGTGGATCCGACAAAGGACAAAACTACTCGCCGTTAGCTCGCAGGGAAATAGGATTACCATGAGGGGAAGCACGCACCCATTTCAAGGTTATCTACAAAAAATGCTATCATAAATCCACCAGTCACGACCGCAAATGTGAGCACTGTGTGCTTCAGAGACGTCATCTCGCCTGTCCCGTGCTCATCTTCAACTGCATCGTCTTCGGGCTTCTCGATTGCCGAACTGAAATGGAAAACCTTGTCGAGGCAGTTTCTACATGGATGGACCTGCAACGGGTACGACAACATGACGAGGATCGCGATGGCAAGTTGCCCAATGGCAATAAAGAGCGAGGTCGCTGGATACATCGCGATGATGTTCGCGCTTACCTGCAAATCTATACGTCGAAAAAGGAAGCCATATAAATATATGCAGAACTTACGCGAGAGCCAAATGTGAGATAGCCAAAGACCGCGATGACTTCGTATGTGAGTGTTGCAGAGCCAATAGCCGTACCAATAACGATGTTCATGCGCTTCTGCGTGTTAGACTTGAGCTCGTTGAAGATGGGGAATAGCTGTCCGACCCGCCCTAAGCTCAATAATTGGCATGGAAATAGTGAAAGTAGCCTTTACATTTTGTGCACAAGTGAAAGCAAAAACCTGAATAGGGAATGTCGAGAGAAAGCTCGGTGTGAATTTGATGAGATGGATATCCCCCGGTGGTAGCATCTCTTTCATCGGGCGGAAATAACACACGATTACTATCAGAAGAAGGTATGCTGCAGAGTCAACGGACAGTCAAGTCAGTGTTCCATAACTTTGATGAGGCACAGGACACTTACCGCAGGAAAAGAGAGCGACGTAGCTAGCATGTCTAAGGCTGTCTAGACGGCGAAGGAACGACAATGGTACGAGTATAACCATGACGAGAGTGATCCATATACGCCCACTAAGGGCCCACGCCGGTGGATTGGTATCTGGGGATGCTAGATCGTGGTATAACGAAGCGACGACATTGGGAAGGAGTGACTTTACGATGATAAGGTAGCTAACCCCGCCTCATCAGCCGGCGTCGCTCGTCATGCGTAGAAACGGTACGGGCACACCTGATAGATACCCCAAAGCACTTGATAGCAATAGCCGCGTCGAAGAAAACGGCCGCACGCGGGAAGGTGAGGACCGCGACGGCGAAGAAGGACGCGCGGCGGTGCGAGGTGTGGCGCGCACAAGCGGAGAGGAGATACAGACCAAAAGCAGCGACTGCGCCGGAAAAGGCGCAGGTCAATATTCCGGGAATGATTCCGGCAGAAGCGAGGTTCTGGTTCATACACCACACAGCCAAGGTCATCACGGAACATGAATTACTAGAGTGGGACGGAACGTACCCGTGGGAAGGTGAGCATGCCTGAACCATCGTAATGGTAATAGGAGACCGTGGTAAGCAGAAAGATACGGACACGATAGAGTGGATATAATGGAAATGGGGAGCACGGAGGGGTGGTACGCTGCGCAACTCACCGCTGCCTAAGATTGTGTTGGCAAGGTTGCCTATGCTACTCGTGAGTGTCGCATGACCGTCCTTCTGCGCCTTGCTCTTCGCGATCCTGGAACTCGAGGCCGTACTCCCAAGCAAAGCGCTCCCTTCGTGCTCGATCCCTGGTCCATTATCGACGTCCTCGTGTTCCACCGTTACGGGCACCGCGTGGTAGGCTTGCACCATTTCGTAGTGCTCCTCTTCGCTATCTGAGTCTGAAAGAATGGCTAGATACGGGTCCCGCTGAAGGCCTCGGGAAGGTCGACGAAAGAAGGAATAGCCGTGTGGACTGTGGACGGAAGTATACGGGGATGCAAAGAAGTCCAGATTCGGCTGTCGGCTGTGTTTAGAGTAGCGCAGCAACCGACATCTTATTCCCACGAGACCAAGTCTACGAGTCTATCTCTTATCAACACCATCATCAGACCCTGAGCTCAACATAGTCAGATGGGGCTGCAAACCCCGGGGCTCTCCACTTACAAATGGATGAGACTGAGCTTCAAGCCCTCAAGTCCCAATTTTTATTGTTGAAAGCATGTACGCCAAGTGACAAGAACAAAAAAACATCATAAACTGCACGAGAGCCACGGAGGGTACAAATCAACAACATGAGGTCACCAAAAATAAACGAGCCATCGTCCGGAAGCCAGAACGAATAAGTTAGATGCGTGAGAGATCATGGAGAGTAAGAGTTGTGGTGTCTTGGTTTGAGAGTATCATACATGCGCAACGGCTGCCTCCGTAAATCGCTTCGTCCTGCGCTCGTTGCGCGCCTGGCGCACCTCGCGCAGGTCAGCCATCATCTTTTGGCCAACGGGTGACAGCTCTGACGACGATGCAGGCGACGGAGCGGATGAGAACAGCGCCCACCCACGAGATGGGGTCATTGGTAGACGTGATTTCGGATTTCTGGAAGAATCTGCACTCAAGTCGTGAGCCAATTGCATAACATCGAGGACAAAGAAGAAAACACACGTATGCCGGCATTCCCCACATCACTTAGAATGTTCTCCTTATTGCCGCTGGCCGACTTCAAGCCCTTCACACGAGCCATTTTAGTAGCATCCAACCCCATATCCCAGTAAGCAGACGGTGGTCTACTCGTTCCATGTGACACGCTGCGGCGATGCGTACTCCGCATCGGTACTTGAGCGAACGAGGCGTCTTGCTTGGGGGGAATAAGCGTGGTAACGACGGATGGGCGCTTAATAGCATTAGTTGTTGGACTTAGGGCGTCACTCCGACAGACTGGGGCCAGACTCGGCTTGCTGAGTTCTGCGGGGGCGGTGGTAGGTACGTAGATTTCAGAAGTTGGGGTCCACGTGTCCAGCTGAAGGCTGTGGCGTCCGCGGGGGATGCGGCTCGCACGAGTAGTAACTCCCGTCGCGGTTTGCTGCCCTATACGGGAACCTTGTGCGACGGGTATGCGTGTGTGGTTGAGGATCGCTGCTGTATGTGGGGGATCGACCAAGATAGAACCCACAGTAGATGGCGAGTCTGCCAAAGCAGACACGCCCACAGGTCGCAAGTCACTCGAATTTGGCGGCAACTGCCTGGTACTAAAAGGCGTCGCCGGGACGTCATACACTTGACTTTTTGACGATTTGAGGTCCCAGGGGGTGGAGGGCGCAGTCACGGGCCGTCCCGTATTCATCGAAATTGATCTTCGCGACCGTCGCTTGTCCAAGAGAAAACCAAAAACTTCTGTAGCAGGTCGCAACTCGGGCTCGGTGGTGTGTCTCGCTACCAAGGCAGGGTTATCGGAGTAGCTGGGCTCCACGGTCATCGAAGACATGGCAGTGTGAGTCTTGATATCAACGCTCTCGGGATTAAGACAGTCAGGTAAGGTAGTCCTGGGGTCGCTTTTGAAAAAAGCATCATCGCCGAGAACCAAGTCAGTTGGTGTCTCCAAGCGAAATGAAGAGGCTGGGGATGTAGACTGCTGGTCATCTAGCTCTCTTTCCCTGCGAGCGTCCGAGACAGATCAGCAGAAAGCCAATTTCGACGTAGAATGCCCATACCTAAGAACACCTTCTGCCCAGGATATATCACCCTCCGTCGAGCCAGAGCAATTTGTCGATTCCGGGTTACCGAGCAACTGACGAAGAGTTGAGCCACCGCGTTTCAGCTGGACACAATCATCTTTGCTGGTTTCCTTTTCGACAGCAGACGGTGTATTCGAAAAAACGCTAATATCAAGGCGCCCTTTATTGTCGTACATGTCGAGTAAGCTTGCGACTGAGGGATCCTGTTTCAGCATACGCAACCGGTTTTGATCTTTCGGGGTGACAGGGTGTAGCGTCGATGTTTGGCTGTGGCCGGATCGGTCATCCGAATGACGAGAAGGGGGTGCGGGGGTGTCAAGAGATGGATTCGCGTTAGGGAACTCGGTACAGGCTTCAACCTTCCTATCGCGAATTGTGACGGTATACGTTCGACGTGTTTGTACACTCGCAGAACGGCTCGGGGGAGCCCCCGGAATTGGGGATAGGCTGTTCACGGGGTGTGCTGGATAAACAAGTTCACGAAGGATTAGAAGTGAATCTGACCATGTGCCAGCCAGATAGTACTGTACTCACGAAGTGGAGGCAGCCGTGAATAATCGACTTCGTCAACGACTGCGTACCGAAGAGAGGATGATCGCAGAAGAATGTTTGCGATTTCTTCTTGTTCTTCTTGCTGCCTGCGCGCCTCTTCTCTACTCAGAGGGGCGTTCGGACGCGTCTCAAATGTCAACGCGGCACGGCGCTTCTTGCTCCTCCTGCTTCCAAGGGACAGAAACTTTTTGAAAAAGCCCATTATGTCTGGGTGCAAGGGATATGGTCGTAAGAGGTCGTTGATAAAAGATTGTCGTGAAGGGGGACGTGAAGGAAGAAGGCGAGGATGTAAGGGCAAGCTCAAACCTCAACTGTGACCAAACAAACGACAAACACTAAAGACGCGTTGGGGACGAGTGTCATGTGATCAGCAAGGCTGCTTGACAGCGACATCGATGCCAACGTTGATAGAGAATTATGGCAGTACCGCACGCGACCACTGCATGCTCGAGAGAAATTTTCTCTCGCATGTTAAGCTCGGGCTGTTATTGATGCTTCTCGCATCCTCGGTCTTACTCAGGGCACGCCTTCCCGGACCAGATCGTCCAAAGGACCACGAAAACCATCCAAATTATGGACTCGGGATCCCTTTGGCATCCATCGAGGTTGTGGCAGCACTCGTCGTAATCGGAGCGGGTTGCTGGGAATACGAGTCGGGAATTCGGGACATGCGCGCACGACGAGCCTTCCTACTTTCCACCGAGTGAGAGTTGGTTCTGTTCCGATCTATTCGCCATTCGCTTATGAGCGGTGCTCGATTTTATGCAAGGCCTCACTTTTTCATTGTCGCGATCATTGCAGCTGGGGTGTTTATGATATGTGTTGTTTTGCTCGTTAGGGAGGGGGAAATTGGGCCATGACTTATACACGTGGCTTAGAAAATTTCCGTGCCTGGACGTAATAGTGGCCCGTGCC
>Ga0137394_10000370_pt1 | contig 31451 bp, 49 predicted proteins | sample czobulk116metaG_FD_108278 | JGI IMG/M metagenome (GOLD analysis project Ga0137394, IMG submission 108278) | Vadose zone soil microbial communities from Angelo Coast Range Reserve, California, USA - czobulk1.16 metaG | ecosystem: Environmental > Terrestrial > Soil > Vadose zone | place: USA... | reverse complement strand
CGAAGCTCTGGGTCAACATTATGCAAAAGTATTGGTGAAGTTTTGACGAAGCCACTGGTAAAAAGATCAGCTAAGAATAGGGGACCAAGAAACGATGAGGCCGTACGAGTCGCCTACTGCTTCATCGTTTGTTTCTAACCTGACGATACGACGATTTCTCGAAGATGGGAGCTGCGCTATAGCCTGGGCACCCATCGGACAAGTTCTCGCTTCGATATCTTAGAATTGAGACTCACCCAATCGCCGTCGAGCACCCCAACCTTGGGGAGATCGACAGTACGCACGTACATTGTATATTCATCCAGATCCGGAGAACTCGGCATCGACAAGGGATGTACTGTGAACTCGTGGGCAAGACGTGACATGCGGATAGCAGGGGAGCCATTTTGTAGGGGGTATGAGGAAGGCTGTGGAATGAGGGAACTAGCCAAGAAGTTCTCGCCAATCTCGAGGCCCTCGTCGTCGTCTTCAATCTGGACCTCTTCTGAAAGCGAAGAGGATAACAGGTGGTGTCCGTTCATGGTTTGCGGATCCTCTGTGGGTGGGAGCAGAGTAAACGATGTTTGTGATTTCTGGGCATACCCTTGCAACACTGGCTCAGTCATGATGAGCTTGTATGTGAGGGGTCCAGGAGCGAGGCTGTCCTGGGAGTCCATGGTGTATACTGAATCCTGTCGCATGACCCTCTGGTCATGACATAGCCAATCCTCGAACGATGCGACGTCAGCCTTCGCTTTGCTATATGCGGTGCTTGAAAGGGCTTGAACGAATATTTCCTTCAAGGGAATGAGCTGGACTACCGAGACCATGTGTGTCTTTCCAGCATGGCGAGATCGGGGAACGGATACAAATATGTGAGAAAATTGCTTTGCCAGGTCGGCAGGAACGCCGAGCGCAGTAGACTGGGGAGTTCTGGGTCGGAGGTCGTGTACTACAGAAAGTAGAGTCTATCGCTCACCTGGACGTCTTTACTCGAGACGGCCGAGCACACCACATATGGGGGGAGAGAGGCCCCACGCATTCCTGTCTCTACGTGCGATTGGAGCAGGCTGACAGATATCGCAATCTGTCCTTCGCGAGCGGAGGTCGGGACGAGCGCGTTCCAAACATCCGTTCCAACTTTGAGGATCTCGTCCTTGCTGTCCTCAGGAAAGCGTTCAATAGCTACAGAAATGCCTTTGTGGGTCTTTACGGCCATGGAAAAGAAGCTATGAGCGGATGGGAGTCCGAGGACGCGAGATGTGCTCGTGTCATAATTCGTCGAGTGTGATTCCTCGTCAAAGTCCGTCCGTGACCGCGAACCGGAGCATCACCCGATAAGGAAGTTGAGTCCTCCCTTGGCTCGAATAATTTCACTTCAAACTTGCAAAATGTTTCGAGGAGGAAGAGGAGGTTTTAACCGCGGTGGAGGTGAGCTCAAACTTTTGCTTGATGGACTTTTCCATGACCATTGCTATTGTAGGAAGAGGATCAGGGCGTGGTGGAGGCCCACCCCGCGACGTAGGGCCTCCTGATACTGTTTTCGGTGTGTACCTAGGACCGTCTCAAAGTCATTCCTCCTGAACGTAGGATTATGTGCGCGTAGAAATGGGCTCGTTTCTTCACGCGGTGGAAGACGAGATGCTCTGTTCCTCACTCATGCCAGACAAAGTACCGTACTTCAATGCACCCATCTACCTTCAAAACAAGTCCGTCATCGGCAAGGTCGATGAGATTCTGGGACCGATTAACGAGGTCTATTTCTCCGTGAAAATGGGAGAGGGCATGATCGCGAGTAGTTTCAAAAAAGGTGACAAAGTATACATCGCGGGGGACAAACTACTCCCGATAGAACGATTTTTACCGAGACCAAAAGTAGTGGGGGGTACGTGATTCTCATCCGTAACATGGCGACGTTATGCTTATATTCTGAATAGGAGTTACAAGTACGTGTATCTGTTTTGGATCATTTGGGTATCCCAACTCGCCCGACATCCTTACTTTACAGAAAGAGGCCAGGGAAGAGGCCGAGGCGCCGCAGGGGGTCGCGGTCGCGGGGCACCAGGAGGACGTGGAGCGCCACGAGGTCGTGGTGGTGGTCGGGGTGGCTTTGGAGGTGATCGTGGTCGCGGAGGCTCTAGAGGTCGGGGAGGCTTCGGCTTCGGCCGTGGCGGTGGTCGCGGTGGTGGATACGGGGGAGTTCGTGGTGGTTTTCGAGGCTCATGACATGTATCGTTTGCGCTTCAGACGCGAGTTTGCTCCTCCAAGCTTCAACGAATACGTGAAGGGTGCAGACCAACGATTGAGGTGATGAACTAAGATAATTGAAGATTGGTTATGATTTGAGGGCGTCGACTTCCTCTTCGACGTCTTGAACGCGCCCTAGTCGCTCTTGTTGGGTCCTTACAGTCTACAAAATCATGTCAGCGGTCAGCGGTCAAACCCGTTCGAGAGAGACACGTGAGGATAGGCATACCTGGTGTAAGCCCTCCGATACGGTAGCAACATTGGAGAATGTATCGCTAGTCTCAACGAGTACAACTTCTATATCCAAGAGTCAACGATAGTTCGCGAATGTAACGATCAGCTCACCGTCGGGGAGAGTAGTGTCAGGACGCTCTTGGTCTTCCTCGACTGGCTTGTCAAGTTCTCCCAGGGCAGCCTCCTGAACTTTGAAGAGGTTCTCCAACACATCTACGACCTGTTGCGGTCGTTGTCGACGTTTAGTAGCCAGCTCGAGGTCCCACTGCAAGCGTTGATTATATAGTGACCACGTCTCACGATCCAGGGCCTCGTCAAAGGGCTCAATTTCTCTGTCTAGATTAGAAATTATTCATAAGATATAGGCTGCCAGGCGCAGATGCCAGTGAAACGCACCATCGTCTTCGTCCTTTAGGTCCTCGAATTTCTTTCCATTGATTCGTACATTGGGTTTCGCTTTCTCAAAGGTCGCGTCAATAAACTGAGACAGTGGGGGCTGGTAAGGTAACGCCGCTGGATTGACAAATGAACCCGCACCTGTTGGATGCTCGGTAGGAGAGCGGCTCTGTCAGACTCCAGTCCGTTCTGTCGGATGCGTCGGTCAAACTGGTCGAGGACTACCTTGGTAAAGTTAGCCTTGATCCTGTGCCATTGTCGAAGTGAGTCGAGGGATATGCGTGGAATCTCTTCGCGCGATTCTTCCATTATTGCGGAGAAGGGAGAACGGACCTGATAGTTGGAATACAGAACACGACACGTGAACGCGTGAACACCTTATCGCGTCGTATCGCGTCGTTAATTGTTAAGGCACTGCTGCGCTCTAGGCAAGTCTGATCCTTGTCAACTTCCGTCCACTCTTTTTGATGTCTTCTATAGCCACGACCTTCCAATCTATCCTAGATGCTGCGTTGGACAACTATTCCAAGCAGACCGGAATAGACCTTACCAAGCATCCCTCGGTACTGGCAGAGCAACTCAAGAACTGCCGTACCTCGGACGACGTCGTACCAATACTTCTAGAAAGAGAATCTGCGTTCAGAGACTATAGGGAGAAATACCGCAGCTTGATCGACTGCCTTCGCCCAATAATCCCGGTTGTTCATGCGTTTTCTAGCGTTCTCGGCGAGGTAGATAGCCTCGGATGCTCCGGGTACTACTGTATGCTCCGTATCTGATCATACTTTTTGCCTCCCTACAGGTGCCATTTGGCCCATTTCAGCCGGCGAAGGCTATTTTCATCGGCATTGATGTTCTCCTCTCAGTGCGTATGCAGCGTATCACTGGCACCTCTTCGATTTCATCCCCTACGATGTCAGATATTATGGTGAAAATCATGGTTCAAGTACTCAACGTACTTGCGCTAGCGACAAAGCAAATAAAACAGGGACGTTTCAGTAAGCAGTCCACTGCCTGCTCATCTTCTAGTGGCTGATAGTGGTACAGAGAAATTCGCAAAGAAGTTGCTCGGAGAGTGTGAAGTCGAGGCCATTCTACAGCGGTTAGACCGACTTACACAGGAGGAAGTTCGGATGACTGTTGCACACACGCTGGAGGTCGTTCATGGATTATTCGACAATTTGAAGGTGGTCATGGATGGTGGGTGATGTTACCCTGGTGGCTATCAGATAATTAATGAGACTTGCTTGAGTAGACGGCAAGGCATCGATGGACGGCATACAATGGGCTCTAAGTTGGCTTTCCCCGCCGGATCCCTCGACGAATCACAACATCGCATGTAGAGACCACTTCGAGGGGACTGCTTCGTGGTTCACGCAAGGCGATAGATTCAAGGAATGAACAGCAACGGGATCTCTTTTATGCATTCACGGTAAACGTACGAGTCCCCTTCCTTTTCGTAGCACGTCCTGATTGCCCCCCTGCGCATGGTTCTACAGCGGGGTCAGGCAAAAGTATTTTGTGGTAAGTGATTCCCGAAAAATTTCCTCCATCGTATTCAAGACTACCAATCAGCTCCAGCATTATTCAGCAAGTCGAACGCCTACGTGATACGGGATTGGCCTTGATCACCTATTTCTATTGCGACTTCAGAGACACCAAGAAGCAGGAGGTCACCGGATTACTCACTTCCCTTATTGTTCAGCTCTCTGCCAAATCCGAGGCATTCTCTCTGCGCTATACTCTGATTTCGATGGAGGATCACGGAGGCCAGACGATGACGCGCTGTTAGGTTGCTTGGAAAAGATGCTCAAGACCGAAGGGCAGCCAACAATATACATGCTCTTGACGAACGCCCCAATGACTCTGGTCTGAACACCCCTCGAGATCGGGTTGTTGAGTTTGTTGAGAAACTGGTTGACTTAAACCTTGCAAATGTTCGCATCTGTGCGACCAGTCGCCCCGAAGTGGATATCCAAGCTGCCCTTGCGACTCTGACATCTCACACCGTTTCTCTCCATGACGAAGACGGACAAAATAAGGATATTGTGGACTACGTTAAGTCTGTCGTCTACTCTGATCGGAAGATGCGAAGATGGAGGGTTGAGGACAAGGAGATGGTCATCAGCACGCTCTCTCAGAGGGCTGAAGGCATGTAAGTCAACAGTTACTATGCCAAATCACGATGATTCTCATGCAACTACTCAGGTTTCGCTGGACCACATGCTAACTCGAAGCCCTGAAGCGCTGTCTACCCTCCGCGATTCCTCGCGCTCTTGACAACTTGCCGGATAGCTTGGATGAGACGTATGACCGTATATTAAAATGCATCCCTCAAGAAACGCAGGAATACGCACAGCGTCTCTTCCAATGCGTTGCGGTATCCATTAGGCCACTTCGTGTGCAAGAACTTGCGGACATCCTTGCGATTCGATTCGATGCGGGAGAATTTCCTCGTTATGACGTGAATTGGCGCCCGGAGAACGCCGAAGAAGAGGTTTGATCCGTATGCTCAAGTATGATCACCATTGTCGACATGGACGGTTCGCGAGTAGTCCGGTTCTCACATTTTTCGGTCAAGGAATATTTGACATCGGAACGACTTGCCAACGCTGGGATTAGCCTTTCACAGTACCACATTCTTTCCCATTCGGCACACACTACCCTCGCAAAAGCTTCCCTCGGTGCCCTTCTCGCGTTAGACGACCAGGTCGACAAGGACATCATGCAGAACTTTCCCCTTGCCATCTACGCGGCGCAATACTGGGTCGAGCATGTGCGGCTCCACGACGTATCTTCTGAGATTAAAGACGCGATGGAGTGTCTTTTTTGACTCCGACAAGCCGTACTTCGCAACATGGGTGTGGATCCATGATATTGACTATCCATTCTGGGAAACCATGTTCTCCATGCACCCATCACCACTGAAAACCGTTCCATTATACTATGCCACACTTTGTGGTTTTCATGACCTTGTAGCACACCTGGTCGTTACCCGTCCGCAAGACATCAATGCCAGGGGTGGATGCTACTCCACTCCGTTGCATGCCGCGCTCGTCAAAGGAAATGTCGATATTGCGATGTTACTTCTGGAACACGGGGCGGATATCAACGCCTTGAATAATCACGAATGGACCCCACTGCACGAAGCATCAAAAAGAGGGCGTCTGGATGCGATAAGGCCATTGCTTGACCACGATGCGGATGTCAACTCCCGGGGCTTTTACGGGAGAACCCCTTTGATGATAGCCTCGACTGTTGGAGAGCTGGGGGTTGCGCGGGTATTATTACAGAATGGCGCAGCTGTGGACTCCGGTGATAACGTTGGCATCACCTCATTGATGTCGGCAGCGCAAAGTGGACATCTTGAGGTCGTGCGGTTGTTACTCCAAAATGGCGCGACTGTGGACTCCCTTGACAACAAGATCCAAACCGCATTGATGTTCGCATCTAATCACGAACATCTGGAGGTTGTGCGTTTATTACTTCAGAACGGCGCGAATGTGAATTCCCGTCAAGACAACGGTATGACCTCATTGATGTTCGCATTGCAAAAAGAGAGTCTGGATGTCGTGCTTTTGTTACTCCAAACCGGCGCGACTGTGGACGCCGAGGACAACTATGGCCAAACCTCATTGATATTCGCATCACTATATGGACATCTAGATATCGTGCAATGTGCAATTGCTCCTCCAAAGTGGCGCGAATGTGGACAACCGCGACAACAAGGCCCAAACTCTATTGATGTGGGCATCTGATTGTAAACAGCTGGATGTCGTGCGTTTGTTAGTTCAGAGCAGCGCGACTGTGAACTCCCGTCAAGACCGCGGTATGACCTCATTGATGTTCGCATCGCGAAATGAGGATCTAGATGTCGTACGCTTGTTACTCGAAAACAGCGCGACTGTGGACGCCCAGGACAACTATGGCCGAACCTCGTTGGCATTCACATCACTTAAGGGGCATCTGGATATCGTACAATTGTTACTCTAAAATGGCGCAAATGTGGACTCCCGCGACAACAAGGCCCAAACCTCATTGATGTTCGCATCCGACTCCAATCATAAACAGCTGGATGCCGTGCGTTTGTTACTTCAGCACAGCGCGAATGTGAACTCCTGTCAAGACGTCGGTATGACCTCGTTGATGTTCGCGTCGCGAAATGAGAATCCGGATGTCGTGCGTTTGTTACTCGAAAATGGCGCGACCGTGGACGCGCATGACGACTATGGCCAAACCTCATTGACATACGCATCACGACTCAGACGTTTGGATATCGTGCAGTTGTTACTCCGAAATGGCGCGACTGTGGACTCCCGTGACGACAAGACCCAAACTCCGTTAACATCTCGAAGTGGACATCTGGATGTCATGCATTTACTACTCAAAACTGGCGCGACTGTGGACTCTCATGACGACAATGGCACAACCTCGTTGATGCTCGTATCACAAAATGGACTGGACGCCGCGCGTTTACTACTCCAAAGTGGCGCGACTGTGGATTCCCGTGACAACGAGAACCACACCTCATTAATGCTCGCATCGCAAAATGGACATCTGGATGTTGTACGTTTGTTACTCCAGAATGGCGCAGCTGTCGACTCCCGTCATGATGACGGCCAGACTCCATCCAGTGGTACGTGACAAAGTCCATCCTACGCAGCCGTACATGACCGCCTCGCAGATTCAAATCCAGTCAAACGGAGCCTCTTTACTCCTCTTCATCTCGCGTCCACCAACGGCCATCTCACTGTTGTCGAATTACTCATCCAATGCGGCGCCGATGTTAATTCGCGGAACCGCAACCAAGAAGCCCCCGCGCACCTTGCATCAGGTCAAGGCCAACTCAGCATTGTACATCTGCTACTCAAATCTGGTTCACATGTCAATTCTCGAGATGGCGAGGGTTTCACTCCATTACACAATGCAGCTCAAAGCGGACATCTTGACGTTGTGAGACTGTTACTCGAGTCAGGGGCAGATGTCAATAGTCGTAACAGCAAGGACGTAATCCTTGGACATGGACCTCCATAATGACAGACCTGATGTGGCAAGGTTTTTAGAGACGTACATGGAAGTCATAAAGTCCGAGTCTCAGGACCCTACCGATGTGACTCGTTCGGTCACAGCATTACAGGACTCCCTTTCCGAAGTCGCACAACCATTAGTGGACCACGGGAAAGGCATGAATAGTCCTGATAATGGGACTTCCTTACATACTGCATCAGAAGCAGGGGACGTTGGGACCGTGCGATCGTTACTTGAAGGTGGCGCGGATGTCAAGGAACGGGACGTTCATCACCAGACCGCAATCCTTGTTGCGTCTCGGAGCGGAAGACTTCAAGTTGTCAAGTTACTAATCGAGTATGGCGCGGACGTGAACTCCCACGTTGGGATTGGCTTCGTACCGTTGCACGTAGCGTCACGAAATGGACATTTGGAAATTGTCCAGTCATTACTCGATCATGGTGCTGATGTGGATGCAAAGACGCACGACCACTGGACTGCATTGCATTTCGCATGCATTGTTGGTCACGCCGAGATTGTCGAGGCGCTCCTGAATCAGGGAGCAAATGTTGGTGTACGGAATGATGAAGGCCGAACACCATCTCAGGTAGCATCGCAGTACGGAATTCGGAAGATTGGATGCTTACTGTCGAAATATGATGTCCTCGGCGGGATGTATGGTATATGGAGAAGCTTGGGGCCACTTACCAACTTGAATACGCTTTGAATACGCTTTCCTCGGCAGCTGAAAGAATTGACAATATTACAAGAATGGCATTTACGTTCACGCTCATCTATAAGTGTATGAGGCTATGTACTGTAAGGCGTGCGCGCTGGGCCTGGAACGGGCTCAGTGCCCTCCCTTTCCTCGTCTTCCGACCCGACACCGCCTCCGAGGCTAACCTTGCCACGTCTCCATTTCTCCCATCACTCAGCCACAATGCCCCTCACCCTTGAAATTTTACATTGTTCTCGGCCAACGTTCCCTTTCTCCTTGCACTCTCAGTCTGGACCTCTTTGTCTCAAAAAAGACAAGTACTAGCTTAGGTTGTAAGTAGCTACCACCTAGACCGTGAAACCTGTGCCACTGCCTCGTCGAAAGACAGGCAACACATGCCCTGTTTCCCCTCCTTTTAGTACTCTGAGTGAATCATCCCTCAGGTCGGGTGATCTTTCACTCGTGCGTTTGTGGTCGGTCCTATGATAAGTCGCGTCAACCCGATCGGTTTCCCCGGCCCGGCCACTAGTCAAACTTCCAGAATCAAATCACCCACACACAGTGGCATGCAAGAGAAGCTGAATGACTCCATGGACAGGCTGTTTAACAGTTTCTGCTTGGCGAAGTGTATGACGTGTCTTCTACAATTCGCAAAGCAGAAGCTGTTAAATGCCAGTGGCCCATGACACCACCGGCTTCGCAGCAGTGAATGATCGCGCTGCGGCGCCCGACGAGTGAAGTCTTTGGTCAACAGATCGCGCGACTTTGGGGATGGAGGAACGAGTCACCGGATCGGCCCAGTCCACTCCGGATGTCCCCAGTTACTGTTGATGCCGAGTTTAGGCCTAGGCTCCCATGCCCATCGATGGACAATCCATCCCACTAGCAGACGGTAGCGCATCCACGCAGAGCGCAAAAACTCGGCCTCAGAAAAGTCTAATGGGAGCGTGCGCGTGCAGGGCAAGAGATCGGGCGCGAAATCGAGACGGAACTTGCGCGAGAGCGCTGGGAGAAAGTGCAGCCGCTGCTGTGCTTCGTCCGTATCGCTCACGCCGAGGCAGAGCAAGAGCAAACCGTCGAACCGAACTGACCGGGGCGGCAGCAGCGCACGTCAAGGGATTATAAGAAAAAAAAATCTGGCTCATCCCCCCGACGATACCCGGCCAATCTCCTCTTCTTTCTCGCTCATATTTGCTACTCGATGTCTCACGGGCACTTTTCATGTTATTCGAAGGGCCGCGACACGGGTGGGGGGGCGGCCCTTTACCATTCCTGCGACAGGGCTGACTGAACTGCGAATGAATCACCGTACTACGAGGAGCATTGGCAGAGGTCTGCAATGCATGGCTCCACTTCTCTGTTGTATCATATACAGTAGTACCTGCCTCCCCAACTGTGATACTAGGAATGTGTATGACCTGTGACAGCGAGCCTGGCGTCGCTGGTGACGGGACACCCTTCGCTCCGCGTTTGCCCTGCCTCGTGAGGTGGCACTAGTGACTTGGCCACGTTAAATCTCATATGTACAGCGTCTTTCTCGCTTGCTTTGAGTCGTGGAATTGACTACTGAGTACGTTTAACCCTAAAGGCACTTGAACTGGGTCGAATCGCCCCTAGTGTTGACAATGTTATAGGTTCACCCCCGACTTCATCCTACAAATGATTGATATTATATCATGCATGTGGAGCTGGAATACGAGAACAAACCACGTCATGGTCAGCTTGCGACGACAGCTTTGTCTTTCTTCTTCACAAGCTTAATTCCGAGCGACTTTGACGGCCCTGCTTTCTGCTTCTTTGCAGGCTGTAATGATGCCGACATCGCATGAACCATCGCCCGCGTACTCTCCGGTAAGAGGCTTTTGAGATCGGGTTCGACATCATCCGCCTTCCGCTTAACGGTCACGACCGTCGACGATGCTTCGCCATCCTCTCCTGTCTCGTGCGATGTGTGCGATGGTCCCGCTCCTGGCACAGAGACCTTCGAGAAAACGTCGCGCACGAGCCTCTCATCTTCCTCTTCTTCCCTCCGTCTTTGCTCGTCCTCGGGGCTCACGACAGCTTCGCGGCCGATGCGGCCGACGAGATCCTCCGAGTTTCCCACGCGTTCATTCCTCGCATTCCGCGCGCGGATGTCGTGCAACGCGTCGAGAACGTCCATCTCACGCTTCGAGTCGACGGTGCGATTCTCGAGTGCCTTCATGGGATTGTTTTCCTCTTCCTCGAGCTTCGCGAGTCGATCTTCTTCCTCTACGGCTTGCTCTTCCCGCCAGGGTTCGAAATTGCGGGAAGCGCCATGCTCCACGGCATAGTCAGTATTCATTGGGTCCGTCTTGAAAGTGATTTCCGCAGAACATAATGTACTACCCATGGCATGAGTATACCTCATGGATCAGACCATATTGTCACGTACCATTTAATATAGAACCGGAAGATCTTGATCCCATGATAGTCCTCCCCTTCAACGGTTTCCTTCCTCGCGTTGAACTTTTTGCCTTTATAGATGTACTCTCCGCAAGTATTACATCGCCTATTCAACCATGATGAGCATGCTCTGCGAGGTGATGAGAAACTAAGACATACATTGAGAATGGTGCCATCAGACGGACTACCTGCTGTGAGTTTTTGGGACCTTTCCGCCGGGGAATCAATGCAGGATCGAAGTCCGGGGGAAAGTACTTGTTTAACACTGGATGTTGTCATCAATAAGCGGACATAGGGATAGATATATGAGAAATCACCTTTTCTTTCAGACATCTCCGATGAACGTTATCGACTTGTGGGCACGGCAAGCTGGACTTAGCTAGTTAGCTAGTCAAAGACGCGCGGGCGCAATGAGCCACAGGGCAAGTGTCACGTGCCGCGTCGTCCTGTGCAGCACACATACAATATTATGTGTGCCATATTGATAGGGAAACAAGTTCACAATTACATTCCATAGGGTCTACGAAGTTTAATTCCTGCAATACTACGCCGACTCATTCGCCAATTACCCTGAACTTCTCGATGATCTCGTGGTGCAGGCTGTCCAGTTTACTCTTCACTGATTCCTTTCCTTGCGACGGCGACTAGAAGGCGAGATAAGAATCTAGAAAGGCAAAGATGGCAAGATATATGCACCTCAAATTTCATCTGCGAGAGTTTGAACATGATATCGCCCGCCGAATCTTTAATCCTCGCGAACGTGACGCCGCTTGACTGTACTGCCTTGATCGCCAAATCATGGAAGTCCACAAAGTTCCGTAGCATACCGCTCGTCTTGTAGAATGGGCAATACCTGTCGTACTCGCTCATGCCATTCTGCTGCAGGAAGTCGTCCTTGAGCATGCGCGCGACCTCAAGCGTAATCTTATCGTTCTCGCCGAGCGCGCTTTTGCCTACAAGTTGAACGATCTCGGCGAGGTCATCTTCTTTCTGAAGAATCTCCTTGGTCCGTGTACGCAATTCGACAAAACCTGGCTCCGTGGAATCGTAGTAAGGCTCGAGAACTTTGGTATATTTGGAGTACGAGAGGTTCCAGTTGACAGAAGGGAAGTGCTTTCTCTGGGCCAGCTTCTTATCGAGACCCCAGAAGACCTGCACGATACCAAGAGTGGCGGAAGTCACAGGGTCTGAGAAATCACCACCAGGTGGTGACACGCTAGTTGCGATATCGTGAGTTGAGGCCATGGCGTGGAGTACACAGTACGTACGCCCCAACAATAGACACCGTTCCTTGCCGAACGGGGTTTCCAAGTGCAGTAACTTTGCCAGCGCGTTCATAGAAACTTGCAAGTTTAGTGCCGAGATATGCAGGGTAGCCAGAATCCGCAGGCATCTCTGCCAGACGACCGGAGATCTCACGGAGAGCCTCGGCCCAACGTGAAGTTGAGTCGGCCATCATGGCAACATTGCTTCCTTGATCACGGAAATATTCGGCAAGCGTGATACCAGTATAGATGGAGGCTTCACGAGCTGCGACCGGCATGTTGGATGTATTCGCTACCAGCGTCGTGCGCTTCATAATCGGTTCTTGCCGTTCACCGACGTCCATGGTGAGTTCAGGGAACTTAGGCTACAGTCAACGAAAGCTGAGGCAACAGCGAGAAGAACGGACCTCCATCAACACCTCGGCCATTTCATTTCCGCGCTCCCCGCAACCGACGTAAATGATGATATCGCTATTAGAATATTTTGATAACGCCTGGGAGATTACAGTCTTTCCACATCCAAACGCGCCAGGGATAGCTGTAGTTCCTCCTTGCACACATGGGAACAGGGCATCCAGAATACGTTGGCCTGTCAGAAGCGGGTAATCTGCCATGTGCTTCTCTGCCACTGGACGGGGAGCACGAACAGGCCACAGTTGCATGAGGGTGTGTTTCGTGGTCTTTCCATCGAAATCGGTTTCGAGCACGACGTCCTGGGAGCGTTCTTTTCAATAAGCTTTTTGCTAAGAGATAGTGTGCGCCTCGTACGTCAACTGCGTAGCTGCCCTTTTCAGCTATATGCGTGACAGTACCCATTGATCTGGGATTCAGCATGATCTTGTGCGAATTAACGAGTGAGTTCTCGTATACCCTGCCGAATATGTCGCCTCCAGATACATGATCTCCGAGCTGCAGCCGGGGCTCGTAAGAGGAGAGCAGGTCACGCAAGCGGGGTGGAACCCGGGTACCTTAATATCCGTTGGTGTAAAATCCCACTTGATGGTGCGGTCCAAGGCCTCTGTATTGATGCCTCGGGGAATGTAGATAGACTTTGAAAGTTCTTGGATAGACTGTGGGGTCTCGGTCTCACATGTTTTGCGAGATGCGAAGGAGACATACACGTAGTGGTCGTTGAATGCCATCAACGATATTTCCCATCAGACCTCGGGTAACTTCAGTAAAGAGAAAGAATACAGGACGAGGTGTATACCTGGACCAAGCTCCACACTCAAGGGCTTTCCTGTCCGTAGCACAGGATCCCCGACAGTTACGCCCGATGTTTCCTCGTACACTTGAATTGTCGCCTTATCCGTATCAATACGGATGACCTCTAAAGTAAATATCACATCTAAGATAAGTACACAAAAGAATGTCCTATCTACGCACCCCCGACAAGTTCATCATGGCCGACGCGCACGAGCTCGTACATCGCGCAACCGATCATATTTTCTGCGACGACGACAGGGCCTGACACGCCAAAAACTTGGCCGAATCTGGACTCGCGGTCCTCGTCCTGGATTTTCTGTAAGGTTTTCTTCGCGTTTGGGAGGGCGCCCGCCATGGCTCTTGATGTGAGTGATGGGGTGGTCGAGCGATCAAGGCACTTTTGAAAATGAAACCAAATCAGGAATGTCACGTGAGCAAATTGAGGTGACGCGTCGCTCGCGCAGACCTTCAATCACACACACACACACATACGTCGCACGATGCCTCCAAAAGCGTGAGTAGTCCCATCTTTTACAGTCGGTTCAGCTCTCTCATCGCCTTTGAATAGTGATTGGGAGAAATGTACGCGAGTTCTGTCTCGTTCCGCTTTTGTTTCTGACCGTGTTCGAAGACGCTAAGAGAATCGACGAGAAGGACGAGAAAATCATTCGTTCGTGTAAACATCTTACATATCCAGTTACGCTTCTCATACCCATCCGCAGCTCTGGACGAGAGTGATATCCAAATTCTCAAGACGTATGTACGTGCGAGTTTATGCACAGCCTGTAGACTCTGTTTTGACTCGTCGCCAGGGTCAAGGTCCCTATGCTACGCAGCTGAAAAAGACGGAAGCGGACATCAAGGATGTGCAAAAGCGGATAAACGAGAAACTCGGTACGTTGTCCCTAACCTCGCGTAAACGGTTAATCGACAGTATATAGGAATCAAGGAGTCGGACACTGGCCTAGCATCCCCCAACTTATGGGACCTCCCTGCAGACAGGCAACGCATGAATGATGAGCATCCTCTTCAAGTCGCACGGTGTACAAAGATTATAAAGATGGACGAGACGACTGCAGAAGCAGCCCGCGCGGTTAACCCGATGGGTGCACTGCAGGGACAGAAAGGCGCGGACGAGCAAGACAAGTACCTCATCAACATTAAGCAAATCGCCAAGTTTGTCGTGTCCTTAGGCGATCGTGTTGCACCAACAGACATTGAGGAGGGTATGCGAGTTGGGTGAGTGGTTCGTTTGTATAGAGTGGAACTCTTTCAAGCCAGCCCTTTGTTCTTACAGCGTTGATCGCAATAAGTATCAAATCCAGATTCCACTCCCTCCGAAGATCGATGCCTCAGTAACCATGATGCAAGTCGAGGAGAAGCCAGACGTGACATACTCTGATGTCGGTGGGTGCAAAGAGCAGATCGAGAAACTTCGGGAGGTTGTAGAGCTGCCATTGCTCTCGGTATTGTCTACTTCGTCTGCAGCCGTGATGTGTGTCTAACGTCCTTCCAGCCTGAGCGTTTTGTTAGCCTTGGCATCGACCCACCAAAGGGCGTCTTGCTATTCGGGCCTCCAGGAACGGGGAAGACGCTTTGTGCGCGTGCAGTTGCCAACCGGACAGATGCAACCTTCATTCGCGTAATTGGCTCTGAGCTCGTCCAAAAGTATGTTGGCGAGGGTGCGCGCATGATCCGTGAACTCTTTGAGATGGCACGAAGCAAGAAGGCGTGTATCATCTTCTTCGATGAGATCGATGCCATCGGTGGTGCCCGCTTCGATGATGGCGCAGGTGGTGATAATGAAGTACAACGGACTATGTTAGAACTCATCAACCAGTTGGATGGATTCGACCCACGGGGAAACATCAAGGTGTTGATGGCTACCAACAGGTGAGCACATCCCCATGGGTGCTTTTCTCTCTGGCTGACTTCTGTGCAGGCCTGATACCCTCGATCCTGCCCTCATGCGACCAGGTCGGCTTGACCGGCGGATAGAATTTTCGTTGCCGGATAACGAGGGGCGAGCACACATACTTCGTATCCATGCACGGAGTATGAGTGTAGAGAGAGACATTCGGTTCGATCTCATCGCACGCTTATGTCCGAATACGACTGGCGCTGAGTTGCGGTCGGTGGCCACTGAGGTGTGTAGAGTAACGTCGGAGAGCTTGGCATTGTCTCACCGCATCGTAATCAGGCGGGCATGTTTGCCATACGCGCGCGGCGCAAGGTCGCCACTGAACGTGACTTCCTTGACGCTGTCGAGAAGGTTGTCAGACAAGGCACGAAGTTCTCTAGCACGTAAGTGGTCTCCTGTCCCTCGGAATTTAATGATTAACATCAGATGTCACACAGGCCACTTTACCAAGTGTATAATTAGATTGTCTGCTTATGTCATGGGCTACGACTTGTTCCGTCGGTTGATCGGTTGACAAGCGCTCAGCGCTCAGCGTTAGTATAAATCCCCTTTGAGTTCCGCCCGGGGCTTTGTTCGCACGACATGTTTTACAATGTCATAGCTGCCTAGTCTATACCTTCTACTCAACAGAGTGATGTTTCAATACGCCCGAACACCGCGATTATTCCTCCCGGGAAGTGTTTCTGTACGTCGCGTAGGTCGTAGGTACGGTTCGCGTTACAGTCGTACCCCGGAACCCGCACCACCCGAAGTTGCCCACCTCCTAGCGACGTTTGCGCAACACACACCTCGCCCCCTCACGCTCGGGACCCTTCTCGCCACCGGTCGCCCTCTGACGGCCGAATCCGTTCTGACCTCCGTGACATACGCACAAGCCGAAATCCCGCGGCGGCTGGCAACTCGAATACGTTCACTCGAGGCCCTGCCTTTCATAGTCGGCACGAACCCGTACATCGCCCGTATCCTCGATGGGTTCAGGAAAAGCTTCTTGTGGAGCGCGACGTACCCGCAGGTGAGGAATCTGGAGGAAAATGCCGTGTTTGCCGCGCAGCTGGAGAGTCTCGTCCGGGACCATGCGAACGATATCCCAACGATGGCCAAAGGGTGAGTTTTTATCCTCTCTCTCTCTCTTCTCACGCCAGATTGATTATACGTATATGATTTGGGTCTGGTTATCGGTTTGGCAGGTTTCAGGAATGCGCCAAATACATGTCCTCTGAACAGATCAGCAGTTTCCTCGACGCCGCCATCCGCAACCGCATCGCCGTCCGGCTCATCGCGGAACAACACATAGTGCTGTCCCGCGCGCTGCAGAACCCCGAGCAGGCGAACGCGACCGACGTGGGCATCGTCGACATGGCGTTGTCGCCCGTGAAGATGATCCACATGTGCGCCTCGTTCGTGAGCGAGCTGTGCGAGGCGACGCTCAGCGCTGCTCCTCAGATCGTCATCGACGGTGCGACAGACGCCACCTTCGCGTACGTTTGTTGGTTATTTCCCCCCATTCACGGACCGACCCAAACTGAATCTTGCATTTTGTAAATTTTTCTGAAACAAAATTTATAGCTATGTTCCAGTCCACATGGAATACATCCTTACCGAGATCCTCAAGAACTCCTTCCGCGCCACCGTCGAGCACCAACATAAACAGCACATTCACCACAACGGCAACCCCGACACGCCCACACCTCAACCCGGGTCACAGTCGCTCCCACCCGTGCTGATCACAATCGTGCCCCCACCGCGCCTCCCAGGCCTCACCAAAAAACCCGCAACGCTCTCCCTCCGCATTCGCGATCAAGGCGGGGGCGTCTCCCCCACCAACATGTCACGCATCTTCTCCTACGCATTCACCACCGCCGGCCGCCGCGCCAGCAGCACCCGCTCCAGCGGCCACAGCCACAACCCCGGACGCGGGTACAACGGTGGTGCAGCGGCCAGCCGCGACGAAGGCGAAGACGAAGACGTGGGGGCGGGCGGTGGGCCATACGCCGCGCAGTACATCGGTGGGGCTGCAGCGATCGGGTCCGATATGGGTGCTGCTACAGTCAGTGGCAGTGGCAGTGGCGGGGTCGGCCTCTTTGGTGAGATTACGGGCAAGGGGGTGGAGACGGGCTTGGGCACGATCGCTGGGCTCGGGTTTGGACTGCCCATGAGTCGGCTGTACGCCCAGTGAGTATTTCCTTTTATACCGCGAACTGTTGTGTTATGTACTGCGCCGCTGACGCTTCATTCAGTTACTTTGGGGGCTCGCTTGACCTGTTTTCGCTCGACGGTTGGGGTATGTTGAATGCGTCATGACGACTACATTACTGATTGCCTCTCATAGGGACCGATGTGCTTCTGAAGCTAAGATGTTTGGACGATGCCGATGACGTTGAGATTTAATTTGCTTTCTTTCTCTCTTACAAAGTAGTCTATTGAACCCGCAATAAAGCTCAATAATCGCAACGTTCAGCGATGCAGAACCTTTTCACTGAGCAGCCCGGATCATACAGGAAGCATGGTGATGCCAAGACTAATAAAATTCAAGCCAGCGTGCAGCAAATCAGCCTATCATACTCCGATAATGATGTGAATATTGTATTGCGTGTTCGTGAGACGGGATTGTACGGATGGCGTGCAGAGTGCCCAGAAAAAAACAACAAAACAGCCGGAGCAATGGGGTAATATACAGCAGGCCGAGGGTATTAAGAAATGGGGAAAAAGGCCAGCTTGGACGTTTTGCAAAGTAATAACTATCTACTGTGTTGGGCGGGGGGTCGTCGTGCGTGAATTATAGGGTAGGGGGGGGAGTGTTCATGAACGTCAAGTTCACTTGGTCGTGGAGGTTGACTACAAATGAGCAATTAGCCTACGTCTGATAGTGTTGGAACACGTTAACGTACAGCAAATCCGCTGATGGTTCTGCTGGCATGGTATGAAGAGATAGCCTGAGATTGTGATGTACGATAAGAACGTGCAGATCCGAGAGTATGCATAGAGGTGGACGCCCCGCCAGGAGTGGACGGTTGAGCGTTAGTGTTTCGTGAGCGAGCGGTGAGAGGAGTGGGTGCGCTAATTTGAGACTTTTTTGGTGTCTCCGTCGCCTTGGACCTACTTGTTAGGCTGGATGCCGTCGACAGGAGGGCCTTGGCCGTCGCAGAAGATGGTGTTGAGCCTTTGGAGCGTTTTCCCGCGGTGATGAAAGGATGCCGCGTTGCGTTTTGGGGCTTGATGCGACGCTCAGGGTCCCACACAAGGCACTTGGAGACGAAATCGACGAAAAGTTCATCGTCGCAGCGGAGAACCTGGGCAAGGGTCTTTGTCCCTGGTCTTCTCCTGCGTCCTTTCGAGTTTACCACGGGTCGAGGAGCACCAGTGGAATCTGATCCAAAATAAGACAAGAAAATCCTAGCCTAGACATCACACGTACCAAAGAAGAGTCGCTTGCGGGAACTCCGGTTGACGAAGTCCTTGTCTGGGAGGCCCAGAACTTCCATTATGCAGGATAATTGTTCCTGCTCACTTTCTCCGGGGAAGATGGGGAACCCGGTCTTTAGCTCCGCCAGGATACAACCTAGACTCCACATATCAATGGCCATGTGGTAGTTCATACCCAGGATGACCTCTGGCGATCGGTAAAACCGACTTTGGATGTACGTGTATACTATGATTGCCAAGTAAGTCGCATAAAAGCCACGGATGGTTTTGTGGCCTCACTTTTTTCGTGCTCGAGACAGCTACTGCCGAAATCGATGACTTTGATGGCGCTTTTTGTCGGGTGACGTAGTAACACATTCTATGTAATGTCAGCAACCATCGAGACAACCAACTATCCAATGTACTCACCTCGGGTTTCAGGTCACAATGTACAATGCGGTGATGGCGCATTAGAGTGAGCGACATAAGCATTTGACTCGTGAAACGGCGGATGAGAGCCGTCGTAAACCCGACGAAGCCGTTCGCTTTGATGAGCTCGTATAGATTGATGCTCAGCAGTTCCATAGCAATGCAGAGGTGATTACGGAAGTAGAAGTGCTCCGTCATCTTGATGACGTGGTGTTTCTCCTCAGGATCCTAAGAAAATAAGTAGGCAAGACAAAACTGATAAGATAATGAGCAGACACGTACCCATTGACGTAGGTTCTCCAAAATCTTGATTTCTACGAGGGCTTGATGATGGAATCGCTTCTTGTTCCGAATAATCTTTATTGCGACAGAGTCTCCTGTAGTGTGGTTTCTGCAGCTCAATACTTGACCGAAGGAGCCCTTCCCGAGACTGCCCATGACTTCGTAGCGGTAACCAAGATGGTCATGATCAACGACAAGATAGTCGCCACGATCGTCGTCATAACCGTAGTTATTCGTCGGCCTGTCCGGGTGAGCAAGCTTCTTCTCGCTACCAGTCCCAATATAATACACCGACGGGTAATCAAGGATCTCTCGCCGCTCGTACTCGGACAAATGTTGTAATTGGCTGCTCTTAAGCACAGCTTTAAACATCGCGAGTGAGTAACAAAACAAGACGAGCACAAATAGAACTCACCATGGGGACTTTGTGGAGGCGTAGGCGGCAAAGGTTCTGGAAAGCGTAGCATCGCGTCCAATTCCTCCTGGGTGGCTCCGTGTGCCAACTTTTTCTGCTGTTGTCGCTTGATATACTGGAGCATCTCCTCATCTCCTAGGAGCTCCTCCTCATCAACGGAGCTGGGGGCAGGGGACGGCGTGGATAGTGATAAACGACTAGATGATGGGGTGGCAACTTGTTGGGTGTTGGACGAATTGGACGAGCGCGAGTGAGTGAGGGAGATTTTTGGGCTGAGGAGCTTGAGACCCTTAGATGGCGAAAGAGCAGAGAATCGATGGGATGACGCCTGCGTTGAGGGCGCGTCGCTGGGGGCAACCGAATTGAGTGAGGCCACGGAGCCGGTGGAAGACTTGCGAAGGCCACCGAAAGACATGGATTCACGATTGCCTTTGCGTGGGATATTAGATGACGAGGTCGAATTAATGACCTGGCGGGGGACTCGAGATGTAGAGCTCGATGAGGGGGATGCGCGAGCGGATTGTCGTTGTGTAAGGGTGTTGAGGGTGCCCTTGGGCACATCACCGTTTTCTAAAACCCCAAACTCATCCGTGATTGGTGCAGGATGGTTTATAGACCCCGACGATCCATTTCCCGGTGCGTTCCCGGGTGTGGGAGACGGATCGTTCCCGACCACAGACGACGAAACAATAAGACTGGTCCGTCGGCTAGCCACAGTTGAGGATGTGGATACTTTCAAAGCGGGTGATGAAACGGTGGATGTACGGCTATGAATGCGGGGGATCTTGGTTGGTGTTTCTTTAGGATAACCACTGGACCCGTTCGCTCCGGATGAGGGTGGAGGGTCTCGCTCCTTCATGTCTCGATTGATCTGCGCGTTACTCCCGGCAGTTCCGACCGATGGAGACCCAGCAATCGTTGGGAGTAGCATCCTGCTGCGCAGTGACGTATCAGACTGTCGCTGCAAGGAACTGATCGTTTGCGAGGTAGCACGCGATGATGGCGCGCTACTGCGAGTAGCAGTGGCGGAACCATTAGGGGTCGATGTAGCCTTCAGATTCGCAACGCGTTGAGCTGTCGCCTGTGGCAACGCGGTAATCTGCATGGGAGGCATACTCACTGGCTGGGGCTTCTTCGACTCGGTGGAGGACAAAGTCTGCAATAAGATGATCAGATGACATCAGGCTACGCTTGCAGTGAGTTTACCTGGCCACGTTTCCGCCCCATCAAGACCGAGATTCGACTCTCACTGCGATCTTTTTCCTTTTTGGTCTTATCTTTGTCAGACTTCCCACCGTCAGTGTCCCTGCCGCGCCGACTCTCTTTGTCACTCCTTGGATCATCCTTACCAGCCTGTAGGTTACGTCTGGAGCTTGAACCTTTCAAGAGCGAACCCAAGCTAATGATGGAAGACTTCTTATGGGCACTTGGAGGAGTCGACAAGCTTGTATCTACAGGAGACACCGGATCTCTAGACTGTAGGTGGGATGGACCCGTCGAGGCGGGGGGTGGCGATAGACGTAGAGCGCCAACTTGAACAGACTGAGAGGATGAGCGACGGAAAAAAGGAATAGCAGATGGAGTCAAGCGCTTGGACGGTCCGCGGCGAATAGAGTCCGAAGGACTGAGAGGTGTCTGCTGAGGGGCACTAGATTTATGGGAGCTCGATGCGGTGCCAGGGCGGCTGGAGAAATGTCGATCTGGTGTGCCAACTGCCGCGCCAGATACTGACAATGCATGCGATGAAGACAATGACGATTGTGAGACTAAGGATGCCGCAGAAGCCATCGCATCCGGGTGTTCGACAGGTAACCATGGCTCTGGGTCCTTACATATAGAGCGGCGACTGAGTTGATTGAATGTAGTAGAATGTGGGCTATGTCGCTTGGAAGACGCCTTCCCGCCAGAACTGTCTTTTGCCGTACTTGCTGACGGGTTGCCGCTCAACTTCATGCCCAGTAAGCTCCATTTCTTGGAGGGCGTTTTCGGCGCTGCGGAAGCAGATGCATACCCTTGGTCGCTATGCGACGTATACGGCGGCGAGGACGGCTTTGAGACACTGGGGCCGGCGGAAACCCCCGTCGGGGCTGACTGATGGGGCTCCCTATCATTTGATTGCGTCGCTCCTTCCACGTTAGCCCCTTCAACGGGAAACGAGGAGCTTGTTGAAGATTGGGGAGGCGAACGATAAGTAGATAGGTCCTTTGGTAAGGGTGGAACCGGTGGCACATCTTGCCCGACCTCTGGTTGTTCACTGGACGTCAAAAGTGACGCAGCGCGATCTTTCAAGGCGGTGACATCTCCCGATTGTGAAGCATCACTGCCAACGCTGTTGCGCCTAGCCTTGCTTGTAGAGTGGCGCCCAGATTGGGCTGAGACCGACGTAAGGCTTGTACCCGTGGACATAGATCCAGAGTCCCTCGAGCTCGTGGTCGGCGTACTGGCATAGGTGGTTGATGAGGCGGAACCGCGTTTGGTAGGGTAGCTGAGTCGTATACTTGCAGAAGATTTCTTCACGAGTGGCTTTTCCTGAGCGGGCGAGCTAAGTTGTGCCTCATCACTGCTTCCGAATAGTTCCGAATTATCAACGGAGTCACCCAGACCAGCAGCTTGACGGCTAGCGCTTGGTGTTTGATCCTTGTCTTTCGTCAATACCATACTGTCCCGAATGTGCGCCGAGTTCCTGCGACTAGTCTTTCCGCTGTCTGAACCTACACCTTCCCATTGTTGCGCTGACTTGGCGGGTGTCCCAGGTCGGCTAGTGCTGACTGGACGAAGGCTACCCACACTGGAGCGCACGCGGGTGCCTGTTTTACCCGAGAGTCCATCGAGCTTGCGCAGCGCCTCAGCAGTGGCCTGATCATCGAGATCGGACCACCCCTCTTGAGTCCCCCTGAGCAACGAGTGTGCCACATTTGGTGCGTAGTGATTTGGCGCGTCCTTCTGAGAGCCGAAAGGAGTAGAGGTACTGATGGCACCATTGCTGCCTGTATGGCGCAGGAACTGCTGGATCGATGTTGTTGAAGGGGAGGGAGGAAGGTGAGAGAAGTCAGTCGTGAGGACACGACGCGAATGAAGCTGTTCCCCGTGACTTGAGGAAGAAGAACTTGCCGAGGTGCGTCGAGAGTGACGATCCCTTGCTGCGCTCCCACTCGTCGATATACTATCTTTTCGACGCTCTCGGGTCTTGTCTCGTGAAGGCAGTCCCACACCAAGGCTGTGATGCTTCCGTGCCGAAGCACGTTCCTCCTTGGTGATGTCGAGGATAGAGCTAGAGGGTGACCGCTGATGTTTCTTGATAAGCGAGCCCGTCGCGTCACGTTCGAATTCATCCGACGAGCGCTTATTTACCTTGCTTGTCGGAGGGGTGAAGATGGCAGGAAGCGCAGTATTGATCGGAGGAGGGCTATAAACCACGGAGTGGGACGACGTATGAGGTTTGGAGAACTGGGTCCGTGGATAGAGAATCTCTTCACCACCACTTTCCTCGGCTACCGAAGGTCGAGGACGAATTGTCCGGGGGTTCGGTCTGATTTCAGAAGGCTAGCGAATGGGCAATCAGACATAGGATGAGAAGCGCGAAAAAAGAAAAAGAATACATACCTGGTCCCGTTCCTCGTCATATTCTTCACCGTCAACGGCCTCTATTGTCCAAGGACTATCCGAATCAACATCTTCCGGTTCTTCGGGAAGAGGCGGCTCGAGGTCGTCCTGATCCAGGCCATGTAAATCGTCCTCACGATGTGCAACCGATCGCGTCCAGCGGGGAGTTGCAAGCTCGCCTAAACCATGAAGAATCCGCCTATCGATCTTGGAAGGATCACGATGAGGAGTAACGGGATCAGTCACTTGACGCGTTTCCGGAGTCCTGCGCAACTGGGGAGGATCTGGAAGAGGGGGGACGGGTGATGCGGAAGGAGAATGGACACTAAAATAGTATGGATCTAGGGACGACGTGGCGGAAGTGGAGCGAGAGGGAAGGTGTGCATGAAGGTCATCAATGGGCTGATCGGCATGAACCTGGAACATAGTGAGCGGGGTAAAATGAGGTGGGTAAGGTGGGACCATCACCTGTTCAGCGTGGGACATTGTGTCATCCAGAGAGGGCTGGCGATCAGGGAAATGAGAAGATGGAGCGGTGGGATCGAGAATCTCAAGAGCAGGAGGCCTGTCCTTTCTCTTTGATGGACTCTTGTCATGGGGGGATAAAGGGGAATGGGGGGAAGGTACGGACATGGGGGGAAGCAAGGAAAGGTGAAAGGAGGGCGGGGACCGGCAGAGCGACGAGGAAAATAGGGAAAAAAGAAAAGAAAAGCAAAAGAAAATAGAAAGAACCTAAGAGGATGATACCAGGATGGAGTCGATGGATATGATAGATAGAGCGAGCACCAAGGCGAGCTCGATGGGACGGGCTTCAGCCAAGTCGTGTCCGACGTTGATTGTCAAAGCACTCGGTGCACACGTCCTCGTGTAGCTTTGTTTGCGGTTGTTTGGCGACTCGGTCTCACTTTTAGATAATGCGTACGGTAAAAATAATGATTGGGGTGATGACGATGTACGGTATTGCGCCCGTCCAGGACGTACAACGGGCAACAGGCGTTCTGTTCGTGGGTCAGGTGTGCTGGAGTGCCCGGTGCCCCTATCAAAGGCCACGATAATGCGGCGTTCGCGGAATCAAAAAATGAAAAGGTGGATTCAAGCGGAGATTAAGGTTTGGTGCCCAGGCGGACCCTACCCGGGTGTTTGGCTCGCCCGGCAGGCAGGGCAGAGCTGCGACGATAAAGAGCAGGCTGCGTTCGAGTTGTAACCCCGCGTTTTTCGCCCTCTCCGCCTCTCCGCTCCTTTCTCTCAATCAATCCCCGCAAATCTCAGCGAACCGACTCCCTCTCTCTGTACGTCTCTTCCATCTCTTCTTTCTCTTCCTCCTCTTCATCACCACCTCCCTTTCTCATTCTTTTCGCCGTTTCCAATGGCTCCCTTCCCTTCCCGCTCCATTTCGTGTTCCTGTCCATATCCTTTCTGTCACTTTCCTGTCACTGGCGCCGGCGCTTGTCCGCCCTCTGTCGCCACGTGCCGCTTCCGTGGGCCCGAACTTTCATTAGCCCGCTGCCCATTCGTCCCCTCATCTCTACCGCCACATCCTCCGCTCATCCGCTCGCTCACCGTCCCCCCCCCTCTTTCCCTTCGCAGACATGGCTTCTGTCCACGCCCATTCAGACGATGACCGAATCGGTCAATCCCCCGAGTCCGCCTCGGACTCTGTCCAGTCCCAGATGACCATCCATTCTGCTCCCTACACTGGCCTGCCTATGCACATGTACCCATTCGCTCCGGGCGTGGTCAGCGCGTCACAGCCCCAGATTCGTTCCAAGCGTCGTCAGGTCAAAAACGCCTGTACCAACTGTCAGAAAGCGTGCAAGAAATGCGACGACGCGCGCCCCTGCCTTCGCTGCGTCAAGTACGGCATTGGCGAAGAGTGCGTTGATTCTCAGCGCAAGGAAAGGAAAAAGGGGATCAAGAGGGGCCCTTACAAGAAGCGCGATGGAAAGAGTGAGCTTTTCTTGACCATTATTCTCCTTATCAACACGTGTAATCTTACCCTTGTTTTCAACTGGTCGCGCAACTTCGACCACCGAGACGCTGCCTGACCCTGCGCCCCCTCCAGCCATGGGTATGCCACTCACCGGCATACCCACGGCCGGGAGCACGCCGCCCGCTGCATCTTTCATGGGCCCGATGGGTTACCCGCCTTTGATCTACGGACAGTACCCGCCTATGCCAGGTGTGCACAAGCCTGGAGAGGCTTCTCCTTACCATCCCACGTACTACGTGCCGATGCAGCCAGCCCATCCGGGACAGGAACATGAGGGTCAAGGCTACCCCCTTCCCCCTCCCCACCAGTACTATCCGCCGTATCTTCCCTATGGCACTGTGCCGTACCCTACTCCCTATCTAGTCTCGCATCATCGCCCTGATATGCCAGTTGTTATGCAGCCTCACGCTCAGTACCCTGGGTATCCCAACGGTCACCACCCTCCCTACTCCAAGCCACCCTCTGCTGGCAACCCAGGTGTCGACGTCACCGTCAGCGTGAATGGCAACGCCAGGAGGGAAGATCACGCGGACGGACGCGAAGTAATCGCGGGAATTGAAGGCCGATCCATGTAGGCATGGTCCGAAAGCCTTGTAAGATATCCCTTGTACTTGTATTCTGGGCTTTCCCAAGGACTTGATGCCTGCACTTTTTATGCCTTCTTACTTTGTCCGGAGTAATGTTACAATTTTTGCTTGGTATTGTCCCCCAGTTTCCATGTTCATTGTTCATATTTAGTCGTGCGTGGGAACCAGAATGAGAAATGAGAGGTTTGAGACCGTTGGAGTTGGTCACGAGACCCTTTGAGTGAACACGTTTGATGTTACCCCGCACAGGGTAGTTACGCTCATGTGTAAATGTGCAGTACGGTGCAGTACTATGCCACATGCTGCACGGCAAACCCGGCGGCGGCAAAAAGTTTCCGGGAGGGTGGTTCAGTGGAGCCTTAGTGACGTTTTTTCGCCTCGCTCAGGACGGGCTGTGCAATCCGTCCATCAGACCACGCGGGTATGCCGCGGATATTCTCGCAAGCTCCGCTTTGAGATCATGATTGCTCATTCCCATCCCTCCTCTCCCTCTACGTCCCAACTCTTCAGGCTCGGGGTATCTTCCAACCTTTTGACGAGTTTTTTCTTCAAAGAAAAGGAAAAAAATAACGTGCCGTGAGGTTAATCAGGAATTCAATCACTTCCTTTCCCCTTCCTTTTCTTCTTACGTCTTGCGCTGTCAAGCTACGGCGGGCGCGGGCGCGGGCGCACGGCGAACTTCGCGAGGGGAAAGCCTGGAAGTGACGGTGATGTTATGTTATGTGTTGATTTGGTCGCTCCACTCGTCAGGTGGGCGGGCGGGCAGACGCATGTCTTACGTGTGTTTCTTGTGTTTCACCACACACGAGCAAGGCGGTCTGTGCGTGTGTGAGGCGCAGTGACGGGACGTACAGTCCAGTACGCATACGTCGGATAAACTCTAACTTTTGTTCACCGGGGGCGCAAATTCGGAGCCTCCTTAAGGCCGGTATCGGGTATTCTTATTCATTTGTTACGCGTAAGCGGAGATCGCTCCAGCGTGAACTTGAACGGAGTTATTAGAGGAACTTGTGAATGAGTCAAAGAGAAGAGGCGCGCGCACACGCAATGAAGTGATCATAGCGGAAAACAGTTCCAGGCGCCATTCGCTTCCATTCCACGACGTTGCCTTGAGGTCACTTACTAGGGTTGTTAGGATACGCCGTCGAACATGCGGTGAGGAGCACGACAAAGAGGGACGGTAAGGTTTTCGGACCAGCCCAGCATGAGGCGAATACCACGATTGTGGGTCTTAGCTTCCTTAAGCAGGGCGCTACTAGTCTAACACTCTGGGGGGGGCGACCAGACGGACCCCAGCGGAGAGAACCCTGGGTTGGATAGCGCTTCCCAAAGTACTGTTCGTGGACGTGCGAATAACTTACGAGGAAGAGAGGTAACGGGATAGCGGAAGAGAGGGGGGGGGGTAAGAGGAGGTATATCAGGGTAGCGTAGAATCATCAAGTCACGACACACCGCCTGTGTCGTGCAATTTTGCCCCACTTGCCCTTCATGCTCTCCCTCAGTGCGAGCGCGAACACTTCCTGCACCCCGCTTCCCGTCTTCGCAGAGCACTCGACGTACTTGGCGCCGATTTCACGTGCGACCTCCGCACCCTGCTCGGATGTGACGGGCGTTTGGCCCTGCGCGGTAAGCATGCGCCGCGTATTGTCGTCCCGACGTAGGTCCGTCTTGGTCGCGACCAGGATGAGCGGCGTGCCCTCGCAGAAGTGCGCTACCTCGGGGTACCACTTTAAAAAACGCGCCACCACCCCCCACACTTTGGCATCAGGCACAGGGTTTCTTTTGCATGCAATGGAGAGGGGGAATGCGGGACGGACGCGGGACGCACCTTGTCTTGGACGTTCGCGAGACTGACGGGAAAGTCGATGGAGAATACGATGAGGATGACGTGGCTTTCTGGGTAGCTCAACGGTCGCAGTCGATCGTACTCCTCCTGCCCTGCCGTGTCCCAGAGCGCGATCTCGACAACCTTGCCTTCGAACTGTCGGTTTGTTACGTAGTTCTCGAACACAGTGGGTATGTACGCCTAGGTTGTTGCATTTGGCGAGTGAGCGGCAGCCGCGTGGATCAAAAAAAGGCACAGGAGTCCTAGTAAGACGTACTTCTGGAAATCTATTGTGTGCGTACACGATCAACAGGCACGTTTTTCCACAACCGCCTTGAAGCATCGCGTAGCGGTCAGGTTCGGGCGCAAAGTTTGAGAACGGGGGGGTTGGGCTCACCATCCCCAACCACGACAATCTTCCTCTTCATATCTGGCCTTTGGTTGGCCTCGAGTTCGAAGTGGCCACTCATGTTGTGCTGTCAGAAATGATGTTGTGATTATAGGGTGCTTGTGCCTGTTAACGCGTTCAGAACGACCGCACTACTCGGACGGCGCGTACACTTCGAACACTCACAAAGGAAATTTGACGAACGAATTGAGTACAACAGCAAAGAGCAAGAGATTTAGTGGGTTAGATGGATATATATCGGCTTGGGGGGACGTCTTGCACGCGATTGACGCGGCAGAGGTTGTTGATTGGGGCCAGAGGTGTTAGCTGAACGCTGAACAGACTCTGCTGTTGCGGCGGTTCGACTTTCAACACCGGCCCGCCAGTGCCGCCACCCGCCTGCAGTGGCGACCAGACCTACACGACGCTCCACAACGGCCATGTCATGACCCCGCAGTGTTCTACCTTCTGGCCTTTGGAAGATGTCGGGATAAACGGTCACTGCTACGGCTGGGTGTTGAGCTCCAGGCTAATATGCGTAGCAGGTGTGCTCCAGGTCGAATCGCTTGGTGGGTCCTTGCTTCTGCGTTTCCCCACGCCGTCGTATTGAATCTGAACATCACACGCAGAGCGCGCAGAAGCTCTCCTAAATGACTTTCTAAGAGAAAATCCCCAATTCATAGAGGTGTCATCCACGGACACCCCGGTGATACTGGGAGAATGTTCCTTCACGCCCTCGAATCGAACTCCCCACATCCATTATCTCCCCGCGGTAGGGCCAGCCCCGCCCACGTACGTATGACACCAGTCCAGCAGTCAGATTGGCCGAGCTCTGATCTCGAACCAGGTCCAGCCCTTTCCGTCCTGCCTTCGTGATGTACCGCAGGTCTGCGCTAGGTTCCGCCCGCTTCCATACCCCTCAAGCCACCTCTACCTCTCATCACCGCAATGTCTCTATCCCATATAGTCATCCGATCTTCGAATCGGTCGGCCTAGACGACAGGGCGTTGACACAGGTACGTGCGCTTCTTGATGCTCGTAGGCCGGCGACCGGGTGGGCTGATGTGTCCCTCGTGATCTCCTTGTAGTTGAACGCGACATACCGGCTGCACTCCTTACTCAATTTGTCCGGATCATGGCTGGCCAGGTTCAAGCTCCTGGACGTTGTCGCTCGGCACATATATGACAGATGCGCCCGCTCATGCGCATTTCCGCGCTTGTTCTCAGCCCTCAAGTTCATTTTCGACTTGGCGATCGGCTTGTTCCGATATTGCTCTACGTGGATAGCCTTTGCGAGGGTGCATTCGAAATTGCGTGAGTGCCGTTGAGTAATAAGCCTCGTTCCCTTTGTCCTGATCTTCGCTATATAGTCGACCAATTATGGGCGCGATTAAACACGGTGCAAGGTTTGGTGTTGTATCCAAGATTATCATATGTCTATGGAAAACTGGAAACATCCACGGAATATGTACGGTGAGCGTCTACCATAGCGCCACTGTAGGTCCGCGCCGATACCATTTTCTGCAGATTCAATAATGCCGTCTGGCTGGTTATGAACGACGTGATATTAGGCTGTGTTCTTGGGGCGTTTATATGCGATAATAGCGAAGTCATTGGCAATTCATTGCATGATTGGCTCAAGGTTCGTCGTTCAACTTGATAAGCGCCGTCCCTGGTGATAATCAGATACGTAGGTTGCCTTTTTTGACTTCACCCATGATGCTCTGTTATGGTTGGACGATTGGCCTGAGGGACTTAAGCTGAACACGGAACTAAGTTCATTCCTTGTGCACTCACTTTTGGGCGTTTTGGAGATATGGGCTTGTGCGTACATCTACCGCTTATTGTCACCTCGATATTAAGCTTAACGCCCTGAACAGACATCTTACGTGCTCTATCGTCTCATTTTCCCATGATTGTATACGTAATTGGTCTTTCTGGATATGGAGGACTCACCGTTCCCTTGTCATTGTTTCTGGACATCTTCAGCGCGCTAACCTTGCATATCTCCTTGAGCTACCTCGTGTTGAGAAAAGCGCTGTCCTACCAAATCTTTGCTATGCGCTCCTTGTTCAACCTGTTTAGGGGTAAGGCAGGAAATTGATCCACTTGCATGGCCGACTCACCCGGATTGCAGGGAAACGATTCAATGTCCTGCATCGGCGTACCGATTCGTGGCACTACGAAGTGGACCAGCTCATCCTTGGAACGCTGTTGTTCACGTTGTTTACGTTCGGCCTCCCGACATTACTGACTTACGGAATCGTCTTTGCGCTGGTATGTAATCCTGCGTATGAGCGTCAAATCAACAATGGATTTATCACACGCGCCACCGTAGATGAGGTCAGCTGTCCTCGCCACCAGGTGCTTGTTGAATGTGGCCGTCAAGCTGATGAACCACTTTCCACTTTTTGCTCTTTTGCTGAGAATAAAGGATCCAAGGAGACTACCTGGTTCGTATTTACAACTTCATAGACGCGGCCAAATTGACGACTGTGGAAAGGATCGACGTATTTTCGGGTGGTCAGCGATAATGGACACCCGATGCTCGTGCTTGAGGTGACACCTCTCCCATCATTCCGGCGAAGCACATACGAATATATTTATCCCCAATGACACAGGTACAAACTGCGTCCTTGTGGACAGTCTTCATGCAATACGGATTTTTACAGCGGGACATGAGCCAGCAAGCTGCATTTTAGAAGCGGGACCCTAATCAGTTTATTTATTAATGTGGATGTGACGTAATCCTACCTTTTGCTGAAGCCTTGTAAGTATGCTGCCGAGGAGGCTAGACGCTTCCACAACTGTCACGGTACACGGTACACGGTACACGCATCACCAGCACCACATATGTGTGACTATAATTGATGGTGCCAGTTCCTTCCCTCTGATTCGGCCGCTGCGATACGGTTATCAACTTGAACCCGAGCCCCGCCGAACGATGTTAGCCGGTATCAACTTGAACCCGTTGCCACACCAGACTATGTATGTGAATGTATCTTGGCCTCTTCAATTTCGGCGCTTGAGGCGCGGGAATGGCTCTCATGCGTTTTGTTGTCAGTTCTCAATCTTAGGGTCATCTATCTTTGTTTCCTTTTCTCTTTTCCAACCTTGCCAGTGCGCCAGCTTG
>Ga0137394_10000369_pt1 | contig 31465 bp, 21 predicted proteins | sample czobulk116metaG_FD_108278 | JGI IMG/M metagenome (GOLD analysis project Ga0137394, IMG submission 108278) | Vadose zone soil microbial communities from Angelo Coast Range Reserve, California, USA - czobulk1.16 metaG | ecosystem: Environmental > Terrestrial > Soil > Vadose zone | place: USA... | reverse complement strand
ATGGTGGCGCCGCTGGCCAGCAGCGCCCGGCTCACGGCCTGTTTGAGATCGAGGGTGAGTCCCGCCGCCGGCAGCGGCAACAAGGCCGAGCCGCCGCCCGATATCAGGCACAGCACCAGGTCGTCTTCGGTGAGTCCTCCCACCTTCTCGAGCATGCGCTGCGCGGCGTGCATTCCGGCGGCATCCGGCACCGGATGCGCCGCTTCGACGATCTCGATACGTTCACAAGGCACGCCGTAACCGTAGCGCGTGACCACGAGGCCAGACAGCGGACCGGACCAGCTTTCCTCCACCGCTCGCGCCATGGCTGCGGAGGCCTTGCCCGCTCCGATCACGATGAACCTGCCGCGCGGCGCTGCAGGCAGATGCGGCGGAACGCACAGCGCCGGCTGCGCCGATGCAATCGCGGCGTCGAACATGCGCCGCAGCAACACCCGCGGCTCGAGCGGGTCTGCGGCAGCGCTCATCGAGCGCTGGGACTCAAAGCGTTCACCAGAGACCCGATTCCGTCGATATGGACTTCGACGGTGCCCCCATCCTTGATCGATCCGATGCCAACCGAGGTGCCGCACGCGATCACGTCGCCCGGCAACAACGACATGTCGTGGGAAATTCGGCTCACCAGTTCCTCCGGCGGCATGATCATGTCCGACAGCGGATAGTTCTGGCGTTCGACCCCATCGAGCCGGGTGACCGCCCGTGCACGTGACCAATCCCAATCCGTGGCAATCACCGGGCCGAGGCAGCCGAAGGTGTCGTAGCCCTTGGAGCGGCACCACTGCGGGAAGTCGACGTTCTCATTGAGCACCTCCGCGGCCGTCACATCGTTCACGCAGGTATACCCGAAAATGAAGGGCGCGGCGCCGTTCGGCGGCACGTTCTTGCAGAGCCTCCCGATGACAATGCCCAACTCGCCCTCGTAGGCGATTTTGCCCGCATAGCCGATCGGCCTCCGTATCGGTTCGTTCGGGCCGATGACCGATGTGCCCGGCTTGATGAGAAACTGCGGATGCGTCGGGGCCGCTTTGCCGAGCTTTATGGCGAGCGCGTTGAAGTTGTTCCACAAGGCGACGATCTTGCTTGGCGTGCATGGACTCTGCAACGTGAACTCATCGTGCGCGAAGATGCGCCCCGTCGGCCGCGCGCCGGCGAAGAAGTCGCCCTCATATTCGAGGATGCGGGTGTCCTCAAAAATACCGTACCCGGTTTGGCCGCCGTTCGAGCGAAAACGCGCCCAGCGGGTCATGACCGGATCAGCCTCCGGCGCGCATGGCTAGAGCACCGACTTGAGCAGAGTCGCCATTTCCGCCGGGTTTCGCGTGACCTTGATCCCGCACTCTTCCATGACGGCCAGCTTCTCAGTTGCAGTGCCCTTCCCGCCGGAAATGATCGCACCCGCGTGGCCCATGCGTTTTCCCGGCGGCGCCGTGACGCCGGCGATGAATCCGACGACCGGCTTCTTCATGTGATGCTTGATCCACCGCGCGCAGGTCTCCTCGTCGTCGCCGCCGATTTCTCCCACCATGATCACGGCATCGGTCTCGGGATCGTCGTTGAACATCCGCATGACGTCGACATGCTTCAAACCGTTGACCGGATCGCCGCCGATGCCCACGCACGTCGATTGACCCAGTCCCAGGTCCATCAACTGACCCACCGCTTCGTAGGTGAGAGTGCCGGAGCGCGAGACGACTCCGATGCGTCCCTTCTTGTGGATGTGTCCCGGCATGATGCCGATCTTGATCTCATCCGGCGTAATCACGCCGGGGCAGTTGGGTCCGACCAGCACGGTTTTCTTGCCGCGCATTCGATGGCGCGTGGCGATCATGTCGCGCACCGGCACGCCCTCGGTGATGCAGATGACCAGGTCGAGCTCGGCATCGACCGCTTCATCGATGGCGCCGGCGGCATGCGGCGGCGGCACATAGATCACCGAGACGGTCGCTCCGGTTTGCTCCTTGGCTTCCCGGGCGGTGGCGAAGATCGGGATGCCTTCGAAAGTCTCCCCGGCCTTGTTCGGATTGACACCGGCGACGAAACAATCCTTGCCGTAGGCGTAGTCGCAGCATAGACGGGTATGGAAGGCGCCGGTCTTGCCCGTGATGCCCTGCGTCATCACCTTGGTGTTCCGGTCGATCAGAATGCTCATAGGCGCCCCTACTTCCCGGCGACTGCGGCGACGATCTTCTGCGCCGCGTCCGCCATGTTGTCGGCGGAAATGATCGGCAGCCCCGACTCCCGCAGTTTCTGTCTGCCCAACTCCTCATTCGTGCCCTTCATCCGCACCACCAGGGGAACGCTGAGCTTCACTTCCCTGGCGGCTGCGATGACGCCCTCGGCAATCGTGTCGCAACGCATGATGCCGCCGAAGATATTCACCAGAATTCCCTTGACCGCAGGGTTCTTCAGCATCAGCTTGAAGGCTTCGGTCACTTTCTGAGCTGTGGCGCCGCCGCCGACGTCGAGAAAATTCGCGGGCTCGGCGCCGAACAGCTTGATGGTGTCCATGGTGGCCATCGCAAGCCCCGCGCCGTTGACGAGACAACCGATGTTCCCGCTGAGCGATATGTACGAAAGATCGAACTTGGACGCTTCGATTTCGGCAGGGTCCTCCTCGTCGAGATCGCGCATGGCGACGATCTCCGGATGCCGGAACAGCGCGTTGGAATCGAAGTTGAGCTTGGCGTCGAGAGCCAGCACTCTGCCGTCGCCGGTGATGATCAGCGGATTGATCTCGGCGAGCGATGCATCGCACTCGACGAAGGCACGGTACAGACCGTGCATGAAGTTGCGGGCCTGTGCCACCGATCCATCCGGCACGCCGATTTTTCGTGCGATGTCGTCGGCTTGGGGCTCGGTCAAACCCGCCACCGGATCGATGGCGACCTTATGGATTTTCTCCGGCGTGTGGGCGGCGACTTCCTCGATTTCCATGCCGCCCTCCGAGCTCGCCATCAAGGTCACCCGCTGCGTTGCGCGGTCGACCACCATGCCTACGTACAGCTCCTTGCGGATGTCGGCGCCTTCTTCCACGAGCAGGCGCCTTACCAATCGGCCCTCCGGACCGGTCTGGTGCGTGACGAGCGTCATGCCCAGGATCTTCGAGGCGAATTCATGCACCTCCTCGAGCGACTTGGCAACCTTGACGCCGCCCCCCTTGCCGCGGCCTCCGGCATGGATCTGCGCCTTCACGACCCAGACCTTTCCGCCGAGCTCGCGTGCGGCGGAATCCGCCTCGGTCACTGAAAAGCAGGGCACGCCGCGCGGCGTGGCGACCCCGTACTTGCGTAGAATTTCCTTGCCCTGATACTCGTGAACATTCATGTCTTATTGTCCCCATCGAGGGTCTTCGCCAAGAGCTTCGTCAGAGCGTACACCGTATCGATATGCGGAGTCGGTGTGTCGGTCAATCGCGCAAGTTCCACCACCGAACCCAACAGCGCGTCGACCTCGAGCGTGCGCGCGGCCTCGACATCCTGCAGCATCGAGGTCTTGTGATGGCCCACTTTTTCGGCGCCTGCAATGCGCTTCTCGAGAGATACCCGGAAAGTGACGCCCAGTTTGTTGGCGACGCACTGCGCCTCGGTCATCATCGCCGCTGCGATGGCGCGGCTGGGCGGATACTGACAGATGCCGGCGAGCGTCGCTCGCGACAGCGCGCTGATGGGATTGAACGTCAAGTTGCCCCAGAGCTTCAACCAAATTTCAGCACGGATGTCGCTGAGCACCGGAGCCTGCAAGCCGCCCCTGACAAAGCACTCCGACAAGCGCGTGACACGCTCGCTGGTCGCGCCATCCGGTTCGCCGACCGGGAACCGATTGCCTTCGACGTGTTTGACGACTCCGGGCGACACCAGTTCGGCGGCCGGATACACCACACAGCCGATGACCCGCTCGCAGGGGATATGTTCGCCGATCAATCCGCTCGGATCGACGCTCTGCACCCGCGTCCCCGCGAGCGCGCCGGGATATCGGTGAAAGTACCAGTAAGGGATTCCGTTTTGCATCGGAACCACGACCGTGTCGGGTCCAAACAATGCCGGAACGTCGCGGGCGACCGCTTCAACCTGATGTGCTTTCATCGCAAGGATGACGACATCCTGCGGGCCTGCGGCGGCGTAGTCGTTGGTCGCCTTGACGTTCGCAACGGCCTGCTCGCTGCCATCGGCCGTCACCAGCCGAATGCCGCGGTTACGAAGCGCCTCGAGATTCGCTCCGCGCGCGATGAAGGTCACGTCCTCTCCGGCCAGCGCAAGCCGGATCCCGACGTAGCCGCCAATCGCACCGACACCGATGATCGCTATCTTCAATGAGGTTCGCCCATGGAGCGCAAGAAATCATACCCACCTTACTGAATCTCACCGGAAGAGACCAGGGGTGCCTGCACTCCTGGTCTCTCCGCGGAGAGTCCTTCCAAATCACAGCGGTCCTTGCTACTTCGACGGCAGTCCTGGCCTAGAACTTGTAGTTCAGGCCGGTGGAAACCCCGATGATGCGACATCCGCCCCAAGTCGTGTTCCCGGCACTGCTGTAGTCGATGACGATGGTGTTCGTGCCATCGTGACAATCCGTCGTAAGCCCTCGGCCGCCGGCGCCGAGATCATAATGGGCGTTACCCTTATTGATCGTGTCGGCCGCATCGAGATACCAATAGAGGTTCTTGTCGAAGCGGTGCTTCCACGCGATCGTGTACATATCCGCCGTGTCATTGCGACTCAGCGGATTGTAGTTGTGCTGCCCGCCCGGATCGCCCGGGGTCGCTCCCGCATGCGCCCAACCAATGCTGAAGTTATCTTTCGCGGAGAAGTCCTGGGACAGAGCAAACCACAAGCCGTTTCTCTGTCGTTCGTTCTGGAATTGCAGATCGGCGGGCAAGTTGCGTTTCATGTATTCGTAGATACCGCTGACCGCCAGGCCGAAATCAAACGTATATTGCACACCGGCCTTGAACGCTGATTCGTCCGCGATATCGGTCAAATAGGGCGGCGAGTATCCGTTGTTGGCCGCAACGCCCGGGAATTCGCCTACGAGAAAATTGTATGTCGCGAAGTCGAGGAGCGTCGAGTTCGTGGACTGCAGGTATCCGTATATCGGGTGATTGGAGCCGATGCCGTCGCTGTTGCGGTTCACCCGCTTGTGTATCTCGTAAGCAGCCGTTGCGTAAATCGGCCCGCGCTCGAACTTGATGTCGACGCTGAATGCATCATCGAATCCACCGTCATCGCAATTGAGCGGCAGGTTTCCGCTGCCGGGTTGGTTACCTCCGTTGCAATCCGGTGAACCCGAGGACTGGACGACGTTGTTGTAGGTTCGATTCTGGCCTGGGGAAATCAGGGCATCGAAGCTGAATACATTGCCGAATTTCGGCGACTCATACCAGATCGAATGGTCGAGACGGGTCCCGAACTCGACGCGGTTATCGCCGCCGCTGTTGCCCATCACCACCGAGTAGTCGCCCAGCATGCCGGAGAACGGATTCATTCTGTCGGTAGATTTCTTGTAAGGCGAATACGTAGTTCCGATCTTCACTTTTCCCCAATTGGCGCCGGAGAAACCGACGAAACTGTCGCCATACCCGATACCTGCTTTGGTTACATTCGCTTGCTGGAATTGCGAAGTATTCAGGCCGGGGGCGGAGGTTATCGCCGGCTGCGTCTCGATCTGGTAAATGAAATCCACTCCGGAATTGGCGATTTTGTGCGAACCGCGGTACCCGATAACGGATTTGTTCGTGGAGAAGGCCGGCATGTATCCCAGGCGCCCCACTGGACCACCCTTAGGAGCCGTATTATTGGGATCGATCTGGTATCCCGAATTGGGGTTGGCCGGATCCTTGAGCGCATAGTGATAAGCGACCAGCCCATTGATGCCCTTCGTGGTGTCATCCAGCGAAACGTCCAGTGTTCCGTAGAATCCTTTGAGAAAGCTCTCGAACTTGGGTTCCGCAGGCGCTTCCTTGGCGGCCTTTGGGACGCTCGGTCCGGCGCCGGCGGGCGGTGCCGGCGGCGCGGCCGCGGGCGGTGCCGCTTTCTGCTTCGACAGCGCATCAATCTGCTTCTGCAGATCTTGCATCTGCTGCTGCATGATGCGCATCTGATCCTTGAGTGCCTGAGTTTGCGCATCGTCCGCAAAGACGATGCCATTGAAGGCGACACTGGCGGCGCATGCCGCAAGCGCCACCAGCATAGGCTTAGCCAATTTAAATTTAAGCATGATGTGATTCCTCATGAAACGCGTTTGTTTGAATCATTCTCGTCGTCGCCATCCACCCTCACGTCTTGCCGGCCGGACTTGTGAGGCCGATCCAGCCGCTCCCGATCCTTAGGACGCAATTGCACATTCCCCTGCAGCATGTGCAATCTCCCTCTCTTCCTACTCGAACTCATCCACCCCCGACGGCTGCTGCGTCGGAGGTACGCGCACTGTAGCAATTTTGGTAAACGATTTTGTCTGCTTATACCCTAGGGTCCGCACTTATGTTGCGGAAATGAGACGTGCGCCACGCGCCCACTTGTACTTCGCGCCGAGAACCGCGACCGGAATCTCCGTGGAATAGGCATAGGCGGGAATGCCGTGCTGATAGAGGTACTCCGCCGCTTCCTCCACTTCCACGTCGCCGGCAAGCGAGGCCACCACCGGCTTCTCGATGCCTTTCGCGCGCATTTCGGCCACCACCTCGACCATCAACTTCGCAAACACCATGGGAGGCGTGATGATGGTGTGCCAGTAGCCCAAGATCAGCGCGTGGATCCGCGGATCCTGCAGACCCAGGCGCACCGTATTCTGATAGGTGCTCGGCGGTTCGCCGCCGGTGATGTCCACCGGGTTGCCGGCGGCGCCGAACGGCGGAATGAATTTGCGGAACGCAGCGTCGAGATCGGGGGGCATTGCCATCAGCGACAGATCATTGTCCACGCAGGCATCCGACAGCAGCACGCCGGAACCGCCCGCACCCGTGATGATCACCACGTTGTTGCCCTTGGGCGTCGGCAGCACGGGAATGCCCCGCGCGAAGTCGAGCAGGTCGCGCAAGCTTCGCGCACGAATCACCCCGGACTGCTTGAACACATCCTCGTAGATCTTGTCGTTGCCGGCGAGCGCGCCGGTATGCGAACTTGCGGCCCGCGCCCCCATGCTGGTGCGGCCGGCTTTCAAGACCACGATGGGCTTTTTCTTCGAGACCCGCTTCGCGACCTCGGCGAAAGAGCGGCCATCCTTCAGATCCTCGCAGTGCTGCGCGATGATCGTGGTGTTCTCGTCCTGTTCGAAGAAGGTGAGCAAATCGTCCTCGTCGATGTCGGACTTGTTGCCGAGCCCGACGATGGCCGACACACCCATCTTGGCGGAGCGCGAGAAACCGATGATCGCCATGCCGATGCCGCCCGACTGCGAGGACAGCGCCGCATGGCCCTTGACGTCGTATGCCGTGCAGAAGGTCGCACAGAGATCGCTGGGCGTGTAATAGAAGCCGTAGATGTTGGGGCCCATGAGGCGCACGCCGTACTTGCGGCCGATCTCGATCAGCTCATTCTGTCCGGCGACATTGCCGGTCTCGGCAAATCCGGACGGTATCAAAATCGCGCCGGCGATTTTCTTCTCGCCCACCTCGGTCAACGCCCCCGCCACGAATTTCGCCGGGATGCAGAACACCGCGACATCGATATCGCCGGGCACATCCTTGACGCTCTTGTAGGCCTTCTTGCCCATGATGCTTTCGGCATTGGGGTGGATGGGATAGATCTCACCCTGGTAGCCGCCGTTGATCAAATTCTTCATCACGGAATTGCCGATTTTGCCGTTCTCGGCCGAGGCGCCGATCACCGCCAGCGCCTTGGGCTTCATGATGCGGGTCATCTTCTCGACGATGGCTGCCTGGCTCGGACGATCGCGCACGGGGGCAGGTTTGAAGTCGAGCACGATGCGCACGTCGGCCGCGGTCGCGCCTTGATCGGTGGCGAATACGGGATTCAAGTCCATTTCCGATATTTCGGGAAAATCCGCCACCAGCGTCGACACCTTCTCGATCATCCCCGCGAGCGCCGCGCGATGCACCGGCTTGGCGCCGCGCACGCCGCGTAAAATCTCGGCCGCCGCGATCCCGTCCAGCATCGACAGCGCATCTTCATTGGTGGCGGGTGCCAATCGGAACGTAATGTCCTTCAGCACCTCCACCAGGATGCCGCCCAGCCCGAAGGCGACCAGCTTGCCGAATGCCGGGTCGGTCACCGCGCCGATGATGACTTCTTGGCCGCCGGTCAGCATCTGCTGAACCTGCACGCCGAGAATTTCAGCCTTGACGTCGTACTTCTTGGCATTGCCGACGATCGTCGCGTACGCGTCTTTCGCGGCCTCGGCCGATTTGACCCCGACGACGACTCCACCCGCTTCGGTCTTGTGCAGAATCTGCGGCGACACGATTTTCATGACCACCGGAAACCCGATGTCGGAGGCGAGCTTGACCGCTTCCTCGGCGGTCTTCGCCACGCCTTCTTTGGGAATGGTGATTCCATACGCCTCGCAGACACCCCGCGCCTCGGGCGCGGTCAGCGCCTCGCGCTTGGCGGCCTTGGCCTGGTCGAGAATCTTGCGAACGGCGTTCTTGTCACATGCCATCAGTGATTTCCTCGAGTGCTGCGAGCGAATGCTGCGCGCGTGGCTGCACGCGCCCGTTACACACGCCTATTGCACGCGTCTGTTGCTCACACCCGTTAATCGTCCGTTGCACGCTCTTCAAATGACCTTCTTCGATCTCAGAGCGGCGACATCTGCGGCCGCGTACCCGAGCTCCGCCAGAACCTCGTCGGTATGCTCACCCAGCAAGGGCGAGCGCTTGACCTCGGTCGGGCTGTCGCTCATCTTGATGGGGTTGCCGACCGTCAGGTACTTGCCGCGTTTCGGATGGTCCACCTCGACGATGGTGCCGGTCTTGCGCAAGCTTGGCTCGTTGGCCAACTCCTCCATGGACAAGATCGGACCGCAGGGAATGTCATGCTCGTTGAGCAGCGCCATGGCTTCGAACTTGGTCTTCGTCACCGTCCACGCCTCCACCGTGGCAAACACCTCCTTGAGTCTCGGCAGGCGCGCATCCGGAGTGGCGTACTTGGGGTCGGTGATCCAGTCTTCCTTGCCGATCACCTTGCAGATCTCTTTCCAAACCGGTGCCTGTGCGATGAAGTACAGGTACGCGTTCGGATCTGTTTCCCAGCCCTTGCACTTGACGATGGTCCCCGGCTGGCCGCCGCCCGATGCGTTGCCGGCCCGGGGAACCGCGTCGCCGAACTTGCCGTTCGGATACTGCGGATACTCCTTCATCACGTGGGTGCGGTCCAGGCGCTGCTGATCGCGCAATTTGACCCGGCACAGATTCAACACGCCGTCCTGCATCGCCGCCAGCACTTTCTGGCCGCGCCCGGTGGTGTTTCTCTGGTAAAGCGCGGCCACGATGCCGAGCGCCAAATGCAGCCCGGTACCGCTGTCGCCGATTTGCGAGCCCGTTACGAGGGGCGGCCCATCGTCAAAACCCGTGGTCGAGGCGGAGCCGCCGGCACACTGCGCGACGTTCTCGTACACCTTGCAATCCTCGTAGGGACCCGGACCGAAGCCCTTCACCGAAGCGACGATCATGCGCGGATTGAGTTCTTGAACTCGCTCCCACGTAAAACCCATTCGATCGAGCGCACCCGGCGCAAAGTTCTCCACCAGCACGTCGCAGTGCTTGACCAGCTTCTCGAGCACTTTCTTGCCTTGTTCGCTCTTGGTGTCGAGCGTCACCGAACGCTTGTTATGGTTCAGCATGGTGAAATAGAGACTGTCGACGTCGGGGATATCGCGCAATTGTTCCCGTGTAATATCGCCTGCGCCGGCCCTCTCGACTTTGATCACATCGGCGCCCATCCACGCCAGCAATTGTGTGCAAGTGGGCCCGGACTGCACATGCGTGAAATCGAGAATGCGGACTCCGTCCAGTGCTTTACTCATTGCTCTTTGACCGAATTTACTTGTACATCGTCTGGTTTTTGGTGCCCGGCGCATATTCGCGCGGGTCGACCCAGATGTTGACCACCGCGGAGCGGCGCAGCTTGTGCACCGATTCGCGCGCGCGCTCGAGCGCCGGTGCGATTTGCGCCGGATCGCGCACTTCTTCGCCGTAGCCGCCCAACATTTCCGCAAATTTGCCGAAGGGAACATCGCCCAGTAGATTGCCGACGTTGCCGCGCTGCTCACCATATTTTGCGAGCTGGCCGTAGCGAATCTGGTTCATCGCCGAATTGTTGCCGATGACCGCGAGATACGGCACGCCGAAGCGGTTGGCCGTCTCCATGTCGAAGGCGGTCATGCCGAACGAGCCATCCCCGTAGTAGCAGAGAACCTCCTTGGACGGGTTCGCCAGACCGGCGGCGATTGCAAAGCCGGTGCCGACCCCCAGTGAGCCGAGTGCGCCCGGGTCCATCCATTGCCCGGGTCCGCGCGGGCGCACGGCCTGCGCCGAAATGGTCACCACGTCGCCGCCGTCGCCGATATAAATCGTGTTGTCGGCCAGAAACTCGTTCAATTCCCACGCCACCCGGTACGGGTGAATCGGCATGCTGTTCGATTTGAAAAGCGGCATGAGCTTTTCAGTGGCGGCCGCTTCGCCTTCGCTCAGCTGCTTCAGCCACTGCTGGCGGGCCTGCCGCTTGTCGCCCTTGATGCGCCCCGAGGCAGCCTGCAGCACCGCTCCCAAGATCGCACCCGGATCGCCGACCAACCCCAGGCTGATGTCGCGATTCTTACCGACGGTCCGATAGTCCATGTCGATCTGCACCAGCTTCAGTTCCTTGCTGATGCGCTTGCCGTAGCCCATGCGGAAGTCGAATGGCGTACCGACGATCACCAGCACATCCGCGTTCGCGAACGCTTGGGTGCGCGTGCGATCGAAGTGATGCGGGTCGCCCGGCGGCAACAGGCCGCGGCTGGCGCCGTTGAAGTATCCCGGAATATCCAGGCCGCGCAGCAGCGCGATCGCCTCGTTCTGACCGCGCGCGGTCCACACCTGCTGTCCGTACAGGATCGCCGGCCGCTCTGCATTGACCAGGATGTCGGCCAGTTTCTCGATGTCCCGTGGGTCTCCGATCGAGCGTGTCGATGCACGATACCTGCCCGGTTGGGGAATGACCGCCTTGGCGAGATCGACTTCGCGGTCGAGCACGTCGCGCGGAATCTCCAAATATGCCGGGCCCGGAGCGCCGTTGAAGGCTTCGCGCACCGCCATCGAGACCATGTCCGCGACGCGCTCGGTGCTCGACACGGTCGCCGCAAACTTGGTGATGGGCGTGATCACGTCGACGTGCGGCAGATCTTGCAGCGATCCCATCTTGTGCTGCGTCAGCGCACCCTGCCCGCCGATGTGCAGCACGGGACTTTCGGAGCGGAACGCGGTGGCGATGCCGGTAAGCGCGTTCGTGAAACCCGGCCCTGCGGTGGTGACGACACAGCCCAGCTTGCCCGTCTGGCGCGCATAGCCGTCGGCGGCGTGCGCCGCCACTTGCTCGTGGCGCACGTCGATGATGCGGATGCCTTCATCCACACAGCCGTCATAGATATCGATGATGTGGCCGCCGCAGAGCGTGAATATCGTATCCACGCCCTCATTTTTCAGAGCTCTGGCGACCAGGTGCCCGCCCGAGATGACGTTGGCGTCGCGAGTCTTCTTCTTGAGCGTGTCGTCCGCGGTCGTGGTGGCCTGCGTGTCCGAAACCTTGGGGGCCGTACCGAGCATGACTGTCTCCGTTACCAAGTAGTTACTCGACCCCGGTGAGCTCGCGCCGCTCCGCTGGGGAGCGTCGCGAGCCTACCGGTCCGTGTTCGTCGGAATGTCCGCGATCACCACCGTGTGACGCTACGGCCACTCATCGGACGGCAGCGTCACGCCGGTTTGGGTGCGGGGCTCGCCGTCTCCGCGCGGTTGGTGTAAGAGCCGCGCATCGGCTTCAGCACCAGAATCGCCATCGCCGCTGCGACCAGATTCAAGCCTGCGGCCAGCATGAACACCAGATGCCAGCTGCCGGTCTTCGACGACAGCACGTTGGCATAGGGTACGAGGAGGGCGGCCGTACCCTTGGCCGTGTACATCAGCCCCGCATTGGCCGTGGCGAATTTCGTGCCGAACGTATCGGAGACCGTGGCGGGAAAGAGGCTGTAAATCTCGCCCCAGCCGAAGAACACGATGCCGCTGAGGATGACGAACAGCACCGGGTTGGTGCCCAGATTCGCGAGCGCAAGGATGCCGACACCCTCGAGCAAGAAGGCGATGAACATCGTGTTCTCGCGGCCGATGTTGTCGGACACCCAGCCGAAGAACGGCCGGCACAAGCCATTGAGGATGCGGTCGATCGTGAGCGCAAAGGTCAAAGCGGGCAGCGTCAGCCCGAGCAGACTGACCGGGACGTCGGCCACCTTGAAGTCCTTGGCGATCGGTGCGAGCTGCGCAACCGCCATGAGGCCCCCTGTAGCCATCATGACGAACATTGCGTACATCACCCAGAACACCGGTGTTTTCACCATCTCGACCGGTCTGGCCTGCAGGCGGCTGGCGCCCGGCGCCAGCTTCGACGGCGCCATCATTAGACTGGCCGGGGGCACGAGTATCAGGAAGCCGAGCACGACGACAACGATGCCTTGCATCAGGCCGAAGGTAAGAAAGGTGTGCTGGTAGCCGCTCACCTTGATCATGTTGGCGATGGGAACGATGGTCAGCGCCGAACCGGCGCCGAAGCCCGCCGCCGTCAATCCCGCGGCCAAACCACGCCGGCCGGGAAACCAACGCAGGGCGTTGCCGATGCAAGTGCCATACACGCCGCCCGCGCCGATGCCGCCGAGCGCGGCCGCGAAGTACAGCATGGGCAAAGAGTCCGCTACCGAATTGATCGACCAGGCGATGCCGCAGAGTGCGCCGCCGATCACAACGATCCAGCGTGGTCCGAACCGGTCGACGAGGTAGCCTTCGATCGGCACGAGCCAGGTTTCAAGCACCACGAAAATCGTAAAGGCGACTTGAATGGACGCTCTGCCCCAGTGATATTTCGCGTCAATCGGCCCGACAAAAAGCGTCCACCCGTACTGCAGGTTGGCGATCATCACCATGCAAGTGACGCCGATGATCAACTGAACCCATGGATTCCCGAGCGGTGACGAGCCTGCTTGGGATCTGGTTGCTTCCGAAGTCGCGTTCATTTAATTCTCCTTAGTCGCGTTTATCGAGTGGGGGAGTGTCAGCGAGCCGCAGTCGCAGCGCAGAGGTTGGATCCGGCACTGATGAACCCGTCCAGCCATGGACAACAAGCTGTACGGAGCCGTCCGAATCGAATTATCGAAGATGCAGATCGGCACGCTTGACCCACCCGAAGCCCCCCGAAAAATATTCAGACGCATGGGTCCGAACGATATCGCCAGCCGTTTCTTTACTTCCTGGTATACCATATATGAAGGCGTTTCGAGCTGTCAAGCAACCGCGGTTGACGCAACGACGGACCTATTTGCGCTGTGCGTGGGCTGCGCTTGGTGGAGAGCTGTGCGTGGAGAGGTAGCCGGTGGCGTCACGCTGAGATTCAACTCGCCAGATGCAGATTGCTTGCATATAATATATCTGTGGCGTGTTATGGGTTCTCGGAACTCAGATTATGGGTTCTCGGAGCTCAGAATTGAGCCGTACAATGTTTTCGGAAGTCTGGCGCAACCTGACAAACGCATCGGGGGTCTGATGAGCACCATCGCAAAACTGGTTCAACGCAGCGCGCCTGCGGCGCCGCTCGTACTAGGCCCGTTGAATGCCACGAGTTTGCGCGATCAAGCTTATGCGCTGCTAAAAAACGCGATCGCCGACACCGACATCTACGACCCGAAGCAGGAACTGCGTCTCGATGAGCGGCAACTGACGGCCGCGCTGGGCGTCAGCAGGACGCCGATACGGGAGGCGCTCTCGCTCCTCGAGCAGGAAGGATTCATTCGCACCATACCGCGTCGCGGTATCTACATCATTCGCAAGTCGAAGCGCGAAATGATTGAAATGATCCAAATGTGGGCCGCGCTCGAGTCCATGGCCGCGCGGCTCGCGACGCTGTACGCGACCGATGCGGAAATCGCGAGGCTGCGGCACTTGTTCGATGAGTTTCAGAACTCGCCGCCTTCCGAGCATCTGGACGAGTATTCCGATGCCAATATCGCATTCCATACGGCGGTCATCGCCCTGGGCGGTTCGCAAACCATCGTCGACGCGACACGCAATCTTCTCATTCACGTGCGTGCCATTCGCCGCGCGACGATCGTGCAAAGCGACCGCGCCGCCCGCTCGATCGTCGATCACTTGAAGATCATCGAAGCGCTGGAGCAGCGCGACACGGAGTTGGCCGAACGGCTCACGCGGCAGCACACCCTCGACCTCGCGGCGCACGTCGATCGCAACTGCGATTTCCTGGATTAGCACTCCCCGGCCCGGCGGCTGAACGTCGGCGCGGCGAGCGCTCCCTGGACCCGCGCAGATACCGTGGACTGCCGATCCCCGCGCTGACCCCGCGCCCTGCGAGTCCGCTCAGTGGCCCGGGGCTAGAAATTGCCAATGAAATCCGTGACACATGAGAGAAATCACACGCCTGGTTAGATTAAATCACTAGGGAAAAAAGTTCATGATATATAATATATCTGTGTCGCGATTGCTCATGAGAGCAACGCGTTGGAAGGTCCATCTAGGTAACTAACGATTGTGACGCACCAAAATGGTGCTTAACTGGGAAGTATTAATGCAAACATTCGCGCTTGTTGTATTGACCGTTGTCGGTGTCGCGCTGGTTTTTGGGTTGCCTGCCGCGTTCTATCTATCGCTGCCGGCGTCGATGTTGGAGCGTGCAGGACGTCATGGCCGCTTTGCGGGCCTCGGGACGCGGGATGGAATGGGCCAAACCCCGTCCGGCCGCGCGGCGGTGTCCAAGTTCAATACCCTGCTCGGGCAATCCGCCTAGGGCAATGCGCCCTGCGGCAACCGGTCCAGGGCGATTGACGTGAAGTTAGGCGCCCCATTGGCCAAGCGTCGGCGCGGCGCGGGCGCTCTGCTGGCCTTGCAGAGACTGCGGAGCGGCGGCTTCCGGCACTCCGCCGGATAGCGCACTCGGCGCAACGGCCCTGATCCCGCTCAGGGTGTCGGGGTCCGAAATTGCGGATTGCATCAGGGCTCCATCCATCCATACGGGCGTTCGGGACTCGATGCGCAGATAGATTCGTCCGGTCGCCCGGTCGGCGAAATTGACCACCGGAAATCCGTCCATGCAGCGTCGCAGGAATCCGGTGTTGTGCGCAGGCTCGAGCAACCTGCGATCCGCATAGAGGGATTCGGGTGCTGGGGCATCGACGTTGACGCGTCCGTACCGCTGGATGTCCAGCATCCCTTTGGCGTCCAGCACATTGAACGTGTCGTTGTCGCCGAAGGCAACGGTTCGCGGACGCTCTCCCAGGGGCACCGTGTTGTCCAGAAACTCGAATTGAATGCGCTTGTCGCTGCGGCGGACCCACGTGAAGAACACATCGGGGATCCCCGTGTACGCCTCCACGGCGTGCGCCAGTGTGTCGTCCACGGCTTTGTAGCGGCCGAACTCGAGGCCGCGCTTCCAGGCCCGCTCGACCAACAATTCGGGCGGCGTGATCACGAAGAACAAGTAGACCGTCTGGCCGAAGCGCGTCAACAGATTGCTGCCCGCCTCGTCCGAATCCGGCGCAAAGCTGTCAAAACGAAACCGATCGATCAGCAGGTGCGTCATGTCGCCGCGCCGGTGTTTGCGCGCCATGTAGCGGTCGAGTTTCTGGTCGACGATCTGCAGTTCCTCGGCGGTGAACGCGCCTGCATATTTGTAAGCCGTACCGAGCACCCCGTAGTCGAGGAGCTGTTTTGCGCCAGATGTCCGGACTGATCAGCGCGAAATCACTCCATCGCACCCCGATGTCGCCCGCCAGTTTTTTCTGCAGGGGCCGCAGCGTGCTCTTGCCCGATGCCGACGGGCCTTTGGTGTTGATGACGACCGGCCGCTCCTGCCGCGGCAGCAGGGGATAGCCTTCGCTGCGTGACGCGCGCAGCAGCATGGGTTCGATCGTCCGGCCGATGGAATCGCTGCCGTATTCGTTGCACGCCATATTGGTCGCCACCGACGCGATGAGCTCTCGCGTGCCCCACGCGTGACCTTGAGTCGCAAACAGCGCCGACATCACTCGCGCGAGCGTGCGATACACGATTTTCTGCCGCGGATCTACACTCGAGCCCGCGAGCCGCTCGCATTCGGCGATCTGGCGCGGGCCCCAGCCGCGGTCGACCGGAATCGGCGCCGCGCGGCGCCGCGCGATGCGTGCAAACAGCCGGGATCCCGGCCGCTTCGTGGCGGAGTCGAGCGGAGAATGTTCGGGCATTACTCCCGCCAGGGCGGCATCCATCGCATCGCGCAGCTCACGCCGGGCGCGCTCATACACCGCGGCGATCGCATCCGTCTCCGGAAGGAGATGTCGCTCGAACAAGAGGCTCGCAATCTCGCGAAAGTTGATCCCCAAGTCGCCGATTCGGGTGCCGTCAGGCACGGCGAAGTCGGCGGTGACGCGTATGAGAAGCTCGTGCAGGGCGAGTCTTTGCGGCCGAAAGGCGACCAGCTCGCTCGGCGAGAAACCGGTGAGACCGTGCATCTCACTGACCGCGGCAATGCTGGTGAAGACATTCTCGGGCCGAAAGATCGTCGACAGGTGCAGCAGTTCCCGGGGGATTTGCGACTGAATGCCCGGGTTCCATGGCCCGTGCACCGGCGAGCCGTCGGCGGTATTCATGCGCCGCCCGGGGTCTTTGCATTCACGTTTCGCATGCTGGAGATCATACCCATCCCGCCGGCGCCCGGCGGAACCTCATAGTTGAGACGCAATTCGCTGTCTTGCGCCCCATCGTGTGATGCATTCGCCACCTGTGAGGATGTCCACATACCAAAATACGCCGATAAATTGACTGTCGGCGCGGGCGCGCTCGACCAAGAAGACCGCGGCGGGAATTCCAGGCCAATGACCTTACGAACCATCGGAAGAACGCTTGCGGGGCAGGCACAGGGCCCGGCCGCCGCGCGGGCCGCCGAAACCGTGCCGCCGGCGCCGGACCCCCGCGCCATATCAGCGGGAGCCCTGCTCGACGGCGCACCGGTCGCCATTTATCACGCGGACGCGGCCGGGAACATGGTTTATAGCAACGCTGAGTACCGTCGCATATTCGGGCTCGAGCCCGTGCATAGTCCCGACGATTGGGCCCGTCGTGTGCATCCTGACGATCGGGCGCGCATGCAGCAGGCCTGGGCGGATTTCTGCCGCCGGCCCGGCCCCTGCCGATTCGCCTATCGCACCCTGGATGACGGCGAGGTTCGCCATTTTTCGGAGCAGGTGGTCGCCGCGGACGGCGTCTCCGGCTGGATCGGCACGATTACCGACGTCACGGATCTGGTCAACGCCCGCGATCACCTGCGAAAGGCGGAAAGCATGTTCCGCAATACCTTCGACCAGGCACCGATCGGCGTTGCCCACGCGGATCGCCGCGGCAGACTGCTGCGCTACAACCACGCGTTCTCCACGATGCTGGGATTCGACTCCGGCGAACTCGCGGACATGACCATCGGCGACCTCACGCACCGCGACGATATCGCGCGCGTATCGGCCGAACTCGAGCGCCTGTGGAGCGGCGAGGTCCAATCCGTCGATCTCGAAAAACGCCACATCCGCAAGGACGGGAGCTTCCACTGGGTTCGGATAACGACGGCGCTGGTTCGCGAAGGCGACGGCAAGCCCGAGTACTCGGTCGAGTTCCTGCGCGACATCAGCGCCCGCAAGGAATCGGCGGAAGAGCTCGAACGGGTGCACAAGCAACTCATGATCGCTTCGCGCCAGGCAGGCATGGCCGAAGTCGCGACCAATGTGCTGCACAATGTCGGCAATATCTTGAACAGCGTCAATATCTCGGCCAGCCTCGTGACCGAGCGCGTCAAGCAGTCGAAAGCTCCGGGGATATCCCGCCTCGCCGCGCTGCTTCAGGAGAAAGGCACGGCGGTCGGCGAATTCCTCGCCAGTGACGAGCGCGGCAAGCGCATACCGGAGTACCTGACCTCGCTCGGCGAACAGCTCGTGAGCGATCAGAAAATGGCGCTCGAAGAGCTCGCATCGCTGCGCGACAACCTGGAACACATCAAGGACACGGTGGCGATGCAGCAGAGCTACGCCAAGCTGTGCGGCGTGACCGAAACCGTCGCGGTGGCCGATCTGGTGGAGGACAGCCTGCGCTTGAACGCCGGCGCCTTCGTACGTCACGGCGTGACGCTGCGCCGCGAATTCAACGAGGTGCCGCCGATCACCGTCGATAAGCACAAGGTCTTGCAGATTCTGGTGAATCTCGTGCGCAACGCCAAGTATGCGTGCGATGAATCGGGCAGGGCCGACAAGCTTCTCACCCTGCGCATAGAAGGCGCGCCGGCCGGTGTGCGCATTTGCGTCATCGACAATGGCGTGGGAATTCCCGCGGAAAACATGTCCCGGATATTCACGCACGGCTTCACGACCCGCGTGGACGGGCACGGCTTCGGCTTGCACAGCGGGGCGCTCGCGGCCCAGGAGCTCGGCGGCTCGCTGCTCGTGACGAGCGACGGGCCGGGATGCGGCGCGACATTCATGCTCGAGCTGCCGTGCAGCCCGCCGGAGTATGCCCGTGCCTGATTCCGCTGCGCGCGCCAACCGGCGGATTCTGATCATCGATGACAATGCGGCCATCCATCTGGATTTTCGCAAGGTGTTGGGCGTCCAGGCCGAGCACACCGCGCAAGCCGCGCTCGATGTGCTGGAAGCGAATCTGTTCGGCGACGCCGTCGTCGCCGCGGCGCGCCCGAACTTCGACATCGACTCCGCGCATCAAGGGCAGGAAGGCGTGGCGATGGCGCACCAGGCGCTCGTCGAAGGGCGTCCTTACACCATGGCCTTCGTCGACATGCGCATGCCCCCGGGCTGGGATGGCCCCAAGACCATCGAGCGCCTGTGGGCGACGGATCCCGACGTGCAGGTCGTCATCTGTTCGGCCCACACCGACTACGATTGGACGGAGGTCGTGGCGAGACTGGGCCACTCCGATAAGCTGCTGGTGCTGCGCAAACCCGCCGAACCCATCGAGGTTCTGCAGTGCGCCACGGCGCTCAGCCGCAAGTGGGAAAACGACAAGCTGGTCAAAGAACATGTGCTGCGCCTCGAAGAAGTGATCACGACGCGCACGCGAGGATTGGAAGCGGCGAATCAGCAACTGCGGCATCTGGCCACCCATGATGCATTGACCGGTCTTCCGAATCGCGTCTTGCTGGACGATCGACTGCAGCAGGCCATGGCGCATGCCGACCGCGACATGCGGTCTTTCGCGCTGCTGGTATGCGATCTCGACCGCTTCAAGCTCATCAACGATTCCCTCGGGCACCGCGCGGGCGATGAACTGCTTCAAGAGGTCGCGCGCCGGCTGTTGACCGTGGTGCGAACCACCGACACGGTGGCCCGCTTCGGCGGCGATGAGTTCGTGCTGATCGCCACCTCCATCGGCGACGCCGAGGATGCCGAGGCCCTTGCGGCCCGCGTCATGGACGCGCTGCACGCCCCGGTGCGAATCGCGGCCATCGATATTCATACCTCGCCCAGCATCGGCATCGCCATGTATCCCGATGACGGCGTATCCATGCAGGCGCTGCTCGCGCACGCAGATGCCGCCATGTATTCGGCCAAACAGCACGGCCGCGGCAACTTTCGGCGCTACGCGCCGGGAATGGATGCGGGGACCGAGGATCGCGTTCAGCTCGAGAGCGACCTTCACAGCGCGGTGACGCATAACCAGTTCGAGCTCTACTATCAACCCAAGGTCGATACCCAAACGGGCGAGGTGCGCAGCGCGGAGGCGCTGATCCGCTGGGCGCACCCCACACGCGGGATCGTTTCCCCCGCGGAATTCATCCCGCTGGCTGAAGAGTGCGGCCTCATCGGCGCAATCGGCGGATGGGTGATCCGGGAAGCATGCCGGCAGACACGCGCTTGGCAGTTGCGCGGCGTCCCGACGCTCCGAGTGTCGGTGAATCTGTCGGCATCGCAGTTCCGCGACAGCGGGCTGGTCGACAGCATACGCAGCGCGCTCGATGACGCGGACCTCCAGGCGCGCTATCTCGAGGTCGAGCTCACGGAAAGCGCCGTCATGAGCGATCCCGAGAAATCGATCGCGATCCTCGAGCAGCTGAGCGCCATGGGAGTTCTCGTCTCGGTGGACGATTTCGGCACCGGCTACTCGAGCATGAGTTACCTGCGCCGATTCCCGATCGACAAACTCAAGATCGACCGCGTGTTCATCGACGAAATCGTGAGCCGCCGGGAGGACGCGTCGATCGTCCGCGCCATCGTCTCGCTCGCGCACAGCCTGCGCCTCAAAGTCGTCGCCGAGGGGGTGGAAACGCCCGCGCAGCTCGACTTCTTGAAAACGGCCGGCTGCGATGAATACCAGGGCTATCATTTCAGCCGCCCCTTGCCCGCGGCGGATTTCGAACGCCTCGTCCGCGAATCGCAACCGGCCGATGTCTTCACCGAGGACGATGCGAGCCGCACTCACAGCAAGCTCGCAGCGTACGTGCTCAAGTAGTTCCCTACTTCGCGTCGAGTTTCGTGTTGTCGGGATACACTCGAAGGGCCGGGACTTCGCCGCGCTCGAGTTTCTGCTGCACGTCCTGCCAGTACTCGACGCCCAGCAGATCGCAATTTTCTTCGCGGAAACAGCGGCGCGCGTACGAGCTCTTGAGCTGCATGCCGTGCTCGAGCTCTTCGGGCAGGAAGATCACTCCGTCCTCGAAAAACCATTCCGGCACCGCTTCCTCGCCGGGCTCACGCCCGGCATTGGTGCGGATCTTCACATCGGTCAGTTTTTCGACCGCGTCATAGTCGAACAGGAACACCCGGCCGTATCTTCCGACTCCGTAGTTTCTCGAGTCCAAGTCCTTGTTGAATATATTGGTGGCGGCATTGTTGCGAATGCAATGTCCGAGGCTCACCATCACGGCGCGGGTCGCATCTTCATCGGCGGTCTCGAGAAACACCGGCAACGGCACGATTTTCAGCTGCACGATCAACTGGCGCAGGTAAACGCCGTCCTGATCCACCTGCACGCTGCCGGCCGCCTCGCGGCAGATTTCATCCAACAGTGCGGGGTCGAACATGCTGCGGTCCAATCGCAGGTTGAAATACATGACATTGTCCAACATGCTGCCGGCTCGATTGATCTCGTGCACGGCGCGGTATTTATCGGAGACTGCCGCCACTCCGGGAAAGGCGCCCCACTTGTAGGAATTGGTCGGCTTGTCGCGAATCACCTTCAAGTGATAAGCGCACTCGTCAAAGGTGAACCCGAGCGCGACCGTGCCCGCCGCGCCGGGCGAACGTTGGAATCTGTGTCCGCGGCGAACCTGCTCGTTGATCTCATTCAATATGGCGACCTTGCCGACGTGATTGAATCCGATGGTCGAATACTGATGCCCGAACGGGCGGCGCGGCATGAGGCTGAAGAGAAATACGCAGGTTTGATAGTAGAGCCGCGTGGTCACGTGAAAATTGGCCAGCGCCGAGCTGAAGAGATCATGGATATCCGAGACGCGATGCAGAACGGCATCGGCATAGATGCCCTCCGGGCTGTTCAGCAGCGCGACGACGAACGGCACGATGCGGTCATCGGTCAATAACCAACGGCCGACGATGAAGGCGCTCCGATCCCGGAAAAATCCTGCCTCGACGACGTCCAAGGCCACGGGAGGCGGTCCATCGAGGGCATCGCGCATCAACTGTTCGACTCGTACCCGGATTTTCTCGGCGTCGCCCTGCAGATCTCGGAACGGAACCGAGAAATTGGGCAGTCGCAAGGCCGTGCTCACGATCTCGGCGTCGATGCGGCCCGGGACCCGCAGCCGGCGATACACCGATGCCATCGAGTCGGCGCGCAGCCTGCTCGGAGGCGGGAATGAATAGGCGACCGGACGCCACAGTCCCCGGCCGATGTTGCGCCGTATCGAATGGGCGAAACTGAAGGCGATGTCGGCATCGTAGCGAACCACGATCATGGCCATGAACAGGCGATCGAGCGCGTCCCAAACCGCCGGATCGGCGGCAAGCGCGGGAAATGCCGCGAGCATCCGGGGTCCATGTTCCGCGATGTATCGGCTGTACAGCCCCAGGCGCTCCTGACTGATCCGGATGGAGGCGTGCGGATCCATGGTCTCGAAGGCGCGCTGCGCCCGATGCGGGTACTCGCAGAGTTGCCTGTAGAAATCATCGTAAATCGCCAGTATCAGCGCCGCCGCCGCGCGAGTACGGCTGTCATGGTCGGCGCAGGCCGCCAGGCGCGAGTACGCTGCTTCAACCAAGGGTTCGGTCTCGGCCGGCATGGAATTAGGAGCCTACGGCGCCCATGAGTCAGACAGGCTCCTATCCGCTGTTGCGCAGCGCTGTCGCAATGGCATTGATCGACAGCTGAATTCCTTCCCTGACGCGCGGATCGTTCTCGCCGGCCCGGTGACGCTTGAGCAATTCCACCTGCAGCAGATTCAACGGTTCGATGTAGGGTAGCCGCAGCCGGATGGAGGCATCCAAGGCCGGATGCTTTTCGAGCAAGCGCGTTTGTCCGGTGATGGCGAGCAGACTCTCCTGTGTCATCAGCCAGGTATCCCGAATGCGGCCGAACAGCGCATCGGCGAGCGCGCGATCCCCGACCAAGGTGGCGTACCGGGCGGCCAGCCCCATATCGGATTTCGACAGCACCATCTCCAGGTTATCGACGGTGGAGCGAAAAAACGGCCACGCCTCGAGCATCTCGCGCAGCAGCGCCGTGTCGGCCGATCGCAGCGCCTGCCCCACGCCGTACCAGCCGGGCAGCATGACCCGGGCTTGGGCCCAACTGAACACCCACGGGATCGCACGCAGGTCTTCGATGCGCTGTGAGCTCGTGCGCGACGCCGGGCGCGATCCGATCTTGAGCTCGGAAATTTCCAGCAAAGGCGTCATCTGCCGGAAGAAAGTGGAAAATCCAGGGGTCTCGTACACCAGGGAGCGATAAGCGCGGAATGCCTGCGTGGAAAGGCCGTCCATGGCCGATGCGAAGCGCGAACGGCTCTCGCCCGACAGCGAATCGTTCTCGAGCGACGCCAGCACGGTCGCCGCGGTGATGGCCTCGAGATTCGCGGCCGCGCTTTCACGGGTACCGTACTTGGCGGCAATGATTTCTCCCTGCTCGGTAATTCGTATGCGGCCTCGCACCGTGCCGTGCGGCTGGGCGCGGATCGCCGCGAACGAGGAGCCCCCTCCCCGGCCCACGGCCCCGCCGCGCCCGTGGAAGACCTGCATCCCCGTGCCGAATTTCTCGAATACCGCCGCCAGCGAACGGGTCGCTTGGTGCAGGCTCCAAACCGACGTGAGATAACCGCCATCCTTGTTCGAATCCGAATATCCGACCATCACCTCTTGAAAGCCATGCGCCGACGTGATGGCCGCGACCTCGGGCAGCTGCAACCAGGCCGTCATCACGCCGGAGGACTTTGCCAAATCGTCGATGGTTTCGAAAAGCGGCACAGCCATGATCGCTGCGCGGGGATTCCCCTGCCCTCGATACAGCCCCGCCTCCTTCAGCAGGATATTCACCTCCAGGAGATCCGAGACACTCTCGCACTTGGATACGATGTAGGTGGTCATGCAGCCGCAACCATAGCGGCGATGCGCTTCGGCGGCGGCACGCACGACTCCCAGCTCCGACAGGGTCTCCGGCGAGTAGCTCGCGTACGGGCTTGCCAGAAGCCGCTCGCTGGCAAGTTCACGCCGCAGCAAGAGAACCCGCTCCGGCTCCTCCAGCGCTTGATAATCCGGCGATACCCCCGCAACCTTGAGCAGTTCCGCCACCACGCGCGCGTGCACGTCCGCGTTTTGCCTCAAGTCCAGGGTCGCCAGGTGGAAGCCGAAAGTCTCCACGGCGCGGGATAATCGAGCCAGCGCGCCGCCGGCATTCCGGCCCAGCTTGCTCTCGGACATCAGGGACCGCTCGAGTATATCGAGGTCCGCGCTCAGGCTCTCAGCATCGGCGTACGGCTCGGCGCTGACCGACGCCGGCCGCGACGGCGCTCGTCCGGTCAACTGCTGATAGGTCGCTGCGAGCCGCCCATAGATGCCCGTGATGGCGCGTCGATAAGGTTCATCCGCTCGGGCAGCGTTGAGATCGCCGCTCCGTTGTGCCAGCGCATTCAAGTCGGCGGACACTCCGGCGAGCTCGCTCGACACCGAAAGTTCGGCGCCCAGCGCATTGAGTTCCTCCAGATACCCGGCCAAAAGCGCTTGTGCCGCCCGGCTCAGCGCCAGGTGCAACGAGTCGGCGGTGACGTGCGGATTGCCGTCGCGATCGCCGCCGATCCAGCTGCCGAGCCGCAGGAAACTTGCCGGACGCCGCCCGATCAATCGCGCCCACCGGGCGTAGAGCACCGGCACCGTCGGCAGAAAGATGTCTCTCAAATAGGTCAGCGCGATATCGACCTCATCCGCCACATACAGTCTTTCCCGGCGCAGCGCCCGGGTTTGCCACAGCAACGCGATCTCTGCCGCTATCCCCTGCTCGATCAATTCCCCTTCCGGAGTTTCGGTGTGGCCGGCGTCGCGCTGCCGCATCAATGCGGCGATCCGGTTGCGGTGATCCAGCATGCTCTTGCGCATCACTTCGGTGGGATGGGCCGTCAGCACCGGAGTGATCAATGCTCGGTCCAGCAGCTCGGCGACTTCTCGGGTCTCTATGCCTTGCGCGGCCAGAAACTGCAGGGCCGATGCTAATGTGTTGCCTTCTTCCGCGGCCGCTCCTTGCCGGTCTTCGGCAAGATTGGCGAGCATGGAAAACAGCATGAAGCTGCGTACGAAGGCAACGGTCTCGTCGAGCGACAGAGTCTCCAATCCGGCGGCCAAGCCGCGGGGGTTGGCGATGCCGCGATAGCGGTCCACGGACGCCGCCCGTATGGCTTCGATGCGTTGAAACAGAGCCTGGCCGCCATAGGTGCGAATTATGTCGCCTAGAAGCTTGCCGAGAAATCGAACGTCGGCGTTCTGGGTGATGGTGGACGGCCGTGATGTCATGGCGGACAATATCGCATGTTGGCGTAAGTGCGCGCCCGGTTTTGGTTTGCCCGCGGTTAGGGTTGCGACAATGGCGATCCCACCGTTGGTTGATACATCGCACTTATCAAATCATTGGTGGGAACGATTAGAAGATTTTCTCGCTTCGATCCACACTGGATGGCGGCTTGGCGGCAGTTTCGCGTGGGAGTAGTATCTGATATATCTATTGCGGCACCAGGTACCATGAGTAACCAAGCTCCCCGGCGAGTGATACCGATTAAAGTCGAGCCGCCGTCCAGCTTGAGTGCGGCAGAGCGGTCGACAGTGCTCGAGGCCTGCGCGCGGCTGAAGAAGCTGCCGGGAGCCCTGTTGCCGATTCTGCACGCGGTGCAGGAAGCGCTTAGATTTGTACCGAAGGACGCCGTGCCGCTGATCGCCCAGGAACTCAACCTCTCGGTGGCCGAGGTTCATGGCGTAGTGACCTTCTATCATTATTTTCTCTCGGAGCGTCCGGGGCGCCACGTAGTGCACTTCTGCCGGGCGGAGGCCTGCCAGGCGCTTGGCAGCGTGGCGCTGGAGGCGCATGCCAAGGCGAGTCTGGGCGTTGATTTTCATGGCACGACGAGGGACGGCGCGATCACGCTGGAACCCGTGTACTGCCTGGGCAACTGCGCCTTGGGCCCGTCGCTCATGATCGACGAACAATTGCACGGGCGTATCACGCCCGAGCGCTTTGACGCGCTGATGACGCAAAGCCGGGAGCGGACGTGAAGATCTACGTGCCACGCGATGCGGCGGCGCTTGGTGTCGGCGCCGATCAGACCGCCGAGGGCATCGTGGCCGAGGCGCGGCGGCGCGGAATCGCCATCGAGCTCATCCGCAACGGCTCGCGCGGCCTTTTGTGGCTGGAGCCCTTGGTCGAGGTTGATGTCGGCGGCACGCGCATGGCCTACGGCCCGGTGCAGGCCCAGGATGTGGCCGGCTTATTTGACGCGGACTTCGCGTCCGGCAAGCCGCATGCCCTGAGCCACGGCGCCACGGCGAAGATCCCGTACCTGAAGAAGCAAGAACGCCTCACCTTTGCTCGTGTCGGGATCACGGATCCCCGCAGCCTGGAAGACTACAAAGAGCACGGCGGCTACCGCGGCCTCGCCGCTGCCCTCACGCAGAAGCCCGCGGACATCGTCGCGAGCGTCACCGCATCCGGCCTGCGCGGCCGCGGCGGAGCGGCCTTTCCGGCGGGGATCAAGTGGAAGACCGTCCTCAGCACGCCGGGCGCGCAAAAGTACATCGTCTGCAACGCCGATGAGGGCGACTCCGGAACCTTCTCCGATCGGATGCTGATGGAGGGCGACCCCTTCGTCCTGATCGAGGGTATGACCATCGCCGGGTTGGCCACGGGCGCCACCCAGGGCTACATTTATCTGCGCTGGGAGTACCCACAGGCGAAGGCGGCGCTCGAGGCCGCGATTGCCGCCGCCGCCACTGCGGGGTTTCTGGGGCAGAACATCCAAGGCAGCGGCAAGGCCTTTGAATTGGAAGTGCGCATGGGAGCCGGCGCCTACATCTGCGGCGAGGAGACCTCGCTGTTGGAATCCTTGGAGGGCAAGCGCGGCCAGGTACGCTTCAAACCTCCGCTTCCCGCCATCGAAGGGCTGTGGGGCAAGCCCACGGTGATCAACAATGTGATCACGTTCGCCTCGGTGCCCATCATCATGGATCGCGGCGCCGAGTACTATCAGCACTTCGGCATGGGCCGCTCGCGCGGCACGCTGCCGATGCAGCTCGCCGGCAATATCAAGCAGGGCGGCCTGGTGGAGATCGCGTTCGGCATGACGTTGCGCGAGCTGCTGTACGATTTCGGCGGCGGTAGTTTCAGCGGCCGTCCCATCCGCGCGGTCCAAGTCGGAGGCCCTTTGGGGGCCTATCATCCGGAATCCCAGTTCGACACCCCCTTGGACTACGAAGCCTTCGCCGCGATCAAGGGAATGCTCGGGCACGGCGGCATCGTGGCCTTCGACGACAGCGTCGATATGGCGGCCCAAGCGCGTTATGCGATGGAATTCTGCGCCATCGAGTCCTGCGGCAAGTGCACGCCCTGCCGCATCGGCTCGACCCGCGGAGTGGAAGTCATCGATCGGCTGATCGCCGGTGAGAACTCAGCCCAGCAGGAGGCGATTTTGCGCGATCTGTGCGAAACCCTGACTTACGGCTCGCTGTGCGCGCTCGGGGGATTGACTCCTTATCCCGTGATCTCTGCGTTGAACCATTTCCCCCAAGATTTCGTCAAACCGTCAAGGGCGTCCAGCGCCGCCGGTTGATTACACGAGGACTGATCCATGCTATCCATTGCCGAGAAAGACTTAGGCACTCCCAAGCGCGAGAGCGCCCAGCTCGTGACGCTCACCATCGATGGCCAGGAAGTCACGGTGCCTGTCGGCACCTCGGTGATGCGCGCGGCGGCGCTGTCCGACGTGAAGATCCCCAAGCTCTGCGCGACGGAACAGTTGGAGGCCTTCGGCTCCTGCCGCCTGTGCCTGGTGCAGATCGAGGGCATGAAGGGACTGCCCGCCTCCTGCACGACCCCCGTCGCCGCGGGGATGAAAGTCACCACCCAGAACAAACAGCTCGCCGACATCCGCCGCGGCGTGATGGAGCTCTACATCTCCGATCACCCCTTGGACTGCCTGACCTGTCCGGCCAACGGGCACTGCGAGCTGCAGGACATGGCGGGGGTGGTGGGCCTTCGCGAGGTGCGCTACGGCTACGAGGGAGCCAATCACCTCACCGTCGAGAAGGACACGAGCAATCCCTATTTTACCTTCGATGCCAGCAAGTGCATCGTCTGCTCGCGCTGCGTCCGTGCCTGCGATGAGCAGCAAGGCACGTTCGCGCTGACCATCCAGAATCGCGGCTTCGAGTCCACGGTGTCCGCCAGCCAAAACGTATCCTTCATGGATTCGGAGTGCGTTTCCTGCGGCGCCTGCGTGCAGGCTTGCCCCACCGCAACTCTTTCCGAGAAATCCCTGATCGAGAAGGGTCAGGCCGAGCACAGCATCACCACGACCTGCGCCTACTGCGGAGTGGGCTGCTCGTTCCGCGCCGAAATGAAGGGCGAGGAAGTGGTACGCATGGTGCCGAACATGGACGGCCATGCCAACCACGGGCATTCCTGCGTCAAGGGACGCTTTGCGATTGGGTACGCTACCCATTCGGACCGCATCGTCAAGCCCATGATCCGCTCGAAGATCACCGATCCCTGGCGCGAAGTCTCGTGGGAAGAAGCGATCGGCTACGCGGCCTCGGAACTCAAGCGCATTCAAGCGAAGTATGGCCGCGACTCGATCGGCGGCATCACCTCTTCGCGCTGCACCAACGAGGAGACCTACGTCGTACAGAAGCTGGTGCGCGCGGGCTTCGGCAACAACAATGTCGACACCTGCGCCCGCGTGTGCCATTCGCCCACGGGCTACGGCCTCAAGAACACGCTCGGCGAATCGGCCGGCACCCAGAACTTCGACTCGGTGATGAAGTCCGACGTCATCTTCGTGATCGGTGCGAATCCCACCGACGGCCATCCGGTGTTCGCATCGCAGATGAAGCGGCGCCTGCGCCAGGGGGCGAAGCTGATCGTCGCCGACCCGCGGCGCATCGATCTCGTGCGCACGCCGCACATCGAGGCCGAGCAGCACTTGAAGCTCCGGCCCGGCACCAATGTGGCGCTCATCAACTCCCTGGCCCACGTCATCGTCGCCGAAGGCTTGGTCAAAGAGGACTTCGTGCGCGCGCGCTGCGAAATGCCTTCCTTCGAGAAGTGGCGCAACTTCGTTGCCCAGGAGAGAAACTCTCCGGAAGCGATGGAAGCGGTGACGGGGGTGCCGGCCGCCGATGTGCGCGCCGCCGCCCGCCTGTACGCCACCGGCGGCAACGGCGCCATCTATTACGGCCTCGGCGTCACCGAGCACAGCCAGGGTTCCACCATGGTGATGGGCATTGCGAATCTCGCCATGGCCACCGGCAATGTCGGCAGAGAAGGCGTGGGTGTGAACCCCCTGCGCGGCCAGAACAATGTGCAGGGCTCCTGCGACATGGGCTCCTTCCCGCACGAATTCCCGGGTTATCGGCATGTCTCGGATGACTCGGTGCGCGCCCTGTTCGAGGATGCCTGGGGCATGAAGCTGCTCGGCGAACCTGGCCTGCGCATTCCTAACATGTTCGAGGCCGCGCTCGACGGCGAGTTCAAGGGCCTGTACATCGAGGGCGAGGACATCGCACAGTCCGACCCCAACACTCAGCACGTCACCGCGGCCCTGACCTCGATGGAGTGCATCATCGTGCAGGACTTGTTCTTGAACGAGTCCGCGAAGTTCGCTCATGTGTTCCTGCCCGGCTCGTCCTTCTTGGAGAAGGACGGCACCTTCACCAACGCCGAGCGGCGCATTTCACGGGTTCGCAAAGTGATGAAGCCGAAGTCCGGCTACGCGGATTGGGAGATCACTCAGTTGCTCTCGAACGCGGTCGGCTACCCGATGAATTACACGCATCCCTCCGAGATCATGGATGAGATCGCACGCCTGACCCCGACCTTCACGGGCGTGAGCTTCGACCGCATCGATGAGCTCGGCAGCATCCAGTGGCCGTGCAATGCCGAGCACCCCGAGGGCACGCCGACCATGCACATCGGCGAGTTCGTGCGGGGCAAGGGCAAATTCTTGGTGACCGAGTACGTGCCCACCTCGGAGAAAGTCAACGCTCGCTACCCCCTGATCCTGACGACCGGACGCATCTTGAGCCAGTACAACGTGGGTGCGCAGACCCGGCGCACGGAGAACAATGCGTGGCATGACGAAGATCGTCTGGAGATCCATCCGCAGGATGCGGAGGACCGCGGCATTGCCGAAGGGGACTGGGTGGGCATCGAGAGCCGCGCCGGCGACACGGTGCTGCGCGCCCGGGTGACCGAGCGGGTTCAGCCCGGCGTGGTCTATACGACTTTTCATTTTCCCGAATCCGGAGCCAATGTGATCACCACGGATAATTCCGACTGGGCCACGAATTGCCCCGAGTACAAGGTGACCGCCGTGCAGGCCGTCCGGGTGAGCCAGCCCTCCGAGTGGCAGAAGCGCTTCCGCGAGTTCAGCGAGACCCAGGAAACCCTGCTGAAGAGCGCCGATGTCATGTTCGTCGACAAATAGGATGAATGGACCCATGAGCAATGATGCGGTCGCCGGCAAAGATTCAGCCGGCGCCGAACACGGCAGCGAAGGACACGGCACGTCGGAGCATCTCGTCAAGATGGCGAACGACATCGGCCACTTCTTCGGCGCAGAGCCTGAGCGCGAGGACGCCATCGCCGGCATCGCCAATCACATCGCGAAATTCTGGACCAAGCGCATGCGCGACAAGCTCACCGCCCAAATCAAACGCGACGGCGACGCCGGCCTCGACGAGTTGCCGCGTGAGGCGCTGCGGCGCTTGGCTGCGCAACCAGCCGCGCAGGCCAGCACCGTTCAACCCGCCCCCGCCAAACAAGCGGCGCATTAGCCCCCCTTAAAGTTAGGACCTCAACCAAGGCTCCCAGCGCGGGGTCAGAGGGGAGAGGTAGCGTCAAGGCAACGAAGAAGCAGTTGCCTTGACGCTACCTCTCCCCTCTGGCCCTGCGCTCTGGGCCAGTGAGCATTCCTCGGCCGGCGGATGGGTGTCGAAGGGGCCAAACAAGGCGGCCGCTCAACCGCTGCGCAAGTCGTCGGTGTTATCCTACAAGGACGGCGGAGGGCCACTGATGAAGGGGGGCTGGACGCTCTGTATAGTGGCTTTCACCTAAAGAACTTTCCCGATCACGGCGGTCTCCCACGCTCGAATCCGGAGCAGAAAAATGCTACTCAAAGCCTTGAGCCGGTTCATATTTCCGACGCTGCTTTTGCTGGCACTGCCCGCTCTGTCCATGGCGCAAGTGTCGGTGGGTATTTCAGTCGGCGTTCCACCGCCCGAACTGCCGGTCTACGATCAACCGCCGATTCCCGGCGAAGGATACATTTGGACCCCGGGTTATTGGGCGTGGAGCGACGATGACCAAGACTATTACTGGGTGCCGGGCACGTGGGTGCTTGCCCCACAGCCGGAGTACCTGTGGACCCCAGGTTATTGGGGTGCGGAAGGCGGCTTATTTATCTGGCATCTCGGCTACTGGGGCCCGCACGTTGGGTTCTACGGTGGGGTTAATTACGGCTACGGCTACGGTGGTAGGGGTTACGAAGGCGGCTACTGGGAAGGCGGCCGTATGTACTACAACCGT